>SR_TP_S13solDRAFT_1000101_pt1 | contig 46613 bp, 40 predicted proteins | sample SodReaTP_S13sol_FD_11159 | JGI IMG/M metagenome (IMG submission 11159) | reverse complement strand
CCGGCGCCGGCCGGCAGCAGCCGCAGGCCGGCCCCGCCCTTCGCGTTCGGGCGGGCGGCGGCGCGGCTGCCGCCGGCGGTGCTGCGGGCCGTGGCCATGCCCCGTCCTAGCCCAGCACCTCGACCAGACGGTCGAGCGCCGGTTCGGTCACCTCCGGCCCGTGCACCAGGGCGACGCGCAGGTAGGCCTCGCCGGGATTGCCGCCCGGCAGCGGCCGCGGGCACATGTAGCCGCCCGGCAGGGTGCGGATGCCGGCCTCGGCCCAGAGGCGCTTGGCCGCGGCCTCGCCGTCGCCGACCTCGAGCCAGAGGAAGAAGCCGCCGGCCGGCTTGGTCCAGCCGAAGCGGTTGCCCAGCTTGCGCGCGGCGATGTCGAAGAGGCCCTGATAGAAGGTCCGGGTCTCGACCACGTGCGACTCCTCCTCCCAGAGCGCCGCGCCGGCCTCCAGCACCGGGACCTGCACCCCGGCGCCGCCATAGCGGAAGTAGGCGTCGACCGCGTCGATCAGCCCGGCCTCGCCGGCCGCGAAGCCGCAGCGCAGACCGGCGGCGCTGGAGCGCTTCGAGAGCGAATGGAAGGACAGCACGCGGTCCAGCGAGCCGGTCTCGGCCGCGGCCTCCAGCACGCCCGCCGGCGGCTCGCCGGTGTAGACGTCGGCGTAGCATTCGTCGGCGGCCAGCACGAAGCCGTGCCGCCGGGCCAGCGCGATCAGCCGCCCCCAGGTGGCGCGGTCGGCAGCGGCGCCTTCCGGATTGGAGGGGGCGCAGAGGAAGGCGATGGCGGTGCGGTCCAGCACCGCCGGGTCCAGCGCCGCGAAGTCGGGCAGGAAGCCGCTCTCGCGCGTCGCCGGCACGAAGACGGGCTCGGCCCCGGCGGCCGCCGCGCCGCCGGCGTAGACATGGTAGCCCGGCGCCGGGATCAGCACCTTGTCGCGCCCCTCGGCGGCGCCCAGGGTCACCGCCGCCAGCGTGGCGAAGAACAGCCCCTCGCGGCTGCCCGGGATCGGCAGCAGATGGCGCTCGGGATCCAGCAGACCTTCCGGCAGGCCATAGCGGCGGCGCAGCGCGCCCACACTCGCCCGTCGATAGGACTCCGGACCGCGGAACGGCGGGTAGCGCGACCAGTCGTTCGGAAAGCGGGCGATCGTCTCGGCCAGCAGCGCCGGCGCGGCGCGCTGCGGATCGCCGACGGCGAGGTTGATCGGCGCGCCGTCGGGCAGCGGCGAGCGGCCCGGGGCGATGCCTTCCAGCAGGCGGCCGAGACGCAGGAAGGGGTGAAAGCTCCGCGGGTCGACGCGGCCTCCGGCGGCGCTCTCGGGATCGCTCTGCTGCCGCAGCGTGCTCATGGGGGCTCCTCGGGGTTCCTGACGGTCGCGCACTTGTGCCGCCTTCCGGGGGCGGCGGTCAACGGGCCGGCCGGCGCCCTGCCGGCGGCCGCGCGACTCGGGACGGGACAAGGCGTGAACGAGTCTAGCCCCGGCCCGCGCCCACGGCAATCGATGGTGGTTCGGAAAAGGCGACTCCCAAGATATCGGGAGAACGAACTCGGAATGTTCACGCGACTCGGAGTCGCGGCGCCGGCCGCGCCGTTCCGGCTTGCCGCGCGCCCGATGACCGCGAACTATGGCGGCGGAACGGCAGAGGACAGGAAGCGAGGAACGAACGGTATGCGGACGCTCTGGGGCCGGAAGAACTCGATCAACGTGCAGAAGGTGCTCTGGGCCCTGGCCGAGCTGGGCCTGGAGTGGGAGCGGATCGACGCCGGCGGCGCCTTCGGCCGCACCGACGAGCCGGCCTTCGCCGCCCTGAACCCCAACCGCAAGGTGCCGGTGCTGGTGGACGGCGAGACGGTGCTCTGGGAATCCAACACCATCCTGCGCTACCTCGCCGCCGTCTACGATCCCGACCACCGTCTGCTGCCCGCCGACCCCGCGGCCCGCGCCCGGATCGAGATGTGGATGGACTGGCAGGTCGGCACGCTCTGGACGGCGCTGCGGCCGGTCTTCGTGAGCCTGGTCCGCACGCCCGAGAGCGAGCGGGACGCCGCCGCGGTCGCCGCCGGTGCGGCCGAGTGCGGCCGGCTCTTCGGTCTCTTCGAGGGCTGGCTGGAGGGGCGCGACTTCGTCGGCGGCGCGGCCTTCGGCCTCGGCGACCTGCCGCTCGGCTGCACCGCCTGGCGCTACTTCTCCCTGCCGATCGAGCGCCCGCCCCTGCCCCGCGTCGAGGCCTGGTTCCGCCGCCTCCAGGACCGCCCCGCCTTCGCCGAGCAGGTGATGCAGCCGCTGAGCTGAGACCGCCTCCCCCTGCCGTCATCCTGAGCGCAGCGAAGGATCTCGGGCCAGTTGGAGCGCCCCTCCCACGAGATCCTTCGCTGCGCTCGGGATGACGTGCGGAGATCCTATCCCTCCCCCTCCTGCTCCAGGCGGTGGCGCATCAGGAAGGGGACCTGGGCCAGGACGAAGCCGAAGGTCAGGGCCATCTGGCCGATGGTGTCGAAGAAGACCCAGACGTCGGTGGACTGGGTGCGCCAGACCACCTCATTGGCCGCGGCCATGACCAGGAAGAAAATGGCGAAGCGGTGGGTCAGGCGGCTCCAGGCGCCCTGGCGCAGGGGAAAGGCCTTGCCCAGCAGCAGCCGCAGCACCGGGCGCTCGAGCCAGAGCGAGATCCAGAGCACCGCCGCGAAGAGCAGTTGCATCACTGTCGGCTTGATCTTGATGAAGATCTCGTCCTGGAAGACCAGGGTCAGCACGCCGAAGACGCTCACCACCGCCGCGCCGATCAGCGCCAGCAGCGGCAGCTTGCGGGCGACGCCGAAGGAGATCGCCGTGGCCACCAGGGTGGCGACCACCAGCACCGCCGTGGCGGTCAGGATATCGCTCGCCAGGTAGGCCGCCAGGAAGAGCCCGAGCGGGACGTAGTCGCAGGCCGGCTGCAGCCAGGGCGGGCCGCGGCGCGGCGTGTCGCCGCTCATGCGCGTCCCTCCGCGAAGGGCGCCAGGGCCTCGGCGACGGCGCGGCTGGCGGGAGTCGCCACCCCCGCCTCGGCCCCGAGCCGCGCCACCGCGCCGGTCAGCCAGGCCAGCTCCAGCGGCCGGCCGGCCTCCAGGTCGTGCAGCATCGAGGCCTTCATGCCGGCGGGCAGGCCGCGGGTGAAGTCCAGCACCTCGGCCACGGTCTCCGGCGGCAGCGCGACGCCCCGCGCCAGCGCCACGGCCACCGCCTCCTCCACCAGCGAGGTGTAGAGCGCCCAGGCCTCGGGCTCCTCGCGCAGCGGCCCGATGGCGCTGCGGCGCGAGGCGGTGAGCCCGGCGAAGGGGGCGAGGAAGACGAACTTGCGCCAGATCGCCGCCTCGATGTCCTCGGCCTTCTCGGCCTGCAGCCCGGCCGCCGCGCAGGCGGCCAGCAGGGCGTCGAGCAGCGGATGGTCGCCGCCGCCCGGCCTGTCCCCGGGCAGGCCCAGCACCAGCCGGGCCATGGTGCCGCTGTGGCGCACCACGCCGGGCGCCTCCAGCACCGCGGCGATGTAGGCGACGGCGCCCAGCACCCGCTCGGGGCCGAGCCGCTCGGCCAGCCGCGTCTCGGCCTCGACGCCGTTCTGCGGCGCCGCCGCCAGGCCGCCTTCGGCGAGATGCGCGGCGGCGATCGCCAGCCCCGCGTCGAGATCGCGCAGCTTGGTGCAGACCAGCACGATGTCGAAGCGCTCGCCGGAGTCGGGCTCGAGCAGCCGCGGCGCCGGCAGGTGCAGGTCGCCCAGCGGCGAGAGCAGGCGCAGGCCGTCGCGCCGCAGCACGGCAGCCGTGGTCGGGCGCAGGGCGAAGGTCACCTCGGCCCCGCCGGCAGCGAGACGCCCGCCGAAGTAGCCGCCGACCGCCCCCGCCCCGATCACCAGGATGCGCACGCGAAGCTCCGCGTCAGCCAGAGGTCAGCTCAGCGCCTCGCAGGCCCGGCGGATGCGTCGGCAGGCCTCCTCCAGCGCCTCGGTCGAGGTGGCATAGGAAATGCGGAAGTAGGGCGCCAGGCCGAAGGCCGAGCCCTGCACCACCGCCACGCCCTCGGCCTCCAGCAGGTAGGTGACGAAGTCCTCGTCGCTCTCGATCACCTTGCCCTGCGGCGTCTTCTTGCCCAGCGTGCCGGCGCAGGAGGGATAGACGTAGAAGGCGCCCTCCGGCCGGTGGCAGGAGAGGCCGGGGCACTTGTTCAGGGCGTCGACCACCAGGTCGCGGCGCGCCTTGAAGGCCTCGTTGTGCTTCTCGATGAAGTCGTGCGGGCCGTTCAGCGCCGCCACCGCCGCCGCCTGGCTGATCGAGGAGGGGTTGGAGGTCGACTGCGACTGCACCTTGGCCATGGCCTTGATCAGTTCCTTCGGCCCGCCGGCGAAGCCGATGCGCCAGCCGGTCATGCAGTAGGCCTTGGAGACGCCGTTGATCGTCAGCGTGCGCTCGTAGAGCGCCGGCTCCACCTCCGCCGGGGTGCAGAATTCGAAGCCGTCGTAGACCAGCTTCTCGTACATGTCGTCGGTCATGACCCAGACGTGGGGGTGGCGCTTCAGCACCTCGGTCAGCGCCCGCATCTCGGCGCGGCTGTAGGCGGCGCCGGTCGGGTTGGAAGGGCTGTTGAGGATGACCCACTTGGTCTTCGGCCCGATCGCCTTCTCCAGGTCCTCCGGCAGCAGCTTGAAGCCGTTGTTCTGGTGGCAGGGCACGATCACCGGCTCGCCCTCGGCCAGCAGCACCATGTCGGGATAGCTGACCCAGTAGGGCGCCGGGATGATCACCTCGTCGCCCGGGTTCAGGGTCGCCATCAGGGCGTTGTAGAGCACCTGCTTGCCGCCGGTGCCCACGGTGATCTGCTCGGGCGTGTAGTCCAGCCCGCTGTCGCGCTTGAACTTGGCGGCGATGGCCTGCTTCAGCGCCGGGGTGCCGTCGACCGCGGTGTACTTGGTGTCGCCGGCCTCGATGGCCGCGACCGCAGCCTGCTTGATGTGTTCCGGGGTGTCGAAGTCCGGCTCGCCGGCGCCGAGACCGATGACGTCGCGCCCGGCCTCCTTCAGCTCCCGCGCCTTGGAGGTGACGGCGATGGTGGGCGAGGGCTTGATGCGCGAAAGGCGCGAAGCCAGCACGGACATGGTTCTTCCCCGCGTGTCGGATGATCCCGGCGGCGCCGCGACGAGATATCCGGGCGCCGGGGGCGCACCCTAGCCCGCCCCCGGACGAGCATCAACGGGAAGTACGGGCGGGCCTCTCGTCCCCTCCATCGTCATCCTGAGCGCAGCGAAGGATCTCGCTCAGACTGGAGCTCCAACTGGCCCGAGATCCTTCGCTCACGCTCAGGATGACGGGCACTCGTCGGGGCGGGGGCGGGCGCTGCCCTCGGCCCTCACCCCTTGCCCAGGAAGCGCGCCAGCAGCTCCTGCGCCGCCGCCGCCGGGGTCAGTCGGCCCTCCGCCACCGCCGCCTCGGCCTCCGCCAGGCGCTCGGCCACGGCCGGCGCGGCGGCGAAGGCGGCGCGCAGCTCCTCCTCGATCTCCGACCACATCCAGGCCCGGGCCTGCTCGGCGCGGCGCGTGGCCAGCCCGGCCTCACCCAGGATCTCGCGGTGGCGCAGCACCGCCTGCCAGACCTCGGCCAGGCCGCGCCCCTCGGTGGAGGAGACCTGCAGCACCGGCACCTGCCAGGCGGCCGAGAGCGGACGCAGCATCCTCAGCGCGCTGCGGTACTCGGCGGCGGCACGCCGCGCCGCCGAGCGCATCTCGCCGTCGGCCTTGTTGACCATCACCAGCTCGGCCAGCTCGACGATGCCCTTCTTGATGCCTTGCAGCTCGTCGCCGCCGCCGGGCAGCAGCAGCAGCGCGAAGAGATCGACCATCTCCGCCACCGCCGTCTCCGACTGGCCGACGCCGACCGTCTCGACGATCGCCACGTCGTAGCCGGCGGCCTCGCAGAGCAGCAGCACCTCGCGGGTGCGCCGCGCGACGCCGCCCAGCGAGCGCCCGGCCGGCGAGGGGCGGATGAAGGCCTCCGGCGCGCGCGACAGCAGCTCCATGCGGGTCTTGTCGCCCAGGATCGAGCCGCCGGCGCGGCGCGAGGAGGGATCGACCGCCAGCACCGCGACGCGGCGGCCCTGCCCGATCAGGTAGAGCCCGAAGGCCTCGATGAAGGTCGACTTGCCGACCCCCGGCACGCCGGAGACGCCGAGCCGCACCGCCCCGCCGGTACGCGGCAGCAGGCGGGCCAGCAGCGCGTCGGCCGCGGCGCGGTGATCGGGCCGGGTCGACTCCACCAGGGTGATGGCCCGCGCCAGCGCCCGCCGGTCGCCCTCGACCAGCCGGCGCGCGGTCTCCTCCAGGTCGAACGGCTTCCCCTGCGGCATGGCCCCGGAGCCTAGCCCCTGCGCCCGCGCCGGGGAAGGGCGGGGAAGACTGCACACGGAGACCCCGACCTCAGCCCTTATCCCCCAGCCGCCGGGTCACCCGCACCACGCCGGGGTCGTCGGGGTTGCGTTCGGCGGTGAAGCCCAGGTCCTCGGCCATGGTCAGCATGCGACGGTTGTCGGTCAGCACGTCGCCCCAGACCTCGGCGATGCCGCGCTCCTCGGCATAGGCCAGGATGCGCCGCATCAGCAGGTAGCCGAGGCCGCGGCCCTTGAGGTAGGAGCGCACGGCGACGGCGTATTCCGCCCGGCGGTTCTCCGGGTCGGCCGCCACCGTGACCCAGCCCCAGATCTCCTCGGGGTTCTCGGGGTCGAAGGCGACCAGCGCCATCTCGCGGTTGTAGTCGATCTGGGTCAGGCGCGCCGCCGACTCGTGGCTCAGCGCCGCCATGTGCGAGAAGAAGCGCATGCGCACGTCCTCGGGCGTCAGATGCTCGAAGGTGCGCTGCAGCGCCGGCTCGTCCTCAGGGCGGATCGGGCGGATTCGGACCGGCGTGCCGTCGCGCAGTTCGCCCTCCTGCTCCAGCCGCTTGGGATAGGGCCGGATCGCCAGGCGGTAGCCGGGGCCGCGGCTGCGATCGACCTCGGCCTCGGGCTTGACCCGCACCCGGGCGTCGAGCGCCACCACGCCGCGGGCGTCGGCCAGCAGCGGATTGATGTCGATCTCGGCGATCTCGGCGAAGTCGGCGGCCAGCTGCGCCAGGTCGACCAGCGCCAGGGCGATGGCGTCGAGATCGGCGGCCGGGCGGTCGCGGTAGCCTTGCAGCAGGCGGTGCACCCGGGTCTCGGCCATCAGCGAGCGGGCGAGCGCCAGGTTCAGCGGCGGCAGGGCCACCGCCTTGTCGCGCACCACCTCCACCGCGGTGCCGCCCTGGCCGAAGAGCACCACGGGGCCGAACTGCTGGTCCTCCACCACGCCCAGGATCAGCTCCTGCGCACCCGGCCGCCGCGCCATGGCCTGCACCGAGAAGCCCTCGATGCGCGCCTGCGGCTGCACCTCGCCGACCCGCCGCAGCATGGCCTCGGCTGCGGCGCGCAGGCTGGCGGCGTCGGGCAGGTCCAGCGTGACCCCGCCGACGTCGCTCTTGTGGGTGATGTCGTGGGAGAGGATCTTCAGCGCCACGGGGAAGCCGATGCGCTCGCCCGCGGCCACCGCCGCCTCGACGTCGCCGGCCACCTCGGTGGCAACCACCGGAATGCCGTAGGCGGCCAGCACCTGCTTGGCCTCGGGCTCGCTCAGCCACTCCCGCCCCTCGGCCTGGGCCCGGCGCAGCAGCGCGGCGACCGCTTCGCTGTCGGGTGCCTGCGCGTCGGGGATCGAGGGCGGCGTCTCCATCAGCTCGGTCTGGCTGCGGCGGTAGCGCACCAGGTGCATGAAGCCGCGGATCGCCCGCTCGGGGGTGTCGTAGCTGGGCAGCCCCTCCTCCGCGAAGCGGCGGCGCGCCTGCAGCGGCGCACGCTCGCCCAGCCAGGCGGTGAAGACCGGCCGCTTGCCGCGCCGTCCCTCGCGCGGGCCGACGGCATCGATCACCGCCTCGGCCGCGGCGGTCGGATCGGCCACGGCCACGGGACAGTGCATCACCAGCACGGCGTCCACCTCGCGCGCGCCCAGCAGGCAGCGCAGACTCTCGGCGTAGCGCTCGCCCGGCGCGTCGCCGATGATGTCGATCGGGTTGCCGTGGCTCCAGGTCGCCGGCAGCAGCGCATCCAGCGTCGCCAGGCTCTCGGGCGACAGCTCGGCCAGCCGGCCCCCCTGGTCGATGAGCGCGTCGGTCGCCAGCACGCCCAGGCCGCCGCCGTTGGTCAGGATCGCCAGGCGATCGCCGCCGCCGCGCGGCAGCGCCGTGGCGGTCGAGAGGGTCTGGGCGGCGTCGAAGAGCTCCTCCAGGGTGAAGACGCGCAGGGCGCCGGCGCGGCGGAAGGCGGCGTCGTAGACCGAATCCGCCCCGGCCAGCGCGCCGGTGTGGGAACTGGCGGCCTTGGCGCCCTCGGCGTGGCGGCCGCCCTTGATGACGATCACCGGCTTGGCGCGGGCGCAGGCGCGGGCCGCCGACATGAACTTGCGGGCGTCGGTCACGGCCTCGACGTAGAGCAGCACCGCGCGGGTGCCGGGGTCGACCGCCAGGTAGTCCAGCATGTCGCCGAAGTCGACGTCGGCCATGTCGCCCAGCGAGACCACGTGGGAGAAGCCGATGCCGCGCGGCGTCGCCCAGTCCAGCATGGCCGTCACCATGGCTCCCGACTGGGTGACGAAGGCCAGGTCGCCGGGCAGCGCCGGGATGTGCGCGAAGCTGCCGTTGACGCCCAGGCGCGGCAGCATGACGCCGACGCAGTTGGGCCCGGCGACGCGCAGCGTGTGGGGCTGCGCGGCGTCGAGCAGGGCTTGGCGCCGCCGCAGCCCCTCCTCCCCCTGGCCGGCGTTGAAGCCGGCGGTGACCACCACCGCCCCGCGGGTGCCGCGTGCGCCCAGCTCGGCGATCAGCCCCGGCACGCTGTCGGGCGGGGTGCAGAGGATGGCCAGGTCCGGCGCCTCGGGCAGGGCGGCCACGTCGGGATAGGCCAGCACCCCCTCGATCGCCCGCTCGCGCGGATTGACCGGCATGACCGGTCCCTCGAAGCCGGCGTGGAAGAGGTTGCGTGCCACCACCCGGCCGACCGAGCCCTCGCGCCGGCTGGCGCCGATCAGGGCGATGGAGCGGGGCTTGAAGAGGGCGTCGAGGTTGCGGGTCGTCACGGGCGCGGCTCCTTCTGCTGCTGCGGCGCAGCATAGCCGGCTTCACGTGGCGGTTTCGTGAGCCAGATCAAGGCAACGCGGCGCGGTAGGCCTGTTCGGCCTCCGCGCCGAAGACGCAGAAGACCACCCGCTTCGGCTGCTCGTGGCCGGCAAGCCATTCGCGCACGGTCTCGACCGCAACGGCGGTCGCCTGTTCCAGGGGATAGCCGTAGACGCCGGTGGAGATGGCGGGGAAGGCGATCGAGTCCAGGTCGTGCTCGCCGCAGAGCATCAGCGCTTGGCGGTAGGCGCCGGCCAGCTGCTCCGGCTCGCCGCGCGCGCCGCCCTGCCAGACCGGCCCGACGGCGTGGATCACATGGCGCGCCGGCAGTCGAAAACCGGGGGTGATACGTGCCTCGCCGGTGGGACAGCCGCCCAGCGCCGCGCAGGCCTCGGCCAGCGCCGGCCCGGCGGCACGGTGAATCGCCCCGCAGACCCCGCCGCCGGGCGCCAGCCGCTCGTTGGCGGCATTGACGATGGCGTCCACCTTGAGCGCCGTGATGTCGCCCGCGTGGAGTTCGATGCGCGCGTCGCTCATGCGCAGCAGAGTAACGCAGGCCGGCGGCGGGCGTCACCCCGTGGGCAGGTCTTTCGACACGGCGGGCAGGGAGGAGGCGCCAAGGGCGAGAATAATCGCAAGCCCCGTCATCTCACGCGGAGACAATGGAAAGGGGAAGCGCGCGGCGGCGCCACCGCCTGCGCAAAGTGGATCGAGATCCTTCGCTTTCGCTCAGGATGACGGGCCGACCGCGCCGTCAGGACGGGCCGGCCGGCGCGGGTTGGGCGGCGGTCTTGGGTCTGCTGCCTTCGGGGAAGAGCTTCATGATGACCAGCAGCAGCGGCAGGCCGAGCAACGCGACCACGGCGGTAATGGCGAAGAAGGTGGCCCAGTCGCCGTCGAGGCCGTCGACCATGGCCCCGGCCGAGGCCGAGAACCAGATCCGCGCCAGGTTGCCCAGCGAGGCCAGCAGGGCGTACTGCGTCGCCGTGTAGGCGACGTTGCAGAGGTTCGAGAGGTAGGCGACGAAGGCCACGGTGGCGAGGCCGCCGGTGAAGCTGTCGGCCATCACCGCGACGATGAAGACCGTCATGCTCTGGCCGGAGATCGCCAGCCAGGAATAGGTCAGGTTGGTCAGGGCCGAGGCGACGCCGCCGACGAAGAGCGCCTTCAGCGTGCCCAGGCGATGCACCAGGAAGCCGCCGATCAGGATGCCGACGGCGTTGGCGCCGAGGCCGTAGACCTTGCCGACATCGGCGATCTGCGTCAGCTCGAAGCCGAGCTCGCGGTAGAACACGCCCGACATGCGCCCGAGCAGGGCGTCGCCCAGCTTGAAGACGAAGATGAAGACCAGGATCAGCAGCCAGCCCCGGCGCTTCATGAAGTCGAGGAAGGGCGCCACCGCCGCGACGTAGAGCCAGGACAGCGCCTCGCCCGCGCTCTCCCCGAAGCGGCGGTGCAGCCAGCCGCTGGCGCGGCGCTCGCTCTCCACCGTCTCGGCCGGCGGCCGGAAGGGCGGCTCCTTGGCCAGCAGGATCGCCGCCATGCCGATCGAGACAGCCAGCGCCAGCACCAGGTAGGCGACGTTCCAGCCGAAGGCGGCGGCGAGATAGAGCCCGCCGGCGCCGCCCACCAGCGTGCCGCCCAGATGCCAGCCCCAGATCGCCGCGGCCGAGCCGGCGCCGTACTTCTCCGGCTCCAGGATGTCGATGCGGTAGGCGTCGATCACCACGTCCTGGGTCGCCGAGGTGGCGGTGACGAAGAGCGCCGCCAGCGCCATGGCGAAGAGGTTGGTCGCCGGATCGGTGAAGGACATGACCACCAGCGCCGTCATCAGCCAGAGCTGGGTGAAGAGCGCCCAGCCGCGCCGCCGCCCGAAACGCCGGGTGAAGAAGGGCAGCGGCAGGCGGTCGACCAGCGGCGCCCAGAGGAAGTTGATGGCGTAGGGCGTGGCGACCAGCGCGAAGAGGCCGATGTCGGTGCGGCTCACCCCGACGTCGCGCAGCCAGATCGAGAGGTTGGAGAAAACCAGCGGCGCCGGCAGGCCGCTGGCGAAGCCGAGACAGAGGATCGTGGCGATCCGCCGGTCGGCGTAGATCTTCAGGCTGTCGAGCCAGTCACGGAAGAGCGCGGTCATGGGCGGCGAGCCTACAGCCCGGCGCCGCGCCGGGGAAAGGGGGAGCGGCGGCCGCGCCCGGTCCCTGCCTCAGTCCTTCTTGCCGCCGCTGATCTGGTCCAGCTGGCGGCGCAGCAGCTCCACCTGCTCGCGCAGCGTCTCGAGCTGCGCCTGCGGGTCCCCCGCCCCGCCCGAGCCGGGCTGGCCGGCGGGCTGTGACTGCGGCTGGCCGGGGCCCGGCGCGCCGGGCCTGCCCTCCGCGTCCTGGAAGGGCGTGAACATGCGCATCGCCCGCTCGAAGATGGCCAGGTTCTGCTTGCTCATCTCCTCCAGGCCGGAGAAGGGGAACTTGCCGCCCATGGTCTCCTGCATGGCCTTGGCCACGGCCTCCTGATTGCCGGCGAAGCTCTCCATCATCTGCTCGAGATAGGTCGGCAGCATCCAGCCCATGCCGTGGCCGTAGAAGGAGATCAGCTGGCGCAGGAAGGGGATCGGCAGCAGGTTCTCGCCCTTGGCCTCCTCCTCGACGATGATCTGGGTCAGCACCTGGCGGGTGATGTCCTCGCCGCTCTTGGCGTCGTAGACGACGAACTCCACGTCCTCCTTCACCATCTGACAGAGGTGGTCGAGGGTGACGTAGCTGCTCGTCGCGGTGTTGTAGAGACGCCGGTTCGCGTACTTCTTGATGGTGATCGGCGTCGTCTCGCCCTTGGAGCCGTTTGCGGTCACGTCCCTCGCCCTTAGCCGTTGCGCCGCGATAGCCGCAGTCTTGGGCCGGGATTGTGCGGTGCCGCACAAATTACTGTCAATGCATAGTGATGCGGCCACCCGCTTCGGGCCGGTGGCCGAGCGGCGCCGGCTGCGCCTATACTGCGCGCCATGAGCGGAGCGGCCGACCTCGACGCGCTGGCACGGCGGTGCCTCGATCTCTTCGAGGAGGAGACCAGCGCGCAGGCCGCCGACCCCGAGCTGGGCCGGGCGCTGGACCGCCTGACGGCGGCCTGGTGCGAGGCCGCGGCCACGGCCTGGTCGCTCGCCCCGGGCCTCTGGAACGCGGGGCCTGCAGATGCCGGGGCGACGCCGGATGCCACGCCGCGAGGAGGAGAGGAGCATGGAGGTCACGCCGCGCCTGGGCCCACGGCCGCTGGGCCTGCACCTGGCGGCGGCGCAGGCGACCTGGCGGCGCTCCACGCTCGCCTGGGCGAGCTGGAGCAGCGGCTCGCCGAGCTGGAGTCCGCCGCCGGAACCGATCGCCGCGCTCGCGGGGGAACTGGCGGAAACGCCGCCTGAGGCCTTCGCCGCCGCGCTGGAGACGGCGATCGCGCGGCGCAGCGCCGAGTTCCTGGGCGCGGTCACGGCCTACCGCCGACATCCCTACCGCCGCGCGCTGAACGACCCGCCGGTGCTCTGGCGCGACGGCGGCAGCCGCCTGCTCGACTTCGGCCTGGCCGGTGCGGCGGCCCGCCCGCTGCTGCTCGTCCCCTCGCTGGTCAACCGCGGCTACATCCTCGACCTCGCCGAAGACCGCAGCTTCGCGCGCTGGATCGCCGCGCGCGGCTTCCGCCCGCTGCTGCTCGACTGGGGCGACCCGGGCGAGGCCGAGGCCGGCTTCACTCTGACCGACTACGTCGCCGGGCGGCTGGAGGCCGCGCTCGACGCGATCCTGGCCGAAGGCGGCGGCCCGCCGCTGCTGCTCGGCTACTGCATGGGCGGGCTGCTGGCCCTGGCGCTGGCGCAGCGCCGGCAGGAGTCTCTCTCCGGCCTGGCGCTGCTGGCCACTCCTTGGGATTTCCACGCCGTGCCCGGCCAGGCAGCGTTGGGCCGCGCTGCCGCCCTGACCTGGGCGCCGGTGCTGGAACTGCTCGGCGTGCTGCCGGTCGACGCCGTGCAGGCACTCTTCGCCCTGCTGGACCCGCTGACGGCGGTACGGAAGTTCCGCCGCTTCGCGACGCTGGACCCGGAGAGCGCCGCCGCCCGGGACTTCGTCGCCCTGGAGGACTGGCTGAACGACGGCGTGGCCCTGGCCGCCCCGGTGGCGCGCGAATGCCTGGGCGGCTGGTACGCCCGCAACGACACGCTGCAGGGACGCTGGCGCGTCGCCGGGCGGGCGGTGGAGCCGGCGCGGCTGGATCTGCCGACAGTCTGCGTGGTGCCGACCGCCGACCGCATCGTGCCGCCGGCCTCGGCCCTGGCGCTGGCGGCGGCGATCCCGGGTGCTGCGGTGCAGCGCCCCGCCTTCGGCCACATCGGCATGATGGCGAGTTCCCGGGCCGAAACGCGCGTCTGGCCGCCGCTCGCGGACTGGCTGGCCGCGGCGGCGGCGGAGGCCGTGCCAGAGGGTGCCTTGAGAGGCCCCGGCAGGCGCAGTAAGGTGGCCGGAAATGCTGCGGTGCGGCGAGCGGCGAGCCCGCGCGGCGCAGGGCAGCGGGCCGCGGCCACCCCAGGCCGCAAGCGAAGGAGGAGCGATCCAGCATGACGGACGTGGTGATCGTCGGCGCCGCCCGGACCCCGGTAGGCGCCTTCAGCGGTGGGCTCTCCAGCGTGAGCGCCTCCTACCTCGGCGGCGTGGCGCTGGAGGAGGCTCTGCGGCGCGCCGGCGTCGAGCCGGGGGAGGTCGACGAGGTGGTGCTGGGCCAGATCCTGACCGCCGGCACCGGCCAGAATCCGGCCCGTCAGGCGGCGATGCAGGCCGGCGTGCCGAAGGAGAAGACCGCCTACCAGATCAACCAGCTCTGCGGCTCCGGCCTGCGCGCGGTGGCGCTCGGCTGGCAGGCCATCGTCACCGGCGACGCCGATATCGTCGCCGCCGGCGGCCAGGAGTCCATGAGCCAGGCGCCGCACTGCGCCAACCTGCGCAACGGCCACAAGATGGGCGACGTGTCCTTCGTCGACACCATGATCAAGGACGGTCTCTGGGACGCCTTCAACGGCTACCACATGGGCAACACCGCCGAGAACGTGGCCCGGCAGTGGCAGCTGACCCGCGACGAGCAGGACGCCTTCGCCGCCGGATCGCAGCAGAAGGCCGAGGCGGCGCAGAAGGCCGGCCGCTTCAAGGACGAGATCGTCCCCGTCACCATCAAGACCCGCAAGGGCGAGGTGGTGGTGGCCGACGACGAGTACCCCAAGCACGGCACCACGGCGGAAACCCTGGCGAAGCTCCGCCCGGCCTTCGACAAGGAGGGCACGGTCACCGCCGGCAACGCCAGCGGCATCAACGACGGCGCCGCCGCGGTGGTGCTGATGCGCGCCGACGAGGCCGAGCGCCGCGGCATCGCGCCGCTGGCGCGCATCGTCTCCTGGGCGACCTGCGGCGTCGATCCGGCGATCATGGGCACCGGGCCGATCCCCTCGAGCCGCAAGGCCCTGGAGAAGGCCGGCTGGTCGGTCGAGGACCTCGACCTGATCGAGGCCAACGAGGCCTTCGCCGCCCAGGCGCTGGCGGTGAACAAGGACCTCGGCTGGGATCCGGCCAAGGTCAACGTCAACGGCGGCGCCATCGCGCTGGGCCACCCGATCGGCGCCTCGGGTGCGCGCATCCTCAACACGCTGTTGTTCGAGATGGGCCGCCGCGACGCCAAGAAGGGCCTCGCCACGCTCTGCATCGGCGGCGGCATGGGCATCGCCATGTGCCTGGCCCGGGACTGATGGCAAGGGGCTGATGGCCCGGGATTTGGCGCGGAGGGATCCTCGACAGGCCCCTTTCCGCGTCATCCCGAGGCCGCAGGCCGAAGGATCTCGATCCGGTCGGCGCTCCGGCCGGCCCGAGATCCTTCGCTCTCGTTCGGGATGACGACGAGGCGGGTTCCCTAGACCCGTCCTGCTCAGAGGATCTCCAGCACCTTCTCGGGGGGCCGGCCGAGGGCGGCGCGCGCGCCCTTCACGACGATCGGCCGCTCGATCAGCACCGGGTGGCTCACCATCGCCGCGACCAGTTCCGCCTCGCTCTTCCCCGCGTCGTCCAGGCCCAGCTCCTTGTAAGGCGGCTCCTTGCGCCGCAGCAGGTCGCGCGCGCCCAGGCCGAGCAGCCCGAGCAGGCGCGTCAGGGTCTCCGCGTCCGGCGGCGTGCGCAGGTACTCGACGATCCGCGGCTCGATCCCGCGCTCGCGCAGCAGCGCCAGCGTCTGGCGCGACTTGCTGCAGCGCGGGTTGTGGTAGATGGTAACCGGCATGCTGGTCTTTCTCCGCTTTTCCGGCTCTAGCTAGCCGCGGCGTTAACCAAAGCGCAAGGGCCGCAGGCGAAACTGACACCATGGCGATACCCGAGGCTCTGGTCCCGATCCTGCTCCTGCTCGCGCCGGCCGCGGTCGTCGCGGCGCTGGCGATCGAGCTGCTGCGTCGCCGCGGCGAGGCGCGGCTGACCCGGGAGCTCGAGGCGCTGCGCGAGGCGGCGCGGCAGGACCGCGCGGCGCTGGCCTCCCTGGAGGCCGAGATCGCCGAGCTGCGCGGCGACAAGCCCGCGCCGAAACCCTCGGCCGACGACGCGCGCTTGATGAAGGGCCTGGTCGCCAAGCTGCGCGCCCGGCGCGACCGCCGGAAGCCCGCTGGAGCCGAGGCGGAGGCTGCGGCGGAGGTGACGGCCGAGACGACGCCGACGGCGCCGATCCCGCTGCGCGCCGGCCCCGCCAAGCCGGACCAGACGGCCGTTCGGGACGAAGCGGCCGCTTCGGCGCCGCCCCCGCCGGACGAGGCGACGCTGCTGCGCGCCGTCCGCGACGCCCTGACCCACGACTTCGTCGAGCTGGTGTTGCAGCCGGTGGTCAGCCTGCCGCAGCGCCGGCGTCGCTTCTACGAATGCACCACCCGGATCCGCGATGGCGAGAACCGCGTGATCGCGGCGGCCGACTACATCCCCGTGGCCGAGCGGGCCGGGCTGGTGGCGGCGATCGACAACATCCTGCTGTTCCGCTGCATCCAGCTGGTCCGCTCGCTGCGGCGCCGGGACGAGACGGTCGACTTCTTCTGCAACGTCTCGGCGGCGACGCTGCGCGACGAGAGCTTCTTCGCGGACTTCGTCGACTACCTGGCACAGCATCCCGAGCCGGCGGCGCATCTGATCTTCGAGTTCTCGCACCTGGAGTTCGACGGCCAGGGACCGCGCGCAAGGGCCCTGCTGGAGCGCCTGCGCGCGCTCGGCTGCCGGCTCTCGATCGACGGCGCCGAGCCGGAGCGCCTCGACCCCGAGGCCCTAGCCGCGCGCGGCGTCGGCTTCGTCAAGCTGGCGGCGCCGGCGGTGCTCGACTACGCCCAGCACTACGGCGCCGCGGCGGCGGCCGCGCTGATGCAGGACATCGCCGCGGCCGGCTTGGTGGCGATCGTCGAGCGGGTCGAGGACGAGGACAGCCTGCGCGAGCTGCTCGACTTCGGCCCCGACTTCGGCCAGGGCTACCTCTTCGGCGAGCCCCGCCCCGCCCGCAACGCCGCCTGATCCGCCTCGCGGCCGCAAGCTCCCTTTTCCGATGCCCCGGCCTGTGGCAGAACCGGCGCCATGAGCCGGACCGACACCACCGACGGGCCGCCGACGATTCTCGACGGCTTCGCCCCCCTCGCCGCGCGCTACGACGCGCTGATCTGTGACCTCTGGGGCGTGCTGCACGACGGCGTCGTCGCCTTTCCGCACGCCCTCGACTGCCTGGCCAAACTGCACGAGGCGGGCTTGCGCATCGTCGTGCTGTCCAACGCACCGCGCCGCGCCGCCGAGGTCGAGGCGCGCATGAACGAGATGGGCATCGAGCAGCGTTTCTACGACAAGGTGCAGTCCTCGGGGGAAGACACCTGGCAGCACCTCGCGACCCGTCCCGACGCCTTCTACCGCGGCCTCGGCCGGCGCTGCTTCCACTTCGGCCCGGACCGCGACCACGGCATGCGCGAAGGGCTGGACCTCGACTTCGTCGAGCGGCTGCAGGAGGCCGACTTCGTGCTGAACACCGGCGCCCACATGGCCGAGGACACCACCGAGACCTATGGCGGCGAGCTGGAGAAGGCCGCCGGACTGGGCCTGCCGATGATCTGCGCCAACCCCGACCTGGAGGTGATCCGCGGCGGCAAGCGCGAGATCTGCGCCGGTGCGCTCGCCGCCCGCTACGAGGCCCTGGGCGGCCCGGTGCGCTACCACGGCAAGCCGCACCGCTCGATCTACGAGAGCTGCTTCGAGGCCCTGCCGGGCGTGCCGAAGGAGCGCATCGCCGCCGTCGGCGACTCCCTGCGCACCGACATCGCCGGCGCCCAGGCCTCGGGCATCGACGGCATCCTGGTGGCCGGCGGCATCCACGCCGAGGCGCTGGGGATCACGGAGGGCGAAACCCCCGACCCGACGCGCCTGGCCCGCCTCTTCGCCGCCGACGAACAGCGCCCCGTCGCCACCCTGCCGGTCTTCCGCTGGTAGGGCCAAGGCCCACGCAAGGCCAGAAATCGCGCCGCTCTCGGAGCCGGTGGCCTGATCCTTCGTGACGCGCGACGATCCGCGAAGTCCGACTCCCCGTGCCGCCCTCGGGCGAGCGGCGGCGGCGCGCGCCCTCCAGACTGCAGGCAGACGCAGTCGTGGAGGAGGCCCGCGTGCCCGAGGACCAACCGTCTCAGGAACCGTCGCCGCCGATCGTCCCCTCGCTCCCCATGGGCCTCAGCGAGAGCGAGGCACGGCCTGACCTGAGGCGGATGCGCGGCTGGCGGCTGGAGCGGGTGCGCGCCGAGCTGCGGGCGCTCGACGTCGCCGGCCTCCTGCTTTTCGACCCCATCAACATCCGCTACGCCTGCGGCAGCCGCAACATGGCGGTCTGGACCCTGCACAACGCGGCGCGCTACCTCTTCGTCGCGACCGACGGGCCGGTCGTGCTTTTCGACTTCCACGGCTGCGAGCATCTCTCGGAAGGGCTGGAGACGATCGACGAGGTCCGTCTCGCCCGCGGCTTCTACTTCTACGCCTCCGGCCCCCATGTGCAGCCGCGCGCCCGGGCCTGGGCGGCGGAGATCGCCGAGCTCGTCACCCGCCACGGCGGCGGCAACCGGCGCCTCGCCCTCGACCACTGCGACCCGCCGGGTGCCGCGGCGCTGGCGGCGCTGGGGATCGAGCTGTTCGAGGGCCAGGGGCCGATGGAGATGGCACGGCGCATCAAGAGCCCCGACGAGCTGGCCTGCATGGCTCACGCCATGGCGGTCTGCGAGGCCGGGATGGCGGCGATGCGGGACCGGCTGGAGCCGGGCGTCACCGAGAACCAGGTCTGGGCCGAGCTGCATCGGGTCAACGCCGCCCTGGGCGGCGAGTGGATCGAGACCCGCCTGCTGAGCTCCGGGCCACGCACCAACCCCTGGTTCCAGGAGTGCGGCGAGCGGGTGATCCGGGCCGGCGAGCTGGTCTCCTTCGACACCGACCTGATCGGCCCCTTCGGGATGTGCTGCGACGTCTCGCGCAGCTTCTTCTGCGGGCCCGGCCGGCCGAACCCCGAGCAGCGCCGCCTCTACGGCATCGCCTGGGAGCAGATCCACCACAACCTGGCCCTGCTGCGCCCCGGCGTCGGCTTCCGCGAACTGGCCGAGCGCGCCTTCCCGCTGCCGGAGTCCTGTCGGCCGCGCCGCTACTCCGTGGTCTTCCACGGCGTCGGTCTCTGCGACGAGTACCCCCACCTCGCCTATGCCGAGGACTTCGACGCCCACGGCTACGACGGCGTGGTCGAGGCCGGCATGACGCTCTGCGTCGAGAGCTACGTCGGCGAGGTCGGCGGACGCGAGGGCGTGAAGCTGGAGCAGCAGGTGGCGATCACCGAGACCGGCTGCGCCCTGCTCTCCACCTTCCCCTTCGAGGAGGCCCTGCTGCAGCGCTGGGTGTAGGCGTTGCGCTCCACGCCGCGTTGCGATTCCGCGCACTCTATGCTAAAAATAGCATATGGCTGCCGTTCGTATCGAGGATCGCAAGCTTGTTCTCGAGAACGGCGCCATCGTTCAGATCCGCATCTGGCAGTTGCCGGCAGCGACGGCAGAACGGCCCCACGGGCTGAAGTACTCCCTCTTCTATGGTCGCCCCGGTGAGCGAATCGTCGGCTACGACAACGAGGCCGGAAAGGGCGATCACCGGCACTATCGCGACCGGGAGGAGCTCTATGCCTTCGTCGACTTCGGAACCCTGATTGCGGACTTCTGGCGCGACGTGAAACGGGAGATCGAGAATGAGCGAAGTTAGGCTCCACGTCGAAGACCTGGACAGCTTCTTCCGGCAGGCGCAGGAACTGGCCGGACGGCTCGATCGGGGCGAGGCGCTGGAAGGCGGGACCCATCTCTCCTTCGAGAGCATGGAACTGCTGCTCCGCGTACTGACGCCGAACCGATGGCGACTTCTCAAGGCGCTGCGCCGTCGCGGCCCTTCGTCCATCCGTGCCTTGGCGACGGCGCTGGAGCGGGATTACAGGGGCGTCCACGCCGACGTGACCACCCTGCGCCAGATCGGCCTCGTCCGGCGCGACGAGCAGGGCCGAGTCCTGGTGCCCTGGTCTCGAATCGTCGCCGACGTGGCCCTCGACGCGGCCGCTTGACCCCGATGGCGCCCCCCGCGTTGGACAGCCCTGCCCCTTGCTGCTTATATCCTGGACGTGAGCCCAGGAGCCTGAGGACGGGGTGCGAGCCATGGCCGACTTTCCCGAGCAGAGCCTCGACGCGTGGCGCGAGGCCGCCCGGCGCGAGCTGAAGGGGGAAGACCCCGAGAGCCTGGTCTGGCGCACGCCCGAGGGCATCGCCGTCAAGCCGCTCTACACCGCCGCCGACCTGGAGGCGCTGCAGCACGATCCGGGCCTGCCCGGCTTCGCGCCCTTCCTCCGCGGGCCGCGCGCGACGATGTACAGCGTCCGGCCCTGGACGCTGCGGCAGTACGCCGGCTTCTCCACGGCGGAGGAGTCCAACGCCTTCTACCGCGCCAACCTGAAGGCCGGGCAGAAGGGCCTCTCGGTGGCTTTCGACCTCGCCACCCACCGCGGCTACGACAGCGACCACCCGCGCGTCGTCGGCGACGTCGGCAAGGCCGGGGTGGCGATCGACTCCGTCGAGGACATGAAGGTCCTCTTCGACGGCATCCCGCTCGACGAGATGTCGGTCTCCATGACCATGAACGGCGCCGTGCTGCCGGTACTGGCCGGCTACATCGTCGCCGCCGAGGAGCAGGGCGTGCCGCCCGAGAAGCTGAGCGGCACGATCCAGAACGACATCCTCAAGGAGTTCATGGTCCGCAACACCTACATCTACCCGCCCGAGCCCTCGATGCGGATCGTCGCCGACATCATCGAGTACACGGCGACGCACATGCCGCGCTTCAACTCGATCTCGATCAGCGGCTACCACATGCAGGAGGCCGGCGCGACGGCGGTGCAGGAGCTGGCCTTCACGCTCGCCGACGGCCTGGAGTACGTGCGCGCCGCCTCCTCGAAGGGGCTGCCGGTCGACGCCTTCGCGCCGCGGCTGTCCTTCTTCTTCGCCATCGGCATGAACTTCTTCATGGAGATCGCCAAGCTGCGCGCCGCGCGCTTCCTCTGGGCGCACTACATGAAGGATCTCTTCGGCGCCGAGGATCCGCGCTCGCTCATGCTGCGCACCCACTGCCAGACCTCGGGCGTCAGTCTGGCCGAGCAGGACCCCTACAACAACGTGATCCGCACCACCGTCGAGGCCCTGGCCGCCGTGCTGGGCGGCACCCAGTCGCTGCACACCAACGCGCTGGACGAGGCCGTGGCCCTGCCCACCCCCTTCTCCGCGCGCATCGCCCGCAACACCCAGCTGATCCTGGCCGAGGAAACCGGCGTCACCAAGGTGGTCGACCCGCTGGGCGGCAGCTACTACCTCGAGAGCCTGACTGCCTCGCTGGTGGAGGAAGCCCGCAAGCTGATCGCCGAGGTCGAGGAGCTCGGCGGCATGACCAAGGCGGTCGAGAGCGGCATGCCGAAGCTGCGCATCGAGGAGGCCGCGGCCCTGCGCCAGGCGCGCATCGACCGCGGCGAGGAGACCATCGTCGGCGTCAACAAGTACCGCCCCGAGGCGCGCGACGAGGTCGAGATCCTGGACATCGACAACCGCAAGGTCCTGTCGCAGCAGGTGGCGCGCCTGGAGAAGCTCCGTGCGAGCCGTGACACGGCGGCGGTGCGCGCCGCCCTCGACGCCCTGTCCGACGCCGCGGCGAAGAAGCGCGGCAACCTGCTGGAACTGGCCGTGGAAGCGACCCGCCGGCGCGCCACGCTGGGCGAGATCTCCGACGCGCTGGAACAGGTCTTCACCCGTCACCGCGCCGTGATCCGCTCGATCTCCGGCGTCTACGGCTCGGCCTGGGAGGGCGACGTGGGCTTCAAGCGCATCCAGGGCGAGGTCGAGGCCTTCGCCCGCGAGGAAGGCCGCCGGCCGCGCATGCTGGTGGTCAAGCTGGGCCAGGACGGCCACGACCGCGGCGCCAAGGTGATCGCCACGGCCTTCGCCGACATCGGCTTCGACGTCGACGTCGGGCCGCTGTTCCAGACCCCGGAGGAAGCCGCGCGCCAGGCGATCGAGAACGACGTCCACGTCATCGGCGTCTCCAGCCAGGCAGCCGGGCACAAGACCCTGGTGCCGGGTCTGCTGGAGGCGTTGAAGGCCGAGGGCGCCGGCGACATCCTGGTGGTCTGCGGCGGCGTCATCCCGCCGCAGGACTACGACTTCCTGCAGCAGGCCGGGGTCGCGGCGGTCTACGGCCCGGGGACCAACATCCCCCAGGCCGCGCACGAGATTCTCGGGCTGATCCGCGAAGCGCGGCGCGACGCCGCCTGACGGCCGCTCAGGCCTCGGGCGGAGCCGCGGCCTTGCGGCGCGGGGCGGCGGGCTTCTTGCGCGGCGCCTTCGCGGCGGTCCTGGCCGTAGCCTTCGTCGCGGGCTTGGCCGCGCGCTTCACCGGAGCCGCCAGCTGCGCCTCCAGAGCGGCGACCCGGGCGGCCAGCGCCTCCTGCTCCTCGCGCGCCTTGGCGGCCATGGCCTCGACCGCCTCGTACTCCTCGCGGGTGACCAGGTCCATGTCGGCGAGCAGGCGCTCCAGCTGGGCGCGAATGCGCGCCTCGACCTCGCTGCGCATGCCGCTGGCGGCACCGACGGCGCCGGAGAAGACCCGGGCGATGTCGTCGAAGATGGGGTTGCGGGTCTGCATGTTGCATCCTCAGGCGGTCGGAGCGATGGCGGCACCCTAGAGCAGATCGCCTCGGAAATCGAGCGGATCGCCGCCTCGGACGCGCAACGGGCGCCCCACCCTTCCCCGGCGCCGCGTCAGCCTCTATAAACCGCGCGGCACAGCAGGGAGCCCGCCATGACCCCGACCCTCGCCGCCCTGGCCTTCCCGCAGATCGACCCCGTGGCGATCGAGCTGGGGCCGCTGGCGATTCGCTGGTATGCGCTCGCCTACGTGGTCGGCCTTGTGGGCGCCTGGCTCTACTGCCGCCGGCTCACCGCCGGCGCGCCGGCCACCGTCACCCGCCAGGACTTCGACGACTTCCTGCTCTGGGCGACCCTCGGCGTGGTGCTCGGCGGCCGCCTCGGCTCCGTACTCTTCTACAACTTCGACTACTACCTGCAGAACCCGGTCGAGATCCTCTTCGTCTGGCAGGGCGGCATGGCCTTCCACGGCGGCCTGCTGGGCGTGATCGCGGCGCTGGTGCTCTTCGCCCGGGCGCGCGGCATCCCGCTGCTGGCGCTGAGCGACATCGTCGCCTGCGCCGCGCCGATCGGCCTCTTCCTCGGGCGGATCGCCAATTTCGTGAACGGCGAGCTCTACGGCCGCGTCACCGAGGTGCCCTGGGGCATGGTCTTCCCCGGCGGCGGGCCGCTGCCGCGCCATCCCAGCCAGCTCTATCAGGCCGGGCTGGAGGGCCTGCTGCTCTTCCTCGTGCTGGCGGTCGCGCTGGCGCTGGGGGCGCAGCGGCGCATGGGCCTGCTGTCCGGCCTCTTCCTGCTCGGCTACGGCACGGCGCGGGTGATCGGCGAGCTCTTCCGCGAGCCCGACGCCCACATCGGCTTCCTGCTGTCCGGCACCACCATGGGGCAGTGGCTGTCGCTGCCCATGATCCTCGCCGGCCTGGGCCTGCTGCTCTGGGCGCGCCGCCGCCCGGCGGCCTGAGCCGGCCGTGACCGCGGAAGGTCCCGCCTTCGCGCTGCTCGCCCGGCGCATCCGCGCCCAGGGGCCGATCCCCCTGGCCGACTACATGGCGACCGCGCTGACCCACCCCGAGGTCGGCTACTACGCGACCCGCGATCCCTTCGGCCGGGCCGGCGACTTCACCACCGCACCGGAGATCAGCCAGGTCTTCGGCGAACTGCTCGGCCTCTGGTGCGCCGAGCGCTGGCAGGCCCTGGGCGAGCCGGCACGGGTCCTGCTGGTAGAGCTGGGCCCGGGGCGCGGCACGCTGCTGGCCGACGCCCTGCGCGCGGCCCGGGTGCTGCCGGCCTTCCGCGCGGCGGTCGAGCCGCACCTGGTGGAGGCCAGCCCCCTGCTGCGGGCCAGGCAGCGCGAGACACTGGGCGAGGCACTGCGCGATAGGCCGGCGCAGTGGCACGACGATCTCGCCTCGGTCCCGGCGGACGCCCCGCTGCTGCTGCTCGCCAACGAGTTCTTCGACGCCCTGCCGATCCGCCAGTTCCAGCGCACGCCCGAGGGCTGGGCCGAGCGGCTGGTGGGCCTGGCGCCCGACGGCGAGACCCTGCGCTGGGGCCTGGGGCCGCCGCTGCCGCCGGCCGCCCTCTCCCTGCCGGCCGCGGCGGTGCCCGGCGCGATCGCCGAGCTCTGTCCCGCGGGGCGTGCGCTCGCCGGCGAGATCGGCCGGCGCCTCGCGCAGCAGGGCGGCGCCGCGCTGCTCGTCGACTACGGCCATGCCCGCAGCGCGCCGGGCGACAGCCTGCAGGCCCTGCGCGACGGCCGCCCGGCCGACCCCCTGGCCGCGCCCGGGGCCGCCGACCTGACCGCCCACGTCGACTTCCAGGCCCTGGCCCAGGCCGCCGAGGCCGCCGGCGCCCGGGCCCACGGCCCGGTCGAGCAGGGGAGCTTCCTGCGCAGCCTGGGCATCGAGGCTCGCGCCGAGGGCCTGGCCCGTAAGGCGACACCGGCGCAGCGCCGCGACCTGGCCGCCGCGATCGATCGCCTGACCTCTCCCACCCAGATGGGCCGCCTCTTCAAGGCCCTGGCCCTGACGCCGCCGGACGCGGGCGTGCCGGCGGGCTTCCCGGCACCCCCGGCCCGTTAGCCGTCTTGGTCCCTATCCAGGTCGCGAGCAGCAGGTTGTCGGCCCTGGTGCCGGCAACCTTTTCGTCGGGTAAAGGGCCGATGGCGGGCCTTAGGCCGTCGAGGCTGCGCTCGGCCGCCTTCCTCGGCCCGACCGCCGGCCGGCGGAGACAAGAGGCCGGCGGGACAGGAGGATCGAGCCGTCGAACCGCCGCTCAGGGGCCGACCCGTCAAGGGCCTATGCGCCGGATCTCGTATCGGACCCTTACGCGGCAATCGAGCACACCATAGCCGGCAAGGACCGCCGCGGTACCTTCCGGAGCCCCGATCCGGCTGCGCAGGGCCAGCAGGCCGCTCGCCCGATCCGGCGAAGCAAGGTTCATCGACAGCGCCACCGCGACTTCCACGCAGGTGCCGTCCTCGCAACTGCGGTCCCGGATGTTATCCGACAGCCAGCGATTGGGACCGAGTTGGCGCCACTGATAGGCCGACATGGCACCGATCTCGGGTTGCGGCAGATCGTCGGCGAGCCGTGCGGGATGGAAACGTCCTCCCCACACGACCCGATTGCTGAGCGTTTCGGTCCGGTTCGCCGCCAACATCTGTGTCATCATCGCGGGGCAGCCCGAGGCCGTTTCGCCGAGGGTCCGCCACTGCCATGTGCCATCGAGAGGCACGATCTCCTCGACGGGACGCGGGGCCGGTTCGCACTCGCCCCGGCCACCGTAGGCACCGTTGATGGCGGCACGCGGCTGGCCCGAGCGGTAGACCTGACCACTGCCGCGATCGATCACGACGGTCTGCGCCCGGACGTCGCCCATCCATCCATCGGGAATGCTCACCGAACCGTCGCCGTCGGCAAAACCCTCGATCCAGGCGATATCTTCCGGGGCGACGGCATCGTAGCATTCGCAGCCCTTGCCGGGGGCGCAAACGGCCGTGACCTGACCGGTCGGGTTCTGCGCGGATGCCGATGCCACGGAGAATAGGGCCAGACCGGCAAGAAGGAGCGAGCGGATCATCCTTACTTCTCCAGATGGGGCAGGAAGAGGATCAAGGCTTCGTCCGCACTCATGTCTCCGAGACGAACGCCGCCGAGCGCCTGCATCTCGGCTGACGGGGCTGCAGCGGGCCTCGCCGCCTCCGCCCCTCCGAGCAGGGCGCCGATGCTCGGCATTTGGCCGGCGGGTGCGCCGCCGGCGCCGCCTCCCATCATCTGGCCCAGCATCTCGATCACGGCACGATCCTCGGGCGCGGCATCGCTCAGCAGTTCGCCGAGTACCTGGCGGCCCATCTGCATCGCCGCCTCCATGCCGTCGGGCTCACCGTGCATCCAGGGTTCGCCGTGCCATGTTTCGCCCGGCCCGGCCACGCGGCTCAGAATGGCTTCGCCAAATCCCGCACCGGGCTGGCCGCCGAGATGCAACACGCCCTTGTAGGCGTCGCCACCATAGGCTTCGGCGCTGTAGACCAGCGTCCAGTCGCCCCCGGAATCGAGGACGAGATTGACCCGATCGCCGGCGACAGAGGCGGACGCGTTTCCGGATGCCGAGGCCAAGAGCGCAAATTCGGGCGAACTGCGGAAACTGCCGCCGGCGCCCGGATCGCCCGCGTCCTGGACCAGTTCCACCACGGCGACGCTGCGGTCGTTGTCCGCGGTTCCCGGAGCAAAGACGCGCAATACCCAGACGCCCTGGAGCACACCGGGCGCGGACGGATCGCCATCCTCTCCCATGCCGTCGGCCTCGAACGCGTCGGCGAGCCTGCCGAGCGATCCGGCGAGTGCGAAAGCCGCCAGTTGGTCCATTTCGCCGCTCGACTGGAGCACACAGATGAGATCGCTTCCGACCGGAAGGCAGAGCGGCCCGCTTGCCTGGCGTGAATTGACGCTGGCGACGACCGCCCCGTCCTGCAGCCGCACGAGATCGAAACTCGGCCGCTCCGCCTCGACCCCGGCCGCGGTTCGATAGCGCTCGGGAGCCGTCGTGCCGTAGCCCGGCATCAGGTGGAAGACCAGGTCGCTCGCCGAGTCCCGGATGTCACAGGGTTCGAAGCCGCTCCCCTCGCAGCGATGCAGGATGTCGGAGGCCTCGGCGCTCACCGGGGCCGGCGCGCGAACGGCCAGCGCTTCCGCCGCCAGAACGACCCGTCCGCGTGCGGGATCTTCGGCGACGTAGCGCAGGACATAGTCCCCCGCCTGCGCCGGTGCGGTCAGATGCACCGAATCGCCCGTCGCCCATGCCCAGCCCCAGCCGCCCGACATATCGCTGTCGTTGCCGGGCGTGATGATGTCGATCCAGTCGCCCGACAGAAGCGGCCCCGTGAAGGCAACTGCGAAAAACTCGCCCGGTGCGACGACCATCGGAAAGGACAGGCTGGCCCCGGCCTCGGTCGTGGGCTGCGCCTGCGTCGCCGCCGCCTGGTCCATCACGCCCGAGGTGCAGCAATCGTTCGGCAGGCCGTCGGGTATGTCGAACTTGGTCCAGCACACCGCCTGATCGCCTTGCAGGCCCGGAGCGACATAGGTCCAGGCGCGGCAATTCGCGTCGGTCGCGCAAAGAGCCTGGCAGGCCAGCGGATCGGCCTCGGTCATCGGGATCTGCGCGATATCGTAGCCGGGACGATCGATGCCGGATTCGACCGTGCCGCCGCGGACCGGAGCGGCGGCAGCGCCCGCCGCGGCGGCGGCGGACCCGGCACTGTTCGAGGCACCGGCCCGCACGCCGATGGGCTGCTCCAGAATGCTGTGCAGCCCCGCCGTCGGGTGATTGATCACATAGCGCAGCTGATATTCACCCGGTTCCGGCACCCAGATCCGGCCACTGCGCCCATCGGCCATGTCGTGCACGAGCAGAGAGGATTTCGAGTTCCGCCAGTCGAAGTCGTAGTCGCCGAGTTCGGCAATCTCCAGATAGGTGGGATAGGCATCGCCGGGCACGGCGCCGTCGATGGCGATATCCATCCAGGCCTCCGGCGCGTGGCTTTCCGGCGCGGCGATACGAACCGCGGCGCGCAGAGCGGCGATTTCGGCCATGTCGGCGAGAATCTGCTCGGCGACTGCTTCGCTCTCGGGCGTCAGAAGCCGCGCATCGGCTTTGAGGCCCGAAGCCGCGAAAATCCCGCCGTCGAAATAATTGTTGTCCCGTCGGAGATTCAATTCCGTGCCGTAGCCGATCAGGACACACCTTGCGGTTTCGACGAAATCGGAGCCTGCGGGCTCGAAGCTGAAGGCTGCGCATTGCCGCTCGGCCTGGCACAGCGCCTGGCATGTCTGCGGCTGGGTTCCGGGCGGCATGGTGATACGGTCGCCATGCCAACCCTCGCTCCCGCCCTGGGCCGTCGCCATCAGATAGGAGAAGGGCAGGAACTCCTGTCCGCCACTGCCTGTCCAGTCGGCTATGGCCGGTGGTTGCGGCGCGTCCCCGGTCGTGGCCATCGTGCCGGGGGTCAGCGTATCCGGGCAGGGGTCGACGCCCGCCGGTCCGCCGAAGCCCAGCCTGTCGGGCCCGACCTCGCCCGCGAGCTCGACGCGGCGGTTCAGCGCGCGCCCCTCCTCGCTCGCATTGTCGGCGATGGGGCGATCGAAGCTGTAGCCCTGCGCCGCAAGCTGGCCGGGCGCGACGCCTGCGGAAACCAGCCAGTCGCGTACCGCCAGCGCGCGGGCTTCCGAGAGGCTCTGATTGTAGGCATGGCTGCCGCGGTTGTCGGTATGCCCCTCGATCCGCCAGCCGCCGCCGAGTGTGAGGATGGCATCGCGCGCGGCGATCAGGGCGGGAAGGCTGTCGGGACGCAGGGACGCGCGGTTGAAATCGAAATGGACCCCGGACAGCGCCACACGTCCCTCTTCGGCGAGCGCCTGCACCAGCGCCCGACAGGACCGCGCATCGTCCTGCGCCGCGGCCGGGACGAGGGGCGCGCCGAGGCCGATGAGGGCGGCGAGCAGGGCGCCGCCGATCTTCGTCGCAATCTTCGTCATGTCGCCTCTCATCTCAGCTCGCGATCTGGCCGGAACGGGACAAGCCGGCGCGCGCGCCGACCCATCCCGCGGCCTTTTCGCCGATCTGACGAAACTTGCCCGAGAGCGAAGCGAGCTTTGCCCGCCACTCCGGGTTTGGCTCCTGCCCCTCGGTGACACGGAAGAAGACCTGCATCATGCAGCAGATCGCCAGCGGCTCGAGCAGGGCGGCCTTGAAGGCCCAGGCAAAGAGCAGCGCGAAGACAAAGCCGCCTGCGCTCCATGCCCCGGGGATGAGGTAGACGAGCGCCGCGGCCGGTGCGAGCGCGAGGAGAAAGACGACGAAGGCCAGGACGTAGATGATGACGGCAAGCCATGCCGCGTTCCTGAGCATCGCCTTGTAGTTCTGCCCGTAGAGAACCAGCGCCTCTTCCGCCGCCGCCCAGGGATTCTCCGCCCGGGTACGAATGGCATGGGCGAGGATCACCTCGTCGATAAAGCCGACCGCCACCTTGAGAAAGGCGCGGAAGATGCGCACCAGAGCGTCCAGCCCCGGTATGGGCAGAATCGAGGCGATGCCTTCGAGAAGCCCGGTGATGGCGGCGATCACGCCCTTGATGAGCTGGTCGAGTCCGAAGAGCACACTCGCCTGCACAAACCGCTCGCGCACGACGCTGCTGCCGTAGGCGATCTGGCCCTTGCCGGACGGAAGCTCCCGCCCGTCGATCATCTCGACCAGAACGGCGATGTGACCGGCCTTGACGATGTAGAGGATGTACTCGCGCAGGAAGTAGACGACGCCCGCCGTCACGCCGAAGCCTGCGACCCCGCCCCAGAAGGCGCTGCCGAGGCGAAACTCGTCATCGCCGAATGTGCCGATGCCGTAGCCGATGCCCGCCCCGGCTCCGGTGACGATGACATAGGCACAGGCGATGCCGAAGTACACCGCGACGCGAAACAGGATGTAAGGCGCAGTCCGCGCCATCAGCGCCAACGCGCTGGACAAGCTGAAATCCCACATGAATGCGATGTCTCCGAATCCCGCCTATGCGCGCTTTCGCCCCACGGGCGGCAGCTGCGCCTGTGCGAAACTAGGACGAAAGCGCGAGGCCCGTCTTGGGGCGGACGGCACAGGGATGCGGGGAGAACGGCAGTCCGGCTAGCCCGAGACGAGGCGGGCGCGAACCTCCGAAGGCGTCGCGCCGAAAGCGCTCTTGAAGCGTGCGTTGAACCAGGACAGATCGCCGAAGCCCACCTGCATGGCGATCTGCGAGATCGTCATCATCCGGCATCTCGGATCGGCGAGCTGACGATAGGCCATGAGCAATCTGCGGCCGGCCACATAATCGCGAAACGACGTGCCTTCGCCCTCGAACAGCGACCGCAGGTAGCGCGGGCTTATGCCCTGGCAGGCCGCGATCAGATCCGGTGTGAGGTCGGGCGATGTCAGCCGGCGCTCGATGTCGGCCTTGACGGCCTTCAACCGCGCCGCGCGCAGGCCACGACCCGCCGCCAGTTCGGCCGCCTCGCGCGAGGCGCCGAGCGCCATCAGCGCCAGATCCTGAACATGGGCCGCGCATTGCATGGCCTCTTCGGGCGCGAGCTGCGGCAGTTCCGCGTGCAGGCTGCGCGCATAGTCGCGAAACAGCCGCCATTGCGGCGTCAGGGCCACGACATCGCGCAGGACGGTGTTGAGTCCGGCTGTCGCCGGGGCCAGGAGCGACCGCGGAATCGAGACATAGAACACATTCGCCCGCTCGGCGCGGAACTCCGCCACGCCTGGCACTTCGTTGGGATCCACATAGACCTGGCCTGGCTCGCACTCGACGTCCCGGCCGCCGTCCTGCCGGATCGAAAAACCGCCGGAAACCGGGATATGCAGCAGGACGTTGTCGCCCGTTTCCGCCGCCAGGAGTCTGGTGCGATCGGTGGTGCAGGCCGAATGAGTGGTATTCGCCAGTATGATTCCCGGCAGCAGGCCGATCACCGTTTCCGAACAATAGTCCCGCCCCTCGGCAGGCGTGATGTGGAGCTTGCAGATATTGGCGGCGATGGCTTGAAATTCCTCGACGCGCCGCGCGGCTTCCAAGTCCTGCGATCGAAGGGAAAATACCGTCATGCGCGCCCCCGATACATGCCCCGGACGGACCTCTCACTCCAGAAGGGTACTCTTGCGAAACGAACGTGCCTTCTCGTCGGGCGGAGCGTGACACCGTCGGTGCCGCAGGTCGCCGGGGACGGGCGATCGTCCCCCGCCGGCCAATGCTCCTGCAACAATGTTGCTCCTGAGACGTTGCCCCTGCGTTACCTTCTGGTTTCGCCCGGGCTCCGTGGACAAAGCTTGGCACGAGACTCGCGGAGGAATTCAAGGCTTCTTTTTGGAGGAGGCTTCGGGCGAAGGCCTCGGCCTGCCGGTCGGGGGACGGACGCCGATCGGGCTGCCGCGGCCGTTGGGACGGAGCGCAGTTGTCGAGTGGCACGAGACGACCGGCACTGTTGCATCGAGGGAAAGCGGCATCGACCGCGCCGCCCGGCGGAGCCGTTCCGGCGGTGCCCCTCTTCCGCCCCTTGCTTCCCCCTATGCCGCGCCGGCCGGCCGCGCTAGAGCAGATCCTGATCGGATGGAATCATCCGATCGCGTGAATCTGCTCTAGATTCATATGATTGAGAGCATTTCCCGATCGAAGCCGATCGGGAAATGCTCTAGGCTCCGGGCCGCCATGCTGACGATCGGACCGCTGAACGCGCTGCCGGGCCTGCGCCACGGTTTCTTCACCCGCGAGGGCGGGGTCAGCGAGGGGCTCTATGCCTCGCTCAACTGCGGCCTGGGGAGTGGCGACGACGCCGGCCATGTCGCCGAGAACCGGCGCCGCGCCGCAGCCGTCCTGGAGCTGGAGGCGGAGCGCCTGCTGACCTGCTACCAGGTCCACTCGCCCGACGTGGTCACGGTGGAGCGGCCCTGGGCGCCCGACGAGCGACCGCGCGCCGACGCCCTGGTCACCCGCACCCCCGGGATCGCCCTGGGCATCCTCACCGCCGACTGCGCCCCGGTGCTGCTGGCCGACGCCGAGGCCGGGGTGATCGGCGCCGCCCACGCCGGCTGGAAGGGCGCGCTGGACGGCGTGCTGGAGACGACCGTCGACGCCATGGTCGCGCTGGGCGCCGAGGCCGGGCGGATCGTCGCCGGCGTCGGCCCCTGCATCGCCCAGCGCTCCTACGAGGTGGGACCGGAGTTCCCGGCGGCCTTCGTGGCCCGGGCGGTGGAGAACGCCGATTTCTTCCGCCCCGGCCGCGGCGACCGCCTGCTCTTCGACCTCAAGGGCTACGTGGCGCGGAGGCTGGTCGCCGCCGGCGTCGGCAGCGTCCTGCCGCTGCCCTGCGACACCTGCGCCGAGGAGACGCGCTTCTTCAGCTACCGCCGCGCCTGCCAGCGCGGCGAGGGCGACTACGGCCGCGGCCTCTCGGCCATCGCCCTCGACCCCTAGACAGCCTGACGTCCTGGACCCCTGACGAGACGAGAGGAGAGGCGGCGCCCATGCCCCTGCACTTCACCGAGGAGGAGCTGGCCGAGCGGCGGCGGCGCAGCTGCGCCGCCATGGCGGCCGAGGGCCTGGACGGGCTGCTGGTCTTCCGCCAGGAGTCGATGTACTGGCTGACCGGCTACGACACCTTCGGCTACGTCTGGTTCCAGTGCCTCTACCTCGGTGCCGACGGCGAGTTGGTGCTGCTGACCCGCGCTCCCGACCTGCGCCAGGCGCAGCTGACCTCCTGCATCCGCGACATCCGCGTCTGGGTCGACGGCCCCGAGGCGCAGCCCGCGCTGGAGTTGCGCGCGATCCTGGAGGAGAAGGGTCGGCGCGGGAAGCGGCTGGGCGTCGAGTACGAGGCCTACGGCCTGAACGGCCGCAACGCCAAGCGGCTCGATGCGGCGCTGTCCGGCTTCGCCGAGCTGCTCGACTCCTCCTTCCTGGTCAGCCGGCTGCGGGTGGTCAAGAGCCCGGCGGAGATCGCCTGCGCGCGGCGCGCCGGGGAGCTGGCCGACGCCGCCTTCGAGGCGGCCCTGGCCGAGACCCGGCCGGGCGCCTTCGAGGGCGACATCCTGGCCGCCATGCACGGCGCCATCTTCCGCGGCGACGGCGACGACCCGGCCAACGAGTTCGTCATCGGCTCGGGCCCGCAGGCACTGCTCTGCCGCTACCACAGCGGCCGCCGCCGGCTCGACGCGACGGACCAGCTGACCCTGGAGTGGGCCGGCACCTACCGCCACTACCACGCGGCGCTGATGAACACCTTCCTGATCGGCGAGGCGCCGGCGCGCCAACTGGAGATGCAGGGCGTGGCGCGCGACGCCCTGCTGGCGGTGGAGGCCGAGCTGGTCCCCGGCAGGACCGCGGGCGAAGCCTTCGACGCCCACGCCCGCGTGCTGGACGCCGCCGGCTACCAAGCCCACCGCATGAACGCCTGCGGCTATTCCCAGGGCACGACCTACGCGCCGAACTGGATGGACTGGCCCATGCTCTACCACGCCAACCCGGTGGAGCTGCGGCCGGGGATGGTCTTTTTCGTCCACATCATCATCTTCGACAGCGAACGCGGTCTGGCCATGACGCTCGGCCGCAGCAGCCTGATCGGCGAGCGCGGCGCCGAGCCGCTCTCGCGCATGCCATTGGAGCCGGTGCGCCGCTGAGCGCAGGAGCCGCCCGTGCCGCACATGATCATCTTCCTCCTCGTCCTGCTGCTGGGGCTGCTCGCCACCTGCGTGCTGGTCTGAGCCGTGCGCCTGCTGCCGCCGCTCCTCGCACTGGTGCTCACGGCCGCGGCCTGCGGGCCGCTGCCGCGTCCCTTCCAGGAGGAAGACAAGCAGGCACTGGACCTGCAGGCCCCCTCGACCCGCGCACCGCTGCGGGTCTTCGCGCCCGAGGGGGTGCCGCCGGGCGACCCCGACCGCTTCGCCCTGCTGCTGGCGGAAAGGCTGCTGGAGCTGGGCGTGGCGGCCGAACCCCACTGGTTCACGCCAGCCGTCAGCGCGCCGCTGGAAACGCGTCGGCTGCTGGGTCACGCCGCGCTCGAGGCCGGCGCCGAGGGCGCGGAGAGGTTGGCGGTCGCCTGGCGGCTCCGCGAGCCGGACGGCCGGGAGACGCCGCTGGTGGAGGCCGAGGCCGCGCTGTCGCCGGAAGGCTGGGCCGCGGGCGAGACCGACAGCCTGGAGGCGGCGGCGCAGGTCAGCGCCGCCACCATCGCCCGGGCGCTCGGCCTGGCCCCGCCGATCTCGGAGGAGCCGCTTGCCGATGCGGCGCGCCGGCGCCTGGTGGTGCTGCCGATCGAGGGCGCGCCGGGCGACGGCGCCGAGAGCCTGGAACGGTCCATCACCCGGGCCCTGCGCGAACAGCGGGTGGCGCTGGCGGGGCTGCCGCAGGAGCACGACCTGCTGCTCTGGTGCCGGGTCGAGGTGGACCCGCCGCGCGGCGCGCATCAGGCCGTCCGCATCCGCTGGCGCGTCGAGCTGGCGTCGGACTTCTCGGAGCTGGGCACCATCACCCAGGAGAACCTGGTGCCCGCCGGCAGCCTGGACCGCGCCTGGCGCGAAACGGCGCCGCTGATCGCCCAGGCGGCGGCCGGCGGCATCGTCGAGCTGCTGCGCCAGGCCGAGATCGGCCCGGGGCCGCTGCCTTGAGTTCGCGCCTCTCGACCACGGAGTAGGCGCAGGGACGAGACCGGCTCCAACCAGACCGCTTCGCCCTATTTCGGCGCCTCGGGCTTGAGCCGGGCGTAGAAGCGGTAGATGCGCAGGCCGCCGGCCTCGATCGCGGTGCTGCGGCGGGTCCAGAGTTCGGCCTCGGGCAGCAGCACGGCCGCCTCGTCTTCGGGCAGCTCGCCTCTGCGGGCCTCCTCGAGCAGCGCGGCCCAGGGCTCGCGCACCACCGCCAGCCAGCGCTCGGAGATGTCCTCGGCCACGCGCACCTCCATGCCGTGGCTCGTCAGCGCCTCGGTCCAGTGCTTCAGCGTCCAGGGGTGCGGCGTCTGCGGCTCGCGCTGCAGCCAGGTGAAGAGGGCCTCGCCCTGCGGCGGTTGCGGCGCCAGGACGTAGTCGGTGAAGACCAGCTGACCCTGCGGCTTCAGCGCCGGCACCAGGCTCTCCAGCAGCGCCTTCTTGTCGGCCAGGCGATAGAAGCAATCCTTGGCGAAGACCACGTCGTAGCCGCGCGGCTTCAGCGAGAGCTTGTCGTGGTCGGCCTGGGAGACGGCGGCGCGCTTGGCCAGGCCGGCCGCCTCCGAGATCGCCGTCCCGGCCTCGGCCAGCGTGGGATCCTCCTCCAGCGCCGTCACCCAGGTGCCGAAGGACTCCGCCATGACCCGGGCACAGCCACCCAGACCCGCGCCCAGCTCCAGCACGCTCATGGCGCTCGACAGGCCGCAGGGCTTGACCAGCTCGCGCACCAGTTCCTCGCCGCCGGCGGAGACGAAGCCCTTGCCCCAGAGGCGCTGCGTCAGCGCGATGCGGCCCGTTTCCCAGGGCAGCGGCGGACGCTCGTAGTGCACGTCGTGGACGGGTATCACGGGCTCGGGCAGGGGCTGCTCGATCAACCGGACGTCGTAGCCGTTCCACCACGCCTTGAGCCGCATCCCGAAGGGGATGCGGGCCCGGCCTTCCTGGCCCCCCGAACTCTGCGGCTGTGTCGTCACGCCCTCCTCCGGGCTGCACCTCTGGCGCTCTCGCCGAGGCGACCATAAAGGGTTGCGGTAAAGTGGGGGTTAACTCCCGCGACCATCGCGCCCGGGTGGGAGCGGCCCGCAAGCGGCTTGCACTCCAATTTCCAGAACGTTAAATTGATCTGACGCGTCAAATAAATATGACGACAAACAAAAACTGGAGCAGGTGACGCTCGGCACAGGGAACCCACGACTGGGAAGGGAGAAGAGCGATGTTCAGGCGAACGGTAATGGCTGGCATCGTCGCGGCGAGTCTGGCGGCCTCGGCGACGGTCTGTGCGGCGGACGAGACGACGCTCCGTTTCCGCCTCGGCGAAGATCCCGAGACCCTCTACAATGTGCAGAGCATCTCGCTGACGGTCAGCCAGGTCCTCGGCACCTATCTGCTCGATCGGCTGGTCTATCTCGACGGCGAGGGGCAGCCGGCCCCCTGGCTGGCCGAGTCGTGGGAGGTCAGCGACGACCAGCGGGTCGTCACCTTCACGCTGGTCGAGGGCATCCTCTTCCACGACGGCACGCCGCTCGACGCGGAGGCGGTGAAGTTCCACTTCGACGCCGTGCGCGACCCCGCCAACGCCTCGCCGCTGCTGCCCCTGATCGGGCCGCTCGAAGCGGTCGAGGTGCTCGATCCGCGCCGGGTGCGCTTCAGCTTCTCCGAGCCCTATGCGCCCTTCTTCAACATCCTGGCCCAGGGCCAATTCGGCATAAACTCACCGACCGCGGTGCAGGAGCACGGCAACCTCTACGGCCGCAACCCGGTCGGCACCGGCCCCTACCGGCTGGCGAGCTGGCTGCCCGGCACCGAGATCGTGCTGGAGCGCAACCCCGACTACCGACAGCTGCGCTCCGATGCGGTCAACCCCGGCGCCCCGCACGCGGAGCGCATCGTGCTCAGCGTGATCTCGGAGGACGGCGTGGCTCTGGCGGCGCTGGAAACCGGGGAGCTGACCTCCGCCGCCCTGCAGGCCGACAGCATCGACCGCTTCGTCGACGACCCGGCCTTCAACCTGGTGATCGACCGCAACGTCCGGAACCTCGTCTTCCTGGAGTTCAACCAGCGGCGCGCGCCCTTCGACGATCCGGCCTTCCGCCGGGCGATCGCTCACGCAATCGACCGCGAGGCGGCGGTCCAGGCGGCCTGGAGCGGCTATGCCGCGCCGGCGCTGGGCCCGCTCGCCACCGGCATCCCGGGCTACGACGCGGCCGTGAGCGAGGCCTACGGCGCACACTTCGACCCCGCCCTGGCGCAGGAACTGCTGACGGAGCTCGGCTGGACCGCCGCCAGCGGAAACGGCGTGCTGACGAAAGACGGGCAGGAAGCACGCTTCCTCGTCCGCAGCTACTCCGGCTTCGTGCACATCGAGCGCACCCTGGCGGTGATCCAGAGCAACCTGGCCGACATCGGCATCCGCGCCGACCTGGAGCTCTCGGATTGGGGCGCCTTCTATCCCAGCCTGCTCGCCAACGACTGGGACATGGACCTGATGCGCTGGACCTGGAACGATCCCAACGTGCTGACCAGCCTGTTCCGCTCCCCCGGCCACCGCGAGGCGCTGCTTGCCGACCCGGCCATCGACGAGGTGCTCGACCGTTGCGACCAGCTGGCGGATCCCGTGGTCAGGGCCGACTGCGTCAGCGAGGCACAGAAGCTGCTGCTCGAGGCGACAACGATCGTGCCGATCCTGTCGAACTGGAACGTGATAGCCAGCCAGGCCAACGTGCGCGACTACACCCTGGACTTCCTGGGCAACCTGATCCCGGGCGACGTGTGGATCGAGAACTGACGAGCCGAGGTGCCCAGGCGGCGAGGGCCGACCGGTGAGCACCTATATCCTGCGCCGGCTGCTGCTGCTGGTACCGGTCATCCTCGGCATCCTCTTCGTGACCTTCCTGATCAAGGCGCTGATCCCGACCGACGCGGTCACGGCGCTCTACGAAGGCCAGGTCACGGAGCGCGATGCCGCGGAGGCCATCGCCGCCATCCGGGCGAAGTACAATCTCGACCGGCCCTGGCACGAGCAGTTCGCGCTCTACGTCCTGAACGCCGCGCAAGGCGATCTCGGCGAGTCGGTGCGTACCCGCCGTCCCGTCCTCGACGAGATCGGCTTCCGCTACCTGAACACGCTGAAGCTCACCTTCGCGGCGCTGGCGATCAGCATCGTCATCGGCGTCCTGACCGGCATCCTCGCCGCCTACAAGCGGGATACCTGGCTCGACGTCACCGCCATGACCGTCAGCCTCTTCGGCATCTCGATGCCCGCCTTCTTCTTCGGGCTGGTGCTCATCCTCGTCTTCTCGGTCTGGCTGCAATGGCTGCCGGTCATTCCCCAGGGGCCGCTGGCCCTGCTGCTGCCGGCTCTCACCCTGGGCCTGATCGAGGCAGCGCCGCTTGCGCGCATCACCCGTTCCGGCATGATCGAGGTGCTGAGCTCCGACTACATCCGTGCGGCCCGCGCCAAGGGGGTCGGCGAGACGACGATCCTTTTCGCCCACGCGCTGCCGAACGCCTTGCTCGCCGTGGTGACGATCATCGGCCTGCAGATCGGCTCGCTGCTCGGCGGCGCCTTCATCATCGAGGTGGTCTTCGGCTGGCCCGGCATCGGCGAACTCGCGGTCAAGGCCATCCAGTGGCGGGACTTCGTCATCACCCAGGCGGTCATCCTCGTCGGCGCCGGCACCTACGTGCTGGTCAATCTGCTGGTCGACATCCTCTACACCTGGATCGATCCGCGGATCGACTACCAGAGCTCGTGAGACGGTCGGCATGAGCAGCCTCGACCTCACCGAAGCCGGCCGCGCGGAGGCGCCGCGGCGCCAGGTAGGGCTGCGCTGGGTGCTGCGCCAGCTGCTGCGCAAGCGCTCCTCCCAGATCGGTGGCTCGATCGTGCTGCTGATCGTCTTCTGCGCAGTCTTCGCGCCGGAGCTGACGCCCTACGATCCCTTCCGGGTCGACGTTCTCAACCGCCTGAAGCCGCCCGGGCCGCCGCACTGGTTCGGCACCGACGAGCTGGGCCGCGACATCTTCAGCCGGGTGCTCTACGGCACGCGCTACTTCGTGCTGGTCAGTCTGATCTCGGTCTCGATCGCCGGCTCCTTCGGCGTGCTGCTGGGGCTGGTCGCCGGGGCCGGCTCCAGCCTGGCCGATTCCTTCGTCATGCGCGTGGTCGACGTGCTGCTCGCCTTTCCCTACATCCTGCTGGTGCTGGCCGTGGTGGCGATCCTTGGTCCCAGCCTCTGGACCGCGATGATCGCCGTGGGCGTCGCCGGCATCCCCGGCTACGCACGGGTGGTGCGCAGCAACGTGCTGGCGGTCAGGCAGGAGCCCTACGTCGAGGCGATGCGGGCGCTGGGCGCCGGGCCGCTGCGGATCATGGTCGGGACGATCCTGCCCAACGTGGCCTCGTCCATCGTCATCTACACCAGCTTCGCCATGCCGATCGCCGTGCTGGCCGCCTCCGCGCTGAGCTTCATCGGTCTGGGCGCACAGCCGCCGATGCCGGAATGGGGCGCCATGGTGGTCGGCGCACGCACCTTCCTGCGTACCGCCTGGTGGGTGCCTGCCGCCCCCGGCCTGACCATCTTCGTCGCGATCTTCGCCATCAACCTGCTCGGCAACGCCCTGCGCGACGTGCTCGACCCGCGTTCGCGCTGACCCTCTCACTTCGCTCGGAAACGCAAAATGACGCTGCAGGACCAAATCGCCGGAGTACTCGGCCGCGAAGCGATAGAGGTCGGCTTCTCCGCCGTGCATCTGCCTTCCGGCGAGACCGTCGAGATCAACGCCGATGCCCCCTTTCCGACCGCCAGCGTCTGCAAGGTGCCGATCATGGTCGAGGTCTACCGCCAGGCGCGCGAGGGGCACTTCTCGCTCGGCGACCGGCTGCGGCTGGAGGAGGAGAAGAAGACGCTGACGACCGGCGTGCTGCTGACCCTCGATCCCGGGCTGCAGCCGACGATCCGCGACCTCTGTACCCTCATGACCATCATCAGCGACAACACGGCGACGACCATGCTGCTGGAGCTGGTGGGCGCGGCGCAGGTGACGGCGACGATGGCGGCACTGGGGCTGCCGAGCATCCGCGTCACCATGACGGTGCACGAGATGTTCCTGCACGCCTTCGGCCTGCCGCTGGACCGGCCGGTCGACGTGCCGGAGCTGGTGGAGGCGGCGAGGCATCGGCCGATGGACTACAGCTCCCTCACCTTCGCGCGCACCCCGGACAACACCGTGGCCTCGGCCGGGGACATGACCCGGCTCATGGCTCTCCTGGCGCGGCGGGAGCTGGTCGACGCCGAGGCCAGCGAGGAGATGATCGCGATTCTGAGGCGGCAGCAGTACGCCGACCGCGTACCGCGCTACCTGCCGTGGCGCAGCGTCGCCAACAAGACCGGTTCGATGCGCGGCCTGAGGAACGACAGCGGCATCATCGAGCGAGGACCGGATGACCTCATCGCCTTCACGCTCTTCACCTTCGACCCGACACCCTTGCCGCCCGCCAACTCGCCGCTGCTGGTCGAGCGCAACCAGCGGGTCTCGGCCCTCATGGCCGAGGTCGGTCAGGCCCTGTGGGACCGCCATGGCCGGTGAGGCGAGCGCGGCGGAGGCACCGCTGCTGCGGCTGCGTGGCCTGAAGACGCACTTCTTCACCGACTCGGGCGTCGTCCGAGCGGTCGACGGCGTCGACCTCGAGGTTCGCCCGGGAGAGGTGCTGGGGGTGGTCGGCGAGTCGGGCTGCGGCAAGACCATGATGGCGCTGTCGATCCTGCGCCTGGTCGACGCCCCGGGCCGGCACGTCGCCGGCGAGATTCTCTTCGAGGGACAGGATCTCGCCCGCCTCGACGCACGGCGGATGACGGCCCTGCGCGGCGAGGCGATCGCGATGATCTTCCAGCAGCCGGGCACCAGCCTCAACCCGGTGGTCCGCATCGGCCGCCAGATCGGCGAGCAGCTCGTCCGCCGCCGCGGCCTCGACCGCCGCGAGGCCTGGAAGCGCGCGGTCGAGCTGCTGCAGGAAGTAGGCATCCCGGCCGCGGCCGAGAAGGCGCGCGCCTATCCGCACGAGCTCTCCGGCGGCCAGGCGCAGCGGGTGATGATCGCCATGGCCCTAGCGCTGGAACCGCGGCTGCTGATCGCCGACGAGCCGACCACGGTGCTCGACGTCACCGTGCAGGCGCAGATCCTGGAGCTCTTGCGCGAGCGCTGCCGGGCACGCCGCACCGCGATGATCTTCGTGACCCACGACCTCGGCGTGATCGCGCAGATCGCCGATCGGGTCGTGGTCATGTATGCCGGCCAGGTGGTGGAGGCGGCGCCGGTGACGCGGCTCTTCGAAGCGCCTGCCCACCCCTACACCCGGGGGCTGTTGCGCTCGACGCCGGCACTGGGACGGCGGCGCTCTCGCCTGGAAGAGATCCCCGGCACGGTGCCGAACCTCGCGGTCCGCCCCCGCGGCTGCCGTTTCGCGCCGCGCTGCGCCGACCGGGTCGAGCGGAACCTGGAGCGCTGCGATCGGGAAGAACCGCCGCTCTTCGCCGCGACTGCCGGCCAGCAGTCGCGCTGCTGGCTGAGCGAGGAAGGGGCCGCGCACTCGGCAGCGGAGCCGAGGTCATGAGCGCCGCACCACTGGTCCAGGCCGAGGGCCTGAGCGCGCACTATCCGGTGCGGGTGGATTTCCTGGGCCGGCCACGGGCCTGGGTGCGCGCCGTCGACGGCGTCAGCTTCTCGATAGAGAAGGGTGAAACGCTCGGGCTGGTGGGGGAATCCGGCTGCGGCAAGTCCACGCTCGGGCGCACGCTGCTGGCGCTGCGGCGCCCCAGCGGCGGCCGGGTCGAGATCGGCGGGCGGGCGATCTTCGAGCTGCCGCCGGCAGAGCTGCGGGAACTGCGGCGCCACGCGCAGCTCGTCTTCCAGGACCCCTATGCCTCACTCGACCCGCGGCGCACGGTCGGCAGCCAGGTGCGCAGCGGGCTGGAGCTCCACCGGATCGCCGCACCGGCCGAGCGCCGGGAGCTGGTGGCGGAGATGTTCCGTCGGGTCGGTCTTTCGCCGGACTACTACGACCGCTTCCCGCACGAGTTCTCCGGCGGCCAGCGGCAGAGGGTCGGCATCGCGCGGGCCCTGATCCTGCGCCCCGAGTTCCTGGTCTGCGACGAGCCGGTCTCGGCCCTCGACGTCTCGATCCAGGCGCAGATCCTCAACCTGCTAGCGGATCTCCAGGCCGAGTTCGGGCTCACCTACCTCTTCATCTCGCACAACCTCGCCGTCGTGGAGCACATCGCCGACCGGGTTGCCGTCATGTACTACGGCCGGATCGTCGAGATCGGCCCGCGCGACGCGCTCTACGCGGCGCCGCGCCACCCCTACACTCGGGCTCTGCTTTCGGCGGTGCCGGCACCCGATCCGCGGACCAGGAGCGCCCGCGTGACCGTCTCCGGCGAACCGCCCGACCCCACTCGGCTGCCGAGCGGCTGCCGCTTCCGCAATCGCTGCCCGCATGCTACGGCTCTCTGCGCCGCGCAGGAGCCCCTACTCGAGGAAATCGGCCCGAGGCACGCGGTAGCCTGCTGGCATACGGCGTGACTTGACCGGGCAACGAGGGATCCAACCGTGAAGAGCGGCAGTTCGAGCAAGAGACCTCCGGCCGAGATCGACGACTACTACTATCTGGAGACGGTCGAGCAGCTCCAGGTTCTTGCGGATCCGCTGCGCTACCGGATCGTTACCCTGCTGTCGACGCCGAAGACCGGTGCGCAGCTGGCCCGGGAGCTCGAGCTCCCGCGCGCCAAGGTGCACTACCATCTCAAGCTGCTGGAGGGCGCGCGCCTGATACGGCTGCATGGCACGGGCCAATCGAGCGGCATCACCGAGAAGTTCTACGTCGTCGTCGCCCGGATGCTCAGCTTCGAGCGGCTGATCCCCAGCCCCGCGAACGCCGCGGTCGGCGAGGTGACCCTCGCCAGCTTCCGGGCGATCGCCGACTTCCTCTCGGCGATGCTGGAGGTCTCGCGCGAGAGCCTCCGCTACACGCCGCCCGATCTGCGTCGCCGCGAAGGCCTGTGGATGGACTTCGCCGGGGAGGTTCCACAGGCCCGCTACGCGCAGCTGCGCGACCGACTGGACGAACTGCGCAACGACGTCATCGCCATGGCGCGCGAAGCCGCGGCCACGAGCGAGAAGGCCGATCTGCGCCGGTTTCACCTGACCCTCTTCCTCACGCCGCAGACGCCCGAAGCGGAGGAGAGTCCCGCGCCCAGCCGCCGGAAGCAGGGTGCGGCCCGCCGCCGCGACAGCGAGTAGAGCGGCCGCGCCGGTCGTCATCGGAAACGGCTTGGCACGACTCCCGCTTTGTGATTCACCTTTGGGGGCACGCCGTGGGGAGCCGATGAGCACCAGCAATCTCGCCCTGATCCTGCGCCATCCCGATCTGAAGGCGCTCTACCGGGAGTGGACCGCCCTCTGCGGGGAGGGCGACTTTCCCCTCGCCGCCGACCTGGACCCGGCGGGGCTGCGGCCCTGGCTCGACCACCTGGTGCTGATCCGCGTCGAGCCGAACGGCGACTTCGTCTACGGCTACTACAGCCCCGGCTACGCCGAGACCTTCCACGGCGACCGCGTCGGCCAGTCGATCGACGTCCTGCCGGAGCCGCAGCGCGCCCTGCTGCGCCGCGAGTACGAGCAGGTCCGCCACGACCGCCTGCCGGTCAGCCGCGTCTACACCGCCGCCTTCGACGGCGAGGAACAGACCTGGGAGCGTCTGGTGCTGCCCTTCTTCGGCCCCGGCGGCGAGGTCGCGAAGCTCCTGGTCGCAGCCTACAGGTTGGAAGCATGAGCGACGGCCGCCCCGTCTCCCTCTTCGGCAGCGCGCGCGAGGACGCCGCGGCGGCCGGACCCAGCGCCGAGGAGTTCAACCTCTGGTGCGCCATGAACGACCGCCCGCTGCGCCTGCGGCTGCACCACTGGGGGCCGGAGGAGGCGGAGTGGTGCCTGGAGTCCGAGCCCGGCACCGACGTGGCGGCGCCGATCTACGGCACCGGCAGCGACCGCGAGGCCGTCGCGGTGGCGGTGGCCTACGGCTTCGTCGCCGGCATCGAGTGGTCCGAGGCGCGGCTCTGGGACGGCGAGGTGGGCGAAGAGGACCCGGACGAGGCCGCCGCAGAGACAACAGCCGAAGAAGAAGAGGCGGCACCGGCGGCCGCGGCCGAGCCGCCGCCGCCGGGCCCCTCGCCCGAAGCCTCCGCGGCGCAAACGCCGGGCGAAGCCGACAAGGGGCAGAGCACGAAGGCCGCGGCACCCGGCAAGGCGGCGGCACTCGACGCCACCCCCGAAGTGACGGCGGCGGGCGCCGCTGCGCCGCCGGCCGGCCCCTTCGAGCTGCCGGACGCCGGACTGCTCGGCGGGCCGACCGAGGACGAGGCGCCGGAGACCGACGAGGGCGAGCTGGCGGACAAGACCCGCAAGCTGGAGACGGTGCTGAAGAACTTCCGGGTGCGCGGCGAGATCATGGAGGTCCGCCCCGGCCCCTGCGTCACCCTCTTCGAGCTGGAGCCGGTGCCCGGCACCAAGTCCTCCACCGTCATCAACCTGGCCGACGACATCGCCCGCTCCATGTCGGCCGTCACCGCGCGCATCGCCCTGGTGCCGGGACGCAGCGTCATCGGCATCGAGCTGCCGAACGAGCAGCGCGAGACCGTCTACCTGAGCGAGATCCTGGAGAGCGAGGCCTACCGCGACTCCAAGGCGAAGCTGCCGCTCGCGCTGGGCAAGAACATCGGCGGCGAGCCGATCGTCGCCGACCTGGCGCGCATGCCGCACCTGCTGATCGCCGGCACCACCGGCTCGGGCAAGTCGGTGGGCATCAACGCCATGATCCTCTCGCTGCTCTACCGCATGACGCCGGAACAGGTCCGCCTGATCATGGTCGATCCCAAGATGCTGGAGCTCAGCGTCTACGACCACATCCCGCACCTGCTGACCCCGGTGGTCACCGACCCGCACAAGGCGGTCGCCGCCATGAAGTGGACGGTGCGGGAGATGGAGAACCGCTACCGCGCCATGTCCCTGCTCGGCGTGCGCAACATCGAGGGCTACAACGCCAAGGTGGCCGAGCTGGCCGAGCGGCGCGAGAAGGTGACGCGGCGGGTCCAGGTCGGCTTCGACCGCGAGCGCCAGGAGCCGGTCTTCGAGGACCGCATCGTCGAGCTGCAGCACCTGCCCTTCATCGTCGTCGTGGTCGACGAGATGGCCGACCTGATGCTGGTCGCGGGCAAGGAGATCGAGACCCTGATCCAGCGCCTGGCGCAGATGGCGCGGGCGGCGGGCATTCACCTCATCATGGCCACCCAGCGGCCCTCGGTCGACGTCATCACCGGCACCATCAAGGCCAACTTCCCGACCCGCATCTCCTTCATGGTGACCAGCAAGATCGACAGCCGCACCATCCTCGGCGAGTCCGGCGCGGAGCAGCTGCTGGGCCAGGGCGACATGCTCTTCATGGCGGCCGGCGGCCGCATCAGCCGCGTGCACGGCCCCTTCGTCTCCGACCAGGAGGTGGAAGACGTGGTCACCCATCTCCGCGCCCAGGGCGAGCCGGACTACGTCTACGCCGTGACCGAGGAGGAGGACGAGGAGGAGGAGGCGCCCGCCCCCGCCGCCGGCGGCGAGGAGGGCGGCCACGAGGAGGGCGAGGAGGGCGACCTCTACAGCCAGGCCCTGGCGCTGATCCTGCGCGAGAACAAGGTCTCGGTCTCCTTCGTCCAGCGCCACCTGCAGATCGGCTACAACCGCGCCGCCCGCCTGGTCGAGCGCATGGAGCAGGAAGGCGTGGTCAGCGCGCCCAACCACGTCGGCAAGCGCGAGATCCTGGTCTCCGCCCGCAGCGTCTTCGCCAACCGCCAGGGCTAGGCGCACCCTGCCCCTCGCGCACCCCCGCCCGTCATCCTGAGCGCAGCGAAGGATCTCGATCCGTCGCACTCCGTCCTGCACCGCTGGCCGCCTCACACGGAGCCGCGCCTCCGCGCCTCCGCGTGAGACAAGACGACGGGACGGTTCGACGCACCGCCCAAGAATCCCTTGCATTCCCAAACCGTATGGGCCATGTCCCCGGCCTACCCGAAAGCAAGCGGCTGGCTGGGTTCATCTACTGGTCCGGAGGGGGATGCGATGACGCATTCGACGACCCTTTCCGAATTGGGGATGGGCTTGGACCTGCAGACGGCAGGCACCCGAACCAAAGCGGAAGACATCGACACCGGCGCCGCCGGCAACACGGCACCGGCGCCGGAAGGCGGGCAGGCCGTCGAGACCACGATTCCGAACGACGAGCGGCTCGACCACTTCGTCGAGAAGGACGGCCTGCGCTTCGCGGGCACGCACCTGATCGTCGATCTCTGGGAGGCCTCGCGGCTGGACGAGCTGCCCCACGTCGAGGAAACGCTGAAACGCGCCACCGAGGTGGCGGGCGCGACGCTGCTCAACGTCGACCTGCACCACTTCACCCCGAACGGCGGCGTCTCGGGCGTGGCGGTGCTGGCCGAGAGCCACATCTCGATCCACACCTGGCCAGAGTGCGGCTACGCGGCGATCGACCTCTTCATGTGCGGCCGCGCCGAGCCGCACCGCGCCATCGAAGTCTTTCGCGAGGCCTTCGCGCCGGCCCGGGTGACCGTGGGCGAGCACCGCCGCGGCATCGTCGGATGATGCAGTACCTGGAGACGCTGCACGGCGCCTACGGCCAGTTCTTCACGGTCGACCGGGAGCTGTTTCGGGACAAGACCGATCACCAGGACCTGGTGATCTTCGAGAACGGCGTCTTCGGCAAGGTGTTGGCGCTGGACGGCGTGGTGCAGACCACCACCCGGGACAACCACGCCTATCACGAGATGCTGGTGCACCCGCCGCTGCTGGCGCACGGCAAGGCCCGGCGGATGCTCATCATCGGCGGCGGCGACGGCGGCACGCTGCGCGAGGCGGTGCGCGAGGCGGTCAAGCACCCGCTCGAGCGCATCGTCATGGTGGAGATCGACCCGGCGGTGATCGAGCTCTCGAAGCGCTGGCTGCCGGAGCTCTCCGACGGCGCCTTCGAGGACCCCCGGGCCGAGGTGGTGATCACCGACGGCTGCCGCTTCGTCGCGGAGACCGAGGAGCGCTTCGACCTGATCGTGGTCGACTCCACCGATCCGATCGGGCCGGGCGCGGTGCTCTTCACCGCCGCCTTCTACGCCGACTGCCGCCGCTGCCTGGCGCCCGGCGGGCTGCTGGTGACGCAGCACGGCGTGCCGCTGCTGCAGGCCGCCGGGCTGCGCCAGGGCCACGAGCGGCTCTCCGCGCTCTTCGCCGACGCCACCTTCTACCTGACGGTGGTGCCGACCTATACCGGCGGCGCCATGACCCTCGGCTGGGCCAGCGACGAGCCGGCCCTGCGCCGGGTGCC
>SR_TP_S13solDRAFT_1000100_pt1 | contig 46668 bp, 48 predicted proteins | sample SodReaTP_S13sol_FD_11159 | JGI IMG/M metagenome (IMG submission 11159) | reverse complement strand
TGCCGGGACCTACGCCAACCGCGGGATCGCCTACGACCGAATGGGGCTGTTTGAGGAGGCGCTGGCGGACTATGAGGTTGCAATGCACCTGGATGACGCGGTGGCGGATGGACCGGGCTGGATCACCCGCCTGTTGCACATGAACGAGCCTCCGCCAACGGTGGCGGACCGCGCCGATTACCTGCGGGCGCAGCTGGCACTGCCGGAGGAGGAGCGCATGCTGAGCATGCCGGAGGAGGATAAAGCGCAGCGGACTTACCGGCAGCGGCCCTGATCCGGCGGCGGCGGGCCGCCGCCGGTCCGGTGGGGTATCAGCCGGATGTGGGCACACCCGGGATCGGGAGTTCCATGATGTCCACCAGCAGGAAGCGGAGGCAGAACATCAGGGCAATGCACCCGAACAGCAGGTGCACAGGGGGGTGTTCACCGTTCTTGTCGCGATAGGTGAGTCCGTGCCAGGCAACCAGGCCGGTGACGATAACGTAGATCCACATGGCTCGACTCGCTCCTGAGTGTGAGTCTTTTGTTTTTTGTTGGAAATAATGACAAAAAAAGCTGAATTTAATGGGCGCTCAAGGGCCTCTGTTTTGTTCAATAATAAGCGACCAGGCGTCGCAGGGCCAGTCCGTTTTTTCGGGGTTTGTAGTTTTTTATTATATGCCGGTTTAGAGTGCCGGAAAAATGCAAACATTAGTGGTATGGTTACCCTAAGGTAAAGAGGAGAAGCAGCCGGCGCGGTCGACGACCGCGGCGGTGGTGATCAGTGCGTCAGCGGCCCCGGCCGGCAAGCGGCGAGTGCCCTGCGCCAGACTCTGAGGCGTCACTATGCATAAAACACAAGAGCAGCAGCGGCTCGGGGCAGTCATTACAGGGGGAGGGCCCGAGCCGGAGAGCGTGGGTGCAGCGTTTTCCCGCCGTCTGCGCCTGGCGATCGGTGACCAGCCGGTGTTCCGCTTCGCGCAGCGGTGCGGCATCAGCGACAGCCTGATCCGGAAGTATCTAGAGGGCTCGATGCCCGGGCTTGAGAAGTTGATCATGATTGCCCGCGCCGCTGACGTACGGGTCGGTTGGCTCGCTACCGGCGAATTGCCGGTGCGCGAGTGCGGAGAGGCCGCCGGGCTTCGGGTCGCAAATACCCTGCAGGCGCGGTATGCCGGTGAGTTTGCTCTGATTCCCTGGTACGAGGCCCAGTGCGACAGCGCCGCCGACCAGTCCCCGGATGAGCGAATGGCGGAGCGCTTGGCGTTCCGTCGTGATTGGCTGCTGGGGGAGGGACTGGCCCCGGAGGGGCTGGTGCTGGTCTGCGCGGGGGGCGATTCCATGGTGCCCACGGTGGCGGACGGCGACCTGCTTATGGTCGATACCCGGGAGCGGGACCTCGCCGAGGACGCCATTTACGTTCTGCGCCTGGATCACCACGTGGTGGCCAAGCGCCTGCAGGTGGACTGGAAGGGGGGGCTGTGGGTACGGAGTGATAACCCGCAGTACGCGGACCAGCACATAAGCACTGAAGACGCCGCCGAACTCAACATTGTCGGGCGGGTGGTCTGGATGGCGCGCCGCATCTGACGCCGGGGTGCGGGCGCCCCTCCGCGGGGGCTCAGCTGATCCGGCTCAGGTACGCCTCCAGTTCATTGGCCAGCCAGGTCACCACCGGCCCGCCGTGGGCTTGCTCGGACTCCAGCACGCAGAAGGTCTTCCACCATTTTGCGCCGGGGTGCGGGATGGTGCGTAACTGCTCGTGGCGCAGCGCATGGCTGATCAGCGGCAGGGGCAGATCCGCCCACCCCGCGCCCTCGATCACGGCATCCCGGATCAACTCATACTGCGTGAAGGCCAGGTAGTTGTCCGTCTCGGGCGATTCCGGAATCAACCCGTCCTTGTCCAGATAAGCCAGCACGATTTCGGTGTGCCCGACCAGGTCGTCCTGTGTGACTCGGGGCAGGGTCGCCAGCGGGTGGTCGCTGGCCGCCACCGTCAGCATGCGGACATCCGCCAGTTCCCGGAACCATTGGTAGCCCACGCTGAGTAACTGGGGCATCAGGCCGTAGGCCACGTCCACGGCCTGGCGCTCCACCAGGTCGGGCAGCTCCCGGGGCGGGGCCAGGTAGACCGAAACGCTGGTGTGCGGGAATGCGCGTTTCATCCGGCGCAGCAGGTCCCGCCAGGCGGCTTCGGGCAGGGCGTCATCGCGGGCGATGCGCAGGGCGGACTCAGCGCCGCTCATATGGTGTCGGCAACGGGCCTGTATTTGCCCGACCACCTGCTGCAGGCGCTGGCAGTCCGTGACAATGCTGCCACCCACCGGCGTGAGGTGCAGCTGGTTGCCGCTGCGCTCGAACAGCGGCACACCCAGTTCATCCTCCAGCGCGCTGAGCGCGGTGCTCACCGTGGTGCGGCTGCGTCCCAGGGTGCGGGCGGCGCCCGCCACGCTGCCGTGTTCCACCACGGCAAGGAATATCTCGATCTGACTGTCTTTCATGGTGTTAACGCGACGGGAATTCCGTCGCTCAGCGACTCACGCTTGCCAAATGGTGGCCCTAGAATACCCGTCGAATTAACGGGAGGTCATCATGATTTCGTTCTGGGCGAGGGAAAACACGGCGCTGAAACTGTCGGCGGCCATTGCCGGGCTGTTTGCGCTCGGCGGTGTCGGCTGGGGGTTATGGATCAACTCCCTGGTCATCCTGTTCGACGGGGCCTACTCGCTGGTCAGTCTGGTGTTGACGTTGCTCTCGGTTTACGCCGCCCGGGTGGTCCGGAAACCGGCCAACCAGCGCTTCCCGTTTGGGCGGGGAGCCATCGAACCGCTGGTGATCACGGTCAAGGGGCTGACCATCACCCTGATCTGCCTGCTCTCCATGGCGTCGGCGGTGCACGCGCTGTTGACCGGCGGTCGTCTGGTGGAGCCGGGGCTGGCCATGGCCTTTGCGGGTATCAGCGTGCTGGCCTGTGCCCTGGTATGGGGCTACCTGCGCTGGGCGCAACGCCATGTGGGCAGTGGTCTTGTCACGGCCGAGCGCCGTCAGTGGCTGATGGACACCGTGCTGAGTCTGGCCGTGTTGCTTGGTTTTGGCCTGGCAGCCGCACTGGAGCGCACCCAATGGGGCGATTACGCGGCCTATGCGGACCCTGCCATGGTGCTGTTGGTGGCGGGTTACTTCATCGCCGTGCCGATGAAAATGACGTCCGGGGCGGTGCGCGAGCTGGTTCTGGCCGCGCCACCGGCCGAGCTGCAGGCCCGGGTGGCCGAGGCGTTGGCGAAGGCGGATGTGCCGGCCGGGCAGGCGCGCTCCACCAAGATGGGGCCCTATCTCCTTCTGGAGATCCGTCTACCGGCTGATCGCATGCCGGAGATCACTCGCCTGCGGATCCGGCTCTACCGGCTGCTCTCCGGCCTCTCGGTCCGGCCGGTGGTCATCATTCACCCAGAGGCCCGCGGTCCGCGGTGGCATGATGCCGAACCATTACCGACCCGCCGAGGTGCAGTCTTTCCGGATCGCGCCGCTGGCAGACTGATTTCGCCGCCCTGATTGCATGGCGGGCGGCTGTTGGGCGCATTCCGCCGAATTGGCTTGCTTTACGGGTTGATTGCTCATGCTGCAGCGCGCTATAAAGGGCGCGGCGCTCCGGCCGGGACGGTGGGGGCGCCGCCTTGTTTTCTGAACCCTGCAGGAAGCCATGATCACCAAACGTGAGACCCTATCCCCCGCGAGGGTGGGCATCGCATGAGCGTGGAGGCCACGCGTGTGAGCGCCCTGGAATTCAAAGGGCGGATGATGACCGTCACGGTGCTGCGTCTGTTGACGGCGCAGCAGGCGGATCTGCTGGACAGCCTCGCCGCCCGCGTTGCAGAGGCCCCCGAGTTTTTCCGTGGGCTGCCGGTGTTGCTCGACCCCGAGCCGCTGGGTGAGGCGGTGGCCGGGCTGGACGGCGAGGCACTGTGCCAGGCGCTGCAGGCGCACGGTCTGGTGGTGCTGGGGGTCAAGCCGGCCGGTGACGAGGCCGGTGCCTTCGCCTCGGCCGCGGGCCTGCCGCTGATCGAGGCCAGTGGTCGGGAGCCGGCACCGAGGAAGGCCGAGCCCATGCCTGAGGCGGCCCCGGCCCCCGCCCCCGCGCCGGAGCCGCAACCGACCCGATCGATGCTGATCACGCAGCCGGTGCGCTCCGGCCAGCAGGTCTATGCCCGGGGTGGCGACCTGATCGTGACCTCCATGGTCAGTGCCGGTGCCGAGGTGCTGGCCGACGGCCACATCCACATCTACGGCGCGCTCAAGGGACGCGCCATGGCCGGCGTGCAGGGGGATACCGAGGCGCGCATCTTTTGCGCCCGGTTGGACCCGGAACTGGTCTCCATCGCCGGCCAATACCGCGTCAGCGAGCATATCGGCGATGACGAGCGTGGCAAAAACGTACAGATCTACCTGGAAGGCGACAGCCTGAAGGTGGCCCCGCTGTAAGAGGCGGACCCAACAGATCGAGGAGATAACCCCGTGGCAAAGATCGTCGTAGTGACCTCCGGCAAGGGCGGGGTGGGCAAGACCACCACCAGCGCCGCCATGGCGGCAGGCCTGGCCAAGGCTGGCCACCGGACCGCCGTCATCGATTTCGACGTGGGCCTGCGCAACCTGGACCTGATCATGGGCTGCGAGCGCCGGGTGGTGTATGACTTCGTCAACGTCATCAATGGCGACGCCAACCTGAACCAGGCCCTCATCAAGGACAAGCGCGTGAAGGACCTCTTCATCCTTCCCGCCTCACAAACCCGGGACAAGGACGCGCTGACCCACGATGGCGTGGAAAAGGTGCTGGATGAGCTCTCGCAGCAGTTCGACTACATTATCTGCGACTCGCCGGCCGGCATTGAGCGCGGCGCGCTGATGGCCGCCTACTTCGCCGACGAGGCCATCGTGGTCACCAACCCCGAGGTCTCCAGCGTGCGGGATTCTGACCGGGTGCTCGGCATCCTGGCCAGCAAGACCCGCCGGGCGGAGCAGGGGGGCGAGCCGATCAGCGGTCGGCTGCTGCTTACCCGCTACTCGGCGGAGCGGGTCGAGCGTGGGGACATGCTCTCCGTGGAAGACGTGGGCGAGATCCTGGCGGTGGAGCTGCTGGGGGTCATCCCCGAGTCGCAGGCCGTGCTGAACGCGTCCAATGCCGGCGTGCCGGTCATCCTGGACGACGAGTCGGATGCCGGGCAGGCGTACCAGGACGCGGTGGCCCGCTTCCTGGGCGAGGAGCGCCCGCATCGGTTCCTGACGGTGGAAAAGAAAGGCTTCTTCGGACGCCTGTTCGGGGGGTAAGCATGGGATTCCTCAGCTACTTCCGTTCGCAGAAAAAACGCAGTGCCTCGGTCGCCAAGGAGCGCTTGCAGATCATCGTGGCGCGGGAGCGTTCGCAGACGGCCACAGGGCCGGATTACCTGCCGATGATGAAGGAGGAACTGCTGGACGTGATCCGCAAGTATGTTCAGGTGGAGCGGGATGCGGTGAACATCCAGCTCGACCGCGAGGGTGATTGCGAGGTGCTGGAGCTGAATATCACGCTGCCGGAGCAGCACAACCCGCATCAGGCGCGGGAGTGATGACAGGCGCACGCTGATGCGTGGGCCTGCTCGCGGCTGAGCCGGGCCCGCGCCCGCCCCTTGCCGGGGCTGGACGCGGCTGACCCCGGGCCGTATTCAGATCCCGGCCGACTGGTTTGTGACGTCTACTTCCAGGGTAAGACTGTCGCCCGGCTGCAGGTATTGCCCCGGTTGGATGTTATTCCAGCGCTTCACGTCCTGGGTCGAAACGTTGAATTGGCGGGCAATGGTGTAGACGGAGTCGCCGCTGCGCACGGTGTAAGACACCTGTTGCATGCGCTCGCCGGGGCCACCATTCTGATCGCCGCCAGAGCCTTCAGTCCAGATCACAAGCCTGTCTCCCGGGCGGAGTGGGTCGCCCGGCGCCATGTCATTCCACCGGGCGAGTTCCTGCACGCCCACCCCGTGCCGACGCGCCAGGTCCCAGAAGGTATCCCCCGACTGGACCTGGTGCTCTTGCTTCTCCCGGCCGTTACGCTCACGCGACTGGTTGGCTGCCCGTCGGTTGTCCGCACTCAGGGCGTAGGCCTCACTTTCCTCGCTGGCCGTGGGCACGAGCAGGGCCTGTCCCTCGCGGATGGTGTCACCGTTCAACTCGTTGGTCTCCCGGAGCACCGACGTCGAGGTGCTGTACTGGCTCGCGATCCCGCTGAGCGTGTCACCCCTTTGGACCTCATGACGCTGCCAGCGCACCATCTCGGAAGGGTCCAGCTCGGCCAGTGCGGACTTGAAATCGGCTTTGCTCCGCTTGGGAATCGCCAGCTGGTGGTCCCCGTCCGGAAGCGTGGCCCAGCGGTTGAATCCGGGGTTGTAGTGGTAGATTTTTTCTACATCCACGTCGGCCATGTCCGCGGCCAGGGCCAGGTCCAGCTGGTTATCCAGTTCCACGATGGCCAGGTACCGCTCGTTCTCGATGGACGGCAAACGGATCCCGAAGCGGTCCGGTTCGGCGAAGATATCGCGCAGGGCCAGGACCCGCGGCACGTAGGCCCGGGTCTCCGCGGGCAGGCTCAGGTGCCAGAAATCGGTGGGCTCGCCCGCCCGTTCATTGGCGCGCACTGCCTGTTGCACCCGGCCCTCGCCGGCATTGTACGCGGCCAGGGCCAGTAGCCAGTCGCCGTCGAAGAAGTCGTGCAGGTACTCCAGGTAGGTGAGTGCCGCATCGGTGCTGGCGATCACATCGCGGCGCCCGTCGTACCACCAGTTCTGCTCCAGGCCGAATTGCTTGCCGGTAGCGGGCACGAACTGCCAGAGACCAGCCGCCTGCCCGTGGGAATAGGCGAAGGGCTGGAATGCGCTCTCCACCACGGCCACCAATAAGAGGTCGGTGGGCAGGTCCCGTGCCTCCAACTCCGAGACGATGTGATAGAGGTAGGGGCGTGCCCGTTGGCCTATCGCATCAAAGTAGTTCTGCTGGCCGGTAAATCGCCCGCGCTCCTGGTCGATCCGTTCATGGCTTTGCTCCGGGAACTGGAAGCCGGCGCGCAATCGGGCCCAGATGTCGTCCTCGGCGACGGCCTCGGGCGGGGCGTCCTCCAGCTCGTTCGATGGGACCGGCACCACGGCCTGGACCTCGCCAGGGCTCAGTTCGGGGGCGCTGGCACTGTCTTCGGTAGGGGCTTCGCGGTCCAGGTTGGCGCAGCCGCTGGCGGTCAGCACCAGCGTCAGGCACAGGGGGGGCATAAGGCGCGTACGGGGCACGGTCAGGGTCCTCGCCACATTGTTCTGGGTTATGGGCTGTCTGGCTGGCGACGTCCCTGTCAGCCTTGATCCTTCCAGCGGCGCAGCGCCGCGAACACCGCCACTGGCTCATCCAGCACGGCGTCGGCCCAGCGCTCGGCGGACGCCCGCAGGGCGGGTTCATGGGCGCGCAGGAAGGGGTTGGTGGCGCGCTCGTCCGCCATCCGGCTGGGAAGCGTCGGACGATCCTGCTCGCGGGCGGTTTCCACCCTGCGCAGGCGTTCGGCGACGGCGGCGTTGTCCGGGTCCGCCTTCAGGGCAAAGCGCAGGTTCGCCAGGGTGTACTCATGGCCGGCGTAAACCAGCGTGTCGTCCGGGAGTTCCGAAAGCTTTTCCAGACTGCTGAACATCTGTTCCGGCGTGCCTTCGAAGATGCGGCCGCAGCCACCGGCAAACAGGGTGTCGCCGGCGAAGACCAGGCCGTCACCCACCAGGGCGATATGCCCCGCGGTGTGGCCGGGGACCTCCAGCACCTGCAGGGCCAGGCCCACCCCGGGGACGTCGAAGCGCTCGCCCTCGCGCAGGGCGTGGGTGCGCCCCGGGATAGATTCATCCGCGGGACCGTAAACGGGTACCCCGTGACTGTCGGCCAGGGCCTGAACCCCGCCGGTGTGGTCGTGGTGGTGGTGGGTGATCAGAATGGCGGTGAGCTCCAGCCCGGCAGCCTCCAGTGCTGCCTCCACCGGCTCGGCATCGCCCGGATCGACCACGGCGGCCACCCGGCGGTCTCTGTCCACCGCCAGCCAGATGTAATTGTCGCTAAACGCGGGTACGGCTACGATTTCGATCATCTCGGCATCGTAAACGCTTTTTCCCCGGCGTTCAAAATCTTGGCGACACCGTGCCGCACCATCAACCGACCTTTGGGCTGCCGGGGATGAGGCGGGGAGGGCAAGCCGGTATGCTGTCTGGACAGGGCGGCGTGCGTGGCCGGTCCCTTGAATGATGCCGTCCAGTCGGGAGGTGCAGGCCTTGGATTCGCTGCTGCAATGGTTCCAGACCCCGGCGGGGCGTGACCTGGCCCGAATAGAGCAGCAGGCGGTCAGTGACTGCCTGCACCAGCGGCTAATGACCGACCCGTGCGCGTTCGTGGTCCGGGTCGGCGGCAGCTGGTTGGGCGACAAGGTGCTGAGGCAGGCGCCCACGGCCCGCTGTTGGGCGCTGGACTGGGAGGCGGTCGCGGGCAGTGATGCGCTTACCGGGCTGGAACTGCTGCCCCTGCGAAAGCGGAGCGTGGATTTGCTGGTCCTGGCGCACGCCCTGGATTGCAGTACCGACCCCGACTCACTGCTGCGTGAGGCGGCGGAGGTGTTGGCGCCGGAAGGCGATCTGCTGGTGATCGGCTTCAACGCCTGGAGCACCTGGGGGTTGCGGCACCTGCGCGGCGGGCCGGTCAGCCGCTGGCGGCAGTTGCCGGGGGCGGCGGGGATGGCGCTGGCGGTGGAGCGCCACGGGCTGGAACGCCGCCACCAAGCCTACCATTGCCTGCAGTTGCCCTGGCCCAAAGGCACGCCGCGTCCGCAGCCGAACCGCCGCTGGGAGCAGCGCCTGGCCCCCGTGCTGGCGGGCATCCATGTATTGAGGGCGCGCAAGCGGTGCCCGGCCCCGATCAGCATGAAATCACTCTGGCAGTCGCCGGCAGACACTGCGCCCGGGCGGCTGGCCCAACCTACATCGAGAACGAGAGCCCATGTCCAAAACCGAAAAACCTGAAGTCCACGCCTGGACCGACGGCGCGTGCCGCGGCAACCCGGGCCCCGGCGGGTGGGGGGTGCTGCTGCGTTGCCGGGGGCACGAGCGCACACTGCACGGCGGTGAGCCGCATACCACTAACAACCGGATGGAGCTGACCGCGGCCATCCGCGCCCTGGAGGCCCTGGAACGCCCCTGCGTGGTGCATCTGACCACCGACTCGCAGTACGTGCGAAAGGGCATCAGTGAGTGGATGGCGGGCTGGAAACGCCGGGGCTGGCGCACGGCGGCGAAAAAGCCGGTGCTCAACGAGGATCTGTGGCGTCGGCTGGATACCCTGAACCAGCAGCATGAGGTGCACTGGCACTGGGTGCGCGGTCACAGCGGTCACGAGGAGAATGAACGGGCGGATCAGTTGGCGAACCGCGGAATCGACGAGATGCAGGAGGCGCGGGCCACATGAGGCAGATTGTCCTGGACACCGAGACCACCGGCCTGGAGTGGAGCCAGGGCGACCGGGTCATCGAGATCGGGTGCGTGGAACTGATCGACCGTCGCCCCACGGGCAACAACTTCCACGAGTATCTCAACCCGGACCGTGAGGTGCCCCAGGAGGCGGTGGAGGTGCACGGCATCACCAACGAATTCCTGGTCGACAAGCCGCGCTTCCACGAGGTGGCGGAGCGGTTCGTGGAGTATATCCGCGGCAGCGAACTGGTCATCCACAACGCGGCGTTTGACGTTGGGTTTCTCGACTACGAGCTGAGTCGCCTGGGCAAGGGCTGGGGTCGGGTCGACGATTTCGCGTCGGTGCTCGACACTCTGCTGGTGGCACGGGAACGCCACCCGGGTCAGCGCAACTCGCTGGATGCCCTGTGCAAGCGCTATGACGTGGACAACACCCAGCGTGAGCTGCACGGGGCGCTGCTGGATGCGCGGATCCTCGCCGACGTCTACCTGGCGATGACCGGCGGCCAGAAGGCCCTGTTTGCACTGGACGACGATGAGGGGCAGGCCAACGACCAGGGGACGGAACGTGGTATCCGCCGTTTGTCAGCGGACCGCCCGGCCCTGGCCGTGGTGCGGCCCGGCGAGCGGGAGTTACAGGCCCACGAGGCGCTGCTGGACCGGATCGACAAGGCATCGGGCGCTGCCCGGTGGCGCCAGCAGGGGGGTGCCGGTGATGCCTGAGCCGGGAGCGATCCGGGCGATCACCTTCGACCTGGACTTCACCCTCTGGGACTTGGAGCACGTCATCCAGCGGGCAGAGGAGCGCATGCAGCGCTTTCTGGCAGCGCGCTACCCCCGGGTGGCCGAGTGCTACGATGCCGAGGCGATGCGCCAGCTGCGCATGGAGGTCGCCGAGGCGCACCCGGAGCTGCGCATCAACGTGAGCGCCATGCGCCGTGCGTCGCTGCGCCGTATCGCCATGACCTGCGGTTATGGCGAGGATATGGTGGAGGCCGCCTTCGAGGTGTTCATGGAAGGGCGTCACGAGGTGCACCCCTACGACGACGTGGTGCCCGTGCTGGAGCGGTTGCGTCCCCATTACCGGATCGGCGCGGTGAGCAACGGCAATGCCGACGTGCACCGCCTGCAGTTGGGGGCCTATTTCGATTTCAGTGTCTCCGCCATCGAGGTCGGCGCGGCCAAGCCGAGCCGGATCATCTTCGAGGCCGCCTGTCACCGGGCCGGTGTGACGCCTGCGGAGATGGTCCACGTGGGCGATGAGGTCCATAGTGACGTGGTGGGCGCGGTGCGTTTCGGCATGGGCGCGGTCTGGCTGAACCGCCGTGGTGAGCCCTGGCCGGACGACCTGGCGCCGCTGCCCTACGTGGAGTTGGCGGACTTGAGCCGGCTCCCGACGGTGCTTGCCCGTTGGTGATAACCGAACACCGGCCGCCCGGGTGATGTCTCACCTTGTACAGAGGCACGTCCAGTGAGCCTGAGGGGTCTTGATTACTGCCATGAAAAAGATTCTCGCCGTCTTTCTGCTCTATCTGGCTTCGGCATTGCCCCTGGGCGCCGGGGCGGACCGTCTGGCCCTCGTGCTGGAGGTGGACGGCCCCATTGGCCCGGCCACCAGCCATTACATTGAGCGCGGCCTCCAGCAGGCCGAGGAGCGGGAGGCCGAGGTGGTCATCCTGCGCATGGATACGCCGGGCGGGCTGGACAGCGCCATGCGCGAGATCATCAAGAACATCCTCGGCTCTCCGGTGCCGGTGGCCACCTGGGTGGGGCCGGAGGGTGCTCGGGCGGCCAGTGCCGGCACCTACATCCTCTACGCCTCGCACGTGGCAGCCATGGCGCCCGCGACCAACCTGGGCGCGGCGACCCCCGTGCAGATCGGTGGGGGCGGCGGTTTGCCCGGCATGGGTGATGATGAAGAAGAGGACGATGCCAACGGGGCGGCCAATGGTGAGGAACAGGAGGGCGAGGAGCGTCCGGACCGGACTCCCGCCGGCTCCGCCACCGAGCGCAAGGTCTTGGAAGATGCGGTCTCGTACATCCGCGGGTTGGCCGAACTGCGTGACCGCAACGCGGACTGGGCCGAGAAGGCGGTGCGCGAGGCGGCCAGTGCCAGTTCCAGCGAAGCACTGGAGCTGGGCGTGATAGAACACCGGGTGTCTAACCTGGAGTCGCTGCTCGAAGCGATGGACGGGCGCACGGTGCAGACCAGCCGCGGCGACGTGACCCTGGATACCGCCGGCGCCACGCTGGAGGTCATCGAGCCGGACTGGCGCACTCAGCTGCTGTCCGTGCTTACCAACCCGAACGTGGCCTACATGCTGATGCTGATCGGCATTTACGGCATTATCTTCGAATTGATGAACCCGGGGAGCCTGGTGCCGGGCGTGCTGGGTGCCATCTGCCTGTTACTGGCGCTGTTCGCCTTCCAGGCCCTGCCGATCAGCTACGCGGGGATGGCGCTCATTCTGCTCGGGCTCGGCTTTATGGTGGCGGAGGCCTTTGCCCCCAGTTTCGGCATACTCGGTATAGGGGGGGTGATCGCCTTCATATTGGGCTCCATCATGCTGTTCGATACCGACGTGGAGGGCTTCCAGGTCTCCATCGGTATAATCGTCGGCTTCGGTGTCGCCAGCCTGATTGTGGTGCTGGGCATTGCCACCATGGCCCTGAGGGCGTGGCGACGGCCGCGCAAGGGCGGTCGTGACAACATCATCGGGGCCCGTTGCAAGGCGTTCTCCGATTTCGAGGACCACGGCCGGGTGCGGATCCAGGGTGAGCTCTGGAATGCGATCTCCGACGAGCCGGTGCAGGCCGGGCAGCAACTGGTGGTGGTGGACATGGAGGGCCTGACCGTCCGCGTCGCGCCGGCGGAATCCGTGAGCCACCACGAGGGCCTGCAGCACACCTGAATTTGACTCAGCGGCGGGGCAAGCCCCCGCCCGTAACCGCCCCGGGGGCGGAAAGGAAGAGGAATGCAGCTACTGAAAGAGGCGCTGAGCCGGTTTGGGGCGATCTACGGGCGGGCGGCGGAGGCAGCGGATGTGGTCGATCACACCGCGGTCAGCCTGGCTACCTGCGGGGCTACCGGCTGGCCGCAGGTGCGGACGGTGCTGTTGAAGGGGTACGACGAGCTCGGTTTTACCTTTTATACCAACCGCCACAGCCGCAAGGGCCGGGCGTTGGCGGAAAACCCTCGGGCGGCGTTGTGTTTCCACTGGGCGCCGTTGGCCGAGCAGGTGGTCATCGAAGGCGTGGTGACGCCGGTGGCGGAATCGGAGGCGGATGCGTACTGGGCCAGTCGGCCGCGTGAGAGCCAGATCGGCGGTTGGGCCTCGCAGCAATCGGCCGCCCTGGAGACGCGGGAGGTGCTCGAACAGCGGGTCGCGGAGTACGCGGCCCGCTTCCCGGAAGGCGAGCCGGTGCCCCGCCCGCCGCACTGGTCCGGTTACCGGCTGGCACCGGTGCGTATCGAGTTCTGGCGGGCCCGGCCCGGGCGACTCCATGAGCGGGATGTGTACGAACACACCGCCGAGGGCTGGGCCTACCGGTTGCTCAATCCGTAGGCCACTGGCCGCGCAATTGCGCCGGGTTGTCGGCCTCGGTGAGTACCTCACCCGGCCGCAGCAGCTTGAACGGGACGCCCAGGGCGCTGGCCTGGGCCTCCCAGTCCGACTGAATCTGCTGCAGTGCGCCCGGGTGCAACGGGTAGTCGTGGGCCTGGCGTAGCAGGCGGCCGGAGGCGTCGCGCAGCTCCGCCGTGTAGGCGATCGGGCCCAAGTCCGGGATCAGCTGCTCGGTGAGGGTCAGTACGCTGGCGGCCTTCACGTCGCCGTTGCCACCGCTGACGGGCTCCTCGCGCAGACGCTCCCCACCACGAATCGCCCGCTCCTCCAGCAGGGCCACGCCCTTGTTGGCGCAGGCCCCGGCCAGCGCCGGATCCGCCTGGCAGGGCAGGACCTGCAGCCCGTGAGCGCCCAGACCGGCCATGTACTGGCGCTGCACCCGCAACCACTCCGCGTACCCTTCGATCCCGCTGCCGTGCTCGGTCTGCCAGGTGGCCAGGGTGTGAAAGGGCGTGAGGGCCCGGCCCTGGTCCAGCCAAAAGGCATTGCCGCTGTCCAGCCGGGTTACCTGGCGCCGGTCGCTGTGGAACAGGGCCCCCTCCAGCAACGCCCAGAGCTCGGCGAAGCCGTGCTGTTGGAGTTGCAGCCGGAGCATGGCACAGAGGTCATTGAAGGTGGCGTACGCCAGGTTCACCGCCGGCACCTGGAAGTCCTGCTCCATCAACTCGCGGGTGCGCAGGCCGGCGCGGCCCTTTTCCAACAGGTTGGTTTCCAGTCGCTGCTCCAGGTCCGGCATGGACTCAGCCGGTCCGACAAAGACCAACGGGAGGCCCAGCATGGGGCCGGCCCCGGGGCTGCGCTCGGGGGCGATGGTTGCCACCGGCCAATGACCCTCGTGGGCCCCGATGGCCATCAGTTGTGGCTGGAAGGGGCCGCCGCGCAGGCCGCCGCGGTAGAGCTCCATCAGAATCTCCACCATCGGCAGCCCCGGGCGCAGCAACTCGGTGAGGTCGTAAAGGGCGGCCGGGAGGACCAGGCCGTATTCCTGCAGGTCGCCCAATACCCCCTGCAGATCCGCTGCCAATGCCCACGCCAACTCCTCGCCGCGGTCGCGCTCCAGCGGTTGCGGCGGTCGATAACCTTGGGCCACGGCGTCCGGGGCTAATTCCACGGTGAGAACGGCGGCGATGGCGGACAGCTGGCTGGACATGATCAGGGCCTTCTTCTCGGTGGCTCGGAATCTGAGCGGGCAATTCTTGCAGATGCGGGGCTGCCACGTCCACGGGAATGAATGGCCCGCCGGTTTATCCGCCAATACTGCGGCCCAAAAGCGGCACGAAAAGCCCCGCTGCGCGTCAAATTGGCGCAGGGCATAGTCAGATTGATAGACGATGAATGATTGTGACAACAGAGCGCCCCATTTGTTGCACCACGTCGCATTAAACGGGGAATAGCGGGAATGGGCCGTAACCGGATTTGTTGCGAAACCCAAAAGGCTGCCATAAAATGCGCGATAACGAAGGATCGTGCCGTTTTTAGAACCGAGACAACTTTTCCCAAGAGGAGATCCAATGGACCTTTCCGGCTACTCGATCAGCGAGCTGAACAAACTCAAAACCGACATCGAACGCGAGGTTCGTCAACGCCGTAAGCAGCAGGCGAAAGAGGCGCAGCGTGAATTGAAGGCGGTGGCCGATAAGTATGGTTTCTCCCTCAACGAACTGGTGGGGAATGCCTCCACGGGTGGCGGTCAGAAGGCCAAGGCCAAGGCCGTTTATCAGCACCCGGAAGACCCCTCCAAGACCTGGTCCGGTCGGGGGCGTCGCCCGCGCTGGATCAACGAGTGGGAGCAGCAGCGGCGCGATATCGACGAATTGCGCGTCAGCTGAGCGGGGTTCGCTCACCGCGTCGCTAATGGGGGCTGCCCGTAATGGGTGGCCCCCAATTGGTTTGGGGCGGGCTCATTCGCTGCAATAACCGGTGATTCGGTCCGCCTCCCGGGCCGCGGCTTTCAGTGCGCGGGTCGGTGTTACCGGCACCGGCGTGGGGTCATGCAGGTCCCGGCACAGGGCTGGCAGCGCCTGGATGCTCTTCCGGGTGCGCTCGCGAATGGTATCCAGGTGTTCCGGCGCCTGCAGCGGCCGGCCGTCGAGCATGACTCGCTCCAGCATCGGCTGCCCGTCGGGTGCCGGCTGCTCGTCTGCCAGGCCCAGCCGGTCTCCGCTGACCCGCCCTTGCGCGTCGTGGCTGCGCCAGAATTGCTTGCGGCCGGCCCAGTGCCCCTTGCCCTCTGAGCGCTTGCGTCGGGGCAGTTCCTCGTAGGCCATCAGCTTGTAGGCGCATTCCAGGAAGGGCTGCTCGGCGGCGGTGTCGATCCGGGTGCCCAGGCCGAAGCCGTCGATGGGGACGCCGGCGGCGACCATCGCCGCCACGGCGTACTCATCCAGATCACCACTGGCCAGGATCAACGTCTCCTGTAAACCGCCCTGGTCGAGGATCCGGCGGACGCGGTGGGCGTGGTCAGCCAGGTCCCCGCTGTCGAGGCGGACCGCCGATGCCTTGAGCCCCTGCTGGGCGAGGGCAACCACCTTGTCTGCACCGGCCTCGGTGTCGTAGGTGTCGATCAGCAGTACGGCCTTGTCGGGATGGGCCTCCAGGAAGGCCTTGAAGGCTTCTATCTCCTCGGCGAACGCCAGAATGTAAGAGTGCGCCATGGTGCCGGTCACCGGGATGCCGTATTCGGCCCCGGCGAGGACTGTGGCCGTGGCGTCGAAGCCGGCCAGGTAGCTGGCCCGGGCGGCGAACATCGCGGCCTCGGCGCCGTGGGCCCGGCGCATACCGAAATCCACCACGCGGCGTCCTTGCGCGGCGTCCACGACCCGCGCTGCCCGCGTGGCAACAAGGGTCTGGAACTGGAGCAGATTCATCAGCCGGCTTTCCACCAGCTGGGCCTCCGGTAGCGGGGCGGTGACCTGGATGATCGGCTCATCCGGGAACACGGCGGTCCCCTCGGGCAGGGCGTGTACCTCGCCGGTAAAACGCCAGTCTGCCAATCGGTCCAGAAAGGCAGGCTTGAAAAGCCCGCTCTGTTCCAGCCATTCAAGCTCGTCCGGCCCGAACCGGGCGTGTTCCAGCCATTCCAGCGCCTGCGCCAGCCCGGCGGCTACCAGGTAGCCGCAATGCGGGGGCAGCTTCCGGGCGTAGAGCTCAAAGGTTGCCGGCGCCACCATGCCGCGCTCGTAGTAGCTCTCCAGCATGGTCAGCTGGTAGAGGTCGGTCAGCAAGGGTGAACGCATGGGGTCCATGGCATCAGCTCCTCAGCCCGGTGCCGCGGTGCAATAACCACAGGCTAATACTTCCGAGGAGCACGATGAACCCCAGGATCAGGCCGTAGGCGGTGATGATGTGGATATCGGATTGCCCCAATATGCCGTAGCGGAAGGCATTGACCATATGCAGTATGGGGTTCGCCATGGAGACTCCCTGCCAGAAATCGGGGAGCAGGGTGATGGAATAGAACACGCCACCGAGGTAGGTCAGGGGGGTCAGGATAAAGGTCGGCACCAGGGCAATATCGTCGAACTTGCGCGCAAATACTGCGTTGATGAACCCGCCGAGCGAGAACAGCACGGCCGTCAGAAAGACCACCGAGATGGTAATGAACAGGTTATGGATCGGCAGGCGGGTGAAAAACAGGGCAACGATGGTCACGATGAGCCCCGTGAGCAGGCCGCGGCCCACCCCGCCGGCCACGTAACCGAGCAAAATGATGTAATTCGGCGTCGGTGAGACCAGCACCTCCTCGATGTGGTGCTGAAACTTGGCCCCGAAGAAGGAGGAGACCACGTTGGAGTAACTGTTCGTGATCACGGCCATCATGATGATCCCTGGCGCGATGTACTCCATGTAGGAATACCCCTCCATGGGGCCGATGCGCGGGCCAATCAGATTGCCGAAGATCACGAAATAGAGCGTCATTGTGATCGCCGGTGGCACCAGGGTTTGCACCCAGATGCGCAGGTACCGGTGCGTTTCCTTCCAGGCGAGGGTCTGCAGCGAGATCAGTGAACGCGAGAATTGCGAGCTATGCACCTTGGCGCTCCTCCTTCTGCACCAGCCGGACAAAGGTCTCTTCCAGCCGGTTGGCCTTGTTCTTCATGCTGGCCACGCGGATGCCCGCCTCATCGAGCTGGGCGAACAATTCCGTCAGGTTGTTGTGGCGGTCCACCTCCACCTCCAGGGTGTGGTCATCGAGCGTTTTCAACCGGTAGCCGCCGCTCACCTCCGGCAGGTGGTCCGGCGGCGCGACCAGGTCGAGAATGAACGTGTGCGTGGAGAGGCTACGCAGCAGGGTGCGCACGTCCGTGTTTTCGATGATGCGCCCGCCATCGATGATCGCCAGGTTGCGACAGAGGCTCTCCGCCTCCTCCAGGTAGTGGGTGGTCAGGATGATCGTGACCCCCTCGTCATTGATGTAGCGCAAAAAGTCCCACATGGAGCGGCGCAGTTCGATATCCACCCCGGCGGTGGGCTCGTCCAGGATAAGCAGCCCTGGCTCGTGGACCAGGGCGCGGGCAATCATCAGGCGGCGCTTCATCCCGCCGGAGAGGTTGCGCGACACCGTGTTCCGCTTGTCCCACAGGCCGAGCGCCTTGAGGTACTTCTCGGCGCGGCCGCGGGCCTGGCGCCGCGGCACGCCGTAATAGCCCGCCTGGTTGAGCAGGATCTGCTCAACGGTCTCGAAGTTGTTGAAGTTGAACTCCTGCGGCACGAGCCCCAGGTTGCATTTCGCCCCCCAGGGATCGCGGTCCAGGTCGTGGCCGAATACACGGACCTGGCCGGTGCTTTTTCGGACCAGCGAGCTGACAATGCCGATGAGCGTGGACTTGCCGGCACCGTTGGGTCCGAGCAGGCCAAAGAATTCGCCCTTGCTGACGTTCAGGTTGATATCGCTGAGCGCGACGGTGCCATCGTCGTAGGTCTTGCTAATGCGGCTAAGGGAAAGAGCGGTCATGATTCCCCTTGGGTGATCGGGTGGGTGGCCGGGGCGGCCGGTCTATCCGGGCCAAACGCTCTATCTTACATGAGCCCCGGGCCCATGCGGCGGTGAGGCCGGCTCGGCCAGCGGCTGGGCGCAATGGTTGGACATGCCGCGTCAGGTAGCGGTAAAATTCCCGCCACATCGGACTGTAGTCATCGTGAGCGGGAGGGCATCCAAGGATTCCCTCCCGTTTTTGCGCGCGCAACCAGGAGGTCTCTTGAGCAAGCCCGCTATTCTCGTTCTGGAGGACGGCACGGTTTTTCGCGGCCGGTCCATCGGGGTGGACGGCCTGGTGACCGGCGAGGTGGTGTTCAATACCGCCATGACCGGCTATCAGGAGATCGCCACCGACCCTTCTTACACGCGTCAGATCGTCACCCTGACCTATCCCCACATCGGTAACACCGGCACCAACGACGTGGACCCGGAAAGCGCCGGCGCGCGCCTGTCGGGCTTGGTGGTCCGCGACGTCCCTCCGAGGATCAGCAACTGGCGGGCCAACAGCGACCTTCCCGGCTGGCTGGCGGAGCACGGGGTGGTCGGGATCGCCGGCATCGATACCCGGAAGCTCACCCGCATTCTGCGGGAGCAGGGCAGCAAGAACGGCTGCCTGATGGCCGGCGAGGTGGACGAGGACAAGGCGCTGGCCGCCGCCCGGGAGTTCCCGGGGTTGAAGGGCATGGACCTGGCCTCTGACGCGGGTACCGATGCGCCCTACGAGTGGCGCCGGACCAGCTGGACGCTGGATCACGGCACGGTGGATGCGGGTGACGGCCCGGCGGACCGCTTCCACGTGGTGGCCTGGGACTACGGCATCAAGCACAACATCCTGCGCATGCTGGCCGATCGCGGCTGCCGGGTGACGGTAGTGCCGCCGCGCACGTCGGCCAGCGAAGTGCTGGGCATGAACCCGGACGGGGTGTTCCTGTCCAACGGGCCAGGCGACCCGGAGCCGCTGGACTACGCGATCGAAGCCATCCGCCAGGTGGTGGATTCGGGTATGCCCACCTTCGGTATTTGCCTGGGGCACCAGCTGCTGGGTCTGGCCAGCGGCGCGCAGTCGGTGAAGATGAAGTTCGGCCACCACGGTGCCAACCACCCGGTGCAGGACCTGGACACCGGCCGGGTGATGATCTCCAGCCAGAACCACGGTTTCGCGGTGGACGAGGACAGCCTGCCCGATAACCTGCGCGCCACCCACCGCTCGCTGTTCGACGGTTCCCTGCAGGGGGTGCACCGTACCGACCAGCCGGCCTTCAGCTTCCAGGGTCATCCGGAGGCGGGGCCCGGCCCGCGGGACGTTCAACCCCTGTTCGATCACTTTATCGAATTGATGGCGGCCGGGCGCAGCTGATGCACCCGGTCAACCAACCCCATTCGCTCACCCAAGGCTGAGACTGCGCGGCATGCCCAAGCGTACCGATATCAAGAGCATCGTCATCATCGGCGCCGGTCCCATCGTGATCGGCCAGGCCTGTGAATTCGACTACTCCGGCGCCCAGGCCTGCAAGGCCCTGCGCGAGGAGGGTTACCGGGTCATCCTGATCAACTCCAACCCGGCCACCATCATGACCGACCCCGAGACGGCGGACGCGGTCTACATCGAGCCCATCGAGTGGCAGACGGTGGCGCGCATCCTCGAAAAGGAGCGGCCTGACGCGGTGCTGCCCACCATGGGGGGGCAGACGGCGCTCAACTGCGCGCTGGATCTCTCCCGTGAGGGCGTGCTGGACCGGCTGGGCATCGAGATGATCGGTGCCAACAAGGAGGCCATCGATATGGCGGAGGATCGCGAGTCCTTCCGCGAGGCGATGGCCCGTATTGGCCTGGAGACGGCCCGCGCCGAGATCGCTCACTCCATGGAGGAGGCCCTGGATGCGCAGAAGCGCATCGGCTTCCCGACCATCATCCGGCCCTCGTTCACCCTGGGCGGCTCCGGCGGTGGTATTGCCTACAACCGCGAGGAGTTCGTCGAGATCTGCGAGCGCGGTCTCGACCTGTCGCCGACCAACGAGCTGCTCATCGAGGAGTCGGTGCTGGGTTGGAAGGAGTACGAGACCGAGGTGGTGCGCGACAAGGCGGACAACTGCATCATCATCTGCTTCATCGAGAACCTGGACCCGATGGGCGTCCATACCGGTGACTCCATCACGGTGGCGCCGGCGCAGACGCTCACCGACAAGGAATACCAGATCATGCGCGACGCCTCTCTCGCCGTGCTGCGGGAGATCGGCGTGGAGACGGGCGGCTCCAACGTGCAGTTCGCCATCAACCCGGAAGACGGGCGCATGGTGGTGATCGAGATGAACCCCCGGGTGTCGCGCTCCTCGGCGCTGGCCTCCAAGGCCACCGGCTTCCCCATCGCCAAGGTGGCCGCCAAGCTGGCCGTGGGCTATACGCTGGATGAACTGCGCAACGAGATCACCGGCGGGGCCACCCCGGCCTCCTTCGAGCCGACCATCGACTACGTGGTCACCAAGATCCCGCGCTTCACCTTCGAGAAGTTCCCCAAGGCCCCGGCGCGGCTGACCACGCAGATGAAGTCGGTGGGCGAGGTGATGGCCATCGGCCGGACCTTCCAGGAGTCGCTGCAGAAGGCCCTGCGCGGTCTGGAGAATGACCTGGTCGGGCTCGACGAGCGGGTGGACCTGGCCGCCGACGGGGCCAACGACCTGATCCGCCAGGAATTGCGCCAGCCCTCGCCCGAGCGGCTGTTGTACGTGGCCGACGCCTTCCGGGCCGGCTTCACGCTGGAGCAGCTGTTCGACCTGACCTGGATCGACCCCTGGTTCCTGGCCCAGCTGGAGGACCTGGTGGCGGTGGAGCAGGCGCTGCGCAACGGCGGGCTCAAGTCGCTGGACCGGGATCGACTGTTCGAGCTGAAGCAAAAGGGCTTCTCCGACAGCCGGCTGGCCAAGCTGCTGGGCGTGCGCGAGGCGGACGTGCGTGCCCGCCGCCAGCAGCTGGAGGTGCGCCCGGTGTTCAAGCGGGTAGACTCCTGTGCCGCGGAGTTTGCCTCGGCCACCGCCTACATGTATTCCACCTACGAGGAGGAGTGCGAGGCGGAGCCGACGGACAAGCGCAAGATCATGGTGCTCGGTGGCGGCCCGAACCGTATCGGGCAGGGCATCGAGTTCGATTACTGCTGTGTGCACGCGGCCTTCGCCATGCGTGACGACGGCTACGAGACCATCATGGTCAACTGCAACCCGGAAACGGTGTCCACCGACTACGACACCTCCGACCGGCTGTACTTCGAGCCGCTGACCCTGGAGGACGTGCTCGCCATCGTCGAGATTGAGCGGCCCGAGGGGATCATCGTGCAGTACGGCGGGCAGACCCCGCTCAAACTGGCCCGTGACCTGGAGGCGGCCGGTGCCCCCATCATCGGTACCACCCCCGACTCCATTGACCTGGCCGAGGACCGCGAGCGCTTCCAGGGCCTGATCAACAAGCTCGAGCTGAAGCAGCCGCCGAACCGGACCGCTCGCAGCGCCGACCAGGCCTTGCGCCTGGCCGCCGAGATCGGCTACCCGCTGGTAGTGCGCCCCTCCTACGTGCTGGGCGGCCGCGCCATGGACATCGTCTATGGCGAGGATGAGCTGATGCAGTACATGCACGAGGCCGTGCGGGTCTCCAACGACTCGCCGGTGCTGCTCGACCGCTTCCTCGACGATGCGGTCGAGGTGGACGTGGACGCCATCTGCGACGGTGAGCAGGTGCTGATCGGTGGCATCATGGAGCACATCGAGCAGGCGGGCGTGCACTCCGGCGATTCCGCCTGCTCCCTGCCCCCCTACACCCTGGCGCCGGACGTTCAGGACCGGCTGCGCGAGGAGACCCGGGCGCTGGCGCTGGAGCTCGGCGTGGTGGGGCTGATGAACATCCAGTTCGCCATCAAGGGCAGCGACGTCTACCTTCTGGAGGTGAACCCCCGCGCCTCGCGCACCGTGCCTTACGTCTCCAAGGCGATCGGGACACCGCTGGCCAAGGTGGCAGCCCGCTGCATGGCCGGCCAGACCCTGGCCGAGCAGGGGGTGACCCACGAGGTGATCCCGGCCTACTACTCCGTGAAGGAGGCCGTGTTCCCCTTCATCAAGTTCCCGGGCGTGGACCCGATCCTGGGGCCGGAGATGAAATCGACCGGCGAGGTCATGGGTATCGGCCGGAGCTTCGGCGAGGCCTACGCCAAGTCGCAGGTTGCGGCCAGCGTCCGGCTGCCGCGTGGCGGGCGCTGCTTCATCAGCGTGCGCGACGTGGACAAGGCCGGTGCCATCGACGTGGCCCGGGAGCTGATCCGCAAGGGCTTCAGCCTGGTCGCCACCCGCGGTACCGCCGCGGCGCTGAGTGAGGCCGGTGTCGAGTGTGACGAGATCAACAAGGTGCTCGAGGGGCGCCCGCACATCGTCGACGCCATCAAGAACGACGAGATCGATCTGATCGTGAACACCACGGAGGGGCGTCAGGCCATCGCCGACTCCTACTCCATTCGCCGGGAGGCCCTGCAGCACAAGGTGTGTTACACCACGACCCTCAACGGGGCACGGGCAACGCTGATGGCGCTGGACTACCTGGACGCCGCCGACGTTAACCGTCTGCAGGATCTGCACAGGGAGGCAACCGCATGAGCAAGATTCCGTTGACCGCACGGGGCGCGGAGAAGCTGCGCGAGGAGTTGCAGCGCCTGAAGAGCGAGGAGCGCCCCCGCATCATCCAGGCCATCGCCGAGGCCCGTGAGCATGGCGACCTGAAGGAAAACGCCGAGTATCACGCGGCCCGTGAGCAGCAGAGCTTTGTCGAGGGGCGGATCAAGGAGATCGAGGGCAAGCTGTCCAATGCCCAGGTCATTGATCCGGCCACCGTTAACGCTGAGGGCAAGGTGATCTTCGGCGCCACCGTCGATCTGATGGACGAGGACACCGGCAAGGAGGTGACCTACCAGATCGTTGGCGAGGACGAGGCGGACATCAAGCAGGGGCTGATCTCTGTCAACTCCCCCATCGCCCGTGCCCTGATCGGCAAGGAGGAGGGCGATCTGGCAACGGTGCAGGCGCCCGGCGGGGACCGCGAATACGAGATCGTCGAGGTGCGCTATTCCTGAGCGAAAGGGACGGCCTACCGGTGTCGGGGTCTTCCGGCCCCTACTGCCGCTGCTCCGGCCGGTGGAATGGCTGCTGCTGGTGCTCTGGGCCGGTAGCCTTTGGACGGTGGGTTACGTGGTGGTGCCCGGCCTTTTCGAGACCCTTGACGAGGTCACGGCGGGTGAGGTGGCCGGCGAGATCCTAAGCCGGATCAACACCATTGGAATGGCCTGCCTTGTTGCGCTGTTGCTAGGGCAGTTGATCCGGCGGGTGCGGCCCTGGGCCACCCACTGGCGGTTCTGGTTGATTCTCGGGGTGCTGGCACTGACTGCGTTTGCCGAGTTCGTGCTCGCGGCGCAGATGGCGGAGGTGAAGGCATCCGGCGACGCCGATACCGATGTGTTCGCCTCGCTGCACCGTACGGCCGCCTCCATCTACCTGGTGCAGAGCGTGATTGCCTTCGTGCTGGTGCTCGCGGGCACCGGGCCGGCACCGCGGCCCGTCGACGAGTCGTCGGGCCCGGCGGTCAGGGCAGACTGATCCGCTTGCCGGGCTTGCGCTCGGGGTTGGGGCGGTAGAGCACGGCGACCTGTCCGACCTTCTGCACCAGTTCTGCGCCGGTCTCGTCGCAGACCTGCTCGATCGTCGGTTGCCGCTCCTCACGCTCCAGGCCCACCAGCTTTACCTTGATCAGCTCGTGGGAGGTCAGCGCCAGCTCGATTTCGGCCATCACGGCCTCGGTGAGCCCGGCATTGCCGGTACGTACCACCGGTTTCAGATCGTGGGCCAGGCGCCGCAGGTGGCGACGCTGGGACTCGTTGAGCCGCATTGAGGAACTCCTGAAATATGTCGGATAGCGATGGGCGCGAAAGACTACCACGCCGGCTGCTCCTGCGCACGGATAGCGGGCCGCTGAGCGGGGTCAAGCTGGAGCTGGGCGTTATCACGCTGCTGGCGCTGTGCGCGGCGCTGGTGGTGGTGGCCACCGACCTGGGGCTGCTGGCGGACCTGGCCATTTTGCTGACCGTTGGCGCCGGCGGTGGGGGCTGGCTGGCCTGGCGTACCCGACAGGTGGTCCGGGCCCATGAGCAGGATGAGCAGGAGCGCGGCGATGGGGCGTCGTAAACGCACGGCGAGCAGCCGCCGCTGGTTGAGCGAGCACCACGGTGATCATTGGGTGCAGCAGGCCCAGAAGGCCGGCTACCGGTCGCGGGCAGCGTTCAAGCTTCTGGAAATACAGGAGAAGGACCGGTTGATCCGCCCCGGGATGACGGTTGTGGACCTGGGGGCGGCCCCGGGCGGCTGGTGCCAGGTGGCGGCCGAGCTGGTGGGCGAGCAGGGCGCCGTTTTCGCCCTCGATATCCTGCCCATGGACGCGCTCCCCGGGGTGCACTTCATCGAGGGGGATTTCACCGAGGACGGCCCCCTGAAGGCGCTTTTGCAGGCGCTCGACGGCCGGCCGGTGGATGTCGTGCTCTCCGACATGGCGCCCAACCTGTCAGGCGTGAAGGCGGTGGATCAGCCGGCGGCGATGTACCTGGCGGAACTTGCGCTTGATTTCGCGGGTCAAGTATTAAAGCCCGGTGGTGATTTCCTCACCAAGGTGTTCCATGGCGAGGGGCTGGATGACTATCGGCGCGATCTGCAGACTCAATTCAGTAAGTTGCTCACCCGAAAGCCACGCGCCTCGCGTGCCCGCAGCCGGGAGTCCTACCTGCTGGCCCGTGGATTCGGTCTGTAGTAGGGTTCTATGGATTGCATTCAGCTCACTGAAGGCCGGCCCGCCGGGTCGGTCCCACGAAAGTGAAGGAGAGGTCGGCCCGTGAATGACATGGCCAAAAATCTGATCCTCTGGATCATCATCGCTGTGGTCCTGATGTCCGTGTTCAGTAATTTCCAGGAGCGCGGCACCGCAGGCCCGGAGCAGATGAAATACTCCGAGTTCCTCCGCAGCGTGGAGGCCGGGCAGGTGCGCGAGGTCATGATCCAGGGCGACAAGATCACCGTGGAGCGTGCCGACGGGAGCCAGGCCCACACTTACAACCCCGAGTCGGATAACCGGGCGCTGATCGGTACCCTGCTGGAACACGACGTCACCATCGATGCCCGCGAGCCGGAAGGCCGCAGCATGCTGGTGCAGATTCTGATCTCCTGGTTCCCGTTCCTGCTCCTGATCGCCGTCTGGATCTACTTCATGCGCCAGATGCAGGGCGGTGGGGCTGGCCGTGGTGCCATGTCCTTCGGCAAGAGCAAGGCCAAGCTCATGACCGAGGAGCAGAGCAAGGTCACCTTCAGCGACGTGGCCGGCTGCGACGAGGCCAAGGACGACGTGGCGGAGCTGGTCGACTTCCTGCGTGATCCGTCCAAGTTCCAGCGCCTCGGCGGCACGATCCCCCGCGGTGTGCTGATGGTGGGCCCGCCCGGCACCGGTAAGACCCTGTTGGCCAAGGCCATCGCCGGCGAGGCCAAGGTACCCTTCTTCAGCATTTCCGGCTCCGACTTCGTCGAGATGTTCGTGGGTGTCGGTGCCTCCCGCGTCCGCGACATGTTCAGTCAGGCCAAGAAGCACAGCCCCTGCATCATCTTCATCGACGAGATCGACGCGGTGGGTCGCCAGCGCGGTGCCGGCCTGGGTGGTGGTCACGATGAGCGTGAGCAGACCCTGAACCAGCTCCTTGTGGAGATGGACGGTTTTGAGGGCAACGAGGGGGTGATTGTCATCGCCGCCACCAACCGCCCCGACGTCCTTGACCCGGCACTGCTGCGCCCCGGGCGGTTCGACCGTCAGGTGGTCGTGCCGCTGCCCGACGTCCGCGGCCGGGAGCACATCCTCAAGGTGCACATGAAGAAAGTGCCCCTGGACGATGACGTGACGCCCGAGATTCTGGCCCGCGGCACCCCCGGCTTCTCCGGCGCTGATCTGGCCAACCTGGTCAATGAGGCCGCGCTGTTCGCCGCCCGTGCCAACAAGCGGTTGGTAGACCAGGAAGACTTCGAGCAGGCGAAGGACAAGATCATGATGGGCTCCGAACGGAAGTCCATGGTGATGAAAGAGGAAGAAAAGAAGCTCACCGCCTATCACGAGGCCGGCCACGCCATCGTCGGGCTGGTGACCCCGGATCACGATCCGGTGCACAAGGTCACGATCATCCCCCGCGGGCGTGCCCTGGGCGTGACCATGTTCCTCCCCGAAGAGGACCGTTACAGCTACACCAAACAGCGGCTGAACAGCATGATTGCCAGCCTGTTTGGTGGCCGTATCGCCGAGGAGATCATCTTCGGGCATAACTACGTCACCACCGGTGCGTCCAACGACATTCAGCGGGCCACGGATATTGCCCGCAGCATGGTGACCAAGTGGGGCCTTTCTGCCCGCCTCGGGCCGTTGGCTTACGGGGACGAGGAGGGCGAGGTATTCCTCGGCCATTCCGTGACCCAGCACAAGGATGTCTCCGAGGAGACCCAGCACGCCATCGACGAGGAGGGGCGCGCCATCATTGACGCCAACTACTCGGCGGCTGAGGTGATCATCAAGGACCACATGGACCAGCTGCACGTGATGGCCGATGCGCTGATGCGGTACGAGACCATCGACCGGGCGCAGATCGACGACATCATGGCGGGCCGGGATCCGCGCCCGCCGAAGGGCTGGTCCGGCCCCTCCGGCGGTGGCGACGGTGACGATCGCGCTGCCGGTGAGAAGGCGGGCAAGGACGACCGTGACGAGGGTCGTATCGGCGGCCCCGCCACCACCGAGAACTGATGGCGGTTCCACCCGAGCAGGCCCAGGCGCAGCAACTGCGCCTGGGCCGGCACGTTCTACCCCTGTCGCGCCCCTTGGTCATGGGGGTGCTCAATGTCACCCCCGACTCCTTTTCGGACGGGGGTGCGTTTGTTTCCCCTGAGACAGCCATTCGCCAGGCCCAGCGCCTGGTGGCGGAGGGGGCCGACATCATCGACATTGGCGGTGAGTCGACCCGACCCGGCTCGCAGCCGGTGTCTGTCCAGGAGGAGCTTGATCGAGTCTTGCCGGTGCTTGAGGCGGTCAGCACCCGGCTGGACGTGCCCGTCTCCGTCGATACCTGCAAGCCTGCTGTCATGACCGCCGCGGCCAGTGCCGGCGCCGGGCTGCTCAACGATGTCTACGGGTTGCGCGCAGAGGGCGCGGTCCAGGCAGCGGCGGCCACCGGGCTGCCGGTGTGCCTGATGCATATGCAGGGGGAGCCGCGGACCATGCAGCACGACCCGCGCTATGCCGAGGTGGTTGATGAGGTGCGCGAGTTTCTGCTGGAACGGGTCCGCGCCTGTGAAGCGGCGGGTATCCCGCGTGAGCGGCTGATCTTGGACCCGGGCTTTGGGTTCGGCAAAACCCTGGACCATAATTACCGCCTGTTGGGGCGGCTGGACGAGATCACCGGGCTGGGCATGCCCGTGCTGGTCGGCATGTCGCGAAAGTCGATGCTTGGTGGGGTGACCGGGCGGCCCTTGGACCAGCGGCTCGCAGGCGGTCTGGCCGCCGCCGTGGTCGCGGTCACCCGTGGGGCGCGTATCGTTCGCACACACGACGTGGCCCCGATGGTGGATGCCCTGCGGGTGGCCGGCGCCGCGTTGGATGCAGCCGCAGGACGGACGGTGGAGGCACGGGAGAGGCCCTGAAGCAATGAAAAAACAGTATTTCGGCACCGATGGCATCCGTGGGACCGTCGGTGAGCTGCCTATTACTCCGGATTTCATGCTGAAGCTGGGCTGGGCCGCCGGGCGAGTCCTGGCCCGCAGCGGACAGTCCTCGGTGCTGGTGGGCAAGGATACCCGCATCTCCGGCTACATGCTGGAATCCGCCCTGGAGTCCGGCTTCTCCGCGGCCGGGGTGGACGTCAAGCTGCTGGGCCCGATGCCGACCCCGGCGATTGCCTACTTGACGCGGACACTGCGGGCCGCGGCCGGGGTGATCAGCGCGTCCCACAACCCGCACGAGGACAACGGCATCAAGTTTTTCTCGGACGACGGCGAGAAACTGGACGATGCCACGGAATTGGCCATCGAGGCGGAGTTGGCCCAGGCTCTGAAGCCCGTTCGCTCTGCCGAGCTTGGCAAGGCATCGCGGATTAGTGACGCCCCCGGCCGCTACATCGAATTCTGCAAACGCGCTTTCCCGTATGAGCTCAGCCTGCGCGGCGTTCGGCTGGTGGTGGATTGCGCCAACGGTGCGACGTATCACGTGGCGCCGGCGGTGTTCCACGAGCTGGGCGCGGAAGTGGTCACCCTGGCGGATGAGCCAGACGGGCTGAATATCAATGCCGGGTGCGGTTCCTTGCACCCGGAGCGCCTGCAGGCGGCGGTACGCGAGCATCAGGCCGACGCCGGCATCGCCTTCGACGGCGATGGCGACCGGGTGATCATGGTGGACCACCGCGGCGAGGTCATTGACGGGGACGGGCTGCTCTATATCATCGCCCGCCAGCGGGTGGCCAACGGCGGCCTCGCCGGGCCGGTGGTCGGGACCGTGATGAGCAACCTGGGCCTTGAACAGGGCATCGACCGCCTGGGCCTGGCGTTCCTGCGGGCCAAGGTCGGGGACCGCTATGTCATGGAGGCCCTTCGCCGCGAGGGGGGGGTGCTCGGCGGCGAGTCCTCCGGCCACCTCATCTGCCTGGACCGGACCACTACCGGGGACGGTATCGTTTCGGCCCTCCAGGTGCTGGAGGCGATGGCGGCGCAGCAGCGCAGTCTCGCCGACCTGGCGGATGGGATGGAGCGCCTGCCGCAGGTAATGGTCAACGTGCCCATCACCCGGGGCGTGCCGGTGCACGACCATCAGCAGGTGTCTGAAGCGGTGGCGGCCACCGAGGCCCAGCTTGCCGGGCGGGGCCGCGTCCTGCTGCGGCCCTCCGGTACCGAACCGGTGCTGCGCGTGATGGTGGAGGGCCCGGACGAGGCGGAGGTGACCCAGGCCGCTAATGCCCTGGCCGATGTGGTCCGTGATGTGCACGCCAGCATGAACACCGCCCGCTAAATTGACCCCTTTCCAGCCCGACGGTATTCTTCCGGGCGGTTAAGACCCAAGGCAAGGAGTAGGCCATGCGTAAGCCAATGGTGGCTGGGAACTGGAAAATGAACGGCTCGCTCGCGCTCGTCGCACAGGTGGGCGAGGCGTTGAGTGACCTGGACGCGCCGGACGTCGACGTAATCGTCTGTCCGCCGTTCCCCTATGTCGGCCCGCTGCGCCGGACCCTGCCTGATACCTCCCCGGTGGGCGTTGGCGGTCAGGATGTCTCCGCCCAGGATAGTGGTGCGTTTACCGGTGAGGTGGCCGGATCGATGCTCGCCGAGATGGGGTGCTCCCACGTCGTTGTCGGGCATTCCGAGCGGCGCGCCCTGCACGGTGAGACGGATGCACTGATCGCGGAAAAGGTTCAGGCAGCGCTGCGTGCGGGTCTGACGCCAATAGTATGTGTTGGCGAGACGCTGGAAGAGCGGGACGCCGACCGCACCGAGGCTGTGCTCGGTGCCCAGGTGGACGCCATCCTGGCGCTCGGCGCCTTCGTGGTGGAGAAGCTGGTCATCGCCTACGAACCGGTCTGGGCCATCGGCACCGGTCGGACGGCGGCCCCGGAGCAGGCTCAAGCGGTCCATCAGTTCATCCGGGCGCGTGTTGCGGCCGCGTTGGGCGACGACGTGGCGCAGAACCTCGTGCTCCTTTACGGCGGCAGCGTGAAGCCCGCGAACGCCGCCGAGCTTTTTGCCTGCGAGGACGTCGACGGCGGGCTCATCGGCGGGGCAGCGCTCGATCCCGCGGCATTCCTGGATATTGTTGCGGCAGCGCGCACTTAGCGTTTGCCGTTCACCCCTAGCTAGTAACCCAATCGTACAAGAGGCCCCATGTTTCAGATTCTGCTCGCTATACACGTCATTATCGCTGTCGTGCTCGTCGTCCTGGTCCTGCTTCAGCAAGGCAAGGGTGCCGATATGGGCGCGGCTTTCGGTAGCGGGGCCTCTTCCACGGTGTTCGGTTCCCGCGGCGCCGGTAGCTTCCTGTCCCGGGTGACCACCGGGCTGGCCATTGCATTTTTCGGCACTAGTCTGGCGCTGGCTATCCTTGCCGCCCGCGGTACCGACGCCCCGGCCAGCCTGCTCGAGCGTGAGCAGGACGTCGAGGAGACAGTGCCGCCGGCTGCGGATGAGCCGGAGGCCCCCGAGGTCGACGACGAGCTGCCTCCGCCGCCTGCCGAGGAGTGATCCCGGCGGGCGTTTTTCGTTGAGATCGCGGGGCCGAACTGGTAGACTTTACCCCGCTTTCAACGAGCACCACTTGGCCCCCTGATGGGCCAAGAACCACCAAAGAATTTGCCGATGTGGTGGAACTGGTAGACACGCTGTCTTGAGGGGGCAGTGGCGAAAGCCGTGCCGGTTCGAGTCCGGCCATCGGCACCATATACAAGCAATAAAAAGAACAGAGTCCCGGCCACCGCCCGCTGCGGGCGAACAACCAATACCGGTCGGGGAGCAGCCCCAGGGTGGCCGGCCTCGCAAGGGGCCGGTCGGGGCAACCAGCAGAGAGGCGAGTCTAGATGCTGGAAAATTATCTGCCCATTCTGGTCTTCATCATCTTTGGGCTTTTATTCGGGATGGTCTTTCTGGTTGCAGGGTTCCTCCTGGCGCCCTCTAAGCCGGATGCGGAGAAGCTCTCCCCCTACGAATGCGGTTTTGAGGCATTCGAAGATTCGCGCATGAAATTCGATGTGCGTTATTACTTGGTGGCCATCCTGTTCATTATCTTCGATCTGGAGATTGCCTTCCTTTTCCCGTGGGCGATCGTTCTGGACGATATCGGCATGTTCGGCATCCTGTCGATGGCGCTGTTCATCGGCCTGCTGCTGATCGGCTTCCTCTATGAGTGGAAGAAGGGGGCGCTGGAATGGGAGTAGAAGGCCTGCTCGAGAAGGGCTTTGTCACCACTTCGGCTGACAAGGTTATCAACTGGGCCCGCACCGGCTCCTTGTGGCCGATGACCTTCGGTCTGGCGTGCTGCGCGGTGGAGATGATGCACGCTGGCGCGGCCCGCTACGACATGGACCGGTTCGGCGTAATCTTCCGGCCCAGTCCGCGCCAGTCCGATGTCATGGTGGTGGCCGGTACCCTCTGCAACAAGATGGCGCCAGCGCTGCGCAAGGTTTACGACCAGATGCCGGAGCCCCGTTGGGTGATCTCCATGGGTTCCTGCGCCAACGGCGGCGGCTACTACCATTACTCCTATTCTGTAGTGCGCGGTTGTGACCGGGTGGTCCCGGTGGACGTCTATGTCCCGGGTTGCCCGCCCACGGCCGAGGCCCTGCTCTGGGGCATCATTGCGCTGCAGAAGAAGATTCGCACCACGAACACCATCGCCCGCTAAGGGGAGTCGGATGGCCAAGAAGCTGGAAAAACTCCAGGCCGCGGTACAGGAGCGGCTCGGGGAAAGATTGCGAGATTCCGCGCTCGATGCTGATCGCAACGAGCTGTCCATTGAGGTCGCTCCGGCGGACCTGCACGACGCGATGACCACGCTGCGGGACGCCGAAGGGCTGCGTTTCGACATGCTGATGGATATCGCAGGTGTCGACTACGCGGCCTGGGGCGAAGACGAGTGGTTTACGGACACGGCCGAGGGCACCGGCTTTAGCCGCGGTGTTGCCGGCAATAACTTCGCCCGCCTCGGTATCACCGGCACCTACGGCGTTCAGGAGATCAGCGAGAATACCGGGCGTCGGTTTGCATCCGTCTATCAGCTGCTCTCCGTGGAGCTGAATCACCGCTTGAGGGTTCGCTGTTTCTGCGAAGACGACCGCTTCCCAGTGCTCGACTCGGTCGTGGACATCTGGAACGGGGCGAACTGGTTCGAGCGCGAGGCCTTCGACCTCTACGGCATCATCTACGACGGCCACCCCGACCTGCGACGCATCCTCACCGACTACGGCTTTGTCGGCCACCCCTTCCGCAAAGATTTCCCGCTCATTGGAAACGTTGAAGTCCGCTACGACGAACAGAAACGCCGGGTGGTCTACGAGCCGGTGAGTATCGAGCCGCGGGTCCTCGTGCCGCGGGTGGTGCGCGAGGACAACCGCTATGCCGATCGCAAGCACCGGGAGGAGGGTGCCAGCGATGCCTGAGTTCAAGAGCTACACCGTTAACTTCGGTCCCCAGCACCCTGCCGCCCACGGCGTGTTGCGGATGGTGCTGGAGATGGAGGGTGAGACCGTCCGCCGTGCCGACCCGCATATCGGGCTGCTCCACCGCGCCACCGAGAAGCTGGCCGAGTCCAAGCCCTACAACCAGTCCATCGGTTACATGGACCGGCTGGACTACGTGTCCATGATGTGCAACGAGCACGCTTACGTCATGGCCATCGAGAAGTTGCTCGGCATCGAGGCGCCCATCCGCGCCCAGTACATCCGGGTGATGTTCGACGAGATCACCCGGATCCTGAACCACCTCATGTGGCTGGGCGCGCACGGGCTGGACGTTGGCGCGATGACCGCCTTCCTCTATTGCTTCCGCGAGCGCGAAGACCTGATGGACTGCTATGAAGCGGTCAGCGGCGCCCGCATGCACGCGGCCTACTACCGTCCGGGGGGCGTCTACCGCGACTTGCCGGACAGCATGCCGAAATACGAGCCCAACAAGTTCCGGAGCAAGAAAGAACTCGAGCTCATGAACGCGGCGCGGCAGGGCTCGATGCTGGACTTCATCGAGGAGTTCACCCAGCGTTTCCCGGCGTGTGTCGATGAGTACGAGACCCTGCTCACGGAGAACCGGATCTGGCGCCAGCGCCTGGTCGATGTCGGCGTGGTGTCGCCGGAGCGTGCGCTGCAACTCGGTTTCAGCGGCCCGATGCTGCGTGGCTCCGGGATCGAGTGGGATCTGCGTAAAAAGCAGCCCTACGAGGTCTACGACCGGGTGGAATTCGATATCCCGGTGGGCACCAACGGTGACTGCTACGACCGTTACCTGGTGCGAATCGAAGAGATGCGCCAGTCCAATCACATCATCAAGCAGTGTGTGGACTGGCTGCGACAGAACCCCGGCCCGGTGATGATCGACGACTACAAGGTCGCGCCGCCGACCCGGGAGCAGATGAAGGACGACATGGAGTCCCTCATCCACCACTTCAAGCTCTTTACTGAGGGCTACACCACCCCGCCCGGCGAGGTCTACGCGGCGGTGGAGGCCCCGAAGGGTGAGTTCGGCTGCTACATGATCTCGGATGGCGCCAACAAGCCCTACCGGGTGAAGCTGCGGGCGCCCGGGTTCGCCCATCTGTCCGCCATGGACGAGATGGCACGCGGACACATGCTGGCCGACGTGGTGGCCATCATCGGTACACAGGACATCGTTTTTGGGGAGATTGACCGTTGAGCAGCGGGCTTGCAGAACAGTTGCTGACGCCCGAAATGCGGGCGGAGATTGACCACTGGTTGACCAAATATCCCGACGACCAGAAGCAGTCGGCGGTAATCCCGGCGCTGCACGTGGTCCAGGACAACACCGGTGGTTGGTTGCGGCGTGAGTACATGGATGCCGTCGCGGAATACCTGGAGATGGATCCGGTGGCCGTCTACGAGGTCGCTACCTTCTACTCCATGTTCGACCTGGAGCCGGTGGGCCGCCACAAGGTGAACATCTGCACCAACATCTGCTGCTGGCTGAAGGGCGCCGAGGATATCGTCGCCTATACCGAGAAGAAACTGGGTATCAAGCTCGGTGAGACCACGGCCGATGATCGGATCACCCTCAAGATCGAAGAGGAGTGTCTCGCCGCCTGCACGGGGGCGCCGATGATGGTGGTTGACGGCCATTACTACACCGATCTGACCCCCGAGAAGATCGATCAGATTCTCGACGCGCTGGAGTAAAGCATGGCCAATCAGGTGTGTCTGACCACGCTGGACAAGGAAACCCCCTGGAGCCTGGAGACCTACCGGGCAATGGGTGGTTACCAGGCCTGGGAGAAGATTCTCAAGGAGAATACCCCCCAGGAAGAGATCATCGAGACGGTCAAGAAGGCCAACCTGCGCGGTCGTGGTGGCGCGGGCTTCCCCGCCGGCGTCAAATGGAGCTTCATGCCCCGCAATGCGCCGGGCCAGAAGTACATCGTCTGTAACTCGGATGAATCCGAGCCGGGGACCTGCAAGGATCGCGATATCCTGCGCTTCAACCCCCACGCGCTGGTCGAGGGCATGGCCATCGCCGGGTACGCCATGGGCGCCACGGTCGGTTACAACTACCTGCGCGGCGAGTTCCACCATGAGCCGTTCGAGCGCATCGAGCAGGCCGTGCGCGAGGCCCGCGAGGCGGGGCTTCTCGGCCGTAACATCATGGGCTCGGGTATCGACTTTGAACTGCACAACCACATTGGCGCTGGCGCCTACATCTGCGGCGAGGAATCGGCGCTGATGGAATCCCTGGAAGGGAAGAAGGGGCAGCCGCGCTACAAGCCGCCATTCCCCGCCCAGGTGGGTGTCTACGGCCGGCCGACCACCATCAACAACACCGAGACCCTGTCCTCCGTGCCGTCGATCATGCGCAACGGCCCGGACTGGTTCCTGGAGTTGGGCAAGCCGAACAACGGCGGCGAAAAGATCTTCTGCGTCTCCGGGCACGTGGAAAAGCCGGGCAACTTCGAGATCCCGTTGGGTACTCCCTTCAAGGATCTGCTGGAAATGGCCGGCGGCGTGCGCGGTGGCCGCAAGCTCAAGGCCGTCATCCCGGGCGGCTCCTCCATGCCGGTGGTGCCGGGTGAGGTGATGCTGCAGTCCACCATGGACTACGACGGGCTGGCGGAAATCGGGTCTGCCCTTGGCTCCGGCGGCGTCATCGTCATGGACGAGACCACCGATATGGTCAAGGCCATTCTGAGGATCTCCCGGTTCTACTTCGCTGAGTCCTGTGGCCAGTGCACCCCCTGCCGGGAGGGCACCGGCTGGATGCAGCGCGTGCTGCGCCGCATCGTCGAGGGCAAGGGCCGGCACGAAGATATCGAACTGCTGGAAGCGGCCGCCGGCCAGATCGCGGGTCACACCATCTGCGCCTTCGGTGAGGCGGCAGCCTGGCCGGTGCAGAGCTTCCTCAAGCACTTCCGTCACGAGTTCGAATACTACGTGGAACACAAGCGTTCCATGGTGGAGGCCGCCTGAGCATGAGTGCCAAGGTCGAAGACAAGCCGCAGGACATGGTGACCATCGAGGTCAACGGCGAGCAGATTCAGGCGCCGAAAGGCTCGATGATCATAGAGGCCACCGACGCCCGGGGCGTGGATGTCCCGCGCTTTTGTTACCACAAGAAGCTGCCCATCGCGGCCAACTGCCGGATGTGCCTGGTAGAGGTGGAGAAGGCCCCCAAGCCGCTCCCCGCGTGCGCCACGCCGGTGGCGGACGGCATGAAAATCTTCACCGACTCGCCGCGGGCCGTAGCCGCCCAGCGCGGGGTGATGGAATTCCTGCTCATCAACCACCCGCTCGACTGCCCGATCTGCGACCAGGGTGGTGAGTGCGAGTTGCAGGATGTCGCCATGGGCTACGGCCGGGGCGTCTCCCGGTTCACCGAGCGCAAGCGCGTCGTGGACGACGAGGACCTCGGCCCGCTCATCTCCACCGAGATGACCCGCTGCATTCACTGCACGCGCTGTGTGCGATTTCTTGATCACATCGCCGGCAAGCGCGAGCTTGGGGGCATGAACCGCGGCGAGTACACCGAGATCTCCACCTTCGTGGAGGGCGGGGTGCACTCCGAGCTCTCCGGCAACATCATCGACCTCTGCCCGGTGGGCGCGCTGACCAACAAGCCCTTCCGTTTCCGGGCCCGGGCCTGGGAATTGCTGGCCCACCCCTCGGTGGCGCCGCACGATGCCGTCGGTTCCAACCTGCACCTGCACCATCTTCGTGGTGAGATCATGCGGGTGGTGCCGCGAGAGAACGAACTGGTCAACGAGACCTGGATCGCGGACCGGGACCGGTACAGCCACCAGGGCGTTTACAGCGAGGACCGGATCACCCGCCCGCTGGCGCGGGTGGACGGCGCTCTGCGCGAGGTCGACTGGCAGACCGCCCTGGAACAGGTAGCGGGCCTGCTCAGGGAGACGGTCGAGACCCACGGTCCCGATCAGCTTGGCGCGCTGGTCGGCCCCACTACCACCGCCGAGGAGATGTACCTGCTCGGCCGACTGGTTCGGGGCCTGGGAAGCCGGAACATCGACCACCGCCTGCGCGATGGCGACGTCTCGGATCAGGATCAGGCGCCTGCGTTCCCCTGGCTCGGCCAGCCGATTAGTGCGCTCGAAGACGCCGATGCCGCGCTGCTCGTGGGCAGCTACCTGCGGCATGAGCAGCCGATCCTCAACCACCGGTTGCGGAAGGCCACCAAGGCGGGTGCGACGGTGTTCGCCATCAATAACCGCCGGTATGACTTCAACTACGATCTGGCCGAGGAGATCCTCGCCGGTCCCAGTGCCCAGGTCGGCGAGCTCGCCGCCGTGCTGCAGGCCGTTGTAACGGCCAACGGGGGCACGTTGCCGGAGGGTGCTGATGCGCTCTACCCCGGGAAGCCGGATGCGCGTCATCAGGCCATTGCGGAGCAACTGAGCAAGGCGGAGCGCGCCACCATCCTGCTCGGCAATCAGGCCAACGCCCACCCGCAGGCTGCATTGCTACGCGCCTTGAGCGCGGAGCTTGCCGAACAGACCGGTGCCGTGCTCGGTGTGCTGCCGGAGGCGGCCAACACCGTCGGTGGCTACCTGGCAGGGGCGGTGCCGCACCGTGAGGTGGGTGGTGTCGCGGCCGACAAGGCCGGACTGGATGCCCGGTCAATGCTGGCCGAACCGCGCAAGGCGTACGTGCTCTATAACGTTGAGCCGGAGCTCGATTGCTGGAACGGTCAGCAGGCGCGGGCCGCGCTGGCGTCGGCAAACCGGGTGATCGCGTTCAGCAGCTGGCTGACGCCGGAGCTTGAACGCGAGGCAGATGTGATCCTTCCGATCGCGGCATTCGGTGAGACCTCCGGCACTTTCGTGAACCTCGAGGGCCGCTGGCAGAGCTTCCCGGGCGTGGGCAAGCCGGTTGGCGAGGCCCGTCCGGGCTGGCGTGTCCTGCGTGTGCTCGGCAACGTGCTCGAACTGGACGGCTTCGACCAGGAGTCCTCCGACGAGGTGCTGCACGAGCTGCAGGGTGCGGTCGGGGAAGTGGCGCCATCGAATGCCTATCCGTGGGTCGCGCCCAAGCCGGCGCCGGCCAGGGGCGAAGGCCTGGAGCGCGCCGGCGCGACCCCCATTTACGCCGTCGATCCGTTGGTGCGCCGGTCGCAACCCCTGCAGCAGACCAGCCACGCGGTCGCTGCCGAGGCCTGGCTCGCGCCTGCCACCGCTGAGCGGCTGGGCGTGGACGAGGGGGGGCAGATCCGGCTTGGCAGCGAGCAGGTGGAACTGCCGGTGCGGGTGTCCGCGGATATCGCAGAGGGGACCGTTTGGGTGCCCGCCGCGCTCCGGGAGAGCGTGGCAGTGGGGCCGATGAACGGCGAATTGGAGGTGGCCGGCCACTGAGCCGGCCAGGGGCTACGGGAAGCGTAATCGCATGGCGGTTTTCACAGAACTATTCTGGATAACGCTCAAGATCGTGGCGCTGGTGGTGCCGCTGTTTCTTGCAGTGGCATACCTGACCTATGCCGAGCGCAGGGTCATTGGCGCGATGCAGGACCGTCGCGGGCCCAACCGCGTTGGTTACCAGGGCCTGCTGCAGCCGTTCGCGGACGCATTGAAGCTGATCATGAAGGAGATCAGTATTCCGTCGAACGCCAACCGGGTGCTGTTCGTGGTCGCGCCGCTGCTGGCCATCATGCCGGCGCTGGCGGCATGGGCCGTCATCCCGGTGGCCGAAGGGTGGGTGATCGCCGACATCAACGCCGGCCTGCTCTACGTCCTTGCCATGACCTCCCTCGGTGTTTACGGCATCATCATCGCGGGCTGGGCGTCCAACTCCAAATACGCGCTGTTGGGGACGCTGCGGGCGTCGGCGCAGGTGGTCTCTTACGAGATCGCCATGGGGTTTGCGCTGGTGGGCGTGCTGATGGCCGCCGGATCGATGAACCTTGGCCAGATCATCACCGCCCAAGAGGGGGGGATCTTCAGCTGGTTCTGGCTGCCCCTGCTGCCCCTCTTCCTCGTCTACTGGATCTCCGGTGTCGCGGAGACCAACCGCGCACCCTTCGACGTGGCCGAGGGTGAATCTGAGATCGTGGCCGGCTTCCACGTCGAGTACTCGGGGACGTCCTTCGCGGTCTTCTTCTTGGCTGAATACGCCAACATGATCCTCATCTCGGCCATTGCGGCCGTGATGTTCCTCGGGGGCTGGTATTCGCCGTTCCACGGCTGGCCGCTGCTGGGCCCGATGTTCGACTGGGTGCCCGGCATTGTCTGGTTCCTGTTGAAAACCTGTTTCTTCATCTTCTGCTATCTCTGGTTCCGTGCCACCTTCCCGCGGTACCGCTATGACCAGATCATGCGGCTGGGGTGGAAGGTGCTGATCCCGGTCACCGTGGTGTGGCTGATCGTGCTGACCATCTTCATCGTCACCGGCTTCGGGCCCTGGTTCTAATAGGAGACGCCATGTCTGCCGTCAGGGATTACGTCAAGAGTTTCCTTCTGGTCGAGCTGCTGCGCGGGCTGCAGCTTACCGGAAAGCATTTTCTGCGCCGGAGTGTCACTCTGGAGTACCCGGAGGAGAAGACGCCGAAGTCCCCGCGTTTCCGCGGGATGCACGCGCTGCGTCGCTACCCGAACGGTGAGGAGCGCTGCATCGCCTGCAAATTGTGTGAAGCCGTTTGCCCCGCCCTGGCCATCACCATCGACGCCGGGCCGCGGGAGAGCGACGGCACGCGGCGCACGACCCGCTACGAGATCGACATGTTCAAGTGCATCTACTGCGGGTTCTGTGAGGAGTCCTGCCCGGTGGACTCCATCGTGGAGACCAGCGTGCACGAGTACCACATGGAGAACCGTGAAGAGCGGGTCTTCGACAAGGCGCGACTGCTGGCCAACGGCGACAAGTACGAGGCGCAGATCGCGGCCGACCGTGCCGCTGACGCTCCGTACCGCTAATCGGCGGCGGAAGATAACGATAATCCGATTCGGCCTGCCGTGCCCCTGACCCGCACGGCAGCAGGCATCCAAGCACAGGCATTGGGGACACACCCATGGAGCAGGTCATTTTTTACATTTTCGCGGCGATACTGCTTTTCGCCGCGACCATGGTCATCACCGCACGCAACCCGGTTCATTGCGCGTTGTTCCTGGTGCTGGCCTTCTTCAACAGCGCCATCCTCTGGGTGATGGCGGGCGCCGAGTTTCTCGGGATCGCTCTGGTGGTGGTCTACGTCGGCGCGGTGATGGTGTTGTTCCTGTTCGTGGTGATGATGCTCGATATCGGACGCAGCATTCACAGCGAAGGGTTCACCCGCTACCTGCCGGCCGGTGCGCTAGTGGCGGTCCTGATGGCGCTCCAACTCGGTATCGTGCTGCTCTCCGGCCACACCGGCATCGGTGGGGGCGTGATCCCAGAGGTGCCCGCGGACGTGAACAACATTCGCGGCATCGGGCAGTTGCTCTACACCCACTATGTCTATCCCTTCGAGATTGCCGCGGTGATTCTGTTGGTGGCGATCATCGCGGCAATCGTGCTCACCCTCCGCCGCCGGGAGGGCACCAAGCATCAGGACGTAGGGAAGCAGGTGCACGTACGCCGTGAGGACCGGGTCCGCCTGGTCAGCATGAAGTCCGAGGGGCGGGAATGAGCCCCCGCAAGGGGAAACAACGCGTCGGAGTAAGCGAACAATCATGATTGGACTTGCCGACTATCTGGTTCTGGGGGCACTGCTGTTCTCCCTGGGCGTGGCTGGGATCTTCATTAACCGGAAGAACCTGATCGTGCTGCTTATGTGCCTCGAGCTGATCCTGCTTGCGGTGAACATGAACTTCATCGCCTTTTCGGCTTATCTGCAGGACTTTGCCGGGCAGATATTCGTGTTCTTCATCCTCACCGTCGCGGCGGCGGAAGCCGCTATTGGCCTGGCCATCGTGGTGGCGCTGTTCCGTAATCGGGGCTCCATCAACGTCGGCGATCTGGACAGCATGAAGGGCTGATGTTCATGGAAACGATATATCTCGCCATTCCGCTCATTCCGCTGCTCGCAGCGATTATCGCCGGGTTCTTCGGCCGCCAGATCGGTCGCGCTGCCTCCCACTGGGTGACCATCCTGGGCGTGGGCGCGTCATTCGTGCTGTCCGCGGTGGTGTTGTATGACCAGGTCTGGGGTGCCGCCCAGGTCTACAACGAGACTGTCTACACCTGGGCCGTGGTTGGCGGCCTGCAGATGGAGGTCGGGTTCCTGGTCGACCGCCTGACCGCGGTCATGATGACCGTGGTGACCTTCGTCTCGCTGATGGTGCACATCTACACCATCGGCTATATGCACGACGACGACGGCTACCAGCGCTTCTTCTCCTATATCTCGCTGTTCACTTTCGCCATGCTCATGCTGGTGATGGCGAACAACTTCCTGCAATTGTTCTTCGGCTGGGAGGCCGTGGGCCTGGTCTCCTACCTGCTGATCGGCTTTTGGTATAAGCGCGATACCGCGATCTTCGCCAACCTGAAGGCGTTTCTGGTCAACCGCGTCGGCGACTTCGGCTTCCTGCTCGGTATCGCTCTGATCGTGTTCTACTTCGGGACGCTGGACTACCAGGAGGCGTTCGCGGCCGCCGAGGAGAACGCCGGGCTGACACTGTCGATCTTCGGCGCCGCGGAGTGGTCGGTGCTGACGGTGGCCTGCATCCTGCTGTTCATCGGTGCAATGGGTAAGTCGGCCCAGGTCCCGCTACACGTCTGGCTGCCCGATTCCATGGAGGGTCCGACCCCGATCTCCGCGCTGATCCACGCGGCCACCATGGTGACGGCCGGTATCTTCCTGGTTGCCCGGATGTCGCCCCTGTTCGAGCTGTCCGAGGTGGCGCTCTCCTTCGTGCTGGTGATCGGCGCCGTTACAGCGCTGTTCCTTGGGCTGGTCGGCCTGGTTCAGAACGACATCAAGCGGGTGGTGGCCTACTCGACGCTCTCGCAGCTGGGCTACATGGTGGTGGCGCTCGGCGTGTCCGCGTACGCCGCGGGCGTGTTCCACCTGATGACCCACGCCTTCTTCAAGGCGTTGCTCTTCCTGGGCGCGGGCTCCGTGATCATCGCGATGCACCACGTGCAGGACATGCGCCAGATGGGCGGCCTGAAAAAGTACATGCCCATCACCTACTGGACGATGCTGTTGGGCACGCTGGCGCTGATCGGCTTCCCGGGCTTTTCGGGCTACTTCTCCAAGGATGGGATCATACTTGCCGTCGGGGAGTCCGAACGGGCCGGTGCGACCTTCGCGTACCTCTGCGTAATGCTTGGCGTGTTCGTCACGGCGCTGTACAGCTTCCGGCTCCTCTTCCTGGTCTTCCACGGCGAGGAGCGGATGGACGATCACACCCGCTCCCACCTGCACGAAAGCCCGCGGGTGGTCACCGTGCCGCTGCTGCTGCTGGCCGTGCCCTCGGTATTGATCGGTGCCTACACGGTTACGCCGATGCTCTTCGGGGACTTCTTCGGCCCGGCCATCCACGTGGCGGAGGGCAACGATGTCCTGGCAGCCGTCGGCGCCAGCTACGGCTCGGCAATGGCGCTGTTGCTGCACGGCTTCGCGGCGCCGCCGGTCTACCTGGCCGCGGCGGGTGTGGTCACCGCCTGGTTCTTCTACATGAAGCGGCCGGACCTGTTGCCGGCGGTAAACCGGGTGTTCCGGGTGCCGATCCGGGTGCTTGAGAACAAGTACGGCTTCGACGACCTGTACATCAAGTACATTGCCGGCGGTGGTCGGGGCCTGGGTAACGCGCTCTGGCAAGGGGGCGACCGTAGCTTCATCGACGGCGCGCTGGTGAACGGTACGGCGAACCTGATTGGGCGGATCGGCGCCCGGGTCCGTCACCTGCAGAGCGGGTACCTGTACCACTACGCGTTCATCATGATTATCGGCCTGCTGGTGCTCATCGGCTGGTTCCTCGGGAGCCAGATGTTCTGAGTTGGGGCGAGCGCCTGGTAGGAATCCGTCTCGCGGACTTTGATTTGGTTAAGGAAATAGCGGATGTTTGACGGTTGGTTGCTGAGTCTGCTGATCTGGCTACCCATTCTCGGTGGGGTAGCGGTGATGGTCCTGGGGGACAGTGCGCCCGATCGGGTCCGCTGGACGGCTCTGGGTGTCGCGCTGGTGACCTTCTTGGCCAGCCTGCCCCTGTGGTTCGGCTTCGATGCCGGCACCCACGAGATGCAGTTCGTGGAGCACCGCGAGTGGGTGGCCGCCCTTGGCGTGTATTACCACCTGGGGGTGGATGGCATCTCCATGCCGCTCATTATCCTGACCACCTTCTGCACGGTGCTGGTGGTCATTGCCGGGTGGGAGGTCATCCAGTACAAGCCCTCTCAGTACCTGGCCGCGTTCCTGATCATGGAGGGCATCATGGTGGGCGTTTTCTCCGCCCTGGATGCCATCCTGTTCTACGTCTTCTTCGAGGCGATGCTGGTGCCGATGTTCCTGATCATCGGCATCTGGGGTGGGGCAAACCGTATCTACGCCACCATCAAGTTCTTCCTCTACACCTTCCTCGGCTCGGTGCTGATGCTGGTGGCGGTGATCTACCTGCGGCTGCAGGCCGGTAGCTTCGGCATCCTGGATATGCACGGGCTTGACCTGGGGTTGACCGCGCAGGTGCTGATCTTCCTCGCCTTCCTGGGTGCGTTCGCCGTGAAGGTGCCCATGTGGCCAGTGCACACCTGGCTGCCGGACGCCCACGTGGAGGCGCCCACCGGCGGCTCGGTGATCTTGGCGGCCATCATGCTGAAGATCGGGGGCTACGGCTTCCTGCGCTTCTCGCTGCCCATCACGCCGGAAGCGAGCATGACGCTCGACTGGCTGATCATCCTCATGTCCCTGGTGGCGGTGGCCTACATCGGGCTGGTCGCCATGGTCCAGAAGGACATGAAGAAGCTGATCGCCTACTCGTCCATCGCCCACATGGGTTTCGTGACGCTGGGGTTCTTCCTCATCTTCCAGATCGTCGCCAACGGCGGGGGCGAGGACGGCGGCCTTTTGGCGCTCCAGGGGGGCATGGTGCAGATGATCTCCCACGGGTTCATCTCCGCGGCGATGTTCCTTTGCGTGGGCGTGCTCTATGACCGCATGCACTCCCGGCAAATCGCCGATTACGGCGGCGTGATCAATACCATGCCCTGGTTCGGTGCCTTCTTCGTGCTGTTTGCCATGGCCAACGCCGGGCTGCCGGGTACCTCCGGGTTTGTGGGCGAATTCATGGTCATCCTGGCCGCGTTCCAGGCGAACTTCTGGTACGCCTTCGTGGCCGGCACCACGCTGATCCTGGGCGCGGCGTACTCGCTCTGGATGGTCAAGCGGGTCGTGTTCGGCGAGGTGGCCAACGACAACGTGGCCAAGCTCGAGGACGTCAACCGCCGCGAGGTCCTGGTGCTGGGGCTGCTCGCGGTTATGGTGCTCTGGATCGGGCTCTGGCCAGCGCCCCTGGTCGAGGTGATGGAGCCCAGCCTGCTGAATCTGTTGCAGCAGGTGACGGGCGTCTGACCCGGTACCTGACGAGAAACTACGAATCTGACACGGGAATGAGCGGCCGCGTTGATGTGGCCAGTTGCTGAGGATCTGCTATGACCGTCGATACGCCGGACTTCGTGATGCCGGATTTTTCCCTGGCGCTGCCGGAGATCTGGATGCTGCTGATGGCCTGCGTGGTACTGGTCGTCGACCTGTACAGCAAGGACGACCGGCGCGGGATGACCTTCATGCTGACCCAGTTCACGCTGGTGGTAGCCGGCGTGCTGGCCATCACGACGCACTGGGGAGAGCCTGCGGTCACTTTCAGCGGGACCTACGTCTCGGATAGCCTGGCGGGTATCCTCAAGGCCGCCATCGCGGGGCTGGGTTTCCTCAGCTTTGCCTACTGCCGCGATTATCTCGAAGAGCGGGGGCTGCTCAAGGGCGAGTACTTCGTCCTGGGGCTGTTCTCCCTGCTCGGGATGATGATCCTCGCCTCGGCGCACAACCTGCTGACGGTCTATCTGGGCCTTGAACTGCTGGCGTTGACCCTCTACGCCATGGTGGCGTTCAACCGGGACAATCTCCGGGCCACCGAGGCGGGCATGAAGTACTTCGTGCTGGGCGCGATCGCCTCGGGCATTCTGCTTTATGGGATGTCGCTCATTTACGGTGCCAGCGGCTCGCTGGACCTGACGGAGATCGCAGCCTACGCCGGCGACCAGGGGGCCAACGACTGGCTGCTCATCCTCGGCATGACCATGGTGGTCGTGGGTGTGGCGTTCAAGTTTGGCGCGGTGCCGTTCCACACCTGGATGCCGGACGTCTACCAGGGGGCCCCGGCGACCGTGGCCCTGTTTGCCAGCACGGCGCCTAAGGTGGCGGCGGTTGCGCTGTTTATCCGCCTGCTGGGTGAGGGCCTGGGCCCGGTACACGACCAATGGCAGCCAATGATCATCATGCTGGCGATCGCTTCGCTGGTGGTCGGTAACCTGGCGGCGCTGGCGCAAACGAACATCAAGCGGATGCTGGCCTACTCCACCGCGTCCCATGTGGGCTTCATCCTGCTCGGGTTTATTGCCGGCACGGCCGAAGGGTATTCGGCGGCACTGTTCTACGCCATCACCTACGGCCTGATGTCCGCCGGGGCGTTCGGCCTGATCATTCTCCTGTCGCACCGCGGCTTCGAAGCGGAGAATATCAGCGATTTCAAGGGGCTGAACGACCGCAGCCCGGTTATGGCCCTGATCATGTTGCTGTTGATGTTCTCCATGACCGGCATTCCGGGCACGGTCGGCTTCTACGCGAAGTGGCTTGTGCTCAAGTCGGTAGTGGATGTCGGGCTGGTCTGGCTGGCGGTATTCGCGGTAGTCTTTGCCGTTATCGGTGCCTTCTACTATTTGCGCGTGTTGAAGTTCGTCTACTTCGATAAACCGGAGACCGAGGAGGCGCCTCATGGCGGGTCCATGGCGATGCGGGGCCTGCTGGTGGCAAATGGTATTGCGGTGCTGCTGCTTGGTATCTTTCCGGATAGCCTGATCTCGGCATGCATGGCCGCCTTTGGCGTGAGTTATGGGTGAAAATAGCGCGATAGTCCTGATCTTCCTGCTTGCAGTCGTTTTCGCAAACCTGCCCTGGCTGAACGAGCGGGTCTTTCTGGTGGCCCCCGAGCCGCCGCGGGGCAAGCGCGAATGGATTCGCTTTGCAGAATGGGGGTTATTCTACGGTGTCATGACCGGCGTCGGGTTCGGGCTTGAGTACGCCGCAACCGGCGAGATCTACCCCCAGGGCTGGGAGTATTACGTTACGACGCTGTGCCTGTTCGCAGTGGCGGCGCTGCCCGGCTTTATCTGGCGGCACGACCTGCGGAAGCACCTCCGCCGGCAGAAGAAGCGGAGCGATCGGCTGCGGACCGCAGAAGACCCGCGGTGACAGGCTGAAGTCCGCCGTGACAGGTTTACCCCTCTTTAAAGATTAATATGGGGCCTTCGCTGAATGCGCAGGCCCCACACTTCGCCTTTCCTTCCAGGTCCATCCCCCGCTATGTGCCAGCCCGAGCAGCCGTCGCTCCGGATCGTCTATCGAGACGAGCACGTGGTGGCGGTGGATAAGCCGGCGGGCATGGCGGTCCATCGTTCACGCCAACACCCGGATGCCGAAGTGCTCTTGCAGCGGCTGCGCGATCAGTTGGGCCAATGGGTCTGGCCGGTCCATCGGCTGGATCCGCCGACGTCTGGCCTGATCCTGTTCGCCCTGGACCCGGACACGGCGCAGGTGCTGGGCAAGCAGTTCCGCGAACGCGAGGTGGAGAAGCAGTACCTCGCCGTGGTGCGGGGCTGGCCGGACGAGGCGGGCGTGATCGATTACCCGTTGCGGCGAAAGGGGCGCACCGAGCGTCAGGCCGCGGTAACGGAGTATCGCAGGCTGGCGACCACTGAATTGCCAATCCCGGTGGCGCCACACCCGACGGCGCGCTACGCGCTGGGGAACTCAGGCCCATTACCGGGCGACAGCACCAGCTGCGACGGCACATGAAGCACATCAGCCACCCGATTATCGGCGACACCACCTACGGCAAGGGACCCCACAACCGGCTGTTCCGGGAACGGTTCAGTTCCGGTTCACTGCTTTTAAGGGCAATGGGGCTTCGACTGAACTTGCCCGGGTCGGGGCGGCGCCTGGAACTGTCAGCGGGGCTGAACGAGGAGTGGCGAGGCGTCCTGGATAGGGTGTAAGCGATCCAAAAACCCCACCTACCGGCGACGGTCTCAGGCCTGTAAGGTCTCTCCCCAGTTCCAGGGCAGCAGGGCCTGAATCGCCTGGTCGGTGTCC
>SR_TP_S13solDRAFT_1000099_pt1 | contig 46802 bp, 45 predicted proteins | sample SodReaTP_S13sol_FD_11159 | JGI IMG/M metagenome (IMG submission 11159) | reverse complement strand
CACGCCCGGGTCAATGCGGATAAGGTGGAGGGCATCCGCCAGCTGCTCTCGGTACTGGCCGCGGCCGGCGCGGAGGGCGACGAGGCCGGCGCACGGGCGGCCTATGCCAGCGGCATGGCCGTGCTCTACCGCGAGAACCAGCCTCCCAGCTACGGGATCCCCGAGAACTGGCCCAAGGCCCTGGGCACGATGCTGCCCCGACTCGACCGCCTCTCCCCAGGCAACAAGCGCAAGCTGGTGGAGGCGATGGTGGCCACCGTGGCCCACAACGGGCAGGTGAACATCCGGGAGGCGGAGCTGCTGCGCGCGCTGGCCGCCGCACTGCACGTCCCCATCCCGCTGATCCTGCCGACGACGGCCGAGGCTGACGCGCACGAGGGCGGGGCCGAATAACCGGCCTCAGTCCCGCGCCAGGGCAATACCGGCCGCAGCCCCGAGCAGGGCCACCAGAAGTGTGGCACCGACGTACAGCGCGCCCCACAACCAGGCCCCGTCCTGTAACAGGGCCAGGGTCTCCAGGCTGAAGACCGAGAAGGTGGTGAAGCCGCCACACACCCCCGTCATCAGAAACTGCCGCAGGTGCGGCGCCAGTGGCCAGGCCCCGTCCGGTGCCGTGCGTATCGCCACCCAACCGATGACCAGACACCCCAGGCCGTTCACCAGCAGCGTATCCCAGGGAAAGGCCCCCCAGGGGGCCAGGCCGAGCAGATAACGCAGGGCGGCCCCCAGCCCCCCCCCCAGCGCGACCCAGATCATCACCCTCACAGGCCACCCCCCAGCCATAAGCCGAACGCGGCCGCCCCCAGGCAGCCGGTGAAGGAGATCAGCACGTAGAGGGCGGCCACCGCCCCACGGCCGTCGTCGATCAGCTGCACCGCCTGGAGCCCGAAGGAGGAGACCGTGGTGAAGCTGCCACACACGCCGAGCATGAACAGCAGCGCCAACTCGCCGCCCGGCGCCAGCACCGTGGCCAGCCAGCCGATCAGCAGCGACCCGAGGCCATTCACCGCCAACGTGCCCCAGGGAAAGTCCCCGGGGACCCGGGCCGTGACGGCGGCATTCAAGGCCCAGCGCGCCACCGCCCCCGCGGCCCCGCCCAGCGCGACCCAGAATAATCCCTGCAAGATCAACCCCCCAATGTGCCACCGGCGACAATCTGGCATACTGTACGGCTTATTCGAGTCGCCCCGAAACCGGGCCGAACCCGCTCACCAACCCCAAAAGACACCGGCATGACGCGAAAGATACTGGTCACCAGCGCCCTACCCTACGCCAACGGCCCCATCCACCTGGGCCACCTCGTAGAGTACATCCAGACCGATATCTGGACCCGCTTCCAGCGCCTGCGCGGCCATGAGTGCTACTACGTCTGCGCCGACGACGCCCACGGCACGCCCATCATGCTGAAGGCCCGGGAGCGGGGCATCAGCCCCGAGGAGTTGATCGCCGAGGTGGGCGAGGAACACCAGCGCGACTTTGCCGACTTCCTGATCGAGTTCGATAACTACCACAGCACCCACTCGGACGAAAACCGCTACTTCGCCGAGCTGATCTACTCGCGGCTGGACGAGGCCGGCTACGTGGACCGCAAGGTCATCAAGCAGGCCTACGACCCCAAACTGGAGATGTTCCTGCCCGACCGCTACATCAAGGGCGAATGCCCCCGGTGCGGCGCGGAAGACCAGTACGGCGACTCCTGCGAGGCGTGCGGGGCCACCTACACCCCGGCGGAGCTCGAGAACGCCGTCTCGGTGGTTTCCGGCGAGCGCCCGATAGAGCGCGAGTCCGAACACTACTTTTTCCGCCTGCAGGAATTCGAGGCCATGCTGCGGGAATGGGCCAGCCCCGAGCACCTGCAGACCGAGGTGGCCAACAAGCTGGCGGAGGGGTTCGAAGACGGCCTGCGCAGCTGGGACATCTCCCGCGATGCGCCCTACTTCGGCTTCCGCATCCCCGGCACCGAGAACAAGTACTTCTACGTCTGGCTGGACGCGCCCATCGGCTACATGGCCAGCTTCAAGAACCTGTGCGATCGCAAGGGCATCGACTTCGACGAGTGGTGGAACCCGGACTCCAGCGCCGAGCTCTACCACTTCATCGGCAAGGACATCATCTACTTCCACGCCCTGTTCTGGCCGGCGATCCTGCACGGGGCGGGCTTCCGCACGCCCAACGAGATCTGCGCCCACGGCTTCCTCACGGTCAACGGGCAGAAGATGTCCAAGTCACGCGGGACCTTCATCATGGCCCGCACCTGGCTGGACCATCTCGACCCGGAGTACCTGCGCTACTACTTCGCCGCCAAGCTGGGCGCCAGCGTCCACGATATCGACCTCTCTCTGGACGACTTCACCCAGCGGGTCAATTCCGACCTGGTCGGCAAGCTGGTGAACATCGCCAGCCGCTGCGCCGGGTTCATCAACAAGCGCTTCGAAGGGCGCCTGGGCGACACGCTGGACGACCCGGCGCTCTACCGGCAGTTCACCGCGGCCGGGGAGCACATCGCCGAGCTCTACGAGAAGCGCGAGTTCTCCCGCGCCATGCGCGAGATCATGGCCCTGGCCGACCAGGCCAACCAGTACGTGGACGAGCAAAAGCCCTGGGTGCTGGCCAAGCAGGAAGACCAGGCCGACCGGGTGCAGGACATCTGCACGCTGGGGCTCAACCTCTTCCGGGTGCTGGTGGTCTACCTCAAGCCGGTACTGCCCAGGCTGGCCGCCGATGCCGAGGCCTTCCTGAACCTGCCGGAGCAGGACTGGGCCGACGCCAAGACGCCCCTGCTCGACCACGAGATCCGCAAGTTCAAACCGCTGATGACCCGGGTGGACCCGGACAAGGTGGAGGCCATGCTGGAAGACTCCAAGAAGACCCTGCAGCCCAAGGGTGACCCGCAACCCGCCGAGGACAGCCCCCTGGCCAAGGACCCGATCGGCGAGCAGATCGAGATCGGCGACTTCACCAAGCTGGACCTGCGGGTGGCCCGCATCGAAAAAGCGGAACACGTGGCGGGCGCCGACAAGCTGCTGCGCCTGGAGCTGGATCTGGGCGGGGAGACCCGCCAGGTGTTCGCTGGCATCAAGCAGGCCTACCAACCGGAAGACCTGCAGGGCAAGCTCACGGTAATGGTCGCCAACCTCAAGCCGCGCAAGATGAAGTTCGGCGTCTCCGAGGGCATGGTGCTGGCTGCCGGCCCTGGTGGCAGCGACCTGTACGTGCTGGAACCGCACGAGGGTGCCCAGCCGGGGATGCGGGTCAAGTAAGCCCCGGCCACGCCGGCTGACGCCATGACGGAACTGGCACTGATCCTGGTCTCGACGGTCCTGGTCAACAACTTCGTGCTGGTGAAGTTCCTGGGGCTCTGCCCCTTCATGGGCGTCTCGCGGCAACTGGAGACGGCCATGGGCATGGCCCTGGCCACCACCTTTGTACTCACGCTCTCGGCGGTCTGCAGTTACCTGGTCCACGCGTACCTGCTGGCGCCGCTGGGGGTAGAATACCTGCGCACCATCACCTTTATTATGGTGATCGCGGTGGTGGTGCAGTTCACCGAGATGGCGGTTCGCCGAGCCAGCCCGCTGCTGCACCAGGTGCTGGGCATCTACCTGCCGCTGATCACCACCAATTGCGCCGTGCTCGGCGTGGCGTTGCTCAACCTGCAGGAGCAGAACAGTTTCCTGGAATCCGCGGTCTATGGTTTCGGGGCGGCCGCCGGCTTCTCGCTGGTACTGGTGTTGTTCGCGGCCCTGCGCGAGCGACTGGAGGTGGCCGATGTGCCCCTGCCCTTTCGCGGCGCTTCGGTGGCGCTGGTGACAGCGGGCATCCTGTCCATGGGCTTCATGGGCTTCGCCGGCCTGGTTCGCCTTTAGCCAAGGCGGCCCGCCCGGCGACACCCGACGACGGCCACCGGCCTGAACGGTCACGGAGTCGATCATGCTGACATCCATACTGGCAATCACGGCCCTGGCTCTCGGCAGCGGCGCGCTGCTGGGCTTTGCCGCCGTGCGCTTCCGGGTGGAGGGCAACCCCATCGCCGACCAGGTGGATGCAGTCCTGCCCCAGACCCAGTGCGGCCAGTGCGGTTTCGGCGGCTGCCGCCCCTACGCCGAGGCCATCGCCGCCGGCGAGGCCGAGATCAACCGCTGCCCGCCGGGGGGGCAGGACACGGTCCAGACCCTGGCGGACCTGCTGGGCGTGGAGCCCCTGCCGCTGGACGAGGAACGGGGCGAGACGCCGGACACCCCGCGGGTGGCCTGGGTGGACGAGTCGGTCTGCATCGGCTGCACCCGCTGCATCCAGGCCTGCCCGGTGGACGCCATCCTGGGGGCACCGAAACAGATGCATACGGTGATCCGGGACGAATGCACCGGCTGCGACCTCTGTGTGGACCCCTGCCCGGTGGACTGCATCCACATGGTGCCGGTAGAGCTGGACCTGGCGGAGTGGCACTGGCCACTGCCCGCCGACGGACCGCGCTCCAGCCGGGAGGCGGCGTGAGCGGGCCGTTGCACGGCTTCCGCGGCGGGCTCGACCTGGATGGCAAACGGCATACCCGCGATCAGGCCATCCGGCCCGGGCCCCTGCCCCGCCCCCTGGTACTCCCGCTGCACCAGCACATCGGTGAGCCGGCCGAGCCGGTGGTGGCAGTGGGCGACACCGTGCTGCGCGGCCAACCGGTGGCCCGCGCTGACACCTACCTCTGCGCCCCGGTGCACGCCAGCAGTTCGGGCACGGTGATCGCCATCGAGGACCGCCCGGTCCCCCACCCCTCCGGCCTGTCCGCGCCCTGCATCGTGATCGAGACCGACGGTGAGGACCGGTGGGCCCCGCCGCTACCGCCCATCGACAACCCGACGGACACCCCGGCGCGGGTCCTGCGCGCGCGTATCCGCGAGGCGGGCATCGTCGGCCTGGGCGGTGCGGCCTTCCCCACCGCCATCAAACTCAACCCGCCCGCCGATACGCCGCCGGACACGCTGATCGTGAACGGGGTGGAATGCGATACCCACCTCACCTGCGACGACCGGCTGATGCGGGAACGGCCCACGGAGATACTATCCGGGGCAGCCATCGCTGCCGGCATGCTGGGGGCCGGACGGGTCCGGGTCGCGGTGGAGAGCGACAAGCCGGAGGCGGCCCACGCACTGGAGCGGGCCCTCGAGGACAGCGGGCTGGCCCGCGCCCCGTTAGCCTGGACCATTGACCGCATTCCCAAGCGCTATCCCGCCGGCAGCGAACGGCAGTTGATCGAGAACCTCACCGGGCGCCGGGTGCCGCCGGACGGCCTGCCCAAGGACGTCGGGGTGATCACCAGCAACGTGGCCACCTTCGCCACCATCCACCGGGCCGTTCGCTACGGCGAGCCGCTGACGCAGCGCATTGTCACGGTGACCGGCGATGGCGTCCGCCAGCCGGGCAACCTGGAGGCGCGCATCGGCACACCGGTCAGCGAACTGATCGCCCATTGCGGCGGCTACCACGAGGATGTCGCGCAACTGGTGATGGGCGGTAGCCTGATGGGCCGCTCCCTGCTGGATGACGCTGTCCCCGTCATCAAGGGCACCAACTGCCTGCTGGCCGCCACCCCGGCCGAGCTCACCCCGTCGGCACCGGCGATGCCCTGCATCCGCTGCGGCGCCTGCGCCGAGGTGTGCCCGGAGGCCCTGACCCCGCAACAAATCTACTGGTACACCCGCAGCCGCGACTACGCCCTGGCGGACGACTGGGGGGTGGTTCGACTGCATCGAATGCGGCGCATGCGCCTGGGTCTGCCCCAGCCAGATCCCGCTGGTGCAGTACTTCCGCCACGCCAAGGGCGCCATCGCCGAGCGGGAGAAGGAGCAGGCACGGGCGGAGTTGGCCCGCCGCCGTCATGAATTCCGCCAGGAACGACTGGAACGGGAGAAACAGGAACAGGCCGAACGGCGCCGTCGCAAGAAGGAGGCCCTGAAGCAGGGCAAGGACGACCGCAAGGCCACCATCAACGCCGCCCTGGCCCGGGCCCGCCGGAAGAAGTCCGCGGAAAAGGAGGACTAGCCCTGGAATTCCCCCGCCGCAGTTCGCCGCATCAGACGGGTGCACCGGGCGTGGCCGCGGTCATGCGCCAGGTGCTGTATGCGCTGGTGCCCGGCACCCTGGCACTGGCCTGGTTTCAGGGCACCGGGGTGCTGGTACACCTGGCGGTGGCGATTCTCGTGGCCCTGGGCACGGAGGCGCTGGTCATGCGCCTGCGCCGGCGGCCGGTGGCTCCGGCACTGGCGGACGGCAGCGTGCTGGTCACCGGCTGGATCGTGGCCCTGGCCATCCCGCCCCTGGCCCCCTGGTGGGTGACTGCCAGCGCGGTCTTCTTCGGGGTGCTGTTCGGCAAGCACCTGTACGGCGGCCTCGGCTACAACCCCTTCAACCCCGCCATGGTGGGCTACGTCATGGCCCTGATCGCCTTTCCGCGGGAGATGACCTACTGGTTCCCGGCGGCCGCGCCGGGGAACTGGCCGGTGGACGCAGCCGCCGCCATCCGTGCAGTACTGCTGGGGGCCGATGAGGCCACGCTGGATGCCCTCACCGGCGCCACGCCGCTGGACCTGGTGCACGCCGGCACGCCGCCCAGCGGCGTGTTCATGCTCGAGGCCGGACACGGCTGGGTGGTGGCGCCGCTACTGTTCCTGGCCGGCGGGCTGTGGCTGATGCATCAACGGCTGATTGACTGGCGCATCCCTGTCGCCATGCTCGGTACCATGGCAGTGCTGGCGGCCCTGCTCTGGCTGCTGCCGGGTGAACGGCCGGCACCGCTGTTCCACCTGCTGGCCGGCGGCACCCTGCTCGGGGCCTTTTTCGTCGCCACCGACCCGGTCTCCGCCGCCACCACGGTGCGGGGCCGCTGGATCTACGGTGCCGGGATCGGGGCACTGGCCCTGCTCATCCGCGAGTTCGGCGGCTACCCGGATGGTGGTCGCCTTCGCGATCCTGCTGATGAACGGCGCCGCACCCTTCATCGACTACTGTTTCCGGCCACGGAGGGGCACGGGATGACCCTGCGCAATAGCCTGCTGGCCGGCGCTATCCTGGGCGGCTTTGCCGCCGCGGGTACCACGTTGGTGGTGATCACCCACGAGTTCACCGCAGAACGCATCGCCGACGAACGCGAGGCCACTTTGCTGCAGCGGCTGAACGAGGTGCTGCCGGCGCACCTTTACGACAACGCCCTGCACGAGGACACCCGGCAGGTCCCGGGAGACGCGCTGGGCCGCCCGGGGGAGTCGCTCACCGTCTACCGGGCCTGGCAGGGTAACGAGCCGGTGGCGGCGATTCTCACCGTGGTGGCACCGGATGGCTACAACGGACAGATCCGCCTGCTGATCGGCGTCATGCTGGACGGCACCCTCACCGGCGTGCGGGTGTTGCAGCACCAGGAGACGCCCGGACTGGGCGATCTCATCGAGGCGGACCGCTCCGACTGGATCCACGATTTCGCCGGGCGACGGCTCGGCGACCCGGCCGCCGAGCGCTGGACGGTAGAGCGGGATGGCGGCGATTTTGACCAGTTCACCGGGGCCACGGTGACCCCGCGCGCGGTGGTCCATGCCGTGCGGCGGGGGCTGGAGTGGTTCGAGCGCCACCAGACTGCCGTGTTCCCGGAACTCGACGACCCCGACCGAGGCTGAGAGGCGTCTCATGAGCACCGACGCGTTACCGACCACCGAAGCCCCCCGGGCCCCCTCCCCTTTCCGAACGCTGTCCCGGCAGGGGCTGTGGGAGAACAACCCGGCGCTGGTGCAGCTGCTGGGGCTCTGTCCGCTGCTGGCGGTCACCGGCACCGTGGTGAACGCGGCCGGGCTGGCCCTGGCCACGCTGCTAGTGCTGGTGGCCTCCAACCTGACGGTGTCGCTGATCCGCCACCATGTGCGATCGGAGGTGCGCATCCCGGTTTTCGTCCTGGTGATCGCCTCCTTCGTGACCGCCGTGGAGCTGATCATGGAGGCCTGGTTCCACCCGCTCTACCTGGTGCTCGGCATCTTCATCCCGCTGATTGTCACCAACTGCGCGATTCTCGGCCGGGCCGAGGCCTTTGCTGCCCGCAATCCGCCGGGTCGCGCAGCCCTGGACGGGCTGATGATGGGCGTGGGTTTCGGCGCCGTGCTGCTGGCCCTCGGCGCCCTGCGCGAGCTGCTCGGCCAGGGCACGCTGCTGGCCAACGCCCACCTGCTGTTCGGCGAATTCGGCCACCGCCTTCAGATCACGGTGATCCCCGACTACCCGGGCTACCTGCTGGCACTGCTGCCGCCGGGGGCCTTCATCGGCCTGGGCCTGCTGCTGGCGGGCAAGAACTGGCTGGACCAGCGCGGCAATTGACCCTGCAGATCGGTTATCATCCCGCATCATGACCAAGGCAAAGATCAAGGCACTGTTCAGCCGGCTCCGGGAACACATGCCCGAGCCCACCACCGAACTGGAGTACAGCACCCCCTTCGAGCTGCTGGTGGCCGTCGCCCTGTCCGCCCAGGCTACCGATGTGAGCGTCAACAAGGCCACCGCCAAGCTCTTTCCGGTGGCCAACACGCCGGAGGCCATCCTGGAGCTGGGTGAGGAGGGGCTCAAGCAGTACATCCGCAACATCGGGCTGTACAACAGCAAGGCGGCCAACGTCATCAAGACCTGCCGAATCCTGCTGGAACGGCACGGTGGCGAGGTCCCGCGCGACCGCAAGGCCCTGGAGGCCCTGCCGGGCGTCGGTCGCAAGACGGCCAACGTGATCCTCAACACCGCCTTCGGCGAGCCGACCATCGCGGTGGACACCCACATCTTCCGGGTCAGCAACCGCACCGGTCTGGCCCCGGGCCGAACGGTGCGCCAGGTGGAGGACAAGCTGCTGCAGGTGGTACCGGAGGAGTTCAAGCGGGACGCCCACCACTGGCTGATCCTGCACGGGCGCTACCCCTGCGTGGCCCGCAAGCCCCGCTGCGGGGCCTGCGTCATCGAGGACCTGTGCGGCTACCCGGACAAGGTCGACCCCTGACCCCTGCGGAGGCACTGATGTTCTTCACCGACCGCGAACAGATGCGCCGTTTCTACCTGGACGCCTGGCGCAAGTACCAGGCGGGGCAGGTGCTCCAGCCGCTGGAGGCCATGGTGGGCGAGGTGGTCGCCCAGCACCCGGAGTACCACAAACTGCTGGAGCAGCCCGACAAGGCCCTGCAGCGCGATTACCTGCCGGAGGATGGCGAGACCAACCCCTTCCTGCACATGGGCATGCACATCGCCCTGCGCGAGCAGGTGAGCACCGACCGCCCGGCCGGTATCCGACGCATCCACCAGAACCTCAGCCAGGCCCTGGGCGATCCGCTGGAGGCCGAACACCTGATGATGGAGCCGCTGGCCGAGGGGCTTTGGCAGGCCCAGCGGGAGGGGCGCGAACCGGACGAAGCCGGCTACCTGCAGGCCTTGGAGCAGCTCGAGCGACGCCTCGCGCGGCGGCGACGCTGACCCCCGGCTCAGCGTTGCGGCTCCGGCAGGGGCCGGAGGAGCGGCATCACCCGTGCCGGCAACCCCGGCTCCACCCGCAGTAGAGCCCCCTCACCGGCCAGCAAGGCCGCCAGTTCCTGCTTTTCGGCCATGTCCACCGGCAGGCCCTCGGTCCATACCACGGGCCAGCCCGGGTACACCCGCTCCTGTTCCAGACTGCCCAGCCAGAGCTGCTGCGGCGTATCGACCAAGTGCAGGGTCGCCGGCCACAGCCGGAGCACCCAGCGCTTGTCCTCGGCCACCGGCAGCACCCGGACCAGCGCCGGCAACCGACCGCGGTGCCAGCGGGGCAAGGGCGGGAAGGCCTCCAGCCCCGGCTCCGGCTGCAACCAGCGCAGGGCACCGGTCAGGCCCCGATCCGGCGCCTGCCACCCCGCCTGGTCCAGCTTGCGCTCCAGCTCACTGGGTCCGGTGAGCCACTGGAAGTCCACCGGCCGTCGCCCGCCATCCAACCAGCGCTGCTCCCGCCCCTGTCCGGCCGGCAATTCACCCGTCAGCCAGTCGGACAGGGTGGCGACGGGCCAGCCCGAAGAGAGTGCGATGCGCTCGCGCAGCAGATCGGTGTGCTGCACCGCATGCAGACCACCAGCGAGGACGAGCACGGCGACCACCAGCAACGGCAGTGGCCGTTCCGGCCGGCGCCGACTGGTGTTCAACCGGGCGAGCACCACCAGCCCAGCGGCCACCGCCCCGAGCAGGAACCCGCCCAGCGCGTCCACCACCCAGACCCGGCCCACCAGTACGGCCGCCCCGGCCACCCCGAGCAGGACCAGGCCACCGAGCAGCAGCAAGGGCCGCCGCAGCACGCCGTAGGTGGCGGTGGCCAGCACCACGCTGGCGATCAGCAACGCTGCCAGCGCCGCCATGTCGGGGTCGGGAAAGTGGTGGGCCGGCGCGCCCGGGTAGAGGGGTTCGACATCGATGGCACCCAACCACCAGCCCAGGCCCCAGCCCCCGGCCCAGGCCAGCACCACGGCCCCCCCCAGGGCCAGGACCACCCGGACCCGGCCCTGCAGGATCAACCACAGCAGGCCGATAGCCAGCGCTGGCGCCCAGGCGGCGGCATCCACCAGCAGGGCCGGCAGCCAAAGCGCCTGGTGTAAGCCGGCCGGCAGAAGGAACTGGAAATAGCCGAGGATCGACTCATCCGGCAGTGTGGGCCCGCCGAGCAGCCAGATTCGGGTACTCAACACCGCCAGCAGGGCCACGGCCACCCACCATAGCTGCCCGAGGTGATGGCCCAGCGCGCGGAACGCCTGCCGTGAGGGCCACAGGGCCTGGCCCAGCAGCGGGTGCATGCGCCCCCAGCGTCGGGCCTGCCACGCGAGCCGCGTCCCCCAGCGACGGAGCAACCGGCGCAGGTGCCGGTGCCAGACCCACCAGAGCAGCCAGAGCGCGAGCAACACCATGGCCAGCAGCAACAGCAGCCGGGTGGTCACCGCCATCGCAACGGCCATGGAGGCACCCAGTACCATCCCGGGAAACAGGTAGGCTGGTGCCCAGACCACAGCGGAGAGCAGGTTCGCCAGCATGAACCGGCCCGGCGGCATATGCATCATTCCCGCCACGGCGGGGATGATGCCGCGGATGGGCCCGACAAACCGGCCGAGGATGACGCTTTTGGCGCCGTGGGCCTGGAAGAAGGCGATGCCCTTGTCGAGCACCCCGGGGTAGCGACGCAGCGGCCAACTGCCCCGTAGCCAGGGCCCGTAGCGCGCACCCAACCCATAGCTGACAGAATCGCCCAGCACCGCGCCACAGTAGGCCGCCGCCAGGCTGGGCCAGAGCGGCAGATGGCCGCCACCGATCAGCACCCCGGTGGCAAAGAGCAGCACCGCCCCGGGGACGATAAGCCCTGCACCGACCAGCCCCTCGGCGAAGGCGATCAGGAACAGCAGGGCCAGCGCCCAACCGGGGTTGGCGGCCACCCAGTCCAGCGACGCGGCAAGCCACTCGGTCATGACAACCGGCCCCGACCCGGCATAGAGCGGGGTGCCGGCCCACCGGGCCGGCACCCGCGACACCGGCTCAGCGGCTCGCCACCCGGGCGAAGGCCTTCTCCGCCGCCGCCAGCGTCTGTTCGATGGCCGGGGTGTCGTGGGCGGTGGACAGGAACCCCGCCTCGAAGGCGGAAGGCGCCATGTACACCCCTTCGTCCAGCATGGCGTGGAAGAAGACCTTGAAGGCCTCCAGGTCGCAGGCCTGCACGTCCTCGAAGGTGGTCACCGGCGCCTTGTCGGTGAAGAACACCCCGAACATGCTGCCCGCCTGGTTGAAGGAGACCGGCACGCCCGCCGCCTGCGCACGCTCGCGCAGCCCGTCGATGAGGGTGGCCGTGGCCTCCTCCAGCGAGCGGTGCACATCAGGACTGTCCACCAGCGAGAGGGTGGCAATACCAGCGGCCATGGCCACCGGGTTGCCGGACAGGGTGCCCGCCTGGTAGACCGGCCCCTCGGGGGCCAGGCTCGCCATGATGGCCGCCTTGCCGCCGAAGGCCCCCACCGGCATGCCGCCGCCGATGACCTTGCCCAGGCAGGTCAGGTCCGGGGTGATGCCGTAACGCCCCTGGGCGCACTGCACCCCGACCCGGAACCCGGTCATCACCTCGTCGAAGATCAGCACGCTGCCGTGGTCGTCGCAGCACTCACGCAAGGCCTCCAGGAAACCCGGCACCGGCGGCACGCAGTTCATGTTGCCGGCCACCGGCTCGACGATCACCGCGGCAATCTCCTCGCCCATGCGGCCGAAGCACTCGCGCACCGCCTCCGGATCGTTGTACGGCAGGGTGATGGTCTGTTCCACCACCGCCTCCGGCACCCCCGGGGAACCGGGAATGCCCAGGGTCAGGGCGCCGGAGCCGGCCTGCACCAGCAGGGCGTCCACGTGGCCGTGGTAACAGCCGCGGAACTTGATGATCTTCTCCCGACCGGTATGCCCGCGGGCCAGGCGCAGGGCGCTCATGGTGGCCTCGGTGCCGGAGTTCACCATGCGCACCCGTTCCAGGCTCGGCAGCATGGCCTTCAGTTTCTCCGCCATGCGCACCTCCAGCTCCGTGGGGGCGCCGAAGGACAGCCCGTGGGCCGCGGTCTCCTGCACCGCCCGCACCACCTCCGGGTGAGCGTGGCCGGCCACCATCGGCCCCCAGGAGCAGACGTAGTCCACGTAGCGTTTGCCGTCCTCGTCGTACAGGTACGGCCCCTCGGCGCGGGCGATGAAGGGCGGCTCGCCGCCCACGCCGGTAAAGGCGCGCACCGGGGAGTTGACGCCGCCGACGATATGCTGGCGGGCGCGTTCAAAGAGCTCGTGGGAGCGCTGCATGGGGATCTCCTCAGGCGTTGTCCGGATGGGTGAATGCGTCGCTGCGCCGATTGTATCAGGCTAGCCGGCGGCCTCGCCGTCACGGAACAGCGGCGCATAGGCGCGGGCGGCTGCCGTCACGTCCCCGGCCCCGAAGACGTCGCTGATCACCGCCAGCGCATCGGCCCCCGCTGCCACCACCGGGGCCGCGTTCGCCGCGGTGATGCCACCGATAGCCACCACCGGCACCTGCAGGCGGGGGCGCACCGCACGCAGCATCTCCGGCGTGGCCCGCACCGCATGCGGCTTGGTCGGTGACGGGAAGAAGGTGCCGAAGGCCACGTAATCGGCCCCCTCCCCCTGCAGTTGCACGGCACGCTCCGGGTCGTTGTAGCTGGACGCGCCCACCAGCCGTTCCGGCCCCAGGGCGGCGCGGGCATCGGCGATGGCCCCATCCTCCCGGCCCACGTGCACCCCGTCGGCCGCCACGGCGACCGCCAGTTCCACGTCGTCGTTGATGATAAACAGCACGCCGTGGCGCCGGCAGAGCGCCGCCAGGGCCTCCGCCTCGCCCAACCTCCGGGCCGCATCGTGCCCCTTGTCCCGATACTGCACCATCCGCGCCCCGCCGCGGATGGCCTCCAGCACCCGTTCGGGCAGCCGGGCCGTCGGCTGCAGCCCGGCGTCGGTGATCACGTAGAGCCCTTGGACCCGGCGGCGTAGCTGTGCGCGCTGCGACATGGCTTTTCCTGAGAAATATTCAAGGTTACAGTTGCACCCTGCCTCGGGATTCCGACCCCGGCGGGGCCCGGACCGGCAGGCACACTAACGGCAAACGCTCACGGCTAACTGTAAAGGGTTTAACGATGGAATACCGCTCCTGGATGTGCGTGGTCTGCGGCTGGATCTACGACGAGGAAGAGGGCTTGCCCGAGGAGGGCATCGAGCCCGGCCCCCGCTGGGAGGAGATCCCGGACGACTTCAAGTGCCCCGAGTGCGGCGCCACCAAGGCCGAGTTCGACATGATCGAGGTCTGAGCCCGCCCGCCGTGCCACCCTGGTGGCGCGGCCGCCCTAGGGCGGTGCGGTCGCCGCGGCACGCCGCCCCCGCGCCTCGTCCACCGGCCAGCTAACCAGGAAGGCCAAGGCGAACAGCAGCGCACAGAACAGGATGGCCAGGTGCAACCCCACCAGCGCCTGCAGCCCCCCCATCAACAGCAGGCTGAAGGCCCCGGCCAGCTTCAGCGATAGCCCCCAGAACCCGAAAAACTCCGCCGCGTGCCCCCGGGGCGCGAAGGCCCCCACCAGTGCCCGCGTGGTGGACTGGCAGGCCCCCAACGCCGAGCCGGCCAGCGTGCCCACCACCAGGAAGACGTACTGCGCCTCCCAGTCCACGCCCAGCCAGTCACGGGCCCATGCGCTGAGTTGCGGGGTGGCGTAGATGCAGCAGACCGCCACGACCCAGAGCAGCACCGTCACCCGGTAAGTGCGCAGGCCGCCGAGCCGGCCCTGGATGAGGCCGAAGCCCACGGCACCCACCGCCGCGCTGATCTGCACGATGATGAACATCAGCGTCCGCACCCCCTCGTCCCAGCCGATCACCTGGGCGCCGTATATGAAGGAGAAGGCGATGATGATGTACATGCCGCTCATGGCGAAGAACGTGGAGAGCAGGAAGACGGCCAGGTCCCGGTAGCCCTTGAGGTTCGACAGCGTGCCACCCACCCGTTGCAGGCCAAGGCGGATATAGCCCGTGTCAGACGGCAGCGGCCGGGGCCGGCCCCGCTCCTTCAGGAAGACAAACGTGGGAATGGCGGCCACCAGGAAGAAGGCGGCCGCCCACGGCCCCACCCAGCGGATGCGGTCGAAATTCTCCTCGCTCACGTCCCCGAGGTAGAGCAGCACGAAGACCGCCGAGAACATGCCGCCCACGTAGCCCAGCGCCCAGCCGATCCCGGAGATCGCCCCCAGCTTGTCCGGCGGCCCCAGGTCGGGCAGGAAGCTGGCGATGAAGGCCTCGCCGATGGAGTAGGCAAAGTTGGAGATAATGATCAGCAGGACGCCCAGCATGGCGTAGCCCGGCGCCACAACGTAGAGCGCAGCGGTGGCCACCACTGTCAGGAGGTAGCTGGCGAACAGGAACTGCTTGCGCCGGGCGGTGTAATCCATCACCGCCCCGGCCACCGGCGAGCAGACCACCACCAGCAGGTAACTGGTGGCCAGCGCCAGGCTCCAGAGCAGGTTGCCCAGGCGGTAGTCGGGCCCGTCCCCCACGATCACCCGGGTGAACAGATCCCCGAACACGACGGTGATAATGAGCAGGGTGTAGGCCTGGTTGGCGAAGTCGAACATCGCCCAACCGAAGATCTCCCGCTTGGGTGCCACCGCCCTGTCCGTCATCCATCACTCCCCGTTTGCATGACCGCCCCGGAGCCTAACGTGCACAGCGCGCGGCGGCCCCCTGACCGCCACCCAACCGGATAAAGGCGAGAAAAGCAAACCGATTTCCGGTAACCTACGCGCCCATGAAAAACGAACACCTTTCCGATACCCGATTCGACACCCTCGGCCTGCACGACTCGCTGATGGACGGCCTCCAGCGGGCCGGCTTCGAGTACTGCACGCCCATCCAGGCTGCCCCCCTGCCGAAGGCCCTCGAGGGGCGCGACATCGCCGGCCAGGCGCAGACCGGCACCGGCAAATCGGCCGCCTTCCTGCTCGCCACCATGCAGCGTCTCATGACCGTGCCGGTGGAGGAAGGCAAAGAGGGCCCCTGGGCGATTATGCTGGCCCCCACCCGCGAGCTGGCACTGCAGATCCACCGCGACGCCCTGCAACTGGGCCGCTACACCGGGCTGAAGTGCGCTGCGGTGTACGGCGGCACCGGCTACGAGGCCCAGCGCAAGCAGCTGGAAGAGGGGGTGGACATCATTATCGGCACCCCGGGGCGGATCATCGACTTCTTCAAGCAGCGCGTCTTCCGGCTGGACCACATCGAGGTGCTGGTGCTGGACGAGGCCGACCGCATGTTCGATCTGGGCTTTATCGCCGACATCCGGTACCTGATGCGGCGCATGCCCCAACCGGACCAGCGCATCAACCTGCTGTTCTCGGCCACCCTCTCCCACCGGGTAATGGAACTCGCCTACGAGCACCTGAACGATCCCGAGGTGGTGCGTATCGAGTCCGAGCAGATCACCGCCGACCGGGTCCGCCAGAAGCTCTACCACGTCTCCAAGGACGAGAAGATCCCCCTGCTACTGGGCCTGGTCCAGGACGCGGAAGAGTTCAACCGCTCCATCATCTTCGTCAACACCAAGCGGGCCGCCGACCGCGTTACCGGCTACCTGCTGGGCAACGATATCGAGGCCGCGGTCATCTCCGGGGACATCCCGCAGAAAAAGCGTGAAGCCCTGCTCAAGCGCTTCCAGGACGGCGAACTGCGCTTCCTGGTGGCCACCGATGTGGCCGCGCGCGGGCTGCACATTGAGGACGTCTCACACGTCATCAACTATGACCTGCCCCAGGACCCGGAGGACTACGTCCACCGCATCGGGCGGACCGCTCGCGCCGGCGCCAGCGGGGATGCCATCTCGCTGGCCTGCGAGGAGTACGTCTTCTCCCTGCCCGATATCGAAAGCTATATCGAGCAGCGCATCCCCGCTGAAATGCCCTCCGGCGAGTTGATGGTCGAGCCCAAACCGCCGAAACGCATCCAGCGCAGCCGACCCGGCGGCAAGGGCGGCCGCGGCGGTGGTCGCCCCGGTGGCGGTCGGCGCCGGCCGGGTGGCGGGCGCCGCAACGGGGGCGGCAACGGGGGCGGCAACGGCGGCGGCAAAGGGGGCGACTCCGGCGGCGGCCCCGGTAACGGCTGACACCCCGGACCGGGGCCCCGCATGAACCACCTGGCCCACCTGCAACTCGCCGATGGCCCCGCCGAGCGGCTGGGCAACCTGCTGGGGGACCACGTCCGCGGGCGCCTCGACCCCGCACGCTGGAGCGACGGCGTTTACCGCGGGCTGCACCTGCACCGGCGCATCGACAGCCTGGCCGACCATCACCCAGCCGCGGCCCGGCTGCGCCGCCGCTTCCCGCAGGGCCAACGCCGGTACGCCGGCATCCTGCTTGACCTCTGCCACGACCACTTCCTGATCCGCCACTGGTCCGCGCTGGAGGACACCCCCCTGCGCGAGTGGACCGGCCAGGTCTACGCTGAACTGGCGGAGAGCCGGTCGGCGATGCCTGCCCCCCTGCGCGATGCCCTGCCCACCATGATTGAGCGCGACTGGCTGCACGCCTGCGCCCGGCTGGAGGGGCTGGAGCAGGTGCTGGCGCGTATTGCCCAGCGCTTGCGCCGGCCCCGCCCCTTGCTGGACGCGGGCGCCTGGCTCCGGCCGTATTACCCGGAACTGGAATGCTGTTTTCTCGAGCTTTACCCGGCGGTTCGGGCCGCCGTGAGCCGCGAGCGGGCCCGGCTCCTTGTGGAAATGCGTGCATCGGACCGGCCGGCAGGCTAGATTGATACGCAGGCGCCCGCCGCCGGTCCCGGACCGGTACCCGGAATAACACCAGGCGCCCTGATCCGATCATCCGAGGAGGAAGGATTCATGCGTCGATCCAGTCTGATCGCCCTGTTCACCCTGCTGGCCGCCAGCCTGGTCGCCCTGCCTGCTCAGGCCCGCGACCTGACCTTCGGCGGTGCCTCCATCACCGGCGTCTATTACCAGGTCGCGCAGCACGGGTGCCGCCTGCTGGAGCAACACAAGGACGACTACAACTGCGTGGGCCGGCCCACCCAGGGCTCGGTCTTCAACATCAACGCCCTCTCCCAGGGCTCCATCGACTTCGGTGTCGCGCAGTCGGACCGTGCCTGGCAGGCCATCAATGGCGAGGCGGAATGGGAGCGGCGCGGTGCCTTCGAGGAGTTGCGCAGCCTGTTCGCCATGCACCCGGAGACGGTGATGCTGGTGGTGCGTGCCGATAGCGACATCCACTCGGTGGAGGACATCCAGGGCCATACCATCAACATCGGCAACCCGGGCTCGGGCCAGCGCCGCAACGCCATGGACGTGCTGGAGATCTACGGTATCGACCCGCGGGACGACATCCGCGCCCGCAACCTGCAACAGCACGAGGCCTCCCGCGCCCTGGTGGACGGCCAGGTGGACGGCTTCTTCTACACGGTGGGCAACCCCAGCGCTGCCATCGAGGAGCCGGCCAACTCGGTGGATATCCGCATGATCCCGATCAACTCGGATGCCATCCGCGAGTTCGTGGAGGAGCGGCCCTACTACGTGATGACCGCCATTCCCGGTGGCACCTACCCCGGCGTGGACGAAGACATCGAAACCTACGCCGTCACCGCCACCGTGGTGACCCATGCCGACATGGACGAGGACGTGGTCTACGACCTGACCGCCGCCGTGTTTGAACAGATGGATGACCTGCGCAACGCCCACGCCGCCTTCCGCCACCTGGAGCCCGAGGCCATGATGGAAGGGGTCTCGGTGGACCTCCATCCGGGCGCCCTGCGCTACTACGAGGAACAGGGCTGGCGCTGAGCCCCGAGGCCCGCCCCATTCCCCGGGGCGGGCTCCACATCCAACCATTCCAGGCTCACCCCTTGAATGAGTGAACGTGATGGTCAGCAGCAGGCCCGGGCCATGGCCCAGGCCGTGGAGACGGGTGCGCGGCAACCCCGCGGGCGCATCGCCATTGCGGCCATCCCTGCTCTGCCTGGCCTGGTCGGCCTTCCAGCTGGCCATCGCCTGGGACCCCATCGACACCCAGATCGCCCGGGTCTGGCACCTCGCCTTTGCCATCACGCTGGCCTTCCTGCTCTTCCCGGCCCGCCACCGGCCTGCGCCTCGTTGGCTGCAACCTCTGCGCCGGATCGGTCTGTTCCTGGACAACCGCCATCGCATTCCCTGGAGTGACATCCTGCTGGCCCTGACCGCGGCCGCCGCCACGCTATGGATCTGGTGGGACTACGAGGAGATTCTCTGGCGCGCGGGGCTGCCCGAAACCCAGGACATCGTCTTGGGGATTGTCCTCGTCGGGCTACTGCTGGAGGCGGCGCGGCGGACCCTGGGCTGGGCCCTGCCGGTGCTGGCGGCGCTGTTCCTGGCCTACTGCTTCGCCGGCCCCTGGATGCCAGGGTTACTGCGCCACCGAGGTGTTTCCCTGGAGATCCTGGTCAATGACATGTACCTCAGCGACTCCGGCATATTTGGCGTGCCGCTGGGGGTATCGGTGGGGTTCGTCTTCCTGTTCGTGCTGCTGGGAGCACTGCTGGAGCGGGCCGGCGCCGGCAAGTACTTCATCGACGTGGCCTACTCCGCCCTGGGCAGCCTGCGCGGTGGCCCGGCCAAGGCGGCGGTCTTCGCCTCCGGGCTGACCGGGTCGGTGTCGGGGTCGTCCATCGCCAACACCGTCACCACCGGCACGTTCACCATCCCGCTGATGAAGCGGGTGGGGCTGCCGCCGCACAAGGCGGCGGCAGTGGAGGTGGCCGCCTCCACCAACGGCCAGCTGATGCCGCCGGTGATGGGGGCGGCAGCCTTCATCATGGCGGAGATCGTCGGCCTGCCCTACCTGGACGTGCTGCGGGCGGCGATCATCCCGGCGCTGGTGGCCTACATCGCGCTGTTCTACGTGGTGCACGTCGAGGCCTGCAAGGAGAACGTGGCGGTGGTGCCGCGCAGCCAGCTGCCGCCCTTCTGGTCCACCCTGCTGCGCGGCCTGCACTACCTGGTGCCACTGCTCATGCTCATCTGGTTCCTGGTGGTGATGCGCCGCTCGCCGGTGGCCTCGGCGCTGCTCGCCATACAGGCCACCATGGTGATCATGCTGGTGCAACGGCCGATACTCGCCTACCTGACCCACCAGCGGCTGGGCGCCCCGGCCCCGCTCCACCGGGTCCTCGGGCAGGCACTGCTGGGAGGTGTGGGCGACATTCTGCGCGGCATGATCGGCGGGGCACGCAACATGGTGGCCGTGGGCGTGGCCACCGCCACCGCGGGCATCATCGTCGGCGTGGTCAGCACTACCGGGCTGGTGGGGCGGTTCGTCAACGTCATCGAGGTGCTCTCCATGGGCAGCCTCTACCTGATGCTGGGGCTCACCGCGCTCACCTGCATCATCCTCGGCATGGGCCTGCCCACCACCGCCAACTACATCGTCATGGCCACCCTCACCGCGCCGGTCATCGTGCAACTGGGCGGCGATATGGGGCTGCTGATCCCGGTGATCGCCGCCCACCTGTTCGTCTTTTACTTCGGGATCCTCGCCGACGACACACCGCCGGTGGGGCTGGCGGCCTATGCCGGGGCAGCCATCGCCCAGAGCCCACCGCTGCAGACCGGCGTGCAGAGCTTCAGCTACGACCTGCGCACCGCGATCCTGCCCTTCGTGTTTGTTTTCAACACCGAGTTGTTGATGATCGCCGGGCTGGACGACGGCGGCCGGATCATCTGGCAGACCGACCCGGTGATCATCGGCTGGACCTTCCTGACCGCGCTGGCCGGGCTGTTCGCCCTGGTCTCGGCCATCGCCGGCTACGCCGGACGCCACTGCAACGGCCTGGAACGCCTGGCCCTGGTGGGCCTGGCTCTACTGCTGTTACGGCCGGACTGGCTAGCCGACCCGAGTGGCCTGGCCCCCTGGGTGGTACAGTTGGGGTGTCTGACGCTGTATGGTGCGCTGTACAGCTGGCAGCGGTGGCGGGCGCCGGTGCCCGCCTGAGAAGGCTTGCTCACTCCCCTTACCCGCAGGCCAGCAAAGTGCTAGTTTTCGCTTAACACCTTTGCCACTCATCCTTCGCTAACCAGCCGGGGATCACGGAACAACCGGAGCGACCATGTACGAGTTCGTGAATTACCAGGTCAAGGACTACATGACCCGCAGCCCCTGCACCATCAGTCCGGACACCGAGTTGCGGGAACTGGAGGCGCTGTTCTCCCGGCACGATTTCAACGGCGTGCCGGTAGTGGATCAGGACAACACTTTGCTGGGCGTGGCCACCAAGTTCGACCTGCTCAAGGCCTTCACCTTCCAGCCCACGGCCATGATCCCGCCCTACGAGGCCATCATGTCGCGCAAGGTGGCCGATTACATGACCCGCGAACCGGTCACCACCTACCCTGACCGCCCCCTGACCCGGGTGCTGCAGCGGATGGTGGAAATGCGCACCAAGAGCTTCCCGGTGGTGGAAAACGACCAGGTGGTCGGCGTCATCGCCCGCGAGGACATCCTGCGGGCCCTGGAGGACGCCACCCGCGCCAACTGAGCGCCAGGGAGACGGCATGAACCCATCCACCCTGATCGGCATGCTCGGCGGCCTGGGCATGCTGGTCGCCGTGCTCTTCTTCGCCGCCGAGGAGCCGACCGCCTTCATCAACCTGCCGGGCCTGGCCATCGTGCTCGGCGGCACTTTCGCGGCCACCTTCCTCAGCTACCCGCTGAAGGAGGTGCTGCGGGTGTTCGGGCTGTTCGGAATCGTACTGCGCAACGAGCGGCTCTATACCCGGGACGACATGGAGGAGCTGATCCAGATCTCCCGGCTCTGGCTGCGCGGCGATATCCGGGCGGTGGAAAACGCGCTGGACAAGGTCTCCAACCCCTTTCTGCGCACCGGGGTGCAACTGCTGATCGACCTCACCCCCGAGGAGGACATCCTCGACCTGCTGCAGTGGCGCATCTCCCGCCTCCGGGCCCGAGAGCGCGCCGAGGCGCAGCTCTTCCGGGTCATGGCCAGTTTTGCGCCGGCCTTCGGCATGATCGGCACCCTGGTGGGGCTGATCAACATGATGTTCATCCTGGACGAGGGGGACATCGCGGTGATCGGCCAGCACATGGCCGTCGCGCTGCTCACCACGTTCTACGGGATCCTGTTGGCCAATATGGTCTTCAAGCCCATCGCCGTGAAGCTGGAACGGCGCACCGAGCAGCGGGTGGTGCTGATGAACATGGTGCTGCAGGGGATCTCCATGATGTGCCAGAAGCGCAATCCCACCCTGATGCGTGAGACGCTGAACTCCTTCATGGCGCACTACAAGGACGAAATCCACGACCCCAGCATCCGGCTGGACACGGAGAACGGGGCCCAGGAGGCGGAAGGGGCCGGCCGTGGCCGCTGAGGAACCCGCAGGCGGCCAGGCCAGCTCCGCGGTGCACCGGGGGCGCTTCGCCCAGTGGCACGTGGAGCCGCCCGAGGACCAGGAGGGGGAGAGCTGGCTGCTGGTCTACCTGGACGTGATGACGCTGTTGCTGGTCATGTTCGTCGTGATGCTGGCCTTCATCGACGATCACGCGGGCGTGACGCCGCAGGATCCGGGCATTTTCGCTGGCCAGACCGGGGGTGGGCGAGGCCGTCCCGCCCACCGGGGCGCCAAGCGTGCTTGAGGGCGAAAGGGGCCCGCTGGACGCCCATCCGGACATTCTGGACCCAATTGAAGAGCCCGAGCACCGGCCGGAGGAGTCCGCCGACCCGGCCATGCAGGCGGAACTGGATGCCCTGGGCGATGATATCGACGTCCTGGTAGAGGCGGGGAGCATCAGTTTCCGGATCAGCGACGAGATCCTGTTCCCCTCCGGCGAGGCGGAACTGACCGACGAGGGTCTGGACGTCCTCGGTCAGCTGGTCCCGGTGCTGCAGGCCAGCCCCCACCGGATCACCGTGGAGGGGCACACCGACAACGTGCCCATTGCCACCGAGCGTTTTCCGTCGAACTGGGAGCTGTCCACCGGGCGCGCGACCCGCGTCGTGCGTTTTCTCCAGGCGCAGGGCATCGACGCCCCTCGCCTGCAGGCCACCGGACTGGCGGAGACCCGGCCGATTGCCGATAACGCCACCCCCGAGGGCCGGGCCCAGAACCGCCGGGTGGAACTGGTGCTGCAGACTGCAGGGGAGTGATCCGACCCGCTTTGTGGTCCGTCAGGATTGCAGGCATACTTGGCCGGCTTACCCCTATGAACCAAAGGGCATTAACACGGAATGATCAACAAAGCCCCCAAGCACCCCTTCAGGCTCTGGCTCCAGGGATTGAGCCTGCCTGATCTCCTGGACGTCCGGGGCCATTCCCCGGACTTCTCCGGCTCACGCGCCGGCTATATCAACACCCGCATCCAGCCGCTGGCACTGGTGCTCGCGCTGCTGATCCCCGCCTGGATCCCGGTGGACGCCCTGTTCATGCCTCAGGGCGAGTTCATGGTGATGGCCGGGCTGAGAGTGGTCGCCGGCACGGCGCTGCTCGTGCTGTTTTTCGGTTGCGCACGCAATCAACTGACCTTGTCGCAGGCCCGGTTCCGGCTGGCGGTGCTGATGACCGCGCCACTGCTCCTGTATGCCGCCGCCCGGCTGGTGCTCAACGGCGACGTGGCACCGGGGCTGATCCTCGGCTATTCCTTCTTTCCCGTGCTCACGGTGGTCATGCTGACGGTCTTCCCGCTGACCCTGCGGGAGGCCGCCAGCTTCACCCTGCCCGTGGTGCTGCTCTACGCCGCCCTGGAGGTCGCGCTGGGCCGGAGCGCCGACCTGCAGAGCATGGGCGGGCTCTGGCTGCTGGTGCTGGTGGCCCTGGTGGCCATCTGGTCGGTGATGGGTCAGCTCCTGATGCTGCTTCGCCTCTATCGCCAGGCCACCCGCGACCCGCTTACCGGCCTGTTCAACCGCCGGGCCCTGACCGAGCAGATTGAGCTGGAGCGGGCTCGCAGCCGTCGTAATGGCCGACCACTGACCGTGCTGCTGTTCGACCTGGACCGGTTCAAGCGTATCAACGATACGCACGGTCACCTGCTGGGCGACCGGGTCCTGCAGACGTTTGCCCGGGTGGCCGAGGACAACCTGCGTGAAACGGACCACTTTGGGCGCTGGGGCGGTGAAGAGTTCCTGGCCGCGCTGCCGGAGACCGGGACCGAGGGGGCGCAAACGGTAGCGGAACGCGTGCGCCAGGCCTGCGAACAGGCCACCCTGCCCCTGGCCAACGGACAACGTCTCGGCTTTACTACCAGTATCGGTGTGGCCACCCTGCAGCCGGAAGAAAGCCTGGATTCCCTGTTCAACCGGGTGGACGAGGCCCTATACAATGCCAAGGCGTACGGCAGAAACCGCGTGGTAGAGGCAGAGGCCCCGACCAGAGAATGAATATCCCCGCTGAACCCCGATTCACCCTGTTCCCGCCGGTCATCACCTTCCTGCTGATCGTCAACGGGGTGGTGTTCCTGCTGCAGGGGTTCATGGGGCCGATGCTCATCACGCATTTTGCCCTGTGGCCGCTGGGCACCCCGGAGGCCATGCCCTTCATGGGCCGGCTGACCCAGGTGCCCGACTTCCAGGTCTGGCAACTGGTCACTTACGGCTTTCTCCACGGCGGGCTGTTTCACCTGTTCGTGAACCTTTTCGCCATGTGGATGCTGGGCGTGCAGGTGGAGAACGCCTGGGGCTCACGGCTTTTCGCCATCTACTTTCTCATCTGCGTGATCGGGGCCGGGTTGGTGCAACTGGTGGTGGCCACGCAGATGGCCGCCGATGGCGACATTTACCCGACGGTCGGCGCTTCCGGCGGGGTGTTCGGCATCCTGCTGGCGTTCGGCATGATGTTCCCGAACCAGCGCCTGATGCTGATCTTTCTGCCGGTCCCCATCAAGGCCAAATACTTCGTCCTGGCCTACGGCGCCTTCGAACTGTTCGCCGGCATCACCCGGACCGATGCGGGCATCGCCCACTTCGCACACCTCGGGGGCATGGTGGTGGGGCTCCTGCTCATCCAGTACTGGCGCGGACGGCTGCCCATCAAACCGCGCCGCCAGGTTTTCTGGTGGTAGGCCCTGTGGCGTCGCCACCAGGGGCCGAAAAACGAGTGATCCGATGGGTATTCTCCGGTGGGCCTTGTCCGCTACCTTAGTGACTCACACGGATTACATGTTCCAATCCACAGAATGGACCCCCATAATCAGGGCACCCGGTCTGGCGGTCACGCCGCTGTGATAGGCTTTTGCCATCCCCTGGTGGGCGAATCCACGGAAGACAGGATCACGGGTATATGGTCACTGCAAACCCCAGCGTGAGATTGAGTGGTCTCGCAGGCCGCCTGGTGCGGGAAGGACTGCTCAACGAGGACACGGCCCGCCGGCTCACCGAGGAGGCGCTGAAAAAACGCCGCCCGCTGATCAGTCACCTGGTCGAGTCCAAGGCACTCCCCGCCCACGAGGTGGTCCAGCAGGCAGCCATCGAATTCGGCATCCCGGCGCTGGATCTCAACGCCGTGGAGATCGACACCGCCGCCATCAAGCTGGTCTCCGAAAAGCTGATCCGCACCCATAATGCCCTGCCGCTGTTCCGCCGCGGCAAACGCCTCTTCCTCGGCGTGGTCGACCCCACCAACCTGGAGGCGCTGGACGAGATCAAGTTCCACACCGGACTGACCACCGAGGCCATCCTGGTGGAGCCGGACAAACTCGCCCAGGTGATGGAAAAGGCCCTGGAGCAGGCCGCCGGGGGCGACTCCGCACTCAAGGAGCTGGATCTCGAGGATGACCTTGAAAACCTGTCCATCTCCAGCGGCGAAGATGAAGACGACGCCGAACCCACCTTCGGGAAAGAGGGCGAGAAGGACGACGCGCCCGTGGTGCGGTTCGTCAACAAGCTCCTGCTCGATGCCATCCGCAAGGGCGCCTCGGACATCCACTTCGAGCCCTTCGAGAAGGAGTACCGGGTCCGCTTCCGACAGGACGGTATCCTGCACGAGGTGTCGAGGCCGCCAGTCAACCTGGCCGGGCGGCTGGCGGCGCGCCTGAAGGTCATGTCGCGGATGGATATCGCCGAGAAGCGGGTGCCCCAGGACGGGCGCATCAAGATGAGCATCTCGCGCAACCGGGCGATCGACTTCCGTGTCAGCACCTGCCCCACGCTGTTCGGCGAAAAAGTGGTGCTGCGTATCCTCGACCCGAGCAGCGCCCAGATGGGGATCGACCAGCTGGGCTACGAACCGGAGCAGAAGCAGCTCTATCAGGACGCGCTGAGCAAACCCTACGGCATGATCCTGGTCACCGGGCCCACCGGCTCGGGCAAAACGGTCTCGCTCTACACCGGCCTCAATATCCTTAACACCCCGGATCGCAACATCTCCACCGCCGAGGACCCCTCCGAGATCAACATGCCGGGGGTCAACCAGGTCAACATCAACCCCAAGGCGGGCCTGACCTTCGCCAGCGTCCTGCGCGCCTTTCTCCGCCAGGACCCGGACATCATCATGGTGGGTGAGATCCGCGACCTGGAAACGGCCGAGATCGCCATCAAGGCCGCGCAGACCGGGCACCTGGTCCTCTCCACCCTGCACACCAACGACGCCCCGCAGACCCTGACCCGCCTGGCCAACATGGGCGTACCCGCCTACAACATCGCCTCGTCGGTGACGCTGATCATCGCCCAGCGCCTGGCCCGGCGCCTCTGCAGCCACTGCAAGACGCCGGAAGACGTCCCCCGCGAGGCCCTGCTCGAGGAGGGCTTCACCGAGGAGGACCTGGACGCCGGTGTCACCGTGTACGCCCCCCAGGGCTGCGAGCACTGCACCGAGGGTTACAAGGGCCGGGTAGGCATCTACCAGGTTATGCCGGTATCCGAAGAGATGGGGCGTATTATCATGGAGGGGGGCAACGCCATCCAGCTGGCCGACCAGGCCGCCAAGGAGGGGGTGAATGACCTCCGCCGCTCCGGCCTGCTGAAGGTCATCCAGGGTGTTACCAGCCTCCAGGAAGTCAATCGGGTCACCAAGGACTGATCACCGCTACCAGGGAACTGATTTATGGCCGTCGCCACCGCAAAGAAAACCAGTCGCAAGAAACCCAAGCAGCAGCCGGTCTTCAACTGGGAGGGCACCGACAAGCGCGGCGCCAAGGTCAAAGGCAGCATGCACGCGGAAAACCCGCTGACCCTCAAGGCAGAGTTCCGCCGCCAGGGCATCATCCCGATCAAGGTGCGCCGGCGCTCGCCGCTCGAGGAGATGCTCAACTCCGGCAGCAAGAAGATCAAACCGTCCGATATCGCCTATTTCAGCCGCCAGCTGGCCACCATGCTGCAATCCGGTGTCCCGCTGGTGCAGGCATTGGACATCGTGGGCAAGGGCGACGAGCACGCCGGCATGCGCGAGCTGGTCGGCGAGATCAAAAATGACGTGGAATCGGGCACGGCGCTCCACGTGGCGCTGCAAAAGCACCCGCGCTACTTCGACGACCTGTTCGTCAGCCTGGTGGCGGCCGGTGAATCGGCGGGTGTGCTCGACACCCTGCTCGACAAGATCGCCACCTACAAGGAAAAGACCGAGTCCATCAAGGGCAAGATCAAAAAAGCCCTGTTCTACCCCACGGCCGTCATCGTGGTGGCCATCGTGGTCACGGCGATCCTGCTGATCTGGGTGGTGCCGCAGTTCGAGTCGCTGTTCCGCGGTTTCGGGGCCGACCTGCCGCTCTTTACCCAGATGGTCATCAACCTGTCGGACTTCATGCAGAGCTACTGGTTCGTGATGCTAGCGGGGGCCATCGGGCTGGGCTGGGCCTTCAGCACCGCCCGACGAAAATCGAAACGCTTTGCCCAGAACCTGGACCGGTTCTCGCTGAAGATCCCGGCCATCGGCACCATCCTCTACAAGGCGGCCGTGGCCCGGTTCGCCCGCACCCTGGCCACCATGTTCGCCGCCGGCGTGCCCCTGGTGGAGGGCCTGCGGTCGGTGGCCAGCGCCACCGGCAACTACGTCTTCGAGTCAGCGGTGCTGCAGATCCGGGAGCAGGTGGCCGCCGGCCAGCAGTTGCAGATCTCCATGCGCCTGTCCAATGTCTTCCCCAACATGGCCATCCAGATGGTCTCCATTGGTGAGGAGTCCGGCTCACTGGACAGCATGCTGAGCAAGGTGGCGGACTACTACGAGGAAGAGGTGGACAACGCCATCGACAGCCTGAGCAGCCTGCTGGAGCCCATGATCATGGCCATTCTCGGCGTCCTGGTCGGCGGCCTGGTCATCGCCATGTACCTGCCCATCTTCCAGATGGGCTCCGCCATCTGACATGGTGGCCGACCTGATGACGGCGCTTGCCGCCAGCCCGGGGCTGGCGGCCCTCTGCGCACTGCTCATCGGCCTGGTGGGTGGGCAGTTTCCTCAACGTGGTCATTCTGCGCCTGCCGGTCATGATGGAACGCGCCTGGCAAGCAGAAATCGCCACGAGTCAGGGCCAGGCTGTTCAGGCGGCGCCGGCCCCCTTCAACCTGGTCACGCCGCGATCCCGCTGCCCGCAATGCGGCCATGCGATATCGGCGCTGGAGAACATCCCGGTGCTCAGCTGGCTGCTCCTGCGGGGCCGCTGTCGGGGCTGCGGGGCGCGGATCAGCGCCCGCTACCCGCTGGTGGAGCTGGCCACGGCGCTGCTGTCCGCGCTGGTGGTGCTGCAGCTGGGGGTCACCAGCGAGGCAGCCTGGGCGCTGGTACTCACCTGGGCGTTGGTGGCCCTGTCCGGCATCGACATGGACACCCAGTTGTTGCCCGACAGCATCACCCTGCCACTGCTCTGGCTCGGGCTGCTGATCAACAGCTTCGCCGTCTTCACCGACCTGAGTTCAGCGGTCTGGGGCGCCGCCCTGGGCTACCTGGCCCTCTGGGGCGTTTTCCACGCCTTCCGCCTGCTCACCGGCAAGGAGGGCATGGGCTACGGCGATTTCAAACTGCTCGCCGCCCTGGGCGCCTGGATGGGCTGGCAGGGGCTGCCCGTGATCATTCTGCTCTCGTCGCTGGTGGGTGCCGTGGTGGGCGTGGCGCTCATGGTGCTCAAGAACCGCGGGCGCGACGTGCCCATCCCCTTCGGCCCCTACATCGCCGCGGCCGGTTTCATCGCACTGCTCTGGGGTGAAGACCTCACCCGTTGGTACTTCCGCGTCTCGGGGCTGGGCTGAATGGACAGTGCCCCGCCCCGCTCCCCCAGCGGCCCCACGCTGACCATCGGCGTGACCGGCGGCATTGCCAGCGGCAAGAGCACCGTCACGGCCCTGTTTGCCGCCCGCGGCCTGCCCGTGGTGGATACCGACCTGATCGCCCGCGAGGTGGTGCGCCCGGGCAGCGAGGGGTTGCGCCAGCTGGTGGCGGCCTTCGGCGAGGGCATTCTGACACCCGCCAGCGAGTTGGACCGGCCGGCCCTGCGGCGACGGATCATGGGCGATGCCACTGACCGCAAACGGCTGGACGCCCTGCTCCACCCGCTGATCTTCCAACGGATGGAACAACGGCTGGCGGCCATCCGGGCACCGGTGGCGCTGGTGGCCATCCCGCTGCTGGTGGAGACCGGTGCCCAACAATTCCTACACCGAATACTGGTTGTAGATGTACCCGAGACCTGTCAGATTGAACGCTTGATGGCGCGCGACGGGATGAAACGGGCCGACGCGGAGCGAATGCTCGCGACCCAGGCCTCCCGGGCGCAGCGCCTGACCCATGCCACTGATATCATCGACAACACGGGTAGGCCGGAAGACCTGCCTGGCGAGGTGGCCAGGCACTACCTTCGCTGGCTGAAAGTCGCAACAGGATTGGGAGCCGTCCATGCTGTGGAGTGACAATGACCTGTTACTGGCCACCGGCCTGCTATCCAGCGAGACCGACATGCATTCAGGCACCCCCCACGCCGACACCGAAACCCTGATCATCTACGAGCAGCCCCTCAACGAGCGCATCCGCACCCTGCTCCGGCTGGAGCACCTCTTCCGCACGGCCCGGCAGGGCCTCGAAGGCGACAGCGAACTGCACAGCCGCGTCTGCATCGATGCCCTGGTGGATGTGCTGGGCGTACTCTCCCGGGGCGATGTGCGCTCGGAAATGATCAAGGAGCTGGAGCGGCTGGCCAATGCCATGCAGGCGCTGCAGGACCGCCCCGACGTGGATGACACCCAGCTGCGGCGCTACACCGATGACTGCCAGGCGATCATCGACCGGCTGCGCGGAGACCGCACCCCGCTGGGCCAGGCCATGCGCGACGATGAGCTGATCGGCAGTATCTCCCAGCGCTCCGCGATGGGGGCCGGCACCTGCGGATTCGATGTGCCGGCCTATCAGATGTGGCTGGAACAACCGGCGGCGGCACGCCGCACCACGCTGGAGCGCTGGTTCAACGCCTTTGAGGACCTGGGCGTGGCCACCGCCCTCATTCTGCAGCTGTTGCGCGGCAGCGCGGCGCCACGGCACCGGCGGGCGGAGGGTGGAAGCACCCAGATCAAGCTACCGCGCAACAACGATTTCCAGCTCATACGCGTGGGGGTTCATCCCGACCTGGGGGTCTTCCCGGAGATCAGCGGCAGCCGCTACTTTGTCACCATCCGTTTCATGGAGCAGCCGGACACCCGCGAGCGGCCCGAGCCGACCGGTGAGTCCATCCCCTTCAGCCTCCACACCTGCGCGATCTGACCCACCGCCGGCGCTAAGGCGCGGCCTCACTCACCGCGCCGGAAGCCGGTGATGCCGGCCACGCCATGCGCCCCGGCCGCCCACGCGCTGCCCAGGGCCTCCGGCCCGAGCCCCCCGAGCGCGTACACCGGCAGGGCCAGCCCTGCGGTCCACTCCCGGAAGCGCGCCCAGCCCAGCGGTACTGCCCCGGGGTGTGACCGGGTGGCCGCCACCGGCGAGAGCAGGGCGTAATCCAAACCTAGCGCCTGGGCGTGGGCCAGCTCCTCCGGCCCGTGGCAGGAGGCACCCACACGGGCAAACCCCTCGGGACGCCCCTGGCAGGCCATCAGCCGTCGCGCCGTCAGATGCAGCGCATGCCCGCCGGCCTGCCGGACCTCTTCCGGCGCCGCGTTGGCGGTCACGTCCACGCCGCGGGGGCCGAGCCGGCCCAGGGCCAACTTCAACCCCTCGGCAAAGGCTGGCCCGCTCCATCCGGGCAGGCGCAGTTGCAACCAGGCCCCGCGGGCCGGCACGGCGAGCTGATCCAGCCAGCCGGCCAACGCCTCCAGGTCGTCCACGGGCAGGGCCCGGGTAATGATGAGAAAGGGGGGCAGCCCGAGTCGTCTGATGATGGGGAGGTTGGCCTCGGGGAAGCGGCGGTGGGCAAGCTCCGGGGCGGTGAGCCAGGCCAGCGGCTGCCCCTCCACGCCACGGGGCTCCCCCCGCCAATCGGTCACCCGGTGTACGTCCAGGCAGACGTGGCGGTCGGGGTAGTCGTGGTGGATACGCATCAGCGGGGAGGTGGCCGTGGGCACGATGGCCAGCTCCTCTTCCAACTCCCGGGCCAGTGCCACGGTCACGTCCTCGCCCGGCTCCACCTTGCCGCCGGGAAACTCCCAGCAGCCGCCCTGGTGCAGGTGCTCTGCACGGCGCGCCACCAGGATCCGCTGCCCGGCGTCGAGGATGACACCCACGGCCACGTGGATACGCTTCATGACGGAATCAGGTGCGGTATTCGGCGTTGATACGCACGTAGTCGTAGGAGAAATCACAGGTCCAGACGGTCGCCTCGGCGCCGCCCCGTCCCAGGCCGATGCGAATGGTTACCTCGGGCCCCTGGATACGGCGGGATGCCTCCGCCTCCTCATAGGCCGCGGCCCGCCCCCCATGCTCAGCAATCCGGTAGTCGTCCAGGTCGATGGTAACGCCGTCCACATCCAACCCATCGATGCCGGCCCGGCCCACCGCGGCCAGGATCCGACCCCAGTTGGGATCGGCCGCGAACAGCGCAGTCTTGACCAGGGGCGATTCCGCCACGGTGAAGGCAACCTGCTCGGCCTCCGCCTCGCTGGCCGCACCCGCCACCTGGACATTGATCAGCCGCGTCGCCCCCTCGCCGTCGCGGGCGATCGCCCGCGCCAACTCCACGCAGAGCCCGGTCAGCGCGGTCTGCAGGCGCTCGTGGTCGGCCTGATCAGCCGGGGCCACGCCGGCACGCCCGGTAGCCACCAGCACGCAGGCGTCGTTGGTGGAGGTGTCCCCGTCCACCGTCACGCGGTTGAACGACTGGCCCACCGCGGCGCTCAGCAAGCCCTGTAACCCGGCCTGATCGATTTCGGCATCAGTGGCCAGGAAGGCCAGCATGGTCGCCATGTTGGGGCGGATCATGCCCGACCCCTTGGCCATGCCGGTGAGCGTCACCTCACCGCCAGACAAGCGCACCCGGCGGGAGGCCAGCTTGGGGCGGGTATCGGTGGTCAGGATGCCCCAGCCCGCTTCCTCCCAGCCATCGGGGCTCAACGCGGAGAGCGCGGCCGGCAGGCCCGCGGTGATACGGTCCACCGGTAACGGCTCGCCGATCACGCCGGTAGAGAAAGGCAGGACGGCCTGCTCCCCGGCACCGACCTGCTCGGCCAGCGCCCGACAGCAGGCGTGGGCATCGCGCATGCCCTGCTCACCGGTGCCGGCGTTGGCATTGCCAGTGTTGATCAGCAACCAACGGGGGCTCCCGGCGGCCAGGTGGGCGCGGGCCACGTGCACCGGCGCCGCGCAGAAACGGTTGCGGGTAAAGACCGCCGCGCACCGGCTGCCCTCGTCGAGGGCCATGACCACCAGATCGCGGTGATCCGGCTTCTTGATGCCCGCACAGGCAGTCCCCAGACTGACCCCGTCCACCGGTAGAACGGCGGATGACGACTGCTCACTCATCCCTCGCCCTCAGGTCAGCTTGCCGCAGCACTGCTTGTATTTCTTGCCCGAGCCGCAGGGGCAGGACTCGTTGCGCCCCACCTTGCGGCCGAAGGGCTGCTGCGCGGCCTGTTGGGCCGGCTGGGCAGCGCCGGGGGCCTGCCCCTGCTGACCGGACTGGCCACCGCCCTGCTCTGAGAAGCCGCTGGCCTGGGCGTGGCGGTACTGCATCTCGCCCTGCCGGCGGCGCTGTTCCTCCACGGCCTCCACGTCCTCTTCGGCGCGCACGCGGACGCGGCAGAGCAGGCCGACAACCTCACGCTTCAGCCCCTCCAGCATCTCCTGGAACATGGCGAAGGCCTCGCGCTTGAACTCCTGCTTGGGGTTACGCTGGGCGTAACCGCGCAGGTGAATCCCCTGGCGCAGGTAGTCCATGGCCGCCAGGTGCTCCTTCCAGGTCTTGTCCAGCACCTGCAGCATCACGGCCTTCTCGAACTGGCGCAGTACCTCGGAACCCGCCTGCTCCTCCTTGGAGCGGTAGTGCGCCTCCACCTCGTGATGGATGCGCTCGCGCAGGGTCTCCTCGTGCAGGCTGTCATCCTCGTCCAGCCACTGCTGCACCGGCAGCTTGAGCCCGAAATCCGCCTCCAGGGTCTCTTCCAGGCCGCGCACATCCCATTGCTCGTCGATGGAGCCCGGCGGGATGAACTCGGAGATGACGCTGTCGATGACATCGTTGCGCATGGCATCGACCGTCTCGGAGATATCCTCCGCCTCCAGCAGCTCGCGGCGTTGCTGGTAGATGACCCGGCGCTGGTCGTTGGCCACGTCGTCGAAGTCCAGCAGGTGCTTGCGGACGTCGAAGTTGTACGCCTCCACCTTGCGCTGGGCGTTTTCGATGACCCGGGAGACCATGGTGCTCTCGATGGCCTCGCCCTCCTCCATGCCCAGGCGCTGCATCATGCTGGACATGCGGTCGGAGGCGAAGATGCGCAGCAGACTGTCCTCCAGCGACAGGTAGAAGCGGGTGGAGCCCGGATCCCCCTGCCGCCCGGAGCGGCCGCGCAGCTGGTTGTCGATGCGCCGCGACTCGTGGCGCTCGGTACCGATCACGTGCAGGCCGCCGGCCTCGATCACCCGGTCGTGGCGCGTCTGCCAGTCCTGTTTGATCTTTTCGATCCGCCCCTCGCTGGCATCGTCACCCAGCTCGGCCAGTTCCGCGTCCAGGTTGCCGCCCAGGACAATGTCGGTACCGCGACCGGCCATGTTGGTGGCAATGGTCACCGCGCCCGGCAGGCCGGCGTTGGCGATGATCTTCGCCTCCTGCTCGTGGTTCTTGGCGTTCAGGACGTTGTGCGCGATCTTCCGCTTACGCAGCTGATTGGAGAGCAGCTCCGAGGCCTCGATGGAGGTAGTGCCCACCAGCACCGGGCGGTCGTTTTCCACGCACCACTCGATGTCCTTGATGATGGCGTCGTACTTTTCAGCGGCCGTCCGGTACACCAGGTCCGTCATGTCGTCGCGGACCATGGGCCGGTGGGTGGGGATGGAGAGCACCTCCAGCCCGTAGATGTGCTGGAACTCGAACGCCTCGGTGTCCGCCGTACCGGTCATGCCGGCCAGCAGGTCGTACATGCGGAAGTAGTTCTGGAAGGTGATGGACGCCAGGGTCTGGTTCTCGGACTGGATCGGCACCCCTTCCTTGGCCTCCACCGCCTGGTGCAGGCCCTCCGACCAGCGCCGGCCCGGCATCGCACGGCCGGTGAACTCGTCCACGATGACGATCTTGTCGTCCTGGACCAGGTAGTTGACGTCCTTCTGGAACAGGGTGTGGGCGCGAAGGGCTGCGTTCAGGTGGTGGACCAGGGCGATGTTGCGGGCGTCGTAAAGGGTCTCGCCCTCCTCCAGCAGCCCCTCCTCCTGGAGCAGGCGCTCGATGTTCTCGTGCCCCTCCTCGGTGATGTGGGCCTGGCGCGCCTTCTCGTCCAGGTAGTAATCGCCGGGGCCCTCGTCCTCCTCCTGGCGCTTGAGTTTGGGCACGATGCGCGACATCTGCTGGTAGAGCTCGCTGCTCTGCTCCGCGGGCCCGGAGATGATCAACGGCGTACGCGCCTCGTCGATCAGGATAGAGTCCACCTCGTCGACGATGGCGAAGGCCAGGTCCCGCTGGACCCGGTCCTCGGGCCGGAAGGCCATGTTGTCGCGCAGGTAGTCGAACCCGAACTCGTTGTTGGTGCCGTAGGTGATGTCGGCCGCGTAGGCCTCGCGCTTCTCCTCGCGGCTCTGGCCGGGCACCACCACGCCCACCTTCAGGCCGAGAAACTCGTAGATCCGACCCATCCAGGCGGCGTCACGCCGGGCCAGGTAGTCATTGACCGTGACCACGTGTACGCCACGGCCGTTCAGGGCGTGCAGATAGACCGCCAGGGTGGCTACCAGGGTCTTGCCCTCACCGGTCTTCATCTCGGCGATCTTGCCCTGGTGCAGTACCATGCCGCCGATGAGCTGCACATCGAAATGGCGCATGCCCACGGCACGGCGGGCGGCCTCTCGGCAGACCGCAAACGCCTCGGGCAGGATGTCGTCCAGCGTCCGCCCCTGCTCCACCTGTTCGCGGAACGCCTGGGTGCGCGCCCGCAACTCGTCATCGGAAAGGGCCTCAATATCGGGCTCCAGCGCATTGATGCGCTCCACCTGCTTGCTCAAGCGCTTGACGGCGCGATCATTGCGGGTGCCGAAGACCTTTTTGGCGATGGCGCTAAACATGAACTCTCCCGGGGAGACAACTCGGATTTGATCGATGGTTCGCGAAGCGACCTACTATATATCATATGGCTGGGGGTCGCATGACCCCCGACGGAGCGCTGGAGGACGCCCATGAACCGGCCCGGAAAACCGCAGCGACTGAACCATTGGTTGAACCAGCTGCCGGTGGAACAGCGCACCATGCGCCAGCTCAGCCACTTTGCGCGGCTGGCCAACCGACTTAAGGGGGAGATGCCACCGGAGCTGCAGGGCCCCTGGAAGCTGGCGGCCCTGGATGCGGAACGGCTGCTACTGGTGACGGAGGACAGCCTCTGGGCCACCCGCCTGCGCTACCTGGAGGCACCGCTGCTGGATGCCGCCGAGCGCATCTCGGGCCTGCGCCCGCGCCAGCTGGAGGTGCAGGTTCGGCCCACCAAGGCGCGCGAAAGGCGCCGGGGGCCGCCCCGCAAGGCACCGGGGCCGGAGGCCATCGCCAGCATCCGGCAAAGCGCGGCCCATGCGCCCGAGCCGCTACGCCAGGCCCTGCTGCGCCTGGCTGACGACATGGAGGCTTACGGGAAGAAGGGCTGAGCCGGCGGCTCAGTCCTGCTGGCCGGCCTGCCGCTCCTTGAGCCGGCGAACCACGTCGGCCAAGGCGCTGTTGAACAGCCGGTTGTCGTCCAGGATCAGCACCGAGGAATCAGCCAGCCCCCCGGCCAACTCATCCACAGTGGTCTCCAGCACCTTGAAGCCGGCCCGGTTGGCGAACACCATGACCTCACCTTCCTGGCGCCGCCCGGCCAGACGACCCTGCAGGCGCCGGCCATGGTCGCGGAGGAACTCGAACCAGGTCCCCACCGGCACCCGCCGCAGGCGCTGGCCGTTGGCCTCCAGGTCGCGCGGGTTGGCGCCACTTCCCTCCGCAGCCACCGCCACCGGCGCATCCGCCAGCGAGGGGTCCGCGGCCCGCAGGCACTTCAGGTGCTCCGCCTCCAGGGCCCGCAGCAGCTTGTGCATCTCGAACGGGTTGTAGAGCACCCAGGAGAGGCCTTCCGCCAGTTCGTGGAGCAGCAGCGGGATCTCCACCACCAACTGCTGCTGCACCTCCGGGTCCTCATGCCGCTCCACGCTCCAGAGCAGGCGCTCCATCAGGGCGCACTGGCGGACCCAAGTCTCACTGTCCACGCCCTCTTTCAGACAGGTGATAAAGAGCACCCGGGCCCAGGTGTCCTCCAGCAGTTCCCGCACCAGCCGCGGCGGATTGCGCCCTTCCAGGCACCGCCGCACCTCCCGTCGGACCCGCTCACGGGCGGCCTCCACCTGATTCCGGTTGGCCTCCGCCTCCTGCCGGATCCCGCGACCACCGTCTCCATCGCCGCGCTTCCCGGACGCCCCCTCCGCGGGAGCGCCGTACCCCGGATCCCGCTCCAGCGGCCCATCGGCCCGTGGCGACAGGGGCCGGACCGGGACCACCGGTGCCCGCCCGGTGATTGCGGTCTCTACCTCCGCGTACAGCGGCCCCAGCCCCCGCATCAACTGACGATCGAACAGCTTCAGCAGCACCAGCCGGGGCTCCAGAGCGAACTGCAGCATTTCCGTGGCACGGGCGAACAGCCGGGCCAGGCAGGCCGGGTCAAGCGGGTTGTCTTCCTCGCGGACTTCGGCCCCCGGGTACTGTTGCCCGAGCAGGCGGGTTACCTCCACCAGCTGTGGACTGAACCGCCGCCGCGCCTTCGCGGCCAGAGCGTCCACCGCCAGGGCCATTTCACGGGCCGAGTGGTCTGCGGGGTCGGCCGGGGCGCCAGGCGTGTCGGTGTCGCCGGCCTCGTTGCTGCTGGGGAGCCTGCTGAAACGGTACTCCAGGCCGGCCCGGAATATTTCCTCCAGCTCGTGCCGGCGCAGGCGCAGATCCCGCATGGCGCGGAGCCAGGCGTCCCTGGCGCCGTCCCCGACAGCAGGGTGGGCACCATCGAACAGCGCGTCGTCGGCCTCGTCCAATACACGGCGGATCAGCGTCAGCAGCCGCTCGTCCACAAGCCCACGGACCCGTTCCACCGCTTCCGGCATGGGCTGGGAACGGTTGGCCGACTCCCGGCGCAGGTAAACGACCTTCCCTCCGGTGTTCGACACAGGTCCTCCATTACTGGCTGTTGAATCCGCTATGCTGATGCCGACGCGGGGCAAAGCCGATATACTTTGCCGTTTGCCGCGCCCACTGGGCCGGGTGCGACAGCCCCCGCCGCCATTATTGTCCGCAAGGGGCCGGGCTGTGCAAGCGCGAACCGAACAGGAGGAGAACCATGACGGATATTGAGGCCGTACTCGGCAACGAAGCGCAAAACCTGCTGGAGCATCGGTGCGAGGGCATATGCCGCGAGCACCTGCATCTCCCCGGCGGGGACTACGTGGACCGGGTCGTTGCCCAGAAGGACCGAAAGCCCGCCGTGCTGCGCAACCTGCAAAGCCTCTTTTCCACCGGGCGGCTCGGCGGCACCGGGTACCTGTCGCTGCTGCCCGTGGACCAGGGGGTGGAGCACTCCGCCGGCGCGTCCTTTGCACCCAACCCGGCCATGTTCGACCCGGAGCACATCGTGCAACTGGGGATTGAGGGCGGCTGCAACGGCGTGGCCTCCACCCTGGGGGTGCTCTCCTCCGTGGCGCGGCGCTATGCCCACCGCATCCCGTTCATCGTGAAGCTCAACCACAACGAGCTGCTGACCTACCCCAACATCCACGACCAGACCCTGTTCGCGCAGGTAGAGCAGGCGTTCGACATGGGGGCGGTGGCGGTGGGTGCCACCATCTATTACGGCAGCCCCGAGTGCCGCCGGCAGATCATCGAGATCAGCGAGGCCTTCGCCCGCGCCCATGAGCTGGGCATGGCCACGATCCTCTGGGCCTACCTGCGGAACAACGACTTCAAGCAGGACGGCACCGACTACCACGTCTCCGCCGATCTCACCGGCCAGGCCAACCACCTGGCGGCCACCATCAACGCCGATATCGTCAAGCAGAAGCAGCCGGAGAATAACGGCGGCTATAACGCGGTCGGCTTCGGCAAGACCCACCCCAAGGTGTACGACGAGCTGACCACGGATCACCCCATCGACCTGACCCGCTACCAGGTGGCCTGCTGCTACATGGGCCGAGCCGGGCTGATCAACTCCGGCGGTGCCTCCGGCGAGAACGACCTGCAACAGGCGGTGCGCACCGCGGTGATCAACAAGCGGGCCGGCGGCATGGGCCTGATCTCCGGGCGCAAGGCCTTTCAGAAGCCGCTGGACAAGGGCGTGGAGCTGCTGCACGCCATCCAGGACGTCTACCTGGACGAACGCATCACGGTGGCGTGAGCCACGGACACCACCCCGACTGCACCGGGGTGGTGCACTGGCACCGCGCGACGCGGGCATCTGTATATAATAAGTGTCGCGCCCGGTTATGGGGCGTTTTTGCCCAACGCTTCAACAATTTAGCGACACCAAGGCGCTTGCCTTTGACGGCCCCCTCCGTTATCTTGCGAGGCCGTTATCGGCATTTCTCATGCCGCCTGCATAACTCGAACAAGCCATTGCCCACCCGCCCGGACTCGGGCTCCGGCCGGCAAGCCGGTCGGCACGGTGGGCCTATGACGGGGTAACCATCCGCCATGCTGCTAGCCGTACTCTCGGGGTTTCTGGTGGCCATTGCCGCACCCTGGCTGTATCAATCGCTGCAGGACCGTGCCGGTTGGGTGCTGGCCTTGCTGCCGGCCGCGTTGACCGTGTACTTCGCCACCTTCCTGCCGCAGGTGATGGCCGGGGAGGCGGTGCTCATTCACTACGACTGGGTACCGGGGCTGGAGATCAACCTGTCCTTCCTGGTGGATGGGCTGTCGTTGATGTTCGCCCTGCTGATCAGCCTGATCGGCACCTTCATCGTGCTCTACGCCAGCGGCTACCTGAAGGGCGACGAGTACCTGCCGCGCTTCTACGTGCTGATCCTCTCCTTCATGGCCGCCATGTTGGGGCTGGTGCTGTCGGACAACCTGATCACGCTGTTCGTGTTCTGGGAGCTGACCAGCATCATCTCCTACATGCTCATCGGCCATAACCACGAGGACAAGGAGGCCCGCAAGTGCGCCCTGCAGGGCCTGTTCGTCACCGTGGGTGGCGGCCTGGCGCTGCTGGCCGGGCTGATCCTGATGGCCGGCGTGGCGGGCAGCTTCTCGCTGCACGAGATCCTCAACGACGGCGATGTGCTGCGGGACAGCCACCTGTACGTGCCGATCCTGATCCTGGTACTGGCCGGCTGCTTCACCAAGTCCGCGCAGGTCCCCTTCCACTTCTGGCTGCCCAACGCCATGGCTGCCCCCACCCCGGTGTCGGCCTACCTGCACTCGGCCACCATGGTGAAGGCGGGCGTCTACCTGCTCGCCCGCCTCAACCCGGGTCTCGGCGGCACCGAACTGTGGATGACCATCCTGCCCATCTTCGGTGCGCTGACCATGTTCACCGGCGCCTACCTGGCAGTGCGCTCCACCGGCATCAAGCGGGTGCTGGCCTACTCCACGGTGATGGCCCTGGGCACGCTGACCATGCTGGTGGGCATTGGCACCGAGACGGCGATGATCGCCTTCGCCTGCTTCCTGATGGCGCACAGCCTGTACAAGGGTGCGCTCTTTATGGTCGCCGGGGCGGTGGACCATGAGGCGGGCACCAAGGACGTGACCAAGCTCGGCGGGCTGCGCCGCAAGATGCCGATCACCGCCACCTTCGCCGCCATCGCTGCGCTGTCGTTGGCCGGTATCCCGCCGCTGTTCGGCTTCGTGGCCAAGGAGCTGCTGTTCGAGTCGGTGCTGGAGGCCGGCGGCCTGGCCTTCTTCCTGTCGGTCCTGGCCATGGCCTCGGCGGTACTGGTGATCGCGGTGGCCGCCATCGTCGCCATCCGGCCCTTCTGGGGACAGCTCAAGGAAACCCCGAAAAAGCCCCACGAGGCCCCGCTGCCCATGCTGCTCGGGCCCATCGTGCTGGCCTCGCTGTCGCTCTTCTTCGGTGTGCTGGTCTTCATTCCCGATGCCCTGCTGGTGCAGGCCACGGTGCTGGCCGTCTACGGCGAGCCGGTGGACTTCTACCTGTCGCTCTGGCACGGCATCAACGCCCCGCTGATGATGAGCCTGGCCAGCCTGGTGCTCGGTGCCCTGCTGTTCCTCAACTGGGACCGGGTCCGGGGCGCCATGGGCAAGCTGGACTGGCTCTACGACCGGGGCCCGGAGGCGGGCTACTTCAAGGTCATGGAGGGGCTGGTCTGGACCGCCGACTGGCAGACCCGCGTCCTGCAGAACGGCTACCTGCGTAACTACATCATGACCATCGTGCTGACCACGGTGGGCCTGGTGGGCTACGCGCTGTTCAGCCGCTATGACGTGAGCCTGGTGGCCTTCGGCGAGATCCGGCTGCACGAGTACGCGGTGGCCGGTCTGCTCGTGGCCTCGGCGCTGTTCGCCTGCATCACCCAGTCTCGGCTCGGGGCGGTGGCCTCGGCGGGCGTGTTCGGTTTCGCCATTGCGCTGATCTTCATCCTGTTCAGCGCACCGGACCTGGGCATCACCCAGATCCTGGTGGAGACGCTCACCGTCATCCTGCTCATCCTGGTGCTGTTCCGGCTGCCCGGGTTCATCAACTTCTCCTCGCCCGGGGCGCGACTGCGCGACGCCGGCGTTGCCCTGCTGCTGGGCGGCCTGATGACCCTGCTGATTCTGACCACCGTGGAGCACCAGTTCCATGCGCCGATCTCCGAGTGGATGATCGACCGCAGCGTGCCGGAGGCGTACGGGCGGAACATCGTCAACGTGATCCTGGTGGACTACCGGGCGCTGGATACCCTGGGCGAGATCTTCGTGCTGGGGCTGGCAGCCATCGGGGTCTACGCGATGATCAAGCTCAAGGCTGAGAATCGCGTCAAGGACGAGAAGGAGTGCTGATATGGGCCATTCACTGATCCTGCAGACGGCCGCGCGCTTCCTGCTGCCCCTGCAGCTGCTGTTCTCCATCTTCCTGCTGCTGCGGGGCCACGACGAACCCGGCGGCGGGTTTATCGCCGGCCTGGTGGCCGCCGGGGCGTTCGCGCTCTACCTGTTCGCCTTCGGCATCCCGGCCACCAAGCAGCTGCTCCGGGTCTCGCCGCACGACCTGTTCGGCTGGGGGCTGTTCATCGGCACCCTGGCCGCGGTGCCGCCGCTGTTCATGGACCTGCCGCTGTTCACCGCCCTGTGGTGGGACGTGCCGGTACCCATGATCGGCGAGATCAAGCTCAACACCCCGCTGCTGTTCGACGTGGGGGTTTATCTGACGGTGCTCGGCTCGGTACTGGCCATCGTCATCGCACTGGCAGAAGCGGAGGACTGACGTGGAACCACTACTCGCCATCGTGGTTGGGGCGTCCTACGCCGCCGGCATCTACATGATGCTCCGGCGCAGCATCGTCAAGCTGGTGATCGGGATCATCCTGTTCTCCAACGCCGCCAACCTGCTGTTCTTTACGTCCGCCGGCCTGACCCGCGGCGCACCACCCCTGATCCCCGAGGGGATGCTGGGCCCCGAGGGCGCGGTGGCGGATCCGCTGCCCCAGGCCCTGGTGCTGACGGCCATCGTGATCGCCTTCGGCGTGCTGGCCTTTGCCGTGGTGCTGATCCACCGTGCCTACGAGGTGGTGAAGGCCGATGATCTGGACCAGATGAAGGATACGGACACGTGAGACCCGAGGTCGCTCTTCCCATACTGATCCCGCTGCTCGCCGGCTCGCTGTCGCTGGTGGTGTGGCGCTCCGTGGTGCTGCAGCGCTGGATTGCCGTGTTCGGCACCGGCGCCCTGCTCTACGCCAGTGTCTGGCTGCTCATGACCACCCACCGCGAGGGGCACGTGGTCATGGAGATGGGCAACTGGCCGGCACCCTTCGGCATTGTCTTCGTCGCCGATCTGCTGGGCGCCATCATGGTGGTGCTCACCGGCATCATGGGCTTTGCCGTGGCGCTCTACTCGCTGGCCACCACCGGCAAGGACCACGAGAAGTTCGGCTACTTCCCGCTGATGCACCTGCTGCTGGCGGGCGTGGCCGGGGCGTTCCTGACCGGCGACATCTTCAACATGTTCGTCTGGTTCGAGGTGATGCTGATCGCCTCCTTTGCGCTGCTCATCCTCGGTGGTGAGCGGGCGCAGATGGAGGGGGCGATCAAGTACGTCACCCTGAACCTGATCTCCTCGATGATCTTCCTCACCGCCATCGGCCTGCTCTACGGCCTGGTGGGCTCGCTGAACATGGCGGATATCGCCTACAAGCTGCAGACGGTGGAAGAGCCCGGTCTGGTCACCGTGATCGGGATGCTGTTCATGATCTCGTTCGGGGTGAAGGCCGGTGCATTCCCGCTCTTCTTCTGGCTACCGGCCTCCTACCACACGCCGCCGGTGGCGGTCTCGGCGCTGTTCGCCGGCCTGCTGACCAAGGTGGGTGTGTACGCCCTGTTCCGGGTGTTCACGCTTATCTTCAACCAGGATGTGGAGTTCACCCACAACATCCTGCTCTGGGGCGCGGCGCTGACCATGCTCACCGGCGTGCTGGGCGCGGCGGCGCAGTTCGAGTTCCGCCGCATCCTGAGCTTCCACATCATCAGCCAGATCGGCTACATGATCATGGGTGTAGCGCTGTACACGCCGCTGGCCATCGTCGGCGGGGTGTTCTACATCATGCACCACATCATCGTGAAGACGAACCTGTTCCTGGTGGCGGGCGTGGCCTACCGCCTGCTGGGCAGCTACGAGCTGAAGGACCTAGGCGGGCTCTACCGCAAGCGGCCCTTCCTCGGCTTTCTGTTCCTGATACCGGCGCTGTCTCTGGCCGGTCTGCCACCGCTGTCGGGCTTCTTCGCCAAGTTCGTCATCATTCGCGCTGGTCTTGAGGCCGAGGAATGGGTGGTCACCGGCATAGCCTTGCTGGTGGGGCTGCTCACCCTCTACTCCATGATCAAGATCTGGGCCGAGGCGTTCTGGAAGGCGGTGCCCGAGCACAACCAGAACGCCCACCGGCTGGACAGCCAGGATAGCCAGCTGTGGCTGATGTACACGCCGATCATCGGCCTGGCCCTGTGCACGCTGTTCATCGGCCTGTATGGCCAGCCCATCTACGAGCTGGCGGCCGCCTCCGCCGAACAGCTGATCGACCCGAGCCAGTACATTGAAGCCGTTCTGGGGGTGCAGCCATGATCGGATTTGCCTGGAATATCCTGCTCGGCCTGGCCTGGGTGGCGCTGACCGGTAACTTCAGCGGCCCCAACCTGTTCATGGGGCTGCTACTTGGCTACCTGTCGCTGGCCATGATCCAGTCCCAGCTCTCGATCCTCGACGGCTACGCCCAGCGCGTTCCGCGGGTCATCGGCTTTGGCTTCTTTTTCATCGGTGAACTGATCAAGGCCAACCTGCGCGTGGCCCAGGACATCATGCGCCCGGAGATGGAAAAGGCCATTTCCCCCGGCGTGATCGCCTTCCCGCTGGAGGCGCGTTCGGATGTGGAGATCACCTTCCTGGCCAACGCCATCTCGCTGACCCCGGGTACGCTGAGCCTGGACGTCTCGGATGACCGGCGGGTGCTCTACATTCACGCCATGTACATGGCCGACGAGGCCGCACTGCTGGAAGACATCAAGAACATGGAGCGCAGGGTTCTGCGGATCCTGCGCTGAGGTGGGCCGGAATGCTTGATACGGTAATCATTTTTGTCTACATCCTGCTGGCACTGGCGCTCATCCTGAGCTTCGTGCGGCTGGCCAAGGGTCCCAGCCTGCCCGACCGGGTGGTGGCATTGGAGTTGGTGGCCTCCATCGTCATGGGCATGATCGCTGTCTACACCGTCGATACCGGCGTGGACAAGTTCATCGACGTGGCGGTGGTGATGGCCCTGATGGCCTTCCTGGCCGCCATCGGCTTCGCCCGTTACCTTGAGAAGGGAGGTGAGCGCGATGACTGAGTTTTTATCTACGCTGTCCGGCCTGCTGGTCGGCTTCTTGCTGCTGCTGGGTGCCGGGTTCATGGTACTCGCGGCCGTTGGCATCCTGCGCCTGCCCGACCTGCCCACCCGGATGCACGCCTCCACCAAGGCTGGCGCCCTGGGGGCCAGCCTGACCATGCTGGCAGTGGCCTTCCATCTGCCCGAGGGCGCCGTCGTAGCCCGGGCACTGGCGGTCATCGTCTTCATCCTCCTCACCGCCCCGGTGGCCGCGCATGTGATCGGGCGTGCCGGCTACTTCGTCGGTGTACCGCTGTGGAAAGGGACGGTGAAAGACGAACTAAAAAAGCACTACGATCCGGAGAGCCACAGCCTGGAAAGCGGGTTCGAAGGCCGGCGGGCCGAGAGCGGCGCTGACCAGCCCGGCCGCTGAGGCATCCGGACCACCCCGGGAGAACCCAGACCATGTGCCCGACCAATGTCCGGCCACAGCCGCCCGCTCCGGAATTGATCCAGGCGGACGTTACCCGCGCCCTGGAAGAGGACCTCGGTACCGGTGACGTCACTGCTGAACTGATCCCGCGTACCGCCTGGGCCGAGGGTCGAGTCATTTGCCGCGAGGACGCGGTGGTCTGTGGCCAACACTGGTTTGACGAGGTCTTCCGCCAGCTGGACGACCGGGTGGAGGTCCACTGGCAGTCCCGGGAGGGCCAACGCACGGGGCCAGATGAGGTCGTCTGCACCCTCTCCGGCCCGGCGCGGGCCCTGCTCTCCGGAGAACGTACCGCACTCAATTTCCTGCAGGCCCTGTCGGGCACGGCGACCAGCGCCTGCCATTTCGTGGACCTCGTCGCCGGCACTCATGCGCGCATCCTCGACACCCGCAAGACACTCCCTGGCCTCCGGGCCGCCCAGAAGTACGCCGTCCGCTGCGGCGGCGGGACCAATCACCGGTATGGGCTCTACGACGCCATCCTGATCAAGGAGAATCACATCCTGGCCTGCGGCTCCATCGCCGACGCGGTAGCATCCGCGCGTGACCGGGCCCCGGATCTGTCAGTGGAAGTGGAAGTGGAGGACCTGACAGAACTGGAACAAGCCCTCGCCGCCGGCGCCGACATCATCATGCTCGACAACTTCAGCCTCCCGGAGGTTGAACGCGCGGTCACCATCACCGCACGGCGGGCCCGCCTGGAGGTATCAGGCAACCTTGGCGAGCAGGGCCTGCGGGAGCTGGCGGAGACGGGCATCGATTTCATCTCCATCGGCGCGATCACCAAGCACATCCGCGCGGTGGACTACTCCATGCGCCTCAGCCTCTGAACCCGCCATGCGCGCCCTGCTCTTCGGCGTCATATTCATACTGCTTCTGCTGATCGCTGCGGAGTTTCTGGCGACAAACGACCAGCGCACCGCCGCCCGCGTACTCCGCTGGGTGGCGGTAGCCATCGGCGTCCTCCTGGCCGCAGGCCTGCTGACCTGGGTCTAACGGCCCGGCACGCCTGGTGCCCGGTCCTCCAGATCCAGAGCCAGACTCTCCCTGAGCCGGAGCAGGCGGTTCCGCAAATCGCCAGCACAGTCGCGGCGAGCCAGCAGGTACCGGACAATTTTCAGAGCCCGACCGGATTGCCCATGCCGACGGAGCACATTCGCTGCCAGCATGTACAGGGGCCCAAGGTCCGGGTGGTTCGGGTACCACTTGTGAAAATCCGCGGCCAAGGCCAACGCCTCCCGGTCCCGGCCCAGAAACGCCAGCACCGATGCCAATGGCCGATGACAGTCGGGACGGCCCGGCCGGAAGCTGCAATCAACCCGTCGAGCGCGCACGTAGATTACGGCAGCCCGCTCCAGCAGGCCCTGCTCCACGTAGTGCTCAATCAGCGGGACAGCGGCCTGGCGCAGTAGCTGGCCGTCGGCCAGGGCCGCGGCACAACGCAGGAGCAACCGCCGGGCATGGAATCCGGCCTCAGGGTGATCAACCAGCGGCACCAGGCAGTGGGCAGCCTGGCGGTAATCTCCCAGGCGCAGATCCGCGCGCGCCGCCATCAATTCCCGCTCAGGCACGCAGTCGGAGGCCCTCAGCCGTGCATCCCAATCGACGGGGGTCTTCAGTTGCATTGCACCGGGGCTGGGATCGAGCAGCCCCAGCGCGAGGCGATAGGGATCCGAGAGTTCCCCTTGCTTCTTCGGTCGGTGGACGGCGGGCCCGGGCCTGGGCGCTGGCCGTGCCCCGGATAACGGGGCACCGGATTGGAACGGTTCCATCGTTCACTCCTCATTCCTTGATTTGTGTATGCAGGTCCAGCAAACGGCATAAATAGCCCGCCGCCGCGAAATACACAACGCGGCATAAATTCGCAGACAGGCTTCTCGGTTATGCCAGACCGATCGTCGCGAGCCCACTCCCCGTTGAGCGGCGCGGTTTCACCCTGCCTCTGCAGACCGGATTGACGCCCCCCGCCAATCGCCCTAGCATTGAACTCGATCAGGATGGATTCACCCCGCAATGCCACGGAGCCGGCATGCCCCAACACGACGGACTGTACCTCGCCCTGGCGCGCCCCGGCCCGCCTCGGCCTCGCTGCCCCAGGTCACCGGGTTCACCCTCGAGGAGGCGCTCTCCCAGCCCTTCACCCTGACCCTGGATCTGGTCCACCCCGCACCCGAT
>SR_TP_S13solDRAFT_1000098_pt1 | contig 46841 bp, 37 predicted proteins | sample SodReaTP_S13sol_FD_11159 | JGI IMG/M metagenome (IMG submission 11159) | reverse complement strand
GCAGCCGGTCGTAGTGGCCGATCGCCTCGGCCGGCCGGTCGCGCTGCTCCGCCACCACGGCGGCCCGCTCGTGCGCCTCGGCGCGCAGCGGGTCGTCTTCCGGCAGGACGCGCAGGGCCTCGTTCAGCGCGGCGGCGGCCTCGTCCAGGATGCGGGCCTGGGCGAAGCTCAGCGCCCCCTGCACCAGCAGCTCCGCGCCCTGCGCCGGCAGCTCGCGGTAGCTGGTGACGAAGGCGCGCGCGCTGGGCTCGTAGCGCTCCTGGCGGGCGTAGAGGTTGCCGAGCCGCGCCAGGATGTCGGCCCGCTCCTCCGAGTCGGTCTCCGCCTCGCGCAGCAGCAGCTCGAAGTTGGCGGTCGCCTCCTCGATCTGGCCGGCGGCGGCCTGGGCGTTGGCCAGGCGGCGACGGGTGTCGAGATCCGCTTCCAGCGCCAGAGCCGACGCGAAGGCCTCGACGGCCTCGGGGAAGTTGGCCAGCGCATACTCCCGCTCGCCGAGGGCGAGGCGGTAGAGGCGGTTGTCGGGCTGCAGCCCCACCGCCTCGCGCAGCGCCTCCAGCTCGCCTTCGTCCTCGCCCAGGCGCCCGAGGATCAGCGAGCGGCGGTAGAGCAGCTCGGCGCGGTAGTCCGGCGCGTCGTTCGCCCGCCAGGCGTCCTCGATGACCCGCAGCGCCGCCTCCAGGTCGCCGGCCCGCTCGTAGAGGGCGATGAGGCGGTAGGCCACACCCTCGAGGCCGAAGCGGCGCGCCAGGTCCTCCAGCACCGCCGCGGCGTCGCGCAGGTTGTCGCCGCGCTCGTAGACGGCGGCCAGAGCGATCAGCGCGTCGAAGTCGTCCAGTACGTCGGCGGCGCGGCGGAAGGCCTGGGCCGAGGCGATCAGTGCGCCGCGCTCGAACTGCAGGTGCCCCAGCAGCATCAGCAGGCGGTGGCGAGTGGCGGCGTCCGCCACCTCCCGCACCTGGCGTTCGGCCAGGGCGATGCCGGCCTCGGCCTCGCCCTCTTCGACCAGGAGGTTGATGAAGTAGAGCCGGGTGTCGGCGTCCGGGTCGAGCGCCAGCGCCAGCTCGATCCAGTCGACCGCCCGGGCGGTCTCGCCCCGCGCCGCCTCCAGCCAAGCCAGCAGCCGCAGGGTCTCGAGGTCTTCCGGGTCGCCGGTCAGCAGGTCCAGCAGCAGGGCACGCGCCTCCTCCGGCTGCCCGGCCCGGCGCGCGGACTCGGCGGCGAAGCGCAGGGCGTCACGGCGCTCCGCCTCGCTGCCGGCCAGGGCGGCAGCCGCGGCGAAGGCGCGGCGCGCCGCGTCGTGGCGACCCTGGCCTTCCAGGATCATGCCTTGCAGGCGACGGTAGCGGTAGCTCTCGGCCTCGCCGGCCTGCTCCAGCGTCTCCAGCGCCAGGTCGAAGCGCTCGGCGGCCACCGCCGCCTCCACCAGGGCGTCGACCGCGGCGCGCCGGTCGGCCGGCTCCAGGTCCCCGGCCCGGCTCGCGGCCAGCAGGGCGTCGGTGGCTTCCTCCGGGCGCTCCAGTGCGGCCAGCGCCAGTCCGCGATAGAGCTGTGCCGGGCCGAAGGCCGGCCGCAGCCCCAGCACCGCCGCCGCCGCCGCCTCGGCGGCGGCGTAGTCGCCGGCGCTCAGCGCCAGCACGGCCAGCAGGAAGTGGCCGCGGGCATCCTCGGGCCGCTCGGCCACCATGCGCGCGGCCAGGGTCCGGGCGGCGGGCAGGTCGCCCTCGGCCTGCAGGCGCAGGACCTGATCGAGCTGCGGCCAGGCTCGGAACTGCTCGAACTGGCGACGGATCCAGCCGCCTTCCGGCACGGCCTCCAGGGCCTGCAGGTAGTCGATGGAGGGCTCCTGCGCTGCCGCGCCGGCGGGCGCGCCGAGCAGCAGGGCTACGGCCAGCAGGCCGGCGCTCGAGAGATTCCGCACCCTGCTCACGCCCGTGCCCTCTGTCGCGGTTTGAGGTAGCCGTCGAGGGTCTCCCGATCGATCGTCTCCTCCTCCAGCAGGATCTCGCCGATGCGTCTGGTCCGCGAGAGCTGCTCGGCGAGCGCCTCGTCGAGCTGAGCGCGGGTGATGGCGCCCCGTTCCACCAGGAACTCGCCCAGCCATCTGTCCGTCTCGGCGGTGCAGAGGAGGATCGCTTCGTCGAGTTCGGCACGGGTCAGCAGCCCGCGGCGAAGCAGGATCTGCCCCAGCGGCAGATAGGCCCGGCGCTGGAGGCGTAGGGCCCGGGTCAGCTGCTCCTCGGAGAGGAGACCGTCGCGCAGCAGGAGCTGTCCGAGCGGTTGTCGTCGGGGTTTTCCGAGATCGCCGTCCCGCGCCCGGCGCAGGGCGAAGGCGATGTCGCTGCGTGGCACGAGGCAGATCTGCAGCGGCCGTCCCGCCGCCTCGGCCAGACGCTCGCGCTCCTCGTTGCCGAGGGGCCGGCAGCAGGCCAGCTCCAGGCTGCCGTCAGGGGTGATCCCCAGGGGGAAGACGCTATGCACCCGGGCGAGGTGGTGCGGCAGGAGGGCGAGTGCCTCCGCCGGTACCGCCAGGGGGTCGAGGTGGCGCAGCGGCAGGCCGAGCTGGCGGGCCAGGGTCTCGTAGAGCTGGTCTTCCGGCACGGCCCCGCTGTCCAGCAGCAGGTCGCCCAGCAGCTGGCCGCTCTCCCGCTGCCGTGCCAGGGCCTCGTCGAGCTGCGCCATGGTCAGCAGCCGGCGCTCCAGCAGCAGGTCGCCGATGCGGCGGTGGTAGCTGCGCAGCTGCCCGACCGAGGGGAAGACGTGGGCCGTCTTGTCCCAGGCGATGATCCGACCGGTGCGCAGGTACTGGATGAAGAGGCGCAGCGCCCGCATGACCGAGAAGAAGTTGACGACGTTGCCCCAGACCTGGCGCGGAAAGGTCATCAGGGCCGGTACGGTGCCGTAGACCTCCCAACAGAAGAACATGCGCTGCAGCAGCCGGTTGGTCAGGAAGGCGCCGTTCAGCACCAGCAGCCAGGCGAGCAGGCTGCCGGACTCCACCAGGGCGGGGAAGCGGATGATCCAGGGGAAGAGCGTCTCGATCAGCCACATCACGATGATGTTCACGGCGATGACGTAGCTGAGCAGGATGGTGGCCGAGGTCAGCAGCGTCTTGCGGTCGCGCATCAGCACGTAGCGCACCGCCGGCGTGCCCCGCCAGCCGAGGTTCTGCCAGCCCTGGAAGACGATGCCGACGATCCAGCGGCCCTTCTGCCTGACCGCGGCGCGGAAGGAGGTGGGGAAGAACTCGCGGGTGGCGACGTACTCCAGGCGGCGCACCTCGCGCGGCTTCATGAAGGGCAGCGGCCGGCGCATCACCGGCCGCTCGATGCCGAAGCGCACGAAGATCTGTCGGGTGATGCCCAGGCGGTAGAGCCGGAAGGTGAACTCGTAGTCCTCGGTGACGCTGCCGGTGTCGAAGACCAGGTTGTTGCTCTGGGCCGCCACCTCGTCGATGGCGCGGCGGCTGAAGGCGGCGGCCACGCCGGCGCAGGGGACCTGGCTGATCATGCCTTCGCGGACGACCAGGTCCTTGCCGTGGTTCTCCGCGAACTCGTCCATGTAGTGCCCGGCGGTCAGGTGGTACCAGGGCATCTCCAGAGGATAGACCGGCAGCTGCACGAAGTCGAAGCGCGGGATCAGGTGGTTGAAGAGCTTCAGCTCCAGCGGATGCACCACGTCCTCGGCGTCGTGCATGACCAGGGCCTCGAAGCGGATGTCGTTGTCCTCCTCGTAGGCCTTGATGGCCTGTACCACCCAGTTCAGGCAGTCGGCCTTGCTGGTGGGGCCGTCGTGCGGCGTGACCACCCGCTGCACCCGCGGGTGCCGCTCGCGCGCGATCTCCACCTCGCGCTGGGTGTCGGCGTCGTTGGGTTAGCAGCCGACGAAGATGACGTAGTTGCGGTACTCCAGTGAGCCGATGGCGTTGTCCAGCATGTGCCGGATCACGTCCGACTCCTGCCAGGCCGGCACCATGATCGCGATCGGCTGTTCGGGGTTGGCGCGCAGCTCCTCGATCGTCAGCCGCGGGTGGCGGCGATAGACGAAGATCGAGCGGTAGAGGCGGCGCGACCAATACCAGGTGTCGATGACCAGATCGTCCAGGCTGCTGACCGTGATCAGCACGGCGACCGCGAACAGCAGGACCTTCGTCAGGACGAGATAGCCCGCAAGAAGATCGCCGAGTTCCATGACACCGTTCGCTGCACCGATTGCCGGGCCAATCTATCGGTGTGACGGAAGGCATCAAGGGCAAATTTTATGTAATTTTATTCATTATGCCGGGTTGATCGGTGTCGAGCGGGGATTCCGGGATGCCGGCTGCCCGGGCAGCGGGCGGTGCCTCGGTGCGGCACCCGCCGGCAGGTTCAGCCTTCGGTCGTTCCGGGCTTCCGCCCGCCTGCGCTGCCGCCTGTCTTGCCGGCCCGCTTGCCGCGTCCCTTGCCAGCCTTTCCCTGCGCCTTCCCCTGCGTCTGTCCCGGGGCCTTGCCGCGCCTTGCGGCCATGGCCTGGCGACGGCCGCCCTTTTCGCCCCCCTTGTCGGCCATCCCGTCGAGCAGGCGCTGCAGCTGCATCTGGGCCCGGGCGACGGCGGCGCCCGGCAGGCCGGCGGTCTCGCTGTCCATGGCCGCGTCGAGCTCCTGGAGCCGGGCGCGGCCGGCCTCGGTCAGCGCCACCCGCTTGCGGCGTTCGTCCTCGGGGTCGTTCTGCGAGGCCAGCAGGCCCTGTTCGGTCAAGGCTGCGATCTGCTTCTGTGCCCTTTGCCGGCTGACGCCGAGCTGCTTGGCGATCGCCGCCGGCTGCGCCGGCGCGCCCTCGGCGAGGCGCCGCAGCAACAGCCAGTCGACCAGGGCGAAGCCCGGCTGCCGCCGAGAGAAGCGGCGCGACAGTCGCCGGCTGAAGGCCGCGATGCTGTCGAGCAGTGCCGCGATCTCCTTGCCCGGCGCGGCCGCCGCTACCGAAACACCGTCTTCGCTCGCCATGCTCGACTCCGGGGTGCGGGAGCGCCGTCGCCCGCCGAAAGGGCGTGCGGCTCAAGCACGAAAGGCTAGGTGCCGGCCGGATTACTGTCAACCTGGTTGACGCCTTCGCTGGCCTCGGTCAGTCCGGCCGGAGGTGGCCGAGGGGCAGGGCGACCGTGGCCTTGACGCGCTCCAGGACGATGTTCGACTTGACGCTGGCGACACCCGGCACCGGCAGCAGGCGGTGCATCAGGAAGTTCGAGAAGGCGCGCAGGTCGGGTGCCAGGATGCGCAGCAGGTAGTCTGCCTCGCCGGAGACGGACCAGCATTCCAGCACCTCCGGCATGCGGCGCACCGCCTCGTGGAAGGTGGCGGCGGGCCGCTCGCCGTGGCGCTCCAGGGTGACGTGGGTGAAGGCGATCACGTCGAGACCGAGCCGCTCCGCGTCCAGCAGCGCCGCGTAGCCGGATACCAGGCCCGCCGCTTCCAGCCGCCGCAGCCGACGCTGCACCTGGCTGGCCGAGAGGGCGAGTGCCTCGGAGAGCTGCACGTGACTCGCCCGGCCGTCGTGCTGCAGCGCCGCCAGCAGCTTCACGTCGAGGGCATCGAGGTCGGGGCTCATGATGCAGGATAACTGCATCGAAAGTTGAAAAAGCGCAAGAAGCACGCGTCAGGAGGATGATTCGTCGCCTCCTTCGCAGGCTCCCTGCGGGGCTCCTGCGCTATCCTGTAGCAGCGTGCAGCAGGAGGTGGAGATGGCCGAGGACGCAGTGAACCCGATGGGCACCGACGGTTTCGAGTTCGTCGAGTACGCCGCCCCCGAGCCGGAGGCGCTGGGCCGGCTCTTCGAGGCGATGGGCTTCGCCGCCGTTGCGCGGCACCGCTCCAAGCGGGTCACGCTCTACCGCCAGGGCGACGTCAACTTCGTGGTCAACGCGGAGCCGGACTCCTTCGCCCAGTCCTTCGCCCGGGTGCACGGGCCCAGCGTCTGCGCCCTGGCTTTCCGGGTCGAGGACGCCGGCAGGGCCTATGCCCGGGCGCTGAAGCTGGGGGCCAAGCCGGTGGCCGGCAAGCTCGGGCCGATGGAGCTGAACATCCCGGCGATCGAGGGCATCGGCGGCTCGCTGCTCTATCTGGTCGATCGCTACGGGGACAGAGGCACGATCTACGACGTCGACTTCGAGCCGATCCCCGGAGCCGCCGAGCGTCCCGAACCGAGGCCCGAGGGCGTCGGCCTGAGGCTGGTGGACCACCTGACCCACAACGTCCACCGCGGCCGCCTGGAGGCCTGGGCCGGCTTCTACGAGCGCCTCTTCAACTTCCGGGAGCTGCGCTACTTCGACATCGAAGGGAAGCTGACCGGCCTGCGCTCCAAGGCCATGACCAGCCCCTGCGGGCGCATCCGCATCCCGATCAACGAGAGTGCCGACGAGAAGAGCCAGATCGAGGAATACCTGGAGGCCTACGGCGGCGAGGGCATCCAGCATATCGCGCTGACGACCGACGACATCCATGCGACCGTGGAGGCGCTGCGCGCGCGCGGCGTGGCCTTCATGGACGCGCCGCCCGACAGCTACTACGAGATGCTGGACGAGCGCCTGCCGGGCCATGGCGAGGACGTGGCGCGGCTACGCCGCAACGCCATCCTGATGGACGGCGCGCCGACCGAGAACGGCGGCCGCCTGCTGCAGATCTTCACGCAGACCGTGATCGGCCCGATCTTCTTCGAGATCATCCAGCGCAAGGGCGACGAGGGCTTCGGCGAGGGCAACTTCCGCGCCCTCTTCGAATCCATGGAGCGTGACCAGATCCGCCGCGGCGTGCTGCAGGCGAGCGGCTGAGCGACAGGATCAAGAGCGCCCGCCACGAAGCCGCCACCTTCGCGCTTCAGGCTCCGCTCCGGCGGCGCTAGACTGGGCGCCGTCCGAAGGAGGCACGATGTCGAAAGACGCCCGTTCCGATCGCCGCCGTCTGCTGACCGCCGCCCTGGCCGGCCTGGGCGCGGCAACGCTCGCGGCGCCGCGCGGCGCGTGGGCCTTCAGCCTGGAGACGCCGACGGCGACGCAGCAGCGGCTCTACCGCGAGGCCTGTGCCAGCCGCCACGGCGACTATCACGCCGAACTGGTGCGCGAGGTGCTGGCCCTGCTGGAGCGGGAAGAGGCCGCCGGGCAGAGCCCCGAGCGGGTCGAGGCCGTGCTCGCCGCCGTCTCCTGCCCGCTCTGCGGCTGCAGCCTCGACAAGGCGGAGAGTTAACCCAGGCGCCCTTTCGCCGTCATCCCGAGTGTCAGCGAAGCAATCCAGGGGTAGGAGGCCGTGGCCCCTGGATCGCCACGCTCCCTAGCGGTCGCTCGCGATGACGAAGGCCTGCTGGCGACGCACCTGCCTCCAGGCCCTCAGCTGCTCTCGCCGAGGCAGTCGAGGAAGGACCCGGCCAGGTTCTCCAGCAGCAGCGGGTAGGCGTCGGGCCCGGGCTCCAGCTCCGCGCCGAGCGGGTCGAGGACGCCGATGCGCGCGCCGGTTCCCTCCACCACGGTCTGCACCAGGCGCGGCTCGAACTGCGGCTCGGCGAAGACGCAGACCGCGTCGAGCTCGCCGATCCGCTCGCGCAGTTCGCGCAGGCGCTGCGCGCCCGGCTGGCGCTCGGGGCTCACGGTGACGGAGCCGGCGGCGCCGAGCGCGAAGTCCTCCTCGAAGTACTGGTAGGCGTCGTGGAAGACGACGAAGGCGGCATTGCCCAGCGGCAGCAGCCGCTCCTGGATGCGGGCCTCCAGGGTGTCCAGCGAGTCGCGCGTCTGCGCCGCGTTGGCCCGATAGGTTTCGGCATTGTCCGGATCGATCTCGGCCAGTGCCTCGGCGATCGCCGCGACCATGGCGCGGGCGTTGTGCGGGGAGAGCCAGATGTGCATGTCGTACTCGCCGTGCACATGGTCGCCGTGATCGTGGCCGTGGCTGTGGCCGTGATCCTCGTCCTCCTCGTCGTGGCCGTGGGAATGGCCGTGGGAATGGCCGTGGGAATGCCCGTGCGAGTGGCCGTGATCTTCCTCGTCGTCGTCATGCCCATGGGAGTGCCCGTGCGAGTGCCCATGGTCGTCGTCGTGCCCATGCCCGTGGTCGTGCTCGTCCCAGGTGCCGCCTTCGCGGGTCGAGAGCAGGCGCACGCCGGGCACCTCCGAGAGGGTGACGACGCGGGCGTCGCTGCCCAGCGACTGCAGCGGCCGCTGCATGAAGAGCTCCAGCTCCTCACCCACCCAGAGGATGAGATCGGCCTCGTCGAGTGCGCGGGCGTCCGAGGGGCGCAGGCTGTAGGTGTGCGGCGAGCCGGCGCCGCGCACCAGCAGCCGGGGCTCGCCCAGTTCTCCCATCACCGAGGCGGCCAGGGACTGCACCGGCAGGATGGTGGCGACCACGTTCGGGGCCGCCGCCGCAGCGCCCGGCCAGGCTGCGAGGCTTCCGGCGAACAGTGCGGCGGCGGCCGTGACGGACCGGGGCTTGCGGAACATGCAACTCTCCTCTTCGGCGATCGACTCCCGATGCCGCTTGCGAGCGTCGCGGCGATCGGCATGATGGGGCGGTGACGGAGGGATGTTATATAGTATCATATCAGAGTCAACGAGAGCCGATGCCGACGCCGGTCTTCCAGGACCCCGACCACGATCACGACCGCTGCCTGGCCGCCGCGCTGCGCGAGGCCGAGCGGCTGTGCCGCGATCGCGGCGCGCAGCTGACGCCGATCCGCCGCCGCGTGCTGGAGCTGGTCTGGTCCGAGCATCGCCCCCAGGGGGCCTACGACCTGCTGGCGCGGCTGCAGGCCGAGCGCGGCCGGGTCGCGCCGCCGACCGTCTACCGCGCCCTGGACTTCCTGCTGGCGCAGGGGCTGATCCATCGCATCGAGAGCCTCAATGCCTTCGTCGGCTGTGCCCGGCCGAGCCACGACCACAGCGGCCAGTTTTTCATCTGCGAGGGCTGCGGCAGCACCGCCGAGCTGGCCGACGCAGGCGTGGCCGCGCAGATCGACCGCTCGGCCGAGGATCTGGGCTTCACCGTCGCTCGGCGCATCGTCGAGGTCCGCGGCTACTGTCCGGGCTGCCGCGACGGCCGGGAAGCGCGGGCGTGAGCGCGCTGCTGCAGGCCCGGGGCCTGGAGCTTTCGCTGGGTGGCCGGCGCATCCTGGAGGGTGTGGAGCTGGCGATCGAGCGTGGCGAGGTGGTCACGCTGATCGGCCCCAATGGCGCCGGCAAGACCAGTCTGCTGCGCGTCCTGCTGGGCCTGCTGCGGCCGGATGCCGGGCGGGTGGAGACGGCGCCGGGCCTGACCATCGGTTATGTGCCGCAGCGCATGAGCGTCGAGCCGACCCTGCCGCTGACCGTGCTCCGCTTCCTGTCGCTGCCGCGCCGCGCCGATCGCGCCGCGGCGCTGGCGGCCCTGGCCGAGACCGGCGTCGAGCATCTGGCGACAGCGCAGGTGCGCTCGCTCTCGGGCGGCGAGTTCCAGCGGGTGCTGCTGGCCCGGGCGCTGCTGCGCAGCCCCGACCTGCTGGTGCTGGACGAGCCGGCCCAGGCGATCGACTTCAACGGCCAGCTCGACCTCTACCAGCTGATCGACCGGCTGCGCCGGCGGCGCGGCTGCGGCGTGCTGCTGGTCAGCCACGACCTGCACCTGGTGATGGCGGCCACCGACCGGGTGATCTGCCTGAACCGCCACGTCTGCTGTTCCGGGGCGCCCGAGGCCGTCAGCCGCCATCCGGAGTACACGGCGCTCTTCGGCCCGCGCGCGGCCCAGGCCCTGGCGGTCTATCAGCACGACCACGACCACCGCCACGATATCGCCGGCGAGACGGTGCCGCTCGGTCGCGGCCACCATCACGGTCCTGCCGACGACGACCACCCGCGCCGGAGCCACGGCTGATGCTCGACGACTTCCTGGTCCGCGCCTTCCTCGCCGGCGCCGGCCTGGCACTGGTGGCCGGGCCGCTGGGCTGCTTCGTGGTCTGGCGGCGCATGGCCTACTTCGGCGACAGCCTGGCGCATTCGGCGCTGCTCGGGATCAGCCTGGGCTTCCTGCTCGGCCTCGACCTGCAGCTCGGCGTGGTGACCACCTGCGTGGCGGTGGCGCTGCTGGTGGTCGCCCTGCAGCAGCAGCAGCGCCTGCCGACCGACACGCTGCTCGGCATCCTCGCCCACTCCAGCCTGGCGCTGGGCCTGGTGGTCGTCTCCTTCATGGACCGCCTGCGCATCGACCTGATGGGCTACCTTTTCGGCGACGTGCTGGCGGTGGGCCGCGGCGACCTGCTGTGGATCTGGCTGGGCGGCGCGCTGGTCCTGGCGCTGATCCTGCTGACCTGGCGCCATCTGCTGCTGGCGACGCTGCACGAGGAGCTGGCGCGCGCCGAGGGCGTGCCGGTGCTGGCGGTCCGGCTGGCGCTGATGCTGACGCTGGCCGTGACCATCGCCGCCGCCATGAAGATCGTCGGCATCCTGCTGATCACCTCGATGCTGATCCTGCCGGCCGCGGCGGCGCGGCGCTTCGCGCGCACGCCGGAGGAGATGGCGCTGCTGGCCTCGGGCCTGGGCGTCCTCGCCGTCGGCGGTGGTCTCTGGGGCTCGCTCGTCTACGACACGCCCTCGGGGCCGAGCATCGTCGTGGCCGCGCTCGCCCTCTTCATCCTCTCGCTCGCCGCCGGCAGCGTTCTCCGCCGTGCCTGAGGGCGGTCAGAAGCGCAGCCGGACGCCGGCCCGGGCGGTGTGGTCGCGGTGGCTGCGGGAGAGGTGGAGGTCGTAGGCGCCGAAGGCCTCGAAGTCGTCGCCGATGCGGATGTCCAGGCCGGCGCCGACCAGAGCGGCGTTGCGGTTGCGGGTCGGGCCGCTGACGCGGAAACGGTTGCCGCCGGCGACGAAGCCGATGTCGGCATCGCCGCGCGATCCGGCCAGGCGATGCTCCCAGGCCAGCGAGGCGTGGGGCCGCAGCTCGACGCCGCCGCTCAGCTCGAAGCGCTGCGTCGCCTGGACGCCCAGAGTGGAGACCAGCTCCGAGTGGCGGTCGCTGCGCACGTCCAGGTTCGCTGCGCCGGCGCCGCGCTCGCGATGGCTCTCGGTCCGGCTGTGGTGGAAGGAGAGGCCGGCGAAGGGCTCCAGGCTGACGGCCTCCAGGTCGATGCGGTAGCCGACCTCGCCGAAGGTCTGGCCGGTCCAGCCGCTGTAGCGCGCCTTGGCGGTACCGCCCAGCCCCGGGACCGTGATGTCGCGCCGGCTCTCGAACTCGTGCCAGGCGAAGCCGGCGCCGCCGCGCACACGCCAGGGACCCTGGCGCCAGAGCCCGTAGGCGGCCAGCGAGTAACTGTCGATATCGGCCCGGCTCTGCCGCGAGTCCACCTCCAGCCGGTCGTTCTGGTAGCCGGCGGCGAGGCCGATGCCGAAGCTCTCGGAGAGCAGCATCTCGGCGCCCAGCATCGTGCCCCAGGTGGCGTTGCGGCTGGACGCGGCGTTGCCGTCGCCGTCCTGGCTGCCGGTGGCGCCGAAGGCCTGCATCCAGAACTGCGGGCCGGGGCGTTCCGGCGCCGGCGGGGCCACCGGGTCGGCATCGGAGGCCGGCAGCACCAGCGAGGCGAGGTTGCCGCTCTGCAGGCCGCTGGAGAAGCCGGTGCCGCGGCCGCCGATGCGGTCGAGCAGAAGGGTCCGCAGGCGGCGCGCGATCTCGCCCGAGAGGCCCTGGGTCGTGGCGTGCAACTCGCCGGAGAGGTTGTCGTAAGCCTCCGCGGCCTCCTTCTCGTCGAGCCAGACGATGGCCCTGTAGGCCGCGTTGTTCCTGTCGAGGCTGCCGAGTGCCCGTGCCACGCTCCGCTGATTCGCCGACTGCGCGACGTCCGCGAAGGCGGTGCCGCTGCGGCCGATGTCGAGGTAGACGAGGCGCGTGCGGTAGCCCAGCTGCAGCTCCAGGAAGGGCAGGCGGCCCTGCTCCAGCTCGTCGAACTCGCCCTGGATGCCCTGCGTGGCAGTCAGGATACGGTAGCGGCCGCCGACGTCGTAGTTACCGGCGGCCCGCTGGACCTGGACGGTCGAACCGGTCTCGATCGTGACGCCGCCCTCCACCGCGAGCCGGTCGGAGCGGCCCTCGGCGTCGATGTCGACCAGATAGGTGCTGCCGCTGCGCTGGTGCAGGTCGCCCTGCACCACGGTACGCTGGATGCTGCCGACGCCGCCGGGCGAGAGCGTGCCGGCGTTGGTCAGGCGGCCGCCGGCGCCCAGGTTCACGCGCCGGCCGGTCTCGAAAAGCGCCCCCGAGCGGTTGGCGAAGCTGTTGGCGCCGCCGCCGAGATCGACGTTGCCGACGATCGTGCCGAAGTTGACGATCCGCTCGTCGCCCGCGCCGCCGCGCACCGCCCGGTTCGAGTCGGAGACGATCACGCCGCGGTTCACCAGCCTGTTGTCGGCGCCGCCGTCGATGTCGACCGCATAGCCGGAGCCGCCCACGACGATGCCGTCCTCGCCGACCCGCACGGTGATGTCGCCGCCCGGGCCGAGCCCCTGGTCCGTCTCGACGAAGGAGAAGGCACGGATGGCGGTGCCGTCGGCGATCACAAGGCCGTCCATCTGCAGGTCCACACCGCCTGCCCGCAGGCCGCTGGGCAGGTCGCCGTCGAGGAACAGCTGCGAGCCGGCGACGATGCCGTCGCCGGAGGCCACGACCACGCCGCTGTTGCGGAGGGTGACGGCGCCGACCGTGTCGGCCATCGTCACCTCCACCCGCTGCTCCGCCAGGTTCTCCATGACGAGGTCCCGCGACTGGACCGCGCCGGGGGAGTTGTCGAGGGTGCTGGAGGTCGACTCCTCCTGGTGGACTTCGCTGTCCACCTCGACCACGAGGGCGATCGCCGAGGCTGCGAAGATGCCGTCGCCTTCCGCGATCACCACGCCGCTGTTGTCGACCTCCACCGAGCCCACACCGTCGCGCAGCTGCAGCTGGATCCGCTGGTCGGCCGCGTTGTGCTGCGTGCCGCCCTGCCGCTGCACCGCACCGCCGCTGTCGAACAGCGCCTGCTCGGCGCTGTTGAACTGCTGCACGAACTGTTCGGCGAGCAGGCCGGCGACCACCTCCGCCTGGGCGACGATGCCGTCGCCGCCGGCGATGACGACACCGCTGTTGTCGACCGAGACCGCTCCCACGCGCTCACCCAGGCGCACGAGGACGCTCTGGTCGGAGACCGAAGACCGCTCCATCTCCTGGTCCTGGTTGCCGCCCACGCCGCCGCTGAGCGACTGCAGCGCCTCCTGCTCCTGGTAGACTTCCTGGAAGACCTCGGCGGCGGCCGCGATCTGCGAGAGGGCCACCAGGCCGTCGCCCCCGGCGGAGACAAGGCCGCTGTTGTCGATCGTCACCGCGCCGGTGCGCTGGCCGTAGAGAAACCGGGCCGACTGCTCGGAGTAGCGATTGCCCGTCTCGCTCTGCTGCTGGTCCAGCCCGACGTTCCCCAGGGCCGTGGTATCCTGCTGGCTCGCGACGATCTGCTCCTGCTGCTGCACGGTGGTGCTCAGCAGCAGCATTTGCGTGATGGCCATGATGCCGTCGCCGCCGGTGAGGAGTTGGCCGCTGTTGTCGACGGTGACGGCCCCGGCGTCGGCGCCCGTCCCGTGCCTCTGGCTCTGCAGCGCCGTGCTGCCCGACTCTCCGTCCTGCGACACCGCCAATGCCGCCTCGTCGGAGCCATCACCGGAAACGTCGGCTTGCTGGCCGCTGCCGCCGGTCTGATTGGCGAGCTGCGTGGCGGCCGCCACCGACAGTCTGGCGGAGCCGGCGAGGATTCCATCGCCTCCGGCGACGACGAGGCCGCTGTTGCCGACGGTGACGGCACCGACGCCCGCGCCGTCGCGCCCCTCGAGCTCCTGCACGCCGGTGGCGATCTGCAGGTTCCTCTGGGACACCTCGGCCTCGCTGGTCGCTTCGCCGTCGCTCTGCTCGGAGGAGGCGTATCCGAACTGGAGGCCCGAGGCGTCCTGGCCGAGAATCTGCGCGCCGATCGACGCGGTGAGCACGCCCGCTTCGGCGACGATGCCGTCGCCGTCGGCATCGATCAGGCCGCTGTTGGTCACGCTCAGCGAGGCCGCATCCGCCAGTCCCCCGACCGTGGCCGACTGCTGGATGGCGCTCAAACGGGTGACGTCCTGCAGGGCGTCGAGCCGTGCCGTCGCTTCGCCGTCGCTAGCATCGGCAACGGCGCCGGCGTCCTGCGATGACAGGTTGTTCTACAGTCCGGTTTGAAAGGCCTGACTGAAGGCTTCGAGCTCGGCCGTGGCGACGATGCCGTCGCCGCCCGCCGCGATGGTCCCGCTGTTGTCGATCGTCACCGCGCCGGCGGCCTCCCAGGCCGGTCCGCCGATCTCCTGAGTCCCGCCATGGAGCTGCTGCAGCTCCTGCGTCTGCTCGACCGTGGCCGTGGCCGAGCCATCGGCCTGGACGGCATCGGCAAGGGCCAGGCCCGACTGTTCGGCACGGCCGTCCTGCAGCAGCTCCTGCTCAGTCATGTTGTCCAGGAAGACGGCCGAGCCGCCGACGATGCCGTCGCCGCCCGCCGTCACGGTGCCGCTGTTGGCGATCGTGATGCCGGCGGCGTCGGCGCCGTCGGCCAGCACGCTCCCCTGGTCCAGGTTCGCGATCTGATCGTAGTCCTGTGTCGCGTCGACCGTGGCGGAAACCGGCGTGTTCGACGCGCTCGACGCCGTGGCCGTGGCGTCCTGGGCGGCGTCGTTTTCCTGCACTCCGATCGTCGCCAGCCTGGTTTCCGCGTCCAGCTCGGAAAGGGCCAAGATGCCGGTATCGCCCGCCTCGATGTCGGCGGCATTCTCGATCTCGATCGCCCCGGCCGAACTGGGCAGAGAATTGAAAGCGTCTTGTGTCGTGTTGAGGGGCTGTGTGTCGGCGTCGTTGTCGGCAACGGCTTCGTTGGGGCTGCCGTCGTCCGCTTCGGCGGACGCGATCGTCTGGGTAGCGTTGCTCTGGCTGGCGTCCCATTCCTGGTCGACCTCGCCGTCCGTGAGGCTGCGGGCGAAGATGCCGGTGCCGGCGGCCAGGATGTCGAGATTGTTCTCGATCCCGAGCATGGCGCCAAAGAAGGGAAGCTCGTTTTCCAGCTCGGCGACGATGCCGCTGGCCCCGCCGCCGGTGACGATCGCGAAGTCCCCGGCCTCGGTGACGATGCGCAGGTCGCCGTCCTGCCGCCGGAAGACGATGCCGTCGATACCCGCGCCCGGCGCGATGTCGGCCGTCAGGTCGCGGACCGTCAGCCGCTCGATCAGCGTAGGATCGAAATCCGTGCCGTCGACGATGCCGTCCGACTGATCGCCCGTGCAGACGACGGAGCCGGGCCCGTCGGGGCCGCAGACGTCGGGCGCGGCGCGGCCCTCCGAGGCCAGGTAGAGGAGCAGGGCGGAGACGCCGACGGAGGCGAGGAGGAGCCGTCGCGGCGCGCGCGCGACGACAGCGGGGCGCACCGCCCAGAGTAGATTCGGCATACCTTGCTCCCCCCGGCCGTGTCCCCCGACCGCAAGAGGAGCCTTACGAAGCGCAAGCGCTCATGTCAACAAAATGCCAGATAGTTCGCAGGCGCCTAGGCGCGATTCTCGATACCGGCGAGTACCGGTGCGCCAATGAAATCCCCTGCACCGTCATCCTGAGCGAGAGTCGTTCGAAGGCTCGCTGGTATCGGGCGTGGGAAGGGCGCGTCACAGCGGCCAGAAGATCGGGATCAGCAGCGTCGCCAGAATCCAGAAGACGAGATTGAGCGGCACGCCGACCTTGACGAAGTCGGAGAAGCGGTAGTTGCCGGCGTGGAAGACGAAGGTGTTGGTCTGATAGCCGATCGGCGTGGCGAAGCTGGCCGAGGCGGCGAACATCACGGCGACGACGAAGGGCCGCGGGTCGACCCCGAACTGCTGGGCGACGCCGACGGCGATCGGCACCAGCAGCACGGCGACCGCGTTGTTGCTCACCGCCTCGGTCAGCAGGGAGGCGATCAGGTAGATCAGCGAGAGCACGACCAGGGGTCCGAAGGGGCCGGCCAAGGCCAGCATTGCCTCCACCACCAGAAGAACGGCGCCCGTCTGCTCCATGGCGACGCTGAGTCCCAGCATGCCGAAGATCAGCATCAGCAGCCGCCACTCGATCGCGTCGTAGATCTCGTCCGCGCGTACGCAGCCAAGCACCACGACCGCTACGGTGGCCATCATCGCCAGCCCGGCGATCGGCATCACGCCCAGGGTGGCCAACACCATCACCGCGACGATCGCGGCCACCGCCACCGGCGCCTTCTCTCGCCGCAGCGGGCGGGTCTGCACCTCGCTCAGGTTCAGCAGCATGCCGTCCTCGACCAGGCGGCGGATGCCCTCGGGCGGGCCCTCCAGCAGCAGGGTGTCGCCGAAGCGCAGGTCGAGGCGGTCGAAAGCCTGGGAGAGGCTCTCGTGCTGCCGGTGCACCGCCAGCACGAAGACGCCGTAGCGCCGCCGCAGGTTCAGCTCTACGATGGAGCGGCCGACCAGCCGCGAGGTCGGGCCGACGATGCCCTCCATGACCACGGCCTGCTGCGTCGAGAGCGGCTGCAGTTCCGCCTCGTCGCCGCCGGCGAAGGCCAGCTGCCCGGCCTCGCGCAGGCCCATGACCTCGCGCGCGTGGGTCTGCAGCACCACGCGGTCGCCGGCCGCCAGCCGCACTTCAGAGAGGTCGCGCAGGCGGTGGCGCAGGGAGCGGTCCTCGCGGATGACGTCGATCACCACCGCCGCCGGATTGCGCAGCAGCCCGGCCTCGGCCAGGGTCTTGCCGATCGCCTTGGAGTCCGGGGGCACCAGCCCCTCGGCGAGGAAGCGGCGCTGTGAGCCGTCACCCAGCAGCGCCGCCAGCGAGGGCCGGTCCGGCAGCAGCCAGCGTCCGAAGACGGCGAGATAGAGCCCGCCGACGGCCGCCAAGATCAGCCCCAGGCCGGTGATCTCGAACATGCCGAAGGGGGCGAGGCCCTGGGCCTGGGCGGCGCCGTCCACCAGCAGGTTGGTGGAGGTGCCGATCAGCGTGCAGGTGCCGCCGAGGATGGCGGCGTAGGACAGCGGGATCAGCAGCCGCGTCGGCGCCATGCCCATCGTGCCGGCCAGGCCGATGACCACCGGCGTCAGCACTACGACCACCGGAGTGTTGTTGATGAAGGCCGACAGCACCATCACGCCGAGCAGCAGCACGACGATGGCCAGGGCATGGGAGCGGGTCGCGAGCTTCGCCACCCGCTGGCCGACCCATTCGATAACGCCGGTGCGGTCGAGCGCGGCCGAGAGCACGAACATGCAGGCGACCGTGATGGGGCCGCTGTTGGAGAAGACCGGCAGCAGGCTGGCCGTGCTCAGCACCCCGGTCAGCAGCAGCACGGCGACGGCCGACATGGCGATCACGTCCGGCGGCGCCCAGGAGCGGGCGAAGGCCACGAAGACCCCCGCCGTCACCAGCAGCACCAGCACGGCGTCCAAGCCGACCCCTGCGATCGTCAAGCCCTGTCCCTTCGTCTGCCCCGCCCGCCACCCGTCTCCGCGGCAGGCGGGGCAGAGTGCGCGAACTCGACCCCTTTTGTCGAGATCACAGGAGCGAGAGGCGGGACGGTGGCCGAAGATTGACAGAAAGCCGCCCCGGGGCGGCGGTGGCTCGTCCCTTTTCTTCTCCCGGCGCCGATCCTATAAGAGGCGCTTGCCGGGAGCCCCTGCCGCCAGCGCCGGGGTCCCGCTTGCGGCCGCCATCACGACAGAGTTCGATCGAGCGATCATGCAGACATCCCCGCGCCTGACGCATCTTCAACGCCTGGAGGCCGAGAGCATCCACATCATGCGGGAGGTCGCGGCGCAGTTCCGCAACCCCGTGATGCTCTATTCGATCGGCAAGGACAGCTCGGTGCTGCTGCACCTGGCGATGAAGGCCTTCCATCCCTCGAAGCCGCCCTTCCCGCTGCTGCACGTGGACACGACCTGGAAGTTCCGGGAGATGATCGCCTTCCGGGACGAGCGCGCGAAGGAACTCGGCCTGGACCTGATCGTCCACATCAACGAGGAGGGCGTGCGCCAGGGCATCGGCCCCTTCAGCCACGGCTCGGCGCTGCATACCGACGTGATGAAGACCCAGGCCCTGAAGCAGGCGCTCGACAGGTACAAGTTCGACGCGGCCTTCGGCGGCGCCCGGCGCGACGAGGAGAAGTCGCGGGCCAAGGAGCGGATCTTCTCCTTCCGGACGGCGAACCACCGCTGGGACCCGAAGAACCAGCGCCCGGAACTCTGGAACGTCTACAACGGCCGCATCCACCAGGGCGAGTCGATCCGCGTCTTCCCGCTGTCGAACTGGACCGAGCTGGACATCTGGCAGTACATCCTGCTGGAGAAGATCCCCGTGGTGCCGCTCTACTTCGCCAAGCCGCGCCCGGTGGTGGAGCGCGACGGCACGCTCATCATGGTCGACGACGAGCGCATGCCGCTGCAGCCCGACGAGAGCGTGCAGGAGCGCTGGGTGCGCTTCCGGACGCTGGGCTGCTATCCGCTGACCGGCGCGATCGAGAGCCGCGCCGAGGGGCTGGTCGAGATCATCCACGAGATGCTGGTGGCGCGCAGCTCCGAGCGCCAGGGCCGCGTGATCGACCGCGACCAGGCGGCGAGCATGGAAGTGAAGAAGCAGGAGGGCTACTTCTGATGCTCGACGCGACCAGCCTGCGCCCCGAGGACACCGAGGACTACCTGCTGCGGCAGAGCGACAAGGACCTGCTGCGCTTCATCACCTGCGGCAGCGTCGACGACGGCAAGTCGACCCTGATCGGCCGCCTGCTGTTCGACAGCAAGCAACTCTTCGAGGACCAGCTCGCCGCCCTGGGCCAGGACAGCAAGCGCTGGGGCACCACCGGCGAGGAGGTGGATCTGGCCCTGCTGGTCGACGGCCTGGCCGCCGAGCGCGAGCAGGGCATCACCATCGACGTGGCCTACCGCTTCTTCGCCAGCGAGAAGCGCAAGTTCATCGTCGCCGACACGCCCGGCCACGAGCAGTATACCCGCAACATGGCGACCGGCGCCTCGACCGCCGAGCTGGCCGTGCTGCTGGTGGACGCGCGCAAGGGCGTGCTGACCCAGACCCGCCGCCATTCCTTCATCGTCTCGCTGCTGGGCATCCGCCAGGTGGTGCTGGCGGTGAACAAGATGGATCTCGTGGACTTCGCCGAGGAGCGCTTCGAGGAGATCGTCGCCGACTACCGCCGCTTCGCCGAGGGGCTGGGCTTCGAGACGATCACCTGCATCCCGCTCTCGGCCAAGGAGGGCGACAACGTCATCGCCGCCAGCGAGCGCACCTCCTGGTACCGCGGGCCGTCGCTGCTGCAGGCGCTGGACGAGGCCCCGGTGGGGCGCGACCAGCGCGACCGGCCCTTCCGGCTGCCGGTGCAGTGGGTCAACCGCCCCAACCTCGACTTCCGCGGCTACAGCGGGACCATCACCGGCGGGCGCCTGCGCCCGGGCGACAAGGTCGTGGTGCTGCCCTCGGCGCGCACGTCCACCGTCGAGAAGATCGTCGCCTGGGAGGGCGAGCTGGAGGAGGCCGTGGCCGGCCAGGCCGTCACCCTCTGTCTCGCCGACGAGGTCGACGTCAGCCGCGGCGACGTGATCGCCACCGCCGAGGCGCGGCCGGAGGTGGCCGACCAGTTCGCGGCGCACATCGTCTGGATGAGCGAGCAGCCGCTGCTGCCGGGCCGCAAGCTGCTGCTGCAGGTCGGGCCGAAGCAGGTCTCGGCGCAAGTCACCGACATCAAGCACGCCGTCAACGTCAACACCATGGAGCACACCGCGGCCAAGCAGCTCGAGCTGAACGAGATCGCGGTCTGCAACCTGGCCACCGACCAGCCGATCGCCTTCGCGCCCTACGCCGAGGAGCGCGAGGGCGGCGGCTTCGTGCTGATCGACCGCATGACCAACGCCACCGTCGGCTGCGGCATGATCGACTTCGCGCTGCGGCGCGCCGCCAACGTGCACTGGCAGGACATCTCGGTCGACAAGAGCGCGCGCGCGACGATCAAGTCGCAGCAGCCCTGCGTGCTCTGGTTCACCGGCCTCTCGGGCTCCGGCAAGTCGACCGTGGCCAACGCCGTGGAGAAGAAGCTCCTGGCGCTGGGCAATCACAGCTACCTGCTCGACGGCGACAACGTGCGCCACGGTCTCAACAAGGACCTGGGCTTCACCGACGCCGACCGCGTCGAGAACATCCGCCGCGTCGGCGAGACGGCGAAGCTCTTCGTCGACGCCGGGCTGATCGTGCTGGTCTCCTTCATCTCGCCCTTCCGCTCCGAGCGGCAGATGGCGCGCGAGCTGGTGGGCGAGGCGGAGTTCCTGGAGATCTTCGTCGACACGCCGCTGGAGGTCTGCGAGGCGCGCGATCCCAAGGGGCTCTACCGCAAGGCTCGCGCCGGGCAGCTGGCCAACTTCACCGGCATCGACTCGCCCTACGAAGCGCCGGAGCACCCGGACATGCGGCTGGAGGGGGACGCCGCCCCGGCCGAGGCCCTGGCCGACCGGGTGATCGACGAACTGCGGCGCCGCGGCGTGGTCTGAGCGCGGCCGCGGCCCGCAGGGTGAGCCGCGGGGATGGCGCGCGCGACGCCTGCCGTCTACCGTGGCTGTGGCGGCGGGGCCGCCGCGACCGGGTCATGACGGGGGAACGGGCTTGCGCGTAGTGGTCACCGGCGGCGCCGGCTACATCGGCAGCCACGTGGTGCTGGCCCTGCTGGAGCGGGGCCACGCGCCGGCGGTGATCGACGACCTCTCGGCCGGTGACGCCGCGCTGCTGCCGCAGACGGTGCCGCTGCTGCGCGCCGACCTGCGCGACCGGGCCACGGTCGAGAGCTGCTTCGCCCGGCTCGAGCCGGAAGCCGTGATCCACCTCGCGGGCCTGGTCTCGGTCACGGAATCGCTGGCCGATCCCCTGCGCTACTACGACGTCAATCTGGGCGGCAGCCTGCAGGTGATCGACGCCTGCCGACGGCACGGCGCGCTGCCGCTGGTCTTCTCCTCCACCGCCGCCGTCTATGCGCCCGCGGCGGCCGCGGCGGGGCCGGTCGACGAGGCGGCCGCGGCGGGTCCGGTCAGCCCCTACGGCCGCTCCAAGCTGCTGGTCGAACAGATCCTGGCCGAGGCGGGCGTGACGCTGCCGCACGCGATCCTGCGCTACTTCAACGTCGCCGGTGCCGACCCGCGGCTGCGCTGCGGGCCGCCGGAACGGCCGGCGCCGAACCTGATCCAGCGCGCCGCCGCCGCGGTCGCGACGGGCGAGGGGCGGCTGCGCATCTTCGGCACCGACTACCCGACCCCGGACGGCACCTGCCTGCGAGACTTCATCCACGTCAGCGACCTCGCCGAGATTCACGTGCTGGCGCTCGAGCGGCTTTGCGCCGGCGAGGACCCGCTGCTGCTGAACTGCGGCTACGGCCGCGGCTACTCCGTGCGCCAGGTGGCGGAGCGGCTGCAGGCGCTGGCCCCCGGCCGTCTGCGCCTGGAGGCGGCGCCGCGCCGCGCCGGCGACCTGCCGGCGGTGGTCGCCGCGGTCGATCGCCTGCGCCGAAGCCTCGACTGGCGGCCGCGCCACGACGATCTCGACGCGATTCTCGCCAGCGCGCTCGCCTGGGAGCGGCGGCGAGCGGCGCCGCCGCACGAGGCGGGGCGCCTGGCCGCTTCGGTCTGACGGTGACGCCGGCCGCGCCCGCCGGGGACCGGCCCCGCCTCAGCGTCGTCCTGCCGGCGCGCTCCACGCCGCAGCGCCCGGTCGAGCAGCGTCTCGCGCACCTGGCCTTCGACACGGCGCTGCCGGCGGAGGTCGAGTTCCTCTGTGTCGACGAGGGCAGTGAGCCGCTCTGCGGCGCGGCCCTGCGGGCCGCCTGCGAGGCCGCCGGCGCGACCTATCTGCCGCTGCCGCCGACGGGCGAGGCCTTCAGCATCGCCCGCGCCCGCAACTTCGGCGCCCTGGCGGCCCGCGGCGACTACCTGCTGTTCCAGGACCTGGATCTGGTGCCGCACGCGGGCTTCTATGCCCATCTGCTGCGGGAGATCGAGCTGCAGGGGCTGACCGCGCGGCGCGACGAGTTCCTGGTGGTGCCGGTCGCCTATCTGACCGAGGCGGCCAGCGCGCGGATGCTGCGGCCGGGACGCTTCGATCCGCAGCGCGTTCTCGACGCCATCCTGGCCGGCGACGCAGCGGTGCTGGAGAGCTACGCGCCGGTCAGTTCCTGCGTGGTGCTGCACCGTGACTACTACCTGGCACTGGGCGGGCAGCGGGCCGACTTCGTCGGCTGGGGTTACGAGGACTGGGAGTTCGCCTACCGCCTGATGCGCCGCGCCCGGCGCTTTCCGATGCCGCCGGACTTCGATCGCGACGACTACGCCTCCTTCGCCAGCGAAGGGGGGTATCGCGGCTGGCGCGCGGCCTTCCAGCTCTACGGCGACACCAGCCAGCGCCGCGGCCTCTTCCTGACCCACGCCCATCATCCGAGCGAGGAGAACCGCCGCGGCGACTCCGTGCGCGAGGCCAATCGCGCCCGTTTCCGCCGGGCGCTGACCGAGGTACGCGACGGCCGCGAGCCGCGCGTCGACCTGCTGGACCAGGCGCGCCTGCTGACGGCGGCGGGCCGGCCGCCGCTGCCGGTGACGCTGCTCGTCGGGGCGTCGTCGCTGGCCCGCAGCCGGAGCCTGCACGCCGCCCTGCGCAATCCCCTGCCGATCGAGCGGCTGGAGCGGGCCGGCGGCGGCCTCACCGATCCGCTCGCGGCCCTGGCCACCGCCGGCCTGCGGCTGGCGGCGGCTGTGGTCGAGGAGCCGCATCTCGACCGCCGCCGCGCCGAGCTGTTCCTGCGGCTGCGCCGCGAGGTGCCGACCACGCTGCTCTATCGGTTGGGGCTCTCCGACTGTTTTTTCCTGGAATCCGAGCCGGAGCATCTCTGCGCCGGCATTGCCGCGGGGGCCGGGGAAGCGCCGTCGGAGGCGTCGCGGGTCGAGCGCTATCTGGCACGTGAACTGCTCCCCGTGACGGCTGTGGACCAGGGACCTGCCGAGGGTCCTGCTCAGCTCGGACTCTTCGTCACTTCCGTCGCCGGCTTCCGGCTGGAGCAGGACGAGTTGCTCGCCGAGGCCGCGCTGGACCTGCTGGCGGCGGTGGAGGTGCGACTCGCCGCTCTCCCACCCGACAGCCTGCGGCTGGTGATCCACTGCCCGCGCCACCTGCGCCGACGATTTCTCGGCAGCGGTCACGAGGTCCGCCCGCTCGAGGATCTGGACGCCGCCATCGCCGGCTCGGCGCTCTGCGTCTTCCAGCACGACGGCCTGCTGCTGCGCGGCCTGCTGCACGGCCGCCCCTGCTATGCGCCGGTGCATTCGCGCTTCGTGGCCGAAGGCTTGGCGCGGCCGCTGCAGATCCTGGCTCCCCCGCCACCCGCCGACACCTTCGCGGCAGAAGCGACGGCCCGGGCGAAGAGATTGCTGGGCTTCCTGCTGGCCGAGCGCGCCTCCCGCTCGGTGCTGGTTGCGGAGCCGCCGGCTTCGACGCAGCGGGGCTCGCGACTGCGCCCGGACCTGCGCCTCCTACGGTGCCCAGACGGCGAGGTTCTGCGCTTCTCGCGACCCTGCCCGCCCGCCACGCAGCGGCTGCTCGCGCAGCTGCACCAGGCGATCAGCCTCTCCCTGATCGAACGGCGGCCCGCGGTCGCCACGCACCAGCGCCAGCTGGCGTTGCTGCTGCAGGCCGGTGGCCGCCCGGCCCGTCTCGTGCCGGCCGGGGAGGCCTGGGACGATCCCGACGCCGAGGCGGGCGGCAAGCCGGACGCGGGGTCGCCGCCGTCGCGAGACTCCCGCCGCCGCCGGCTGCTCCGCAAGCTGCTGTGGCGCCCCGATCTCTATCTGCTGGATTCCCGCAGCGCTCTGCTGCGGCGTTTGGGTCGGCTGCTGGCGCGAGGGTAACGTTGGTGGCTCAGGAGCGGGGGATCGGACGGGCGGCCGGTGGCGGTTCGGATTCCGTCCCGCTCGGCAGCGACGTGCGCTGCGGCCGCCCGTCGGCGCCCAGGTGGATGCCGCACTCGCTCTTCTGCAGGCCGCGCCAACGCCCCGCACGACTGTCGTCGCCCGGCTGCACCGGATGGGTGCAGGGCAGGCAGCCGATCGAGGCGAAGCCGTAGGGCAGCAGAGGGTGCAGCGGCAGGTCGCGGCGGGCGAACTCCCGCTCTACCCGCTCCTGGCTGTAGCCGGCCAGGGGATTGACCTTGATGCGGCCGTCCTGGATCTCGAAGGCCTCCAGGCCCGCCCGCCCGCTGCTCTGGTAGCGCTTGCGGCCGGTCACCCAGGCCGAGAAACCGCGCAGCGCCCGCACCAGCGGCAGGGTCTTGCGCAGGTAGCAGCAGAGGTCGGGGTCGTGGCGGTGCAGCCGCCCGTCGGGATCGTCGGCGGCGAGCTCGCCAGGATCGGGCGCGACGCTGCGCACGTCGGTCAGGCCGAGGCGCGCGGCCAGGTCGTCGCGGTAGGCCAGGGTCTCGGGGAAGAGCTTGCCGGTGTCGAGGAAGATCACGGGTGTCGCCGGCTCGACCCGGGCCACCATGTCCAGTAGCAGCGCCGCCTCGGCGCCGAAGGAGGAGACCAGAGCGATGCGGCCGGGGAACTCGTGGTGCAGGACGGCCGCCAGCAGTTCCTCGCCCTCGCGGCCCCGGTAGCGCTGCCGCAAGACCTCGGCCCGCGCCTCGGCCTCGGCGACGTCCAGCGGTGTCCAGACCTGGGTCAAGCGGTCGGTCCCCCTTGGCGGTAGGCTTTCGATCCCCGTCGGGCGGATCAGTGCATGCTGGCCTGAACGGCCTTCTGCCTCTCGCGGTTCCAGTAGGAGCGACAGGCTATCTTTGTTGCATCGCAGCGAGAAGCGTATTCTTTGGTCTGCTCGAAGATTCGCAGAAGCTCTTCGTCGCCGACGAAGAGTGGCTTCAGGCCGAAGCCCTGCAGGCGGCGGTTGTCGACTTCGAACTCGTGCTCTTCGGCTTCCAGCCGGGCGTTGGCGATGAAGGTGGGGCTCGCGCCGGTGACCCGGGCGACCCGTTCCGCCAGGTCGCGGATGCGGCTGCTCTCGGTGACCTGGTTCACCACGTGGACGCGATCGCCTGCGACCGGCGCGTTCGCCATGGCCAGCTCGATCGCACGCACGCTGTCGCGAATGTGGATGAAGGCGCGCGTCTGACCGCCGCTGCCGTGCACCGTCAGCGGATGCCCGACGGCGGCCTGGACCAGGAAGCGGTTCAGCACCGTGCCGTAGTCGCCGTCGTAGTCGAAGCGGTTGATCAGCCGCTCGTCCATCAGGGTCTCGGTGGTCTGGGTACCCCAGACGATGCCCTGGTGCAGGTCGGTGATGCGCAGGCCGAAGTTGCGGTTGTAGAAGTGGAACAGCAGCTGATCCTGAGACTTGGTGACGTGATAGATGCTCCCCGGGTTCATGGGGTAGGGGATCTCGCGCTCCTCGTCGCCGCCGGGCGTCTCCACCCGGACCCTGAGATAGCCCTCCGGGATGCGCATGCCGGCCGAGGTGTAGCCATAAACCCCCATGGTGCCGAGGTGCAGCAGATGCACGTCCAGGCCGCTCTCCACGATCGCCGCCAGGATGTCGTTGGTGGCGTTGAGATTGTTGTTCAGCGTGTAGCGGGCGTGGCTCGACGATTTCATGGAATAGGGTGCGGAGCGCTGCTCGGCGCAGTGCAGCACCGCCTCGGGCCGGAAGTCCGACAGCAGGGTCAGCAGGCGGTGGTAGTTCTCGCCGACGGTGAAGCCGTAGTGGGGGATCTCGTGGCCGGTCAGGGCCTTCCAGGTCCGCAGGCGCTCGGCCAGCGACGCGATCGGCGTGAGGGAGTGGGCTTCCAGGTCGATCTCGATCTTGCGCCGCGAGAGGTTGTCGACGATCGCCACCTCGTGACCGTGGCGCGACAGATGCAGGGCGGCCGGCCAGCCGCAGAAGCCGTCGCCGCCCAGTACGATGATCCGCACCTCTTGCCGCTCCCCTGGAATCTCACGATATCCTCGCCAGTAAAGGCTGCGGGGCCGGGTGTGGTCAATCCGCGCCGCCCACGAAACCTCACGGTCTAACCGCTTGACGGCGACCGGCCGGGCGCTAGGCTTGGCGGCTCAAGGGGCTGGGGATCATCTGGAGCAGTATGCTCCGTGAACCCTGTTGGAAGCATAGGGGGCAACAATGACCGTTCTGGTGCTCGGTGGCGACGGATTCTGCGGCTGGCCGACAGCCCTTCATCTCAGCGCCCAGGGCCATCGTGTCGTCATCGTAGACAATCTGTCCCGGCGCAACATCGACAACGAGCTGGAGGCGGCCTCGCTGACGCCGATCCAGGCGATCGGCACGCGGATCCAGGCCTGGCGGGAGGTGAGCGGGAAGGAGATCCTCTTCCACAACCTCAACGTCGCCAAGGAGTTCGCCGAGCTGCTGGCGCTGATCGAGACCTACCAGCCCAAGGCCATCGTCCACTTCGCCGAGCAGCGCGCCGCTCCCTACTCGATGAAGTCGGCCAAGCACAAGATCTACACGGTCGACAACAACCTGAACGCCACCAACAACGTGCTGGCGGCGATCGCCGAGAGCGGGCGCGACATCCATCTGGTGCACCTCGGCACCATGGGCGTCTACGGCTACACCACCTCCGGCATGGAGATCCCCGAGGGCTACCTCAAGGTCAAGATCGAGATCGACGGCGGCGAGCTCTTCGAGCAGGAGATCCTCTACCCGGCCAACCCGGGCAGCATCTATCACATGACCAAGACCCAGGATGCGCTGCTGTTCCAGTTCTACAACAAGAACGACCGCATCCGGATCACCGACCTGCACCAGGGCATCGTCTGGGGCACCCAGACCGACGAGACCCGCAAGGACGAGCGGCTGATCAACCGCTTCGACTACGACGGCGACTACGGCACGGTGCTGAACCGCTTCCTGATGCAGGCCGCGGTGGGCCACCCGCTGACGGTGCACGGCACCGGCGGCCAGACCCGCGCCTTCATCCACATCCAGGACACGGTGCGCTGCATCCGCCTGGCCATCGCCAACCCGCCGGCGAAGGGCGAGCGCGTGCAGGTCATGAACCAGATGACCGAGACGCATCGCGTGCGCGACCTGGCGGAGATGGTGGCCGGCCTGACCGGCGCGCGTATCGACTACGTCAGCAATCCGCGCGCCGAGGCCGACGAGAACGACCTGCGGGTCAGCAACAAGACCTTCATCCGCCTGGGTCTGCAGCCGATCCTGCTGCAGGGCGGTCTGATGGAGGAGGTCACCGAGATCGCCCGCAAGTACGCCGGCCGCTGCGACTTCGCGAAGATCCCCTGCGTCTCCTATTGGAACCGCGATCGCGAAGAGGCCTCTCAGGACGCGGATCTGCCGCAGGCCGCCAACGCCTGACGCGAGGCCGCGAGGCCTCCGCCCGTCGCGCCGGCCGGTGACTTCCTCCGGCCGGCGCTTTCTTTTTGCGCCCTTGAGGAACCGAGAGACTTGATGAGCAGGATCCTGGTTACCGGCGGCTGCGGTTTCATCGGCAGCAACCTCGCCCGCCGTCTGCTGGCCGACGGCCGCTACGAGGACATCGTCGTCTTCGACAACGAGTCCCTGGGCAAGCCCAGCGACCTTCCCGAGGGGCCGATCCGCTTCGTGCATGGCGACATTCGCGAGCGCGCCGCGCTAGAAGCGGCGATGGAGGGGTGCGAGGCGGTGGTGCATCTCGCCGCCCATACCCGGGTGATCGAATCGGTCGAGAGCCCGGAGCTGAACTTCGAGGTCAACGCCCAGGGCACGCTGAACGTGCTCTTGGCGGCGCGTGAGCTGGGCGTGGCCCACGTGGTCAACGCTTCCACCGGCGGCGCCATTCTCGGTGAGGTGCCGCCGCCGGTGCACGAGGAGATGGTGCCTCGGCCGGTCTCGCCCTACGGCGCCTCGAAGCTGGCGGCCGAGGGCTACTGTTCGGCCTTCGCCGGCGCCTACGGCATCCGCACCACCTCGCTGCGTTTCTCCAACGTCTATGGTCCGCTGTCCTACCGCAAGGGCAGCGTGGTGGCGCACTTCTTCAAGCAGATCCTCGAGGGCAAGCCGCTGGTGGTCTACGGCGACGGCAGCCAGGTGCGCGATTTCGTCTTCGTCGAGGATCTCTGCCGCGGCATCGCCCAGGCCCTGGCGACCCGGTCCCAGGGCGTCTACCAGCTCGGCTCCGGCCGCCCGACGACGGTCAACGAGCTGATCGGGGTGCTGGAGCGCGTGGTCGGCCACAACCACCGCTTCGAGGTGCTCTACGAGGACTTTCGGGCCGGAGAGATCTACGCCACCTACTGCGACGTGACCCGGGCGCGCGATACCCTCGGATTCGACCCCGCCACGCCCTTGGACGAGGGCCTGCGGCGCACCTGGAACTGGTTCCTGGAGGTGGGTAAGGTCTGACGCTGGCTAAGGATCGCCGGCTGGACCCGGGAGCCGCCCGCTTGCGCCGTTCCGACTTCGCGCTCGTCTGCGACCTGGGCGCCGCAGTGCGCCTGCCGAGCCGCGAGCTGCGGCTGCTGCAGGCGGTGCTGGAGGCGCTGCCGCCGGCGTTGGCCGAGCGGGCCTGCGTCTTCCTGGCGCTGGATGCCGCCGAGGCGGCGGCGCGCGATCTGCTGGTGCCCTGGGTAGAACCTTTCGGCCCCCGCTGCCGCGTGCTGCCGCTCCAGACCGGAGATCGCGCCGCTCGTGCCTTCGATCTCGCCCGCGGGGCCGCGCTGGCGGAGGCGCGCGCGGTGCTGCTGCTCGGCGGTGCGGCGGCGGTCGCGGCCCTGGGGGACACGTTGGCGCGGCGCGACGGGCCGCGGGGGCGCTGGGCCGCCCTCTTGACGGAGCCGGCGCTGCTGCGCCTGGAGGCCGCCGGAGCTTCGGCCGCGCCGGAGCTGCGGCAGGAGGCGGCGCTGGAGCGCGCGGCGCTGGCCCTGCTCGACGCCCTCTGGCTGCCGCCGGGCGCTGCGGAGGAGCTGCGCCGGCTCGGGCCGCACTTGCCGGCCGAGACCGGGACCTTCACACCGCCCTGCGCGTTGGCCGAGAGCCTGCTGCCCTGGCTGGCGGCCGCCCGAGCGGAGAGGGCGGAAGGTATGGGGGGCGACGGGGAATCGCCGCCCGCACTGCTCTGCTTCCTGCCGACCGGGGTCGATCCGGCGCCGCTCGCCCTCTTGGGCGCGGTGGAAGACTGTCTCGACCGGCGGCTGCCGCTGCGGCGTCTCACCCTGGTCGCGCCCGCCGGCGCCGCGGCCGCCCCACAGGTGGCGCAGGCGGCCGCGAGGCTGGAGGACCGGCGGGGGCTGGCCGTGGAGGCCCTGAACGAGAGCGATCTCCCCGCGCTCGCACGGCGGCTGGCGGAACCGGGTGTCGCCGCGGTGGTGTTGCCGCCGTCGGCTACGCTCCTGAGCGAGCCTTTGGAACTCTGCCGCCGCCTCGGCCTGCCGACCCTGGCGCCGCCGCGGCCCGCCCTTCGCGCCCAGCTCGCCGGCAGCGGCTTCGAGCCCCGCTGGAGTCTGCCGGAGCGGGAGGCGTTGGCGGCGGACTTGCCGAATCTGCTGGCGGCAGCCCCGGTGGCGCGAGTCGAGGGCGCGTCGCTCGCCGCCGCTCTCGGTCCGGCCGACGAGGACGGCCTGCCCGACGACTTCGCCGCGAGACTGGCGGCCTTGCTGCAGGCTGGGGCGCCGCCGCTCGAGCGGCCGGCGCCGGCGCGGCGCGTGGCCGTCGCGGTGCGCGGTGCGAGCAGCGATCCCGCTCTCCACGCGACCCTGCTCTCGCTGCGGGGGCAGAGTCTCCCGGCGAGCGAGGTGCTGCTGCTCGACGACGCGGCACCGGCGGCCGAATCCGGCCTGCCGCGCCTGCTGCTGCCGCCGCCACTGCCGGAGCGGCGCTTGCCCGCCGCGGAGGAGGCTGCCTGGCGTGCGGCGCTGAGTCGGCTCGACGCCGATCTGCTGCTGCTGCTGCGCGCCGGCGACCAGCTCGCCCCCTGGGCCCTCGAGCGCCTGGCCGCGGACTCGGGCGAGGCTGTCGGAGAGGAGATCCTGGCCCTGCCGGTCGCTCACGATCCCGGTGCTCTGCTTCCCGATCCGGCGGCGCCGGCGAGCGAGCTGCCGGCCGCCGGCGAGCCGGCCGGTGGCGAGGAGCCCCTGCTGTTGCCGCCGGCGCTGCTCGGCCGCGAACAGCCGCCCCGGCGGCGCCACCCGACGGCGGACTGCCTGCGGCGCTCCACCCGGCCGGCGTCCCCGGCTCCGCCGCCCCCGCTTCCGACCCTGCCGGCCGCCGGCGAGGCGAGGCCGTGCGAGGCGGGGCCCGAGCAGAACCTCGCCCTCGCCGCCCGCTGGCTGCGCGAGGCCGAAGCCTTCCCGAGCTCGCCACCGCGACGGGCACGGGCCTCCGCGCCCCCACCGCGCCGCCGCGGCGCGGCCTTCGCCGGGCTGCTGCTCGGCTACGCGCCGCGAGCCGGGGCGGCGCTGCTGCTGGCGACCCTGCAGGGACATCCGGAGATCGCTGTCGCCCCGACCGAGGCCTTCGCCGGCGTGCCGGGCGGACGCCAACTCGATCATCTCGCGCTGCTGCGCCGCCAGGCGCGCGGATGGCGCGGGCGCCGCTTCGTGCTGCGCGGGCAGCTGGCTCACTGCGCCGATGCCGAGGGACTGGCCGACGCGGCGGCGGGCCACGACCTGGCCGTGGTCGTGCTGCAGCGGCAGAACCGGGTGCGCCAGGCGATTTCCCAGATCAACGCGGAGCGCTGTCGGCTGAGGCACGGCACCGAACACCCCATCGCTGCGGCGGCGCTGCCTCCGCTGCCTCCGCTGCAGCTCGCCCCGGCGCTGCTGGAGGAGCGGCTGGAGGCTCTGGCCGCGGGCGAGAAGCGCATGGAGGCGGTGCTCGCGACGTTGCTGGCACGGGTGCCGGACCGGGTCTTCCTGCTGACCTACGAGCAGCTGGAGGCGGATTTGCCGGCGGCGACGGCGGCGCTGTCGTCGCTGCTCGGCCTGCCGCCCCGGCCGCTGCCCGCCGGTCTCGGCCGACTGACGCCGGAGCGGAACTCGCAGGCCCTGGCGGAGATCGAGGAACTGTTCGAACTCTACCGCGGCACGCCGCTGGCGGCGCTGCTGCGCGATCCGGTGGAAGACGGTTGAGGCCATGCCGCGGATAACCGTGCTGATGCCCGCCTACAACGCCGCCGAGGAAATCGGCTCGGCGCTGCAGAGCTTGCGCGGCCAGAGCTTCGGCGATTTCGAGGTGCTGGTGATCGACGACGCCTCGACCGACGGGACCGGCGCCGTGGTCGAGGCTTTCGCCGACCCGCGCTTCCGCCTGGAGCGCAACGAGCGCAACGTCGGGCCGGCCGCCTGCTTCAACCGCTATCTGCCGGCCGTCGCCTCGCCGCTGGTCGCGCGCATGGACGCCGACGACATCTGCGATCCGCGGCGGCTGGAGCTGCAGGTCGCCTTCCTGGAGCGTCATCCGGAGGTGGCCGTCCTCGGCAGCCGGGCGAGGTCGCTGCGGGCCGACGGGAGCACGACGGACTTCTCCGATTTCGCGCATCCGCTCCGCCACGAGGAGATCGCCGTCGTCTCGCTGTTCAGCGCCCCCCTGGTCAACCCGACGGTGATGTTCAACCGTCCGGCCCTCGAGGGCGTCGACCACAGTTACCGGCCGGACTACGTGCCGGCCTCGGACTACGAGCTCTGGGTCCGGCTTCTGCCGGCGGTACGTTTTGCCGCCCTGCCGCAGCGGCTGCTGACCTATCGCCGCCATGCGACGCAGATGTCGACGGTGCGCCGCCGGCACCAGATCGCCAAGGGCGACCTGGTGCGCCTGGTCGCCCTGCGGCGTCTCGGCGTACCGCTTGCGGCAGAGGACCTGGCGGTGCATATGGCGATCGTGCCGGGGCGCCGGCGACCGACGTCGGCGCTGGTGGCGCGTGCCGAGGCCTGGTTCGAGCGCCTGCGGCTCTACAACGAGCCCTATCGCTTCTATGATCCCGAGGCGCTCGCGGCCGCCCTGGCGCAGCGCCTGGAGGATCTGCGCCGGCGCGCCGCGCGCGAGGCGGTATCAGTGAACACGGCAGGTTAGGGAACCAGAGCAGATCGCGACTAGGTGGGATCTAACGGGAACGGCGTGGTTGTCCTATGGATTGTGGCCCTAATTTTATATGTATCGGCAGCCAGAGGGCCGGCACCCGCTCACTCTACGATATGCTGGCCGGTCACGGGGAAGTCAGAATGCCTCCAATCAAGGAGTTGCATTTCTTTGACGATCTCCAGAGGAAAGCGCATGCGGTCGAGAAAAAGTTGAGCCGGATTGAATCACGGTCAGAGGCAAGGCACTGCAGATCGCCGGAAGACCACCGTTATCGTTTCCTCCTGCGTTTTGCCGCCGCCATCGTGGCTTTGGCAAGCCCCGCGCCGGGTTCGGAGCCGATCTTCGAGAGACTACGGCGCAGGACATTGGCTGCAGGCAGAGAGGGAATGCCGGAGGTCGTCTCGTCTGACGATGGTTTCATCTCCATCTACCGGTCGATCTTCGCCCCTCTTGGCGGCGGTGTCACCGGGGACATCACACCAGGCTACGCAACGCTCGATGATGCCCTCGTCCGCGAGATCGCCCGCTCTTTCCCGAGCGTCCGGATTTTGCTGGTTCTGCGCGAACCCATTTCGCGACTATGGTCGCAGGCACGTTTGATGGAGGCCGCCACCGGTTCCCCCAACACCTCCAACCTGGAAGCATTCCGACACTTCTGTCGCTTGGAAGGCGTCGTCGCCCGCTCATTTCAGTCACGGGTATACGAACGTTGGTATGCCGCCTTCGGGGAGCGCATCCACCTCCTTTTTTTTGACGATCTCTGCAACTCGCCCGAAGTCTACTTCCGTGACGTCTGTCGTATCCTGGGTATCGGCGAGGATCCCTCGTTGACCCGCTTCCCCATGGGGTTCAACAGGAAGGCTAAGCCGCCACTGCCGATGCCATCGGAATTTCGGCGGTTCGCCGCGAGCTATTTCGAAGGCGAGCACGAGAAGCTAGCGGCTCTATGTGGCGGCCCTACCATCAACTGGCTGAGGTCTCTCGAGGAATGAGCGGTGCCGGGGTGCGCGATTTCGAAGCGGTCGGCGGTGTGCTGCTCACCGGTCTGCCCCGTAGCGGCACGACGTTGCTGACGGCTCTGCTCGACGACCCACCGCGCTCGGTGGCGCTGGGCGAACCTCGGTGGCAAGCGCAGTGGCGTCGTCACAATGCGCCCGACCCGGCGGCCTTCGCCGCTTATCTCGTGGAGGACTTCACCCGGATTCGGGCAGCGCTGCTGCGCGGTGAGACTGTCGAGGATCGGATAGCGACCGACGGCCGGCCGCTCACCAACTATCTGCAGGGCGGAATGCGTTCCTTTGCACTCCGGCCACGGCGCGTGGAAGCGCTGACGCCCGGCTTCCGCTTGGTCATGAAATGGCCAGCGCTCTACACCGCCGTGCTGCCGGCCCTCGTCGCGACCGGAGTCTTTCGTATCGTCGCCCTGCTGCGGCATCCCCTGGCGACGCTGCGGTCCTGGAACGCGACCGACTTTCCCATCGCCAGGGGCCGCCTGCCGGTCGGCGAGCCCTTCTGGCCGGAGCTGGCCGAGCTCTGCGGCTCGGAGCGGCCGCTGGCGGAGAAGCAGGCGTGCATCTGGGAACTCTTTGCCGCCCGCTACCTGGCCTTGGTCGACCGCATCACCCTGCTGCGCTACGAAGACCTGGTCGCCGATCCGGCCGCCGTCGCCGCCCGCCTGGGGCTGGATTTCGCCGAGGGTCCGGTTGTGAAAGCCGCGCCGCGGCCGCTCCGCGACAGCGTCGCAGAGCAGGAGGCCGCGGCGGCCGTCGCGGCCTTCTGCCCCTCGGCGCGGCGGCTCTACGGCGAGGCCAGGGAGGAGGACGACGACAGGTGATCCCGCTTTGGCTCTATTGGGAGAACGCGCCGGGCGCGGAGCCGCCGCCGCACGTGCTGCTCTGCCACCGGATCCTGCGGCGGGTCTGCCGGCGCTGCGACATCCGCCTCGTCACGCCGGAGACCGTGCGGCGCTGGCTGCCGGACTACGATCCGCGGCTCGACGCGATCCGTGTCCTCGACCGGCCGGGCACGGAGATCGCCGTGCGCTCCGACTTCGTCCGCGCCTTCCTGCTGGAGCGTTACGGTGGCCTATACGTCGACACCGACTGCATTCCCCTGCGCGACTTCGCGGAGATCGGCGAGCGGTTGAACGAAGTCGAGTTTGTCTGCATGCGCCGCGATAGCGCGCGAGATCGGCGTATTCCGGTCAATTTCTACGGTTCCGTCGCCGGCGGCAAGATCATCTCGGCTTATGGTACGGCGCTGCGAGGCCTTCTGTGCGCAAGGACCGACCTACGTTACGTTGAAGCGGGACAGGAACTGCTCACCCCCCTCGTCGACCGCTACCTTCCAACAGCCGAGCTTCTGCCCGAGCCTCTAGTCCACCCCGTCACGGCGCCGCGGCAGCGAGAGTTCCTGCGGCCCGACCTGGAGCCGGCCGAGGTGATCGCGCCCGAGGCACTCTGCTTCATGCTGTTCCATCGCTCCTTCGAGGAAGACCTGGCCGACTGGGGGCTGCGCGAGCTCTACTACGGCGACATCCTGCTCTCGAAGGTCTTTCGCCGCAGCCTGCCGGAGGCCGAGTTCCGGGCGCTGGAGAACGACGTCGCGCGGCTCGGGACGCGGGCACTGCTGGCGGGCGAGGCGGTGTCTTGATCGTCTCCTTTGCTCACGACTTCGTCTTCGTGAAGACGCGCAAGACGGCCGGGACCAGCGTCGAGATCGTGCTGAGCGCCTGGCTCGGCGAGGCCGACATCGCCTCGCCGATCACGCCGGTGGACGAGCTGTTGCGCCGCGACTACGGCGGCCGGCCGCGCAACTTCGCCGAGGACCCGGCGGAAGAGGCGGCACTGCTGGCGGCGATCGAGGGCGGTGACCCAGCGGCCGTCGCCGCGGTCATGGCGGGTCGGCGCTACCGCTTCCGCAACCACCAGCCGGCCAGGGCGATCCGCTCGCTCCTGCCCGCCAGCTTCTGGCGCCGGGCCTTCAAGTTCGCGGTCGAGCGCCACCCTTACGACAAGGCGCTGTCCTTCGCCCGCTACCGGCACCATCCGGCGGGCGCCGCCGAGGGCGGGGACTTCGCCGCCTTCCTCGACGCCCAGATCGACCGGGGGCGCTATCGCAACTTCGATCTCTATGCCGACCGGGACGGCCTGCTGGTCGACGAGGTGATCCGCTACGACCGGCTGTGGCCGCGCCTGGAAGAACTCGCCGTGCGCTGGGGCCGCTCGCTGCCGGCGACGCTGCCGCGGGCGAAGCTGCTGCCGGCGGAAGATCGTCGCCCGGCGTCGGAGATTCTGAGCACGGCCCAGAAGCGCCGCATCCGCGAGATCTGCGCCGAGGAGTTTGAGCTGTTCGGCTTCGAGCCCTGACGGCTGTCACCGTTCCTCTCGAGGCGCCGTGCCTGCTATAACGCGCCCCGGTCCGCGGAGCAGGGGAGAGGGCATGGCCCGCGTCACGGTCGTCATGGGGGTTCACAACGGCGAGCGCTACCTGGCCGAGGCCCTGGACTCGGTGCTCGCCCAGAGCTTCGCCGACTTCCGCTTGCTGGTGGTCGACGACGCCTCCAGCGACGCCACGGCCGAGATCCTGGCCGGCTATAGCGATCCGCGCCTCGAGGTGCTGCGCAACGAAGGCAACCTGGGGTTGCCGCGCTCGCTCAACCGGGCCCTGGAGCGGGTCGACTCGCCGCTGGTCGCGCGCATGGACGCCGACGACCGCTGCCATCCCGAGCGCTTCGCGCGCCAGGTCGCCTTCCTGGAGGCCAACCCCGACGTCGGCCTGCTGGGCACCGCCGCGACCCTGTTGCTGGAGAACGGCGGCGCCGCCTTCCATCCCGAGGTCACGCATCCCTACGAGCCCGAGGAGATCAAGGCGGTCACGATCTTCAGCGCGGCGCTGGTGCACCCCTCGATCATGGTGAACCTGGAGGCCTTCGACCGCCGCCTCTTCTTCTACCGCCCCGAGTTCGTGCCGGCCTCGGACTACGAGTGCTGGGTGCGGCTGCTGTCGCAGGGCGTGCGCTTCGCCTGCCTGCGCGAGCGCCTGCTGGACTACCGCCATCACGGCGCGCAGATCTCCCGCACCGCGCGGCCGCTGCAGCAGAACACCGGCGACGCCATCCGCTTGCGCGCGCTGGAGCTGGCGGGCATCGCGCCGAGCGCGGAGGAGTTCGCGCTGCACCGCCTGGTTTCCGAGCGCGACTACCGGGCGCTGGCCGCCGTCTATCCGCGTCTGGTGGAGTGGTTCCGTCGCATCCTCGCGGCCAATGCCCTCGGCGGCTACTACGAGCAGGGGGCGCTGCACCGCGTGCTGCAGCGGCGCCTGCGCCACATCGTGGAAAAGTCGAGGATGCCACCGCCCCAGGCGGGCGCGGCGGCCTGGCTGGCGGAGTCGCTGGAGGGGCCGGCGGAGCCGGGGGCCGGGGCCGTACTGCGGGGTGGTGCGTGAGGGTCGCCCTGCTCCTCTGCCCCGACGCGGCCCCCGAGAGCCTGGTCGAGGACGCCCGGCGCCTGCGCTGGATCGTGGAGCTGCTGCGCGAGTTGGGCGCCGAGCCGCTGGCGGTGATCGCCACGCAGCGCCTGCAGCGGGACCCGGCCCTGGTGCTCGCCGGCTGCAGCCTGACCGCCGAGGGGCTCGACTGGACCCTGGTGACGGCCGAGACACCGGCATCGCTCTCCCGCCGGGTCGCGCGCTGCCTGCAGGGCTGCGCGCCTCCGCTCGCGCTCTACTACGATTGGCCCGGCCTGCCGGATCCCGGCATCGAGCCGGAAGCCGGGAACCGCCTGGAGGTGGCCGTGGTGCGGCGGGCGGAGGCGGGCGGGCCGGGCTCGGTGACGCGCCGCCTTTGTCTTTCGCCGGCGCTCGCCGAGCACTGGGCGGCGCGCTCCGGCCCCGCGGCGGCGCCCCCGCCGGCCTTGCCGGAGCCGCTGCCCGGGCTCGGGCGGCTGCGCGCCCTCGTGCGGGCGGTCGCCGGGGAGGCCGACGCAGGGCCCGCGGCGCAGCGGCTGCTGGTGGCCGGCGGGCCGTTCGCGGCCGAGGAACTGCGGCCGGTGCTGGCGGGGATCGAGGCGGCCCGCACCCGGGGCTTGGCCCCGGCGGCGGTGCAGCTGCTCTGCCTGCCCCGGGCGGAGGAGGAGGCGGCCCTGCTCGCCCTGGTCGCCGACTATGCCCGGCGCTGGCCCTGGTCTCTGACCCTGGGGCTGGCGAGCGGTGCCGAGGCCGTGGTCCGCGCCGCCGCGCGGCCCGGCACCCTGACCCTGCTGCCGGACCGCGGCGGCCTCTACGCCTGGGAGCTGCGGCTCTTCGCCGCCCTGGGCCTGCCGGCCCTGGCTCCGGACCTGCCCCGGCTGCGCGCCCAGGTGCCGGCCGGCACGGCGGTCGCCTTCCATCCGGCCGGAGGCCCCGAGGGCCTGGCGCGGGCGCTGGTCACGGCGGCGGCAGAGCCGCCACAGCCGGTGTCGCCGCCGCCGGAGGAAGCCGAGGCGGCTTGGCGTAGCGCGCTGCGCGGCCTCCTGGCCGCGCTGCCGCACCGCGGGTCCGGTGTCGCGCCGGTCGCCTCCCGCCCTTCCCGGGCAGCGGCTCCAGCGCCGCCCCAGCCGCTGCACCCGGCCGCCGGCAAGGCGGTCGCGGCGCGACTGGAGCGCGCGGCGGCGCGGCTCAGGCGCGCGCCGGCGCCGCTGCTGGCGAGCCTGGCCGAGGCGACGCTGCCCTTCGCCGTGGCGGCGCCTCCGCGCCTCGCCGAGACGGCGGAGCGGTTGCTGAAGCAGGGTGGGGCCGACACGGCGGCGCGGCTCTTCTGCGAGGCGCTCTTCGCCCGTCTCGCGGAGACGCGCAGCCCCGCGGCGGGGGAGCGCCTGCTGGCGCGGCTGGAGGAGGCGCTGGCGCACGGCTCCCGGCCGGCGGAGGCCGAGCGCCTGCGCGCGGCTGTGGCGGAGGCGGTTGCCGCGGCGGCGTCGGCGCGGGCCGGCCGGGGGTGATGCCGCCTCCGGGGCGAGGGCTGCGGCTCAGTCCCGGCTGCGCCATCGCCGGAGGGGCGCGAGCAGGCGCCGCAGGGCGGCGCGGGCCGGCGACGTTTCGCGGGCGTCCAGGCGGGCGCGCAGGCGGTTGAACTGCCGCTGCTTCTCCTCCCAGGCGTGGGCGAAGAGACGGAAGGCCTGGTCGAGGTCCAGATCGGCCGGATCGTCGGAGGAGGGGGGCGGCGCCCCGCCCGCGGCGTCGGGCTCCTCGAACAGCGGGCCGCCGCCGAAGAAGCGCGCCGCCACCCAGTCGTTGCCGGCCCGGCTCCAGGCCCGCATCTCCGCCTCCAGCGCCGGCGGCGCACGGAAGACCGTCCCGCCTTCCCAGCTCTCCAGCAGGCCCTCGATGTTGCCGCGCAGCGCGTTGTAGCGGAAGTCGAGGCTGCGCGGCACCGACCGGTTGAAGCGCCGCAGGAAGGCCAGGGCCTCGGCGGAGAGGGCGAGGTTGCGCCGCTCGTCGCGCTTCAGCAATCCCTCCAGCCCGGCCGCGGCGGCGAAGTCGTCCAGCGTGTCGCCGGCGGCCGCGCCCTCGGGGAGATAGCGCCGCACCGTCACCGCCTCGGCGCCGAAGACCGCCTGCCAGCGCTCGATCACGGCGCGGAAGTCGTACTTGCCCGCCAGGGCCTTGGCGCCGGGGAAGGCCAGGGGGGCGGTGCCGCCGGTCTTGACATAGGTGGAGTAGTGGCTGGCCAGCAGCTCCCACTGCGGGCGCAGGTAGAGCAGCACCCGGGTCTCCTCGGCGAGGCTGTCGATCAGCGCCTTCAGCCGCGCCAGCTCCTCCTCCCGCAGCAGCCGCGAGGAGCAGTGCTCGTTCGACAGCAGCAGCTCCCCCGCGCCGCTGCGCGCCACCTCCTCGCGCAGGCCGCGCTCCAGTTTCCCGCGAAAGGCCGCCAGCTCCTCCGCTCCGCCGCGCAGGCCGAGCTGTCCCTTGATCTCGTCCAGCGGCCCCTGCGAGGCGTAGCAGTAGAGCCCGACGTGGCTGTAGCGTCCGGCGCTGCGCGGATAGAGCCTGCCGGCCGCGGCGAGCTGCCGGCGGCTGCGCGCCAGGGTGAACTGGATGCTGGTGGAGCCGGTCTTCTCCAGCCCGATGTGCAGCAGCGCCCGCCGTGCCTTCCCCCCGTCGCTCGGTCCCGCCTTCGCCATGCCCGCCTATCGTCCGCCCAGCAGCTTCACCAGTCGCCGCAGCAGCGGCCCCCGCCGCCGGTCGATCTCCCGGCCCGCCGCGACCCGCGCCTGCTGGTCGACGATCTTCAGGATGTTGTCGGCGATCAGCTGCAGCTGCTCGGTCTCGTCGGGCGCGGCGACGGCGAGCGACTGCAGGTTGGCGCGCAGGGCGGCGCCCAGCTCGCCCTCGCGGCGGTAGACCCGGCCCAGGTAGTGGGCGGCCCGGCGCCGGTAGACCCGGTCGAGGTCGAAGCCCTCGGCCGCGGCGAAGGCGCGGAAGCGGTCGCAGATCACCTGCTGCGCCGCCTCCACCACCGCGCCCTCGGTGCCGCGGTAGCTGTGGTTGTAGGTGGCCAGCGGCTCGGCGGCGCGGTGGCCCAGCACCGGCACGCCGGCGCGCAGCAGCTTCAGCAGCAGGTCGAGGTCCTCGGACCAGTTCAGCGCGTCGTCGAAGCCGCCGGCCTCGCGGAAGCAGCGCGCCGGGCCGAGGCAGGCCTGGAGCTGGAAGGGACAGGCGCGATAGGCATCGCTCAGGACGTGGGCCAGGTCGTAGCGCTCCGGCGGCTCGCGGACCTCTTCGCCGGCGTCGCGGCGGTCGATCCGCCGCAGGCGGTAGCTGGAGAGCAGCACCAGGTCGCGCCCCTCCGCCGCCGAGAGCCGCGCGTAGGCGGCCAGCTGCTCCTCCAGCTTGCGCGGGTGCCAGCTGTCGTCGGCGTCCTGCCAGGCCAGCAGGCCGTCGCCGGCGAGCTGCAGCAGGCGGTTGCGGGCGTAGCCGCGGCCGCGGTTCTCGCCGCCCTCCACCAGCCGCACGCGGGCGTCGCGCGCCGCCACGGCCTCCACCACCTCGCGCGTCGCGTCGGTGGAGCCGTCGTCGTAGACCAGCGCGGAGAAGTCGCGGTGCGTCTGCCGCAGCAGGTTCTCCAGCGTCGCGCCGATCGTGCCGGCGCCGTTGTAGACGGGAAGGCCGACAAGGAGCGGCGTCATCGGGGAATCCCGGCAGGAAGGAAGGGCGTCGTCCGCTTGCCCCGCAGCTTCGGCGGCACCCGCCCGGCGGTCAAGCCCCCAGGCCCGGCTTTCCCGGCGCGGCTTTCCCGGCGCGGCCGCGGGCCTCAGCCGTTCGCCTCGTAGGCCGCCTCGTAGGCCGCCAGCCAGGCCTCGGCCGGGCCGCCGAAGGTCTTCGCGCAGGCCTCGACCTCCGGGCGGAAGTGGCGGCGCAGCCGCGCCTCGATCTCCGGCGGCAGCGGCAGCTTGGCCCGGCCGGCCTTGCGGTTGAAGCTCGGGTCCAGCGCCGCCGCCCCCGCCGGCTCCGCCCCCAGGAAGCGGAGGATCCCGGCCAGCACGGCGTCGGGGTCGCGCGCCAGGTCGTCGAAGAAGACCAGGTGCAGCTGCTCCGCCGGGAAACAGCGGCGCCAGCGCGCGTGGATCGTCGTCGGCGAGGAGCGCTCCGGCCAGCCGGGCCGGTTCAGCACCGCCTCCACCCGCGCCCAGTCCAGCCCCTCCGGGTCGAGGTGGCCCTGACGGACGAGCATGTTGAGGTGCGACCAGAAGCGCGCCACCGGTTCGCGGATCATCAGCACCAGCCGCAGCTCGGGCCAGCGGGCGGCGACCGCCGCAACGGTCTCCGGCGGCAGGGCGCCGTAGCCCGGCGTGACGTCGCCGGACAGCAGCGCGCCCTTCGGCGCGAAGAGGCCGGCGTACCACTCCAGGTCGATCGGGCCGGGCCGCCAGCCCGCCGCGTGCCGCGCGAAGCGCTTGTCGCGGCGGTCGAGCGGCTGGCGCTTCTGCTCGGCGCGCCGCCGGTTCTGCCGTTTCACGAAGTTCGGGTCGTCGCGCAGCCGCTGGTGCAGCCGCGTCGCCGGCTTCCGCGGGAAGCGGCCGTCGAGGTAGTGCAGCTCCTTGATCGTCGGCATCCAGAAGCCGGGATGCAGCGCCAGCTGGTCGTAGAGCCAGCCGGTGCCGGCCTTGGGCTGGCCGATGCAGAGGAAGTCGGGGCGGTCTGTCACTTCGGCGCCCCCGGGCCGGCCGCCGCCGGCGTAGTGGAGAGGGGGGGGTGGAGGCTGCTCGCAGGAAGGACTCATCACTCGTCCGTCGTCGTTCTGGCGCCCGGCTCGGAGCCCGAGCCTGCCGGTTCTAGGCGGGCGCCGGTCCGGCGTCAACGGACCGAACTCCGGTATGGCTGTGACCTGATCCTACTTCTTTGCTGCGATTCCCGACGCTTTCGGGGCCGACCGTTGACAGCCGCGGGCCGGGTGATGAGTATTGGCTGTCGCTTCCGCTATCGGCCAGTCGAAGAGCCTCTCAGGTGGCAGAAACGTCGGTCATTGCTCGAAAAGCGCGCGCATCCAACAAATTTAGTGGTAATTCTCGATGGATGGAAAGAAGTTTTTCCTAGTTATTGGCGCCCAGAAAGCTGGAACGACATGGCTTCATCAGAACCTAAAAGGGCACCCGGAAATTTGCCTGCCAAGATTTAAAGAGATTCACTATTTCGACACATGCCATGGGCTAGGTGTTGGCCGTGTTCGAACACGACGAATTCGAGTCTTGAAGGCGGCCCTCGAAAAGTCGATGGAAAATCGCGATATTTCAGAAAAGAGAATGCGGTATCTGTCATGGCTGGCGCGTTTTGCTCTGCAGCCGAAGCAGAACGACGAGTGGTACAGAAGCCTGTTTTCCCCTCGGAAGCGACACTTGGCAGTGGGAGAGATTACACCGGGCTATGCCATTCTGCCGGAGTCCGGCATCGAGCACGTGAAGCGCTTCGCCCCGCAGGCGAAGCTGATCTATATAATGCGTGATCCGGTTAGCCGCGCTCTCTCGAATAGGCGGATGGCGCTAGAGAAGATTCAGAATAGGGGAAGAGAATTTTCCAAAGAAGATTGGTTTGGAGACCTGATGACTCGCCCAACAGAACAGGATCATTCGCGGTATGATCTTATAGTTCCAAAATGGGAAAAGCATTTCAAGAGTAAAATTCTATTTTTGTTCCATGATAATATTGGGGATGGTGAGGAGTGCCTCAAGAATATATGCAGTCATTTGGGTGTGAATTTCGATAATCAGTACTTCCCGAAGCGCGGTGCGAGGATCGCGCCAACCAAGGCGATCGAGATCCCGGGGGAGGTGCGGGAGGCCTATGCCCGGCACTATCGGGGAACCATAGAGTGGGCCGCGAAGCGCTTCGGAATGCCGGCGGAGCGATGGCTGGTCGAGAACGAGGCGCTGTTGGCTGACGCCAAGTGATCTTCGTGTGGCCCAGGGGAAAGCGGATTGCCACGCGCGGTTGCCTGATGTTGCAATGATCTCTTGCGGGGCGAAGTGATCAATGAGTGTGCCGACCTTGGACGACACTGGCTACGACGACCTGATCTCGGAAATCGTGCGATCCTACCCAGGGCAACTTCGCCTGGACGAAAGCGGTCACGTGGCAGGGCAGTACATGCCGGAGACGCGGCCTGCGACCGAAGCGGTCGCGGCTCGTCTGATGGCCATGGGAGAAGACGCCGGCACCGACCGTCGTCTTCCTACCTACGGCGAGTTGACGTCCCGCCTGTTGTCCCTGGACCAGCAGGCCGCGGCTGGTCACGGACTCGACAACCCGGTGCCCCCGAAGGGCATCCACTGGATGGGCAAGAAGAAGGGGCTCTTCTTCGACATTCAGAACTGCGATGTGATCGGGGACGCGCTGAGGCGAGCGGGGGCATCGATCGAGGACGGCCGCCGCTATCTCGACTTCGGTTGCTCGTCGGGGCGGACGGTGCGCACCCTGGCTCTGACCTTCCCGGCGGCGGAGTGGCACGGATGCGACCCTTTGGCCGACAGCATCGAATGGGCCCGCAGGAGCGTGCCGCAAGGGAACTTCTTCGTGAGCCCGGAAGAGCCGCCCTTGAGCGCCTTATCGGATGGCGATCTGGACGGTGCCGTCGCGCTCTCCATCTGGTCGCATTTTTCTCGAGACCGCGGCAAGGCATAGGTCGACGAGTTGCATCGGGTCGTGCGCCCGGGTGGCTTCTTCCTGCTCTCGACGCAGGGATACATGCACATCATCCGCTTGGCGGCGGCGAAGCGCTACCCGCTGGAGGTGCTGCGAGCCGCCTTCGATGGCATGCAGAGCGACGGCTTCTACTTCCACCGCTTCTATGCGACGGACCGAAACAGCAAGGGACTGAGCAGCGCGAACTGGGGACTGACGTTCATGACCCCGGCATGGCTGCAGGAACACCTGGCAGCCGATGGTTGGGAGTTGCGCGACACGGTGTTCGGCGCCTGGGGTTCGAAGCAGGACGTGCATGTGTTGCAGCGGAGGGCCGGCTCCCCGAAGCGGCAGCGCACCAGCTCTTCGGTGAAGGAACAGGCGACGGCCGTTCCGTCGGCGGCACCGAAGCAAGGTCGCCCGGAGTTCCCTGCCGGCCAGCAACTCTTCGTCGTGCTGGCGACCCAGCGCACCGGCTCGAACATGCTGGTGAACGCCTTAGGCACTCATCCTGATATTCGCTGCCACGGGGAGTTGATGCGTAGGAACGTGCCGGATCTGCGTGGGGCGCTGCAGATCGTGAAGCAGCTTCCAGAGGAGTTCGCATCCGAGGAATATCGGCACGCGCACCCCTATGACTACGTCGCGACGGTTTTCGGGCTCGATCGCGCGGCAGCGTTTCAGGGCTTCAAGCTCATGCTTCGGGACAATGTTCCCTTCCGCAAGCAGCTGATAGCCGACCCACGGTTCAAAAAGATTCTTCTGTACCGGGACAACGCGCTGGCCGCCTACTCCTCGCACAAAATTGCCCGCGTTACGGGGCAGGGGATCGCAGGTCGGTTTGCCGAAGTGAAGACTGCGCAGGTGCCGTTCAAGGAGAAGGAATTCGAAAGATTTATGAAAAATAGGAAGGAGGCGTACAAAAATACTGAGAAAGAACTAAAATCTGGGAATGTAGATTTTCTAAAAGTTGAATATACGGACATGTCCAGCAACTATTATTTTGATAATGTGTTGGATTTTCTGGATGCAAGGCCAGGAATTAGCCTCATAGTTCATACGCAAAAAAGAAATACTAACAATATATTGGATAGGTTCACAAATCCGGAGCGCGTTATTCAATATCTAAAAGAAAACAATCTGGAGAACTGGTCTGTAGAGGCGGCATAATTTTCTAAAATACATGGGCAAACTGCGGGCTTTCGCAAATTCTGTTTTATATGGAGAAGGTAAAGAGGGGGCTTTGCAGAAGCGTTTCGTCCTCCTGGCTTCGCAGCGGACCGGCTCCAACATGCTGGTGTCCGTGCTCGATTCCCATCCGCAGGTGCGCTGCCATGGCGAGTTGCTGCGCAAGCGTAGCAAGACGCGGGAAGGCGAGGTCGGCGTCGCGCGGCTATTGGCTGATCGCCGGTTTCACGACCATTCCTACCGCCAGCGTCGGCCTCTGCGTTTCGTCGAGGCGGTCTTCGCCCTTGATCCCGGTGCACCTGTGATCGGTTTCAAGCTGATGCTAAGCCAGAGCCGTAAGTTACGGGACCGGGTGATTGCTGACACCTCGGTGCGTAAGGTGCTGCTCTTTCGCGAGAATCTGCTAGCGGCCTTTTCCTCGACCCTCATTGCTACGGTTACTGGCCAGGGAACTGCGAGGGTAGGCGAACCGTTACAGCGCGCACGAGTCCCCTTCTCGGCGGCCGACTTCGAACAGTTTCGAGTGCAGCGCAGCGAGAAGGAGGCGCGGGTTCGTGAGCAGTTGCATGCGAGCGGCCAGGAGTTCCTAGAGGTGGAGTACCTCGAGGCCAGCACGCCTGAGGGCCAACTGCGGGTGCTGGAGTTTCTTGGTGCTGATCAAGCGTTGCCTGTGGAGGCTGGTACAGCAAAGCGAAACACCAACGTGATCCTCGACAGGTTTGTCAATCCTGACGATGTTTTGGCCTACCTTTCTCTCAAGGGCCTGGAGCGGTGGCAGATTGAGGGGGACGACAGGGTGTGCTGAGAGGGGGTGCCGATCGACGATCTAGCTGCTATCCTATGGCCAGCCGACAATGCGGCAGATGTGAGATGAGAGGCTGGGAGCCAGCGAAATCCGAAGCCGGTCCTATAGCACAGATGGAGGCGCTATTTATGGCAGCACTATTACAATCTATAAAGTCGAAGAGCGGCCCGGTAAAGATCGATGATTATTTAAAAATGATACCAAAGAAGCAAATAAACAGGCATGTTCACATTATTCCAAAGATAAATGCAGTCTACGTCTCTGCTCCAAAAGTGGCCAGTACGACCCTCAAAGGAACGTTTCAAAAATTTGAATCAAACGATCGCTGCATAAGGCCTGCCAATATTCATAATAAAAAAACATCCCCGCTAAAATCTCCTAAGGATTACGGATTTAGTAAATTTCTTTCCAAATTGAACAACTCAAAGTATAAAAAGATATGTTTCGTTAGGAATCCCTATTATAGGGTTCTATCGGCGTATATAGACAAGTTTGTCAGAAAGACACCTGAAATGCGCATCGCGACTCAGTCAAAAATTGCTCTTGCCGCAGGATTTCAGCCAGGTGCTGACGTTAGCTTTGGGGAGTTTATCGACTCTATTGGCTCCCAAAAGCCAATTGACATGGACGCACATTGGAGACCGTTAACGTATCAACTTATGTGGCCGTGCATAGATTATGATTTTGTCGGAAGGATGGAAAATTTCAATGAAGATTTTGATAAGATGTGTAGTTTTTTGTCTAACGATATTAGGCCATACCTAATGTTGAAGCAGAGATCTAATACATCTCGCACAAAACTGGAGGACTGGTATACTAAAAAAATTAGAGATAGTGTTATTGAAATATATGAAGAAGATTTTTCTGTGTTCGGTTATCCGGTTGATTTAGAGTTAAACTGAATTTCCCATATAGTTTTATCTTTGCGGAGAAAGTATGAAATTCTCTTATGTCAAAAACCGAGAGATTACTCTAGAAGAGTCGATTCCGGAGGATATTATATCTCATCCCGGGATGATCCCGATTGAGGAGAGGGTGCTTCTGTATTCTTTGGCCAAGAACAGGTGGAGTGGCAGAGGATGTATAGTCGACGCAGGGGCTTTTCTCGGAGTTTCCACAAGGTGTTTTTACAGAGGAGTATCAGATTCTGGTGTTGTAGAATTAAATAGTAAGCCATTTGGAAAGCCTATAAAGACATATGAAAAAGCAGTCGCCACTCATACGTGGTCAAAACAAATAAAAAGAAACAAGTTTAAAAATTTAAATATGCCAAAATTAAATGATGGAGAAAGTTTTGCAGATGAATTTCATAGATTTAGCAGGGATCTATATGATTTATCAGAAATAAATCTAGGTGATATTCTTCTAATAAATAAATTTAACCACCCCATAGAAATACTATTTCTTGATATATTAAAAAGCCCTCAATTAATAGAGCACTGCGCTAAACTATTCTTCGGAAATCTTATTATTGGATCTTATGTAATTCAGCAAGATTACAATCAATCTTCAATACCAGGCATTAAAGTTTTTCAGGAAAAATTCTCAGGTCATTTTGAGCATGTTGCAAATATTTTGTCGTCGGC
>SR_TP_S13solDRAFT_1000097_pt1 | contig 46860 bp, 43 predicted proteins | sample SodReaTP_S13sol_FD_11159 | JGI IMG/M metagenome (IMG submission 11159) | reverse complement strand
CGCCGCCCGCCGAGGGGAAGCGGCGGGCGAGGTCGGCGAAGACCACCAGCAGCGGCAGCACCAGCAGCCCGTCGAGCAGCCAGGAGGCCACGGCCCAGCCCTCGGCCGCACGGTAGACCAGCCCGGGCAGGGCCAGCATCCCGGCCCCGACGACGATCCCCACCGCAAGGGTGACGGCGCCGTAGAGGCCGATCGTCCTATTCAAGTTCGCGGCAGTCATTGGCGGTGATTCTCCGGGGGCGGCGATAGACCGGCGTGTCCGGCGGCAGGTCGAAGACCGCGGTGGTGGTCCCGCCGCGGGTCACGGCCGGCACCGAGAGCCGCGCCAGCGCGGGCAGGGGATAGGTCGCCTCGTGCCAGGGGCAGGTCAGCGCCCCGGTCTGGCAGTCGCGCCGCCCCAGGTGCAGCGGGCCGCCGCGGTGCGGGCAGCGGTCGGGGCAGACCAGCACGCGGTTGCGCGCGGCCTTCAGCAGGAAGTAGGGCGTTTCCCCGACCGTGAGGTAGGTGTCACTGCCAGAATCCATTTCGACGATCAGCATGCGGCGGCTCCGGGCAGCGGCACCGCGCGGTAGCTGCAGTGCTCGGAGACGATCCGCGAGCCGTGATGGCGGCCCTGGGGGATGACGATCCCCTCGCCGGCCTCCAGCCGCCGCGGCGCGCCGGGCCCGGTCACGAAGTCCAGCACGCCCTCTTCGACCAGGAAGAGTTCGTCCTCGTCGTGCACGTGCGGCACGCTGAGCTCCGCCTTGCTCTCGCGGAACAGCGCTCCGGCCCGCCGGCTGGCGGCGCCCTTGGCGCGCAGCGCCGCCGCCAGCTCGACGTAGTGCTCGCGCCCGTCCGACCATTCGATCTGCGCGATCAGGTCGGCGTCCGCCAGTTCCTGCAGCAGCGCGAACTCCTCGAAGCCGCGGACGATTTCCCCGATCACCCGCTCGCCGCAGCGCTGCACCGTCGGGACGATGATCTTCTCCAGCGCCATGCGGGCATGGTGCACGTCGATGTGGACGTGTTCGTCGAAGTAGCGGGTGTCAGCCGCACCGTCGAAGACCCGACCCAGCATTTCCGACTGCAGGCGGTTGGCCCAGGGCAGCGTCGCCTCGGTGTAGAGCAGGGCGCCGAGGTAGCGGAAGAACAGCGCGTGATTGCGCGAGACGTAGTGGAAGTAGGTCACCAGCGACAGCGAGGTGCCGAGATAGAACTGCCAGTAGGCGTGGGGCTCGCTCTCCAGGCCGCAGCTCTTCAGCGTCTCCTCGAAGAGCGTGGAGTGCTTGGTCTCGTGCACGCCGTAGCCGTACTCGTCGATCAGCACCTTGAAGAGCTCCGACTGCACGGCGCCGAAGTTGCCCAGCACGTTGCGGGCCATCGCCGAGGCCTCGGAGAGGAAGTCGGAGGCGAGCTGCGTGAGGAAGAGCTCGGCCGCCGCCCGCGGCTCGCGCGCCGTCTCGATGGCCTCGCAGACCGCGGAGCTCTCGGCCGAGGTCACGCCGGCCAGCCGCCGCTCGAAGTAGCTCCGCATCGCCGCCTCGCTCCAGCGTCCGGAGACGTCGATCTCCTCCTCCAGGAAGGCGAAGAGCTGGCGTTCCAGCAGCGGACGGACGCGTTCGCCGGCGCTGCGCAGCGGATCGCCGTAGAACTCCTGGAAGTCCCGCTCGACTCGCCGGAACTCGCCGTTCGGCAGGAACAGCAGCTCGGACTCGTAGATGTTGGTGAGCAGGCGCTGGCCGGTCAGCGCCGCAGTCGAGGCGAAGTCGCCGCGCGTTAGAGGTCGCGAAAAGTCGACGGCTTCGATATCCTGCGGCCGCACCGGACGCCGATAGGGATTGCCGCGGATCAGGAAATCCGCGGGCTGGCCGAAGAGCCGGCAGGCGGCATAGCGCCCGATCAGGTCGTTCGAAGCAGGATCGGGGAGCCGTGACGACAGGATTTCCGAAGTGTTCAGCATGACGTCCTCGCTTGATCCCTTTATGGTTGACGAAGACTGTCTTGCTTTGCTGTCGGCTTCTACCTGTTGAAGTGTCGGTTGGGGTGTCGTTTTGACTGGGCGAAACGTCGAAGGCTGGAGACGAGACGGCGATGAGTGAACCCAAGATCGATGAAATCGACCGGCAGATCATCGCCTTGCTGGAGATGGACGCACGCGAGCCGGTGGCCTCGCTGGCACGCAAGGTGGGCCGCAGCCGCAGCGCGGTGGTGGAGCGCATCGACCGGCTGCTGCGCCTCGGCGTGATCGAGGGCTTCACCCTGAAGCGGAGCCGCAAGGTGCCGGCGGCGCCGATCCGCGCCTACATGATCCTGAAGCTGCGCGGCCCCATCTGCGAGCGCGTGGCGCCGCAGCTCGAGAAGATTCCCGAGGTCAAGCGCAGCCAGTCGATCTCCGGCGATCTCGACATGATCCTCTACGCCGAGACCGGGACACTGGAAGGCCTGAGCGAGGTGCGTCGCCGCGTCGAGGCGATCGGCGGCGTCGCCGAGGTGACCACGGCGCCGATCCTGGTGGACCGCTTCGACCACTCCTGACGCCGGGATTTCGGCATAGCCGCCGAAAAAGCGGTCTTCCGTCGTTACGCAGGGGTAGTTTTGCCTGGAATCGGCCCTTCCGGCGCCCTCGCGGTGCTCTCTGCCGCAGCGCGTTTCAACCGACAGGAGTGGTGCCCTCGCGGCGGCCGCTTCAGCCGGCGGCCGCCGCGTCCTGGGCCGCGTCCTCGGCGGCGACCTCCAGGGCGAGGCGGGTGACCACCTCGGCCATGTGGGAGTCCGGGCTCGGCGCGTAGGAGGCGGTGAACTCCAGCGGCGGCAGGGCGGCGTCGGAGCTGATGATCCGCAGACGGTCGTCGGCCAGTTCCTGCGCGACGATGCGCGGCGGGATGGCGCTGACGCCGATGCCGTCCAGCGTCATGCGCACGATGGTGGCCAGCGAGGAGCTGCCGTGGATGCGCGGCCGGCGGTCACGCAGCTGCCCCAGCATCTCGCGGATCTGCACGTAGGGGCGCGACAGGCGCGGATAGGTGATGATCGGCCAGTCGGCCAGCCGCGCCAGGGGCACCGGCCCCTCGGGCAGCCCCAGCTGCGGGCTGGCGACCCAGGCCAGGGGGTAGCGGCAGAGCGGCCGGTTGCGGATGCGCGAGTGGCTCACCGGCCCCATCAGGAAGGCGACGTCGATCTCGTGGCGCACCAGGGCGTCGCGCAGATGCGGCGTGGTGTCGACCTCGAGCTCCAGTGAAATGGCCGGATAGCGCTCGTGCAGGCGGCGGATCAGGGCGGGCAGCCAGGTGTGGACGATGGTCTCGGCCATGCCGAGGCGGACCGGGCCGCCCAGCGCTCCGGGGTCGGCGACGGCGGCGAGCAGCTCGGCGCGCTGCGTCAGCAGCCGCTCCGCGTGGTCTAGCAGCAGCTGGCCCTTGGCGGTCAGCGCGACGCGCCGGCCGTCGCGCCGAAACAGCGCCACGCCGAGCTGCTCCTCCAGGCGGGCGATGCGCGTCGAGAGGGTCGGCTGCGGCAGGTTGAGCCGCTCGGCCGCGGCGCGGAAGGAGCCGAGGCGGGCGATCCAGACGAAGGATTCCAGCGCGCGAAGATCGTGCAAGGCGCCCTGCTCACTCCTTGTCCGGCCGCAGCGGCAGCGGCGTGATGCGCCGCAGCACGTTGTCGCGCAGCAGCAGCTCGTGGCGCAGGGCGGCACCGGCGTGGGCGGCGATCAGCAGCACGATGGCGAGGCCCAGCGTGACGTGCACGCCCAGCAGGGTCGGCCCCATCGCCCGGTTCTCCGCCACCACCGGGGGCACCTTGAAGAGGCCCCAGAAGGGCGTGCCCTCGCCGTAGACCGAGTTCATGAGGATGCCCAGCACCGGCAGGGCGAAGAGCAGGCCGTAGAGGCCGACGTGGGTCAGGCGGGCGATGGTCTTGTGCAGCGCCGGCATGGAGGCCGGCAGCGCGGGTCCGGGATGGCGCAGGCGCCAGGCCAGGCGGAGGCTCACCAGGAGCAGCAGCGTCACCCCCAGCGAGGCGTGATAGTGGAACAGCGGCTCGCGCAGGGCGCTGGCGTGCGGCGTCGCCGCCAGCCAGAGGCCGAGCACGACTTGGCTCAGCACCAGGACCGCCATGCCCCAGTGGAGAAGCTGCTGCCCGGGGTGCCAGCGCTCCGGATTCGGCTTTCGGCTCATCGCTCTCTCCTGTGGTTCCTGCCGCGCGGCAGACCAGGCGCCTTCACCCCTTGCGCGCGTAGCCCAGGCCCTGCAGCGCCTGCTCGATCTCGCCCAGGATCGCCGGGTCGTCGATCGTCGCCGGCGGCCGGTAGTCCTCGGCGTCGGCGATCTGGCGCATGGTGGCGCGCAGGATCTTGCCGGAGCGGGTCTTGGGGAGGCGCTTGACCACGGTCGCCGACTTGAAGGCGGCCACCGGCCCGATCTGCTCGCGCACCCGCTTGACCACCTCGGCGACGATGTCGGCCTCCGGTCGCTCGCAGCCGGCGTTCAGCACCAGGAAGCCGAGGGGAAGCTGGCCCTTGAGGGCGTCGTGCACCCCGATCACCGCACACTCCGCCACGTCGGGATGGCCGGCCAGCACCTCCTCGATGGCGCCGGTCGACAGGCGGTGGCCGGCGACGTTGATGATGTCGTCGGTGCGGGCCATGACGAAGACATAGCCCTCTTCGTCGATGTAGCCGGCGTCGCCGGTCTGGTAGCAGCCCGGGAAGGTCGAGAGATAGGTGCGCTCGAAACGCTCCTTGGCGTTCCAGAGAGTGGGGAAGGTGCCGGGCGGCAGCGGCAGCCGGCCGACGATGGCGCCGATGCTGCCGCGCGGCAGCTCCTTGCCGGCGGGGTCGACCACGCGCAGGTCCCAGCCGGGCACGCCGCGGGTCGGCGAGCCGGCCTTCACCGGCAGCGCCTCGATGCCCAGGCAGTTGGCGGCGATGGGCCAGCCGGTCTCGGTCTGCCACCAGTGGTCGATCACCGGCACCTTCAGCTTCTCCTGGGCCCAGAAGAGCGTGTCGGGATCGCAGCGCTCGCCGGCCAGGAAGAGGGCGCGGAACTTCGAGAGGTCGTAGTCGCCGATCAGCTTGCCTTCGGGGTCCTGCTGGCGGATGGCACGGAAGGCGGTGGGGGCGGTGAAGAGCGTCACCACGCCGTGCTCGGCGATCACCCGCCAGAAGGCGCCGGCGTCGGGCGTGCCCACCGGCTTGCCTTCGTAGAGCACAGTGGTGGCGCCGTAGAGCAGCGGCGCATAGACGATGTAGCTGTGGCCCACGACCCAGCCGACGTCGGAAGCGGACCAGTAGACCTCGCCGGGCTCGATCCCATAGACGTGCTTCATCGACCAGTTCAGCGCCACGGCATGGCCGCCGGCGTCGCGCACGATGCCCTTGGGCTGGCCGGTGGTGCCGGAGGTGTAGAGGATGTAGAGCGGATCGGTCGCCTCCACCGCCACGCAGTCGGCCGGCGTGGCGCCTTCGACCGCCGTGTCCCAGTCCTCGTCCCGGCCGGGGACCAGCTCGCAGTCCTGCTGGGGCCGCCGGTAGACCAGGCAGCGCTCCGGCTTGTGCTTCGCCAGCTCGATCGCCCGATCCAGCAGCGGCTTGTAGGCGACGATGCGGCCGGGCTCGATGCCGCAGGAGGCGGAGAGCACCAGCTTGGGCGCGCAGTCGTCGATGCGGGTGGCCAACTCGTTGGCGGCGAAGCCGCCGAAGACCACCGAATGCACCGCTCCCAGCCGGGTGCAGGCCAGCATCGCCATCACCGTCTCGGGGATCATCGGCATGTAGATGATCACCCGGTCGCCCTTGCCGATGCCGCGGTCGCGCAGCGCGCCGGCCAGCTCGGCGACGCGGTCGCGCAGCTCGCGGTAGGTGTAGCGGCGGACGATGCCGGTGACGGGGGAGTCGTAGATCAGCGCCAGCTGCTCGCCGCGGCCGGCGGCGACGTGGCGGTCGAGAGCGTTGTGGCAGGTGCTGATCCGGCCGCCGCGGAACCAGCGGTAGTGCGGCGGGTCGCTGTCGTCCAGCACCCGGTCCCAACGTCGCTCCCACTCCAGGGCTTCCGCCGCCTCGCCCCAGAAGCCTTCGGGATCCCGGAGCGAGCGGGCGTGCACCTCGTCGAACAGACCCATGGTCGCCGCAACCTCCCCTGTCGCTTCGCCGTTCTCCGCCAGCGAGGGGAGTGTCGCGCAAAAGCGGCAGCGGGTAAATCCGCCGCGACGGGGCCGGTCAGCCCCCCTGGGCCATGGCGGCCATGGCCTCGGCCGCGCCCTTCTCCATCTCCTCGGGCGAGAGGTCGCGGGTGTGGGTGGCGATCGACCAGCGATGGCCGAAGGGATCGCGGATCTGGCCGTAGCGGTCGCCCCAGAACATGTCGGCCAGCGGCATGGTCACCTCGGCGCCGGCGGCCACCGCGGCCGCCATGGTCGCATCGGCGTCGGGCACGTAGAGATGGACCGTGACCGGGGAGTCGCCTATCTCGCTCGGCCCCGGGCAGCCGGGGAAGAGGTCGGCCAGCATGACGATGGAATCGCCGATGCGCAGCGCCGCGTGCATCAGCTTGCCGGGATCGCCGGGCATGGGCATGCGCATCAGCTCCTCGGCCCCGAAGGCCCGGCGATAGAAGTCGATCGCCTGCGCGGCGCCGTCCACCGAGAGGTGGGGCGTGACGCTGTGGAAGCCCTGCGGGATGGGGTCGCTCGCCGGCGGCATGATGGAATCCTCCCTGTTGTCGGTGGCCGAAGGGCGCGCGTTTTCCCTCGCCGCCTTCGAGTAAGAGTTGATATCAACCCAGATGCGCCGGGTCAAGCTTCGGCCGGGCCGTGACGGGTTTCGGCACGCCGGTTTTCCCACAACCCTCGCCCCGGCCCTTCCTGTAGACTGCCCCTCGCTGTTCCGGTCTGGCACCTAACCGGAGGGAGCCGTGCGGAATCCCTGGGCTTTGCTTCTCGGCCTCGCCGTCTGTGCTCTGCTCGCTCTCGCGCCGGCCGCGGCGCGGGCGGACTGCTCGATTCCGAGCTATGCGGCCGACGCGGATGCGCGCCTGGCGGGCTGGCCGGTCTGCCACGAGCTGGATCTCTTCTTCATCGAGACGCCGGCCGGCCGGCGGCAGGTGCGGATGATCGGCGACCAGCACCTGCCGCACGGCTGGCACGAGCCCGACTGGCCGGTGCGTCGCGGCATCGAGCGCGCGGCCGAGACCCTGCTGGAGATCGGCAGCGGCCGCGTCGGCAACCTGCTGGTCCTGATCACCGGGCTGTTGCCGGAAACGGCCGGGGAAGGGGAGGCGGACGAGGAGGAGGGCTGGGACAATGCCCGCACGGCGCTGCGCGAGGACGGCGAGGAGTGTCTCATCGCGGTCTTTCCCGGCGCCACCGGGCGCTGGGATCTGGCCTATGTCCTGGCCCACGAGTTCTTCCACTGCGTCCAGGCCGGGGTCGCACCGGAGCAGATCCGCGCCCACTTCCGCGGCCAGCCCTCGCACTGGTGGGTGGAGGGCTCGGCCAACTGGTTCGCCAAGCGCGCGGTGCCCGAGAACGAGGCGCCGGCGGCGCACGAGGTGGGCGTCTTCGACCGGCACTCGCCCGAGCGGTCCCTGACCGCCCTGAGCTACGAGGCCACGCCCTTCTTCTTCTGGTACGCGCGCGAACGGGGCGAGGCGGCGATCGTCGAGCTGCCGCGGCGCATGCCCACCGGCGGCGGCGCCGCGGCGCAGCGGCGCGATGCCGCCGCTCTGCTCGCGCCCGAGGCCTGGCTCCGCTTCGTCCAGGACTACCTCGACGGCGAGATCCGCTACCCGGACGGTCGGCGCCTGCCGTCGAGGCCTCGCGAAGGGGAGGGGCATCTCTGGAGCGATTCCGCGCGCCGCAGCCTGGAGGCGGAGGCGCTGCTGCTCCATCGCGCGACCCTGGTCTTCACCTGCGGGCGCTGGACCATCGCCACCGCCGGCGAGCGCGGCGAGTGGGCGGTGCGGGACGCCGAAGGCGGCGACTGGGGCGAGCTGCCGGAAACGCTGGAGCTCGGGCCCGGCGAGGAGAAGCGCTTCCTGCTCGGCGCCCTGGGGCCGGAGCGGCCGGGCTTCCGCCTGACGATCGACGCCCGCCGCGACGACGATCCGCTGGACTGCAACTGCGGGCGCGAGCTGAGCCGCCTGCAGACGGCGCCGCGCGACCGCTGCCTGGTCGGGAACTGGCGGCTGGTGTCCGGCGGCGGCCACGACTGGCTGGACGAGCAGTTGCGGATCATCGAGCGGGCCTCGGGGACCTGGGACAGCTACGAGTCCGAGACCGCCTCGGCGGAGGAGGGCCGGCTGCTCACCATCACCGCGGACGGGCGCTATCTCTACAGCGAGAACGCCGTGCGCTGGAACACCACGGCGGTGCATCGCGGCGATCTCTTTCGCCGCTTCGTCGAGGGCTACAGCGCCGGCGCGGGTCTCTGGTCGACCCCGGAGGGGCACCTGGAGCTCTGTGCGCTGAGCGAGGCCTCGCGTGCCGTGGCCGTGATCGAGCTGCCGAACAGCGATCCCTTCCGCGTCGAGCTTCCCGGCTACATGACCGACCACCTGATGGGCGGCGCCTACGGCTACGACTGTTCCGAGAGCGAGCTGCGGCTGCACCATCCCCTGCCGGGATCTCCCGCCATCGAGTGGACCTACCGGCGCGTCCGGTGACTCTCCGGCCGGAGTTCGAGCGCCGGTCTCAGCTGCCGTCAATCGCACTTGACGTGTCGGTTGATATCAACAGAATGGCCCCATGGCCGACCTGGAAGACCTGCCCGTCCACATCACGCATCAGGTTCGCGACGCCTGCCTCTGTCTCCACCTGCAGCGGGCGGCCCGAGTGGTCGCGCGCCGCTACGACGAGGCGCTGCGGCCGGCCGGCCTGGTGAATACGCAGTTCTCGCTGCTGATGGCGCTGAACCGCCCGGGGACGGCCAGCCCCGGGTCGGTCGCCAAGCTGCTGGGGATGGATCGCACCACGCTGACGGCCAACCTGAAGCCGCTGCAGCGCCGCGGCCTGGTGAGCGTCACCGTCGATCCGGGCGACCGCCGCGGCCGGCGTCTCGCGCTGACGGCGGCGGGGCGCGCGCTGCTGGCCGAGGCGCTGCCGCTCTGGCGGCAGGCCCAGGCGGCGAGCGAGCGCCTGCTCCGCCGCACGACGCCCGAGAGCCTGCGCGGCGACCTGATCGAGCTCGCCTGAGGCAGGGTCCGCCCCGGTCGCGGCGTCACGAGAAATTCACGCAACCACCAGCTTGAGGAGGTCGAGCCCGGCCGCTCCAACCTCTCGGCCATGCTGCGGGACTTCTGGCAGAACCTGGTCTGGCGCCATGGCGAGGTCGCCTGGGCGCTGTTCGAAACCATGACCGGTGCGCCGGCCATCCTATTGACCGACACGGGCAGCTTCGGAAAAATGTTCTCCGAGGCGCTGGAGAACACCGACCGCCGGCAGATTGAGGGCATCCGCTCGACCGGCGCCAATCCGGTGCAGCGCTATCGCTTCGGCGTGATTCCGCAGGTCGTGCCGGTACTCCTCAGTCAGGTGCTCTACTACTTCGAATCCAACACCCGCTCGGCGACCGTGATCGGCGCCATCGTCGGCGGCGGCATCGGCCTCTTCCTGACCCAGGCCGTCATCACTCAGAAAGACTGCGAGCAGGTAGCCTACTACGTGGTGCTGATCGTCCTCATGGTGATGCTGATGGACTCGCTCTCCGGCTGGCTGCGCCAGCGCCTCATCGGCCGGAAGGGCTGAGCCTTGCGGATGCTGGTCACCGGCGGCGGCCGAGGGATCGGCGCCGCCCTGGTCGCGGGCGGGCTGGCGCGCGGCTGGGAGGTCTGGGCCTCGCTGCGAGACCCGGCGGGGTTGGCGGCCCTGCCGGCCAGAGTGCGGCCGCTGCGCTTCGACGTCACCGACCGGGTCGCGCTGGCCCGCGCCGGGGCCGAGTTCGCCGGGCCGCTCGACCTGCTGGTGAACAACGCCGGGATCATCGGGCCGGCGCGGCAGTCGCCGCTGGACATGGACTTCGAGGGCTTCGCCGAGACGCTGGCCGTCAACAGCCTGGCGCCGCTGGCGGTGGCCCAGGCCTTCCTGCCGGCGCTGCGGCGCGCGCCGGGAGCGCGCATCCTGACCGTCTCCAGCCAGATGGCCTGGATGGGCTACCGCAAGGCCGACCGCATCGCCTACCGCGCCTCCAAGGCGGCGGTGAACAAGGTGATGCAGGGGCTGGCGACGGCGCTTGAGCCCGAGGGCATCGCCGTCGCCCTGGTCGACCCCGGCTGGGTCCGCACCGACATGGGCGGACCCGAGGCCGAGGAGGAGCCTGCCGTGGTAGCGGAGGGCATCCTGACCCTGGCCGAGCGCCTCGGGCTCGCCGACACCGGCCGCTTCTACCGCTGGAGCGGCGAGGAGCGCGACTTCTAAAGCGCCGGCCTCCCTGCCGTCATCCTGAGCGTGAGCGAAGGATCTCGCGGGAAGGGAGCTCCAGTCGGCGCGAGACCCTTCGCTCACGCTCAGGATGACGGGAGGCGTTTCGATCGCTCGCCGCGATCAGGCCTCCACGGCGGCCGCCGGGCCGCGCCGCTCGATCTCCCGCTCCAGGCGCTGCGCCAGGCCCGCGCTCACCGCCGTCAGGGGCAGGCGCAGTTCCGGGCTGTCGATCAGGCGGCTGCGCCAGAGCCAGTGCTTGACCGGCGCCGGGCTGGGCTCGGCGAAGAGCAGGCGGGGGAGGTCCGCCAGCGCCCGCCAGCGGGCCAGGGCGCCGGGCTGGTCGCCGGCGAGCAGGCTGTCGCGCACGGCGGCGAAGGCGCGGGTCTCCACATGCGCCGAGGCGAGGATGCCGCCCTCGGCGCCCTGCGTCAGCGCCGTGTAGAAGAGCGCGTCCTCGCCGGTCAGCACGGCGAAGTCGGCCGGCTTGCTCCGCAGCAGGTCGAAGCTCTGCGCTGCGTCGGCGCAGCAGTCCTTCAGGCCGACCAGGTTCGGGATCTCCGCCAGCCGCAGCAGCGTCTCGTTCGTCAGGTTGACGCCGGTGCGATAGGGGATGTTGTAGAGCAGGATCGGCCGCGGCGTGCTCTCCGCGAGCGCCCGGAAGTGGCGGTAGAGCCCCTCCTGCCCCGGCCGCAGGTAGTAGGGAGCGGCGATCAGATAGCCCGCCAGCGGCCAGCCGTCGCTGCGCGCCAGGGCCGCTGCCAGCTTGCGCGTGTCGGCGCCGGACAGGCCGAGCCAGAGCGGCAGGCCGCCCCCCGTTTCCTCGGCCGCCACCGCGACCAGCCGCGCGGTCTCGGCTTCGTCCAGCGACAGGCCCTCGCCGGTGGTGGCGGCCAGGATCAGGCCGTCGAGGGGCTGGCCGCGGTAGTGGCGCAGCAGCCGGCGCAGCGAGGCCTCGTCCAGGACGCCGTCGCGGAAGGGGGTGATCAGCGGCAGCCAGAGGCCGCGAGGGGTGGGGTAGGGCAGCATCTCTTCGTCTCCTCGTGAGGCCGGAGACGGGGCGGTGCGCACAAACGAAAAGACCCCGTCCGAACCGGCGGGGTCTGATCGGTCGTCGAGGCGCGGCCGTCAGCGCGCGCGTCGTCCTCCGCTCCCCGCGAGGGGGCGCTTTTTGGACTGGGCGAGGTGGCGACGGCCGTTCATGGGCGCGATCCTGGCGGCGGGAGGCGGCGCGGTCAAGCCGCCTGCGACAGGTCGAGGTCGCGGTAGTTGACGACGATGTCCCGCCCCTTTGCCAGGATCACGCCATAGCCGGGCGACTCCCGGCTGCGAGCCAGCTTCGACCCGGTCATGTCGAGCTCGAACTGGACGTGCGGGCTCTTCAGACTGGCGAAGGGCCAGCCGGCCCAGAGGCCGGAGACGTTGCGGTGCAGGTGGCCGCAGAAGAGGTGCGTCGCGGCTCTGCGCTGCCGCAGCAGTTCGGCCAGCGGCTCACTGTCGAGAAGTCTGAGGCGGTCGAGTGCCGGAACGCCGATTTCCCAGGGAGGATGGTGGAGGAAGATCAGCAGCGGTTTCTCGCCGGCGGCGGTGATCCGGTCGCCGATCCATTCCAGCCGACGGGCGCAGAGTTCGCCATGGTGCTTGCCGTCCTGCGCCAGGGTATCGAGATAGAGGATGCTCAGCTCGTCGAGCTCCTCCGCTCCATGAAGGAAACCGTCGTGCGGGGTGATCTCCGGAAAGGTCTCCAGCAGGGCGGCGCGGTCGTCGTGGTTGCCCGGCAGCAGGCGGAAGGGGATCGGCAGCCGCTCCAGCTCCGATCGCAGGATGCAGTAGGCGCCGGTGTTGCGAAGCTGAATCAGGTCGCCGGAGAGCACGATCCGCGCCGCATCGGCGTGAAGTCGGCCGATCTCGTCGAGGCAGGCCCGCAGCCGGGCGAGCGGATCGACGTTCTGCGGCAGGTCTCGCCCGGGCTCGACAAGATGCAGGTCGGTGAGCCAGACCAGCTTGTTCATGCCTGTGCCTCCCTCGCCTGCGCCGCCGTGGCGATGGCCGAGAGGTCGGTCGCGAGCGCGCGCGGCGGGCCGCCGGCCGCCTTGCGCTCGGAGTAGCGGTCGGTCAGGGCCGCGGTGTGGGGGCGGAGCAGCAGGGTGAAACGGACCAGTTCCTCCATCACGTCGACGATGCGATCGTAGTAGCTCGAGGGCCGCATCCGCCCGGCCTCGTCGAACTGCTCGAAGGCCTTGGGGACGCTCGACTGGTTGGGGATGGTGACCATGCGCATCCAGCGCCCCAGCAGGCGCAGGGTGTTGACGCTGTTGAAGGACTGCGAGCCGCCGGAGACCTGCATCACCGCCAGGGTGCGACCCTGGGTCGGACGCAGGCCGCCGAACTCGAGCGGGAGGTGGTCGATCTGCGCCTTCATGATGCCGGAGACCTGTCCGTGCCGCTCAGGGCTGCACCAGACCTGCCCCTCCGACCAAAGGGACAGCTCCCGCAGCTCGTGCACCGCCGGATGGTCGTCGCGCGGGCTCTGGTCCGGCAGCGGCAGGTCGGAGGGGTCGAAGATCCGCGGCTCGGCGCCGAAGAGGCGAAGCAGCCGCGCGGCCTCCTCCACGACCAGGCGGGAATAGGAGCGCTCCCGCAGCGAGCCGTAGAGCAGCAGGATGCGCGGCGGGTGCGCGAAGGCGCCGGCGCGGCCGCCGGCACGGTCGACCGACGGCGGCTGGAGGAAGCGCCGGTCCAGGGCGGGAAGGTGGTCGGGGTCGGGGAGGGGGCGAAGTCTCATACCTGCTCCGTTCGCGTGGCGGGGGTGAGGAGAAAGAGCGCCGCGAAGGCGGCGAGGCCGAGGAAGGCAGTGAGCAGTACCGCCCAGGCGCCCCAGTCCTCGATCGCCAGGGCGAAGAGGAAGGGCGCGCCGGCCTGGCCGAAGCGGGCCGGCACCATCAACAGGCCCTGGCGCAGGCCGTAGTCGGCCGGGCCGAAGATGGCGAGCGGCAGGGTGCCCTTGGCGATGGTGAGGATTCCGTTGCCGGCGCCGTGCAGCAGCGTGAAGAAGGCCGCCGCCGGCGCCCCCAGGAACAGTAGCCCGGCGGCGCCGATCGGGTGGGCGACGGCGGCCAGCTTGGCCGAGAGCAGCGGGTGGAAGCGCTGCAGCAGCACGTACTCCAGGGCGCGCGCGCCGACCTGGGCCGGGCCCACCAGCGCGGCGGCGGCGATGGCCGCGGCCGGGGTGGCGCCGGCCTCCTGCAGCAGGCGCGGCAGGTGGGCCGCCATGGCGGTGCTGCTGAACCAGGTGACGGCGAAGACGAAGGCCAGCAGCAGCATGGTCGTGCTGGGCAAGGACCAGCGGAAGGGCTTGGGCGCGGCCGTCGCGGTGGCCGCCGTGGCCGCCGGACGCGGCGGCGGCCGGCTGCCGGCGGGCAGCAGCAGGCGGTTGAGCGGCAGGCCGAGCAGCAGGTGCGCGGCCGCCCAGGCGAAGCAGGCGGCGCGCCAGCCGAACTCGGCCTCCAGGGCGGCGGTGATCGGCCAGCAGACCGTGCTGGCGAAGCCGGCCAGCAGGGTGATGCCGGTGATCGCCCCGCGCGCGCCGCGGCCGTAGATACCGGCCAGGGTGGCGAAGGCCGCCTCGTAGAGACCCATGGACATGCCCAGGCCCAGCACCAGCCAGCCGGCGGCCAGCCCGGCCGGCCCCTCGGCCAGACCGAGCAGGGCGAGGCCCGCGGCGAAGACCAGGTTGGACAGCGCCAGCACGTCGCGGCCGCCGTAGCGGTCGATGCGCCGCCCGGCCAGCGGTCCCAGCACCGCCGAGACCAGCAGCGCCGCCGAGAAGGCCCCGAAGACCCAGCCCGTGGAGACGCCCAGGTCGCGCGCCATGGGCACCGCCAGGATCGCCGGCAGGTAGTAGGTCGAGCCCCAGGCCAGCGTCTGGGCGCTGCCCAGCGCGATGACCGTGCGGCTGCGCGGCGGCAGGCTCATCGCGCCCCGCAGCCGCCGCCGGCCACGGCCGGCTCCGCTTCGGGGCAGCCGCAACCCTCCAGCCCCTCGGCCTTGGCCGCCGCGTCGCGCGCGCAACAGGCCTCGGCCTCGGCCTCGGTCGGCGCCGGGCCGCCGCAGCAGCCGCTCTCCGTCGTCTCGGCCGTCTCGGCGGCGACGCGCAGGTCGCTGGAGCAGACGCCGGTCTCGGGCAGTTCCAGTTCGACCCGACGGGCGGCCGCTTCGTCGCCGGCCAGGGCGGCGGCGATGGAGCGGACCTGCTCATGGCCGGTGGCCAGCAGGAAGGTGGGGGCGCGGCCGTAGCTCTTCATGCCGGCGATGTAGAAGCCGGGCTCGGGCTGCGCCAGCTCGGCCGCGCCGTGCGGGCGCACCGTGCCGCAGGAGTGCAGGTTGGGATCGATCAGCGGCGCCAGCACCCGCGGGCATTCCAGGCCGGAGTCGAGCTCGAGCCGCAGTTCGCCGAGGAAGCCCAGGTCGGGCCGGAAACCGGTGGCGACGATCAGCTCGTCCAGCGTCACGGCGGCCGGTCCGGCCGGGGTCTCGCCCTCGACCGTCAGCCCGCCGTCGCCGAGCGCGATCCGCTCCGCCAAGAAGCCGGGGACCACGGCGATCCGGCCCGTCTCGACGAAGCGGCGCAGGCGTTCGCCCAGCGCGCCGCGAGCCGCCAGGGCGTCGCGCTCGCCGCCGCCATAGACCCGCTCCAGGTCGCTGCGGCGCAGCAGCCAGGTGACCGTCGTGTCCGCCGCCGTGTCCGCTGCCGTGTTTGCTGCGGCCTCGGCCAGCTCGGCGAGCTCGATCAGGCTGCCGATGGCGGAGTGGCCGGAGCCCAGCACCGCGACGCGGCGGCCGGCGTAGCGCGCCCGCTCGCCGCCGAGCACGTCGGGCATACCGTAGCGGATGCGCGCCGCCACGGCGGGATCGCGCTCGCCGATCGCCGGCAGGCCGTCGGCGCCGGCGGGGGAGGGCAGCTCCCAGGTGCCCGAGGCGTCGATCACCGCCCGCGCCAGCAGCCGCTCCTCGCCGGCCGGGCCCTGCAGACGCAGGGCGAAGGGCGTGGCGGCGCGGTCGTCGCCGTCGCGGACCTTGCCGAGCCGGTGCCGGGCGATGCCGGTCACGCGGGTGCCCAGGCGCAGGCGCGCGGCGATCTCCGGCGTGCGCGCCAGCGGCTCCAGGTAGAGACGCCGCAGCTCCGCGCCGGTCGGGTGCAGGTCCGGGTCGGGGCTCTGCCAGCCGTGGCGGCGCAGCAGGCGCACCGCCGCCTTGTCCAGATTGTAGGCCCAGGGCGAGAACATGCGGACCTGATCCCACTGCGCGACCGACGCGGCCGCCGCCTCGCCCGCCTCCAGCAGGACCGGCTCCAGGCCGCGCTCCAGTAGGTGACAGGCCGCGGCAAGGCCGACGGGACCGGCGCCGACGACGGCGACCGGCAGGGCATCTCGCTCCATTGATACCTCCTTCATCAAGGCCTCGAACATCGAGGTATATTGTTGCACCGTCATCCTGAGCGTGAGCGAAGGATCTCGATCAGACTGAAGCTTCAACCGGCCCGAGATGCTTCGCTCACGCTCGGGATGACGGGGTGCACTGGGGAAGGACGGAACTCAGCAGCAGCCGCGCTCGTCCTCCCTGCCGCGCGCGGCCGTCACGCCGCTGGTCAGGATGCAGTCGGTCACCTCCAGCCAGGCCTCGGCGGCGACCCGGAAGGCCTCCCGCCCCTTGTCGGTCAGGGCGTAGATCTTGCGCTCGCGCCCCTGCACCACCTCGGCGCGGGAGCTGAGGTAGCCGCCCGCCTCGAACTCGTTCAGCACCGGATAGACCGTGCCCTCGGAGGGGCTGCAGCAGCCCTTCGTCGTCCGCTCCACCGCCTGCACCACCTCGTAGCCGTGCATCGGCTTCTGGTGCAGGACGCAGAGCACGAAGAACTTCGACAGCGACATCTTGATGATGCCGCGCCAGTAGCCTCTGTCGCCGTAGTCCGGGGTCGGCCGCGGTATCGGCCGGAGTTGTCGCTTGGTCGGTTTCATACCTCGAAGGCTAATGCCTCGGGGATCGAGGTGTCAAGGGCGCGGCGTCCAATGCGCCGCTTCTCGCCCATCTCTACCCAGTCGGTATGCAAGCTGTCCGCCTGTGGATCGAATTGGGCGAAATTGGTTTGTATACTTATGTGAAGTGGGGCAGACTTTCGCGCGTTGCGACGGTCGCGTCCCCGCGCCTGCCAGGCCGGGATCAGGGAATCCGACGGGCCGTTCGGGGAGGCCGACCGCGGCCGGAGAGCCGCGGTCCAAGCCAAGGGACGCCCAGGGTACGCCGTGCCCGGGCGGAACGACAAAGAGCAGGGGGGCTAAACGCCAATGGACAGCAATCTCGGTGCGCTGACCATCGTCTTCACCGAATTTTACTATTGGGTGACGGTGGTCTTCATGTTCCTGATCCACGTCGGCTTCTGTGTCTACGAGGTGGCCTCCAGCCGGCGCCGCAACCATCTCCACACGCTGATGAAGAACGTGATGCTGATTCCGCTGGTCACCATCACCTTCTTCTTCTTCGGCTGGTGGATCTACTTCGCCTTCCAGAACGGGCCCTGGATCACCGGCGGCCTGATCTCGGCGCCCTTCGCCGAGCCCTGGAGCCCGCTGATGTCGACGCATCTCAGCGGCGCCAGTCCGCATCTCGGCGTCGAGGCGGCGGATGCCGAGGGCTGGCACCGCATCAACGGCGTCTTCTGGGCCGCCTTCCTGCTCTTCTCCTGGACCGCGGCCTCGATCGTCTCGGGCTCGGTGATCGAGCGCATCCGCTCCGGCGCCTTCTGGATCCTGGCGGTGGTGATCGGCTCCTTCGCCTGGATCGTCGACGCCGCCTGGGGCTGGAGCGCCGAGGGCTGGATGGTGCGCCTGCTGGGCTATCACGACGCCTATGCCTCGGGCGTGATCCACGCCATCGCCGGCGGCTTCGCGCTGGGCGTGCTGGTGGTGCTGGGCCCGCGGCTCGGCAAGTTCGACGCCGACGGCAACCCGCGGCCGATCCCGCCGCACAATCCCTGGTTCGCCTGCCTCGGCCTCTTCCTGATCTATACCGGCTTCTGGGGCTTCTACGCGGCCTGCAACGTGCCGATCATCTCGCCAGAGGACATCGGCGGCCTGATCGAGGGCGAGACCTGGACCGCCACCAACATCTACCTCGGCCCGACCACCCTCAGCGCCATCACCTTCAACTTCCTGATGTCGCTCTCGGGCGGCCTGCTGGCGGCCTACCTGGTCTCCAAGGGCGATCCCTTCTGGACCTTCTCGGGCGGCCTCGCCGGCATCATCGCCGCGTCGGCCGGCAACGACCTCTACCACCCGATCCAGTCCATGCTGATCGGCGCGGTCGGGGCCATCGTCGCTTTCCGCATGCACCACTGGGTGGAGCGCCGCTTCAAGATCGACGACGCCGTCGGCGCCGTGGCCGTGCACGGCTACGCCGGCTTCTTCGGCGTGGTGATCTGCGGCTTCATGCTCTGGGGCGTGCCGTCCTCGCCCTACGAGGGCTTCGCCACCATCAGCCCCTGGGGCCAGTTCGCCGGCGCGATCATCATGTTCTTCGTGCTCGGCTTCCTGCCCGGCTGGATCGTCGCGAAGATCCTCAACGCCTTCGACCTGCTGCGCATCCCGCGGGCGGTGGAGCTGATCGGGCTGGACTTCTCCAGCGAGGAGGCTCAGGCCCAGGCGATCGCGGACGTGCGGACGGCCGAAGCCGCCATGCTGCGCCGCTGACCTGAAAGAGGAGACAGACGCCATGTCCACCAACGGCTACGAGAGCTGGGCGATCGACCTGGGGAACGTCGGGGCGATCTACCCCTTCCAGGGCGGCGAGGTCATCCTCGTGATCCTCGGCCTGGTCTTCTGGATCGCCTGGCACGTCATCCAGTTCCGCCAGGAGAAGGCGGACATCGAATACGACATGGAGCACGAGAACGACCCCGAGGCGGTCCGGCGCGCGCTGGAACGCTACTGAGGGCACGCCCTCTGCGGGCGCGTCACGGCGGCGGGGGGCCTGTCCGGCCCTCCGCCGTCCTTGCTCTGGAGCTCGTGACCGGGCTGCTGACGGCAGCACGCGAGTACTGTGGGATGGGTAAGCAGCTGGATAGTCGTCCGAATCGGTTGTTCTCTAATGCAGTAATTTTCCATTTTGCCACAATCGGAAGGCTGACTTAGCTGGAGTCGAGGTCGATCCATGTCTATGGGCAACGGCTGTGGTCTCGCCTTCCAAGAGGGCCTTGACGAGATATGTTTGCATGAACTGCGCTGATACAGCACCGTGTACGCTGTTGAACGGTGCGATCAAGCTCTTGCAACAAGCCGCCATGGAAAAAGTTTTCGCGAACGCTGTTCGACCTAGATAGCAACAAAGAAAAGTAAAATCCCATGGACGCGGGTTGTTCTGAGAAAATTCACGACCTGCTGCGGAAGAGGTGATTTCTTCAATTATTGTGCATATACTCCCGCTCCTTGATCCATGTCCAATTACAACAATATGTTCAAAAGGGTGAAGCTCGCTTGATTCGCACAATCTTGATAGCTCGACAAGACTTCTGATTTTGATGTATCTTACGTAACTATCATCTCCAAATAAAATACGGCAACACTGTAAAATAGTCTTTGACAGAGGATCGATGAGTGTTGATTCAGAAAGGAAATCACCAAATTGAATTATTGCGACACCGACTCGATGGTGAATAAATTTTGTAGAAATAAAGTCACTATACTCCCCATTTGGCATTCGGACGCGCGCAGATCGCTTTTGTCTTTCGACGATCACGGTCTTGAAAAACGCCTTTCCTTGATCCGGCAGCGTAGGAAGACGGTTTCGGTAAATATAAACTTCATCGCCCATTTGGATGTTTGCTGCCATCCCCCCTCTCCCCTCTCGTTTGTTCAGATACGCCGCGCGTCTTAGCCGGGCAGGCGCAGATTGGTGGTCGCCGAGGCCATCACATCTACCGGCAGTTCGGTGCCCTCGGGCGCCAGGCTCTCGTCTAGGTTGCCGCGGATCAACTCCGGCTCGGCCTCGAAGATGGCGGCGCAGACTTCGTCGAAGCTGCTACCTTCCAACCAGAGACCCGGGATGTCGGTAGATACCACGTGCCACAAACGTTCCTGCGAATCCTACGCCACGCGGACGGTGAGTTCGCGCATTGTCCGATACTCCTTCAGTGCGCGGGACAGACTTCCCGCAGCCTCGCCCGCATTCGGGCTCTTCAGACAGCAAGGATGGCGCGAGGCTGACGCAAGCGCAATGTGGGAACCATGGGCAAGTGTCTCCGATAGTGCGCAGGGGGTGCCTTCGCTATCCTGCGCACCCGTTTCACAGCGCAAGGCGTCGGCAGCGCGCTGCCGCCAGGCACTTCTCTCTGGAGCTTCCCATGACCGACACCACCGCCGACGCGGTCGCCCGCCACGCCCGTGCCCGCTTCGGGGCGACGCTGGAGCGCCTCGCCGGCTACCTGCGCTATCCCGCCATTTCCTGTGACCCGGAGCACCACGGCGACGTCCTCCGGCTCGCCGAGCGCATTCGCGACGACCTGGCGGCGCTCGGGCCGAGTTCGTCGCGGCTGCTGACCCTGGAGGGGGCGCTGCCCTGCGTCGCCGCCGAGTTCACGGGCGCCGGGCCGGACCGCCCCACGGTACTGATCTACGGCCACCTCGACCTGCAGCCGGTGAAGGGGGAGCCCTGGCGGACGCCGCCGCACGAGGCGACCGAGATCGACGGCCGGCTCTACGCCCGCGGCTCGGGCGACGACATGGGCGGCTGGGTCGGCCATCTCGCCGCCATCGAGGCCTGGCTTGACGTCGCCGGGGGACTGCCCTGCAACGTCAAGCTGCTGATCGAAGGGGAGGAGGAGATCGGTTCGCCCAACCTCGAGCGCTTCATGGACGCCTACCCCGAGGCCTTCGCCGCGGACGTCATGGTGCTGACCGATTGCGAGAATCCCTCCACCGAGGTTCCCGGCCTGACCGTCTCGCTGCGCGGGCTGCTCGAACTCGAGGTGCGCTGCGAGGCGATCGAGGCCGACGTGCATTCCGGCCTCTGGGGCAACGTCGCCCCCGATCCCGCGACCTGTCTGGTCAAGGCGCTGGCGCGGCTGGTCGACGAGGACGGCCGCCTGAGCGTCGGTCGCGTGGAGGTGCCCGAGGCCTGGCGCGCGGCGGCGGCCGCCGTGCCGCTGACGGCCGAGACGGCGAAGGCCGGTGTCCGGCCCGTCGCCGGCGTCGAGCCTCTGCCCGGCCGGGACCGCAGCCTGGCGGAATGGGCCTGGCGCCAGCCGGCCGTTACCATCCTCTCGACCACCCTGCCGCCCAGCGGTGCCGAGAAGAACGCGATTCGCGCCGCCGCCTCGGCTCGGCTGTCGCTGCGCGTCGCGCCGGGCCAGCAGCGTGCGGCGCTGAAGACCGAGGTCGAGCGTGTGCTTACCGCCGAGCCGCCCGGCGGCACGCGGATTACCGTGACCGAGCGCGAGGGCGGTGCGGACTCCTGGCTCTACGAGCCCAAAGGCCCGGCCTTCGCCGCCGCCGACCGCGCCTACGAGAAGGCCTGGGGCCGCCCGCTGGTGCCGATCGGCATCGGCGGCTCGATTCCCTTCGTCGCCCTCTTCGGCCGGCGCTACAGCCACCTGCCGCTGATCCTGAACGGCGTGCTCGACCCCGAGAGCGCGATCCACGGCCCCAACGAGTCGATGCACCTCGGCGTCTTCGAGAAGGCGATCGCGGCCAACGTTCATCTGCTGGACGAGCTGAGCCGAGTGCCGATCGGGACGCAGTGACGGGGGCGGGGAGGGGCGAGCCTCCAGGGGCTCGCGTCGCCTTTCGGGGCTGGATGGTGGGCGCGGCTGGGATTGAACCAGCGACCCCTACGATGTCAACGTAGTGCTCTCCCGCTGAGCTACGCGCCCATCCTGCTGCGGCCGGTCTGTCGGGGGCGGGTCTCCCCGGGGCCGCGCGGCAGGGTGAGTAGCATCGGCCTCGGGCTTTGGCAAGGCCTCCTGCGGCCGTCTCGGCTGCTGCCCTCAGGCGGCGCCCAGCAGCGTCTCCACCTCGTCCACCAGGTCGCGCAGGTGGAAGGGCTTCGACAGCAGCCGAGCCCCCGCCGGCGCGCGCCGGCCGACGTCCACCACCACGGCGGCGAAGCCGGTGATGAACATCAGCTTCAGGCCCGGATGCAGGTGGCTGGCCCGCTCCGCCAGCGCCAGGCCGTCGAGGCCCGGCATGACGACGTCGGCGAGCAGAAGGTCGGCCGGTCCCTGCTGCAGGCGGTCGAGCGCGGCGCCGCCGTCCGCCAGGGCGTCGACCTCATGGCCGGCCGCCGCCAGGGTGCGTTGCAGCACCCGGCGCAGGTCGGCGTCGTCCTCGGCCAGCACGATGCGCGCCATCTCGTCTCCCGTCTCGCCCATATGCTAGGCCGCCGCGGCGGCGGCGGAAAGGCCGCCGATGCCGATCACGGCGCCGGATTGATCAGCAGTCCCTCGGCGGCGGCGCCCTCGACCCGGGTGCGCTCGCCCTCGACCCGCACCCGGCCCTCGGCCACCAGGCGCAGGCAGAGCGGATAGAGGCGGTGCTCGGCCTGCAGCACCCGCGCCGCCAGCCGCTCGGCGTCGTCGTCCGGCAGCACCGGTACCGCCGCCTGGCCGACGATCGGGCCGTCGTCCACGGCGGCGCGCACGTAGTGCACGCTGCAGCCGTGCAGCTTGACCCCGGCGGCCAGCGCCCGGGCGTGGGTGTCCAGCCCCGGGAAGGCCGGCAGCAGCGAGGGGTGGATGTTGATCAGGCGGTCGTGCCAGCGCTCGACGAACCAGGGCGTGACGATCCGCATGAAGCCGGCCTGGCAGACCAACTCCGCCCCGGCCGCCTCCAGCCGCGCGGTCAGCGCCCGCTCGAAGGCTTCGCGGCCGTCGTAGTCGCGGTGCGGCACCACCTCGGCCGGCACGCCGGCAGCCGCGGCGCGATCCAGCGCCTGCACGCCGGGGATGTTGGAGATCACCACGGCGATCTCGGCGGGATAGTCGCTGTCGGCGGCGGCGTCGAGCAGGGCCTGGAGGTTGCTGCCCCGGCCGGAGACCAGGACGCCGACGCGCAGGCGCGTCACCGGGCGCCGCCCTGCAGCCGCACCGCCGGCCCCTCGCCGCGGGGCGCGACGGCACCCAGGGCATGGACCGTCTCGCCGGCCCGCTCCAGCAGGCTCCGTACCGCCGCCTCGGCTTCGGGCGCCACCACCAGCACCATGCCGATGCCGGCGTTGAAGGTGCGGTAGAGGTCGTCGGCCGGGACCTCGCCGGCCTCGGCCAGCCAGTCGAAGACGGGCGGGCGGGGCCAGGCGGTGGTGTCGATCTCCGCCGCCAGGCCCGGCGGCAGCACCCGCGGCAGGTTTTCCGGGAGGCCGCCGCCGGTGATGTGGGCCAGGGCGTGGACGCCGCCCAGACGGATCGCCTCCAGGCAGGGCATCACGTAGATCCGCGTCGGCTCCAGCAGCGCCTCGGCCAGGCTGCGGGCGGGCTCGAAGGGGGCGGGTTCGGCGTAGTCGAGGCCGAGGTCGGCGACGACCCGGCGCACCAGGGAGAAGCCGTTGGAGTGCAGCCCGCTGGAAGCGAGGCCGAGCAGGCGGTGGCCGGCGCGCACGTCACTGCCGTCGATCAGCGCCTCGCGCTCCACCGCGCCGACGGCGAAGCCGGCCAGATCGTAGTCGCCCTCGCCGTAGAGGCCGGGCATCTCGGCCGTCTCGCCCCCGACCAGGGCGCAGCCGGCGCGGCGGCAGCCCTCGGCGATGCCGGCGACGATCGCGCGGCCCGCGGCCGGATCCAGCCGGCCGACGGCGTAGTAGTCGAGGAAGTAGAGCGGCTCGGCGCCCTGGACCACGAGGTCGTTGACGCACATGGCCACCAGGTCGATGCCGACGGTGTCGTGGCGGCCGGCGGCGATCGCCACCTTCAGCTTGGTGCCGACGCCGTCGGTGGCGGAGACCAGCAGCGGATCGCGGAAGCCGGCGGCCTTGAGGTCGAAGACGGCGCCGAAGCCGCCGAGCCCGCCGACCACGCCCGCGCGCGCGGTGGCCCGCGCCAGCGGCTTGATCGCCTCGACGAGGCTGTTGCCCGCATCGATGTCGACACCGGCGGCCCGGTAGGTTCTCTTCGCCATGCTGCCTCGCGTTTGTCTCGCCCCTCGACTTGCGATATCCATGGGCGACCCTGGCCGCATCCCGCCGGGCAGGGCGGAGAATAAGCATTCCGAAAGGGCATGCAATGTCGTTGCAGCGGCTCGCCGGCGGCCTCTTCCTTGTCTTCGCCGCCCTGGCCGGGGGCGCAGCCGCCTGGGCCGAGGAACTCTACACCGTGCGCGACGTGCAGGTGGAGGTGACCGCCGCTGACGCTGCCCAGGCGCGCGAGGCGGCCATCGCGCTGGGCCAGAGCCGGGCGCTGCAGCGGCTCTGGGCGCGGCTGGTCCCGGCCGAGGCACTGCAGCGCGCGCCCTCGCTTTCGGCCGAACGGATCGCCGGGCTGATCGAGGATTTCCGCGTCGCCGACGAGCGCAGCGGCGAGGACAGCTACGCCGGTCGCCTCACCGTCAGCTTCCGGCCGGCCGAGGTGCGGCGCGTCCTGCGCGACGCCGACGTGCCCTATGCCGAGCAGCGCGGCCGGCCGCTGCTGCTGCTGCCGCTCTATGCGGACGAGTCGGGGACACGCCTCTGGGGCGATCCCAACCCCTGGCGACGGGCCTGGCGGCGGTACGGGGAGGTAGGGCTGGTGCCGGTAATCGTGCCGCTCGGCGACCTCGGCGACATCGGGGCGATCGACGCGGAGCGCGCCGAGGCGCTGGACCGCAATGCGCTCGACGCGATCGCCGCGGTGCACGGCACCGAGGAGGTCCTGGTGACCATCGCCCGCCTGTCCGGCGATCCGGCGGCCGGCGAGGCCGGGCTGTCGATCGAGCTGCGGCGCATCGGTCCGGGGCGCGACGGCGGCATGGAGATGGAGTCGCTGCGGCAGCGCGAGGGGGAGCCGGCCGAGCGCTTCTACGAGCGCGCGGTGGCGGCGGTCGACGGCCGCATCCAGGGGGAGTGGAAGCGCGACAACCAGCTGCGCTTCGACAGCCGCGAGCGGCTGCTGGTGCGGGTGCCGCTGCGCGGGCTGGAGGACTGGGTGCAGGTGCGCCGCCGTCTCGACGACACCGCCAGCGTGATAGGCCTGGAGATTCTGCACCTGAGCCGGGAGCGCGCCATTCTCGGCCTCTCCTATGTCGGCGAGGAGAGCCAGCTCGCCCGCAGCCTGGCGCAGCAGAGCCTGGCGCTGCGGGCGGAGCCTTCGGACTCGCCGGGGCTGCCGACCTGGCGCCTGACTCTCGGAGTCGACGCACGCATGCCGCCGGCGCCGGGAGCCGGTGACGAAGAGAGACGTGATGGGGAGGAGGGTGCAGGGGCCGGGGTTGGACCGGAAGCCGGCGCGGCGCCGGACGACGGCTTGCCGGCGACCCGCCTGCCCCTGGGCGTGCAGTGACGCCGCGGGCCATACTGCCCTGGCTGCCGAACCTGATCACCGTTGCCCGGCTCTTCTCCGTGCCGGCCATGGTCTACTTCCTGCTGCTGGGGCAGATGGCGACCGCCTTCTGGATCTTCGTGCTGGCCGGCCTGTCCGATGCGCTCGACGGTCTGATCGCCAAGCGTTGGCACTGCGTCACCACGCTCGGGACCTATCTCGATCCGCTCGCCGACAAGTTGCTGCTGGTGGCGGCCTTCGTCACCCTGAGCCTGCAGGGTTACCTGCCGCTCTGGCTGGTGATCCTGGTCGTCTCGCGTGACGTCATGATCGTCGGCGGGGCGCTGCTCTACCAGCAGCTCACCCGGAACCTGCAGCTTCGGCCGCTGCTGGTCAGCAAGCTCAACACCGGGGTGCAGATCCTGCTGATCGCCGTCATATTGGCCCCGCCGGCGCTGGGGCTGTCGCTGCCCGAGGCCGCGGTGGCGCTGCTGATCTGGCTGACCGGCCTGACCACGCTGGTCAGCGGCGTCGCCTATCTCGTCACCTGGGGGCGCAAGGCGATGCAATCGGACGAACCGCGATGAACGACGGCCGCGTGCTTCGCTTCTGGCTCGTCGGCCTGGCCGTCTTCCTGCTGCTGCTCTGGCTGCTCAGCAGCATCCTGCTGCCCTTCGTCGCCGGCATGGCGATCGCCTACTTTCTGGACCCGGTCTGCGACCGCCTGGAGCGCCACGGCCTGTCGCGGACCCTGGCGACCTGCGTGGTGACGGCGGTCTGCACGCTGGGCCTGCTGCTGCTGCTGGCACTGGTGCTGCCGGCGGCGGTGTCGCAGCTGGTAGAGCTCGCGGAGCGCCTGCCCAGCCTCTTCGAGACCGCCCGCGCGGCGGCCGAGCGGTTGCTGCAGCGGTTGGAGGCGCAGGTGGCGAGCGACCTGGTCGCCCAGGCGCAGCAGGCGCTCTCCGGCTCGGTCGGCAACGCCGCCTCCCTGCTGGGCGAGGCGGCGGGGCGCCTGCTGTCCGGCGGTGTGGCCCTGGTCAACCTGCTCGGCCTGGTCTTCCTGACGCCGGTCGTCGCCTTCTTCCTGCTGCGCGACTGGGACCGGCTGATCGCCAAGCTGGACTCCTGGCTGCCGCGGCCGCAGGCGCCGACCATCCGCCGCCTCGCCGGTGAGGTCGACGCCATCCTCTCCGGCTACGTCCGCGGGGTGCTGAGCGTCTGCCTGACGCTCTCCGTCTTCTACGCCGGCGCCTTGACGCTGGTCGGCCTGCCGTCCGGCCTGCTCGCCGGGATCGTGGCCGGCATGCTGTCCTTCGTGCCCTTCCTCGGTGCCGCCGTCGGTTTCCTCCTGTCGGTCGGCCTCGCCCTGCTGACCTTCGACGACTGGCTGCGAATCGGTGTGGTGGCGGCGATCTTCCTGGTCGGCCAGGTGCTGGAGGGCAACGTGCTGACGCCGAAGCTGGTGGGCGACCGTATCCGCCTCCACCCGGTCATGGTGATCTTCGTCGTTCTGGCCGGCGGCGCGCTCTTCGGCTTCCTCGGCGTGCTGCTGGCGCTGCCGGTGGCGGCGGTCCTGGGTGTCGGCACGCGCTTCGCCATCGAGCGCTACCTGGAATCGCCGCTCTATCGGGGCGGCGCGCGGCCCGGCGGGGAAGGGGAGTGAGCGCCGTGGTGCGGCAGCTGCCGCTCGCCCTGGAGCCGCGGCCGGCCCTGGGCCGCGAGGACTTCCTCGTCGCCCCCTGCAACGCGCTGGCCGTGGAATGGATCGACCGCTGGCCCGACTGGCGGCTCTCGGTGCTGGTCCTGGCCGGGCCGGCCGGCAGCGGCAAGACCCACCTGGCGCAGGTCTGGCGGGCCCGCAGCGGTGCCCTGGCGCTGTCGCCGCGCGGCGGCGCCGCCGAGCTGGCGGAGGCCCTGGGCGAGGCCGGCGCGGCCCTGGTCGACGACGCCGACGCGCTCGCCGGCGACGCCGAGGCGGAGCGGGCGCTCTTCCACCTCTACAACCTGCTGCGCGAGCGCGGCGGGCAGCTGCTGCTCACCGGCCGGCGGCCGCCCTCGCGCTGGGGCGTGGCGCTGCCCGACCTCCGCTCGCGCCTGGAGAGCGCCGCCGTCGCCGAGCTGGGAGCCCCGGACGACAGCCTGATGCGGGCGCTGCTGGAAAAGCTCTTCGCGGACCGCCAGCTGCGCCCCGGCGAGGGCGTGCTGGACTACCTGCTGGCGCGCATGGAGCGCTCCCACGAGGCCGCCCGCCTGCTGGTCGCCCGCCTGGACGAGCGCGCGCTGGCCGAGCGCCGGGAACTGCGCCTGCCGCTGGTCCGCGCCGTGCTCGAGGAAGGGGAGGCTTGAGCCCCGCCGGCCGGTCTCGACGACCGCCGGCCGCACCGCTACGAAACGAGAAGGGAGCGAAGGATGGACCTGGGAATCGCCGGACGCCGGGCGCTGGTCTGCGCCGCCAGCAAGGGACTGGGACGGGCTTGCGCCGAGGCCCTGGCCGCCGAGGGGGTGGCCGTCACGATCCTCGCCCGCGGCGAGGGCGCGCTGCAGGAGACGGCCGCGGCGATCCGCGAGGCCCACGGGGTCGAGGTCACGGCGCTCGCCTGCGACATCACCACCGCCGAGGGGCGCGCCGCGGCGCTGGCCGCCTGCCCGGAGCCGGACATCCTGATCAACAACGCCGGCGGTCCGCCGCCCGGCGACTTCCGCGACTGGAGCCGCGACGATTGGATCAAGGCGCTGGACGCCAACATGCTGACGCCGATCGAACTGATCAAGGCGACGGTCGACGGCATGATCGAGCGGAAGTTCGGGCGCATCGTCAACATCACCTCCGCCGCGGTGAAGCAGCCGATCGAGAGTCTCGGGCTGTCGAACGGCGCGCGCACGGGCCTGACCGGTTTCGTCGCGGGGCTGTCGCGCCAGACCGTGCGCCACAACGTCACCATCAACAACCTGCTGCCGGGGCCTTTCGTGACCGACCGCCTGGTCGCCAACATCGCCGCAGCGGCCGAGGCCGGCGGCCGCTCGGCCGAAGCGGTGGCCGAGGAGCGGCGGCGGCAGAACCCGGCCCAGCGCTTCGGCGATCCGGCGGAGTTCGGCCAGGCCTGCGCCTGGCTCTGCGGCGCGCTGTCGGGTTTCGTGACCGGCCAGAACATCGTGCTCGACGGCGGCAGCTACCGCGGCACCCTGTGAGCCGGCCTTAACGCTTTCTTGATCGCTCCCGTGCAGATTGGGGACTTCGCTCCCTTCCGACGGATACGGCCGGTGAAGAAGATCCTACTCGGTGTCGCGCTCATGCTGCTGGCGGCCGGCGGCGCGGCCGGCTGGAAGTTCGGCCTGCCGATGCTCCAGGCCGACGCGGCGCAGGCGTCTGAAGCCGTGCCGCCGACGGTCGAGTCGCGCTTCGTGGCCATGCCGGCCCTGGCCGTGCCGGTGCTGCGCAACGGCGCGCTGGTGGAGCAGTTCGAGCTGACGATCCAGCTCGAGGTCGCCGGCCCTGCCGGGGAGAAGCGCACGCAGGAGCGGATGCCCCTGCTGACCGACGCGCTGGTGACCGAGCTCTACGGCGTGGTCGCCCTGCGCCACGTGCTGCAGCGCGAGGACGGGGTCGAGACCGTGCGCGAGCGGCTGACGGTGGTCGCGGAGCGGATCCTGGGCGCCGACGCCCTGCGCCAGGTGCTGCTCACCTCCATCAATCGGCGTCCCGGCGCCCAGGTTCGCAGCCAGCGCGGCTGAACCCCGACTGAACCCCGCCTGGGCCTGCTTCGGACGGCGCCTGGCGGTCTGCGTCCGGCGCAACCGAGCCCTGCGGTCGCAAGGGCGCGGCAGGCTGGGCAAGCGCCGGGCCACTCGCCTATGCTCGCGCCCGCCATGCTGCACCGCCTGCGAGACCCCTCCCTGCGCAACGTCGCGCTCCTGGCCTTCTGCCAGGCGCTGTCGATGACCTGCCTGTCGCTGCTCATCACCATCTCGGCGCTGGTCGGCAGCCTGCTGGCCGTGGATCCGGCGCTGGCGACCCTGCCGCTCTCGCTGCAGTTCCTGGGCGTGCTGGTCACGACGATCCCGGCTTCGCTGCTGATGGAGCGCTGGGGGCGCCGGGCCGGCTTCTCGCTGGGGGCGGTGCTGGGCATCGTCGGCGGGTTGCTCTGCACCCTGGCGGTCTTCACCGCCGACTTCCTGCTGCTCTGCTTCGGTTCGCTCCTGCTCGGCGGCTTCAGCGCCTTTTCCATGTACTACCGCTTCGCCGCGGCCGACACCGCCAGCAACGCCTTCAAGAGCCGCGCCATCTCCCTGGTGCTGGCCGGCGGCGTATTGGCCGCCGTGGCCGGGCCGGAGCTGGCCAAGCACACCCGGGAGCTCTTCGCGCCGGTCGCCTTCGCCGGCGGCTATGCGGCGATCGCGGCGCTCTGCCTGCTCAGCCTCGCCATCCTGCAGTTCATCCGCATCCCGCGCCCGCCGGCGCGGGTGCGCGGCGACTCCGGGCGGCCGCTCGCGGTGATCGCCCGCCAGCCGCGCTTCATCGTCGCCGTGCTCTGCGGCATGGTGGCCTACGGCACGATGAACCTGGTGATGGTCTCCACGCCGCTGGCCATGATCGCCTGCGACCATCCCTTCGAGACCGCCGCCTTCGTGATCCAGCTGCATGTGCTGGGCATGTACGTCCCCTCCTTCTTCACCGGCTCCTTGATCGCGCGCTTCGGGCTGCCGCCGGTGCTGCTGGCCGGGGCGCTGCTGCTGCTGGCCTGCGTCGCCGTCGCCCTGACCGGGATCGAGGTGCTGAATTTCGCCGCCGGGCTGGTGCTGCTCGGCCTCGGCTGGAACCTGCTCTATGTCGGCGGCTCCACCCTGCTGACCGAGACGCACCGGCCGGAGGAGAAGGCGAAGGTGCAGGCGGCGAACGAGTTCCTGGTCTTCGGCGTGGTGACCGTCACCGCCTTCTCCTCGGGTGCGCTGCACGAGGGGCTGGGCTGGGAGTGGCTCAACCTCGTGACCGTGCCGGCGATTCTCGCGGCGCTGGTGGCGGTGCTGTGGCTGGTTCGTGTCGAGCGCCGGCCCCAGCCGCTCGCCTCTTGAACCGATCTCTTCTCTCGGCCTCTGGTCTGCGGGCCGGACCGGCTTAACCCCACCTCAACCTTTCCGCTCGATATTGGTTCGGAAAGCGATCGGCCGGGTGGCGCCCGGACGAAGGTGCCGGCTGCTGTGCGGGAGAGAGAGAATGCAGGCTGACGAGATCGAGCGTTCCGAGGCCGCTGCGCCCGAAGGGAACCCCGAAGCCGAGGCCCCGACGTCGGAGGCGTTCGATCGCGATCGCTCGGAGGGGGCTGCGCGAGCGCAACGTGGCCGCTTCGGCATCGGTGCCCGTCTGCTCGCCGCCTTCGGTGCCGTCATGGCGCTGACGCTGCTCGCCAGCGGCGTCGCCTGGTGGAGCTACGAGAACATCGAGACGGGTTTCGAGCGCGCGACCCAGCGCGAGGTGCCGGCCATGGCCGAGGCCCTGCGCCTGCAGAGCAACACCGGCGCGCTGGTCGCCCAGGCGCCGCTGCTGGCCGCCGTGACCCGCGACGGCGATCGCGTGCAGCGCAGCGCCGCGATCGAGGCCAATCTGCTCTACCTCGGCAGCCAGCTCGACACCCTCGCCGAGGCCGGCGCCGACGCGCAGGTGATCACCGACATCCGCAGCGAGATCGACAGCCTGGCGGGGGCCATGGCCAGCCTCGACGGCAGCGTCGCCGAGCGGCTGCGTCTCACCAGCCGGGCCGGCGAGCTGCTGCGCCAGATGGAAGAGACGCACACCGCCCTGCTGCAGCAGGTGGTGCGCACGGTCGACGGCGCCTCCATGGAGCTGACCATGGGCGCGCAGCAGGCCTCCATGCAGACGACCGATTCGATTCAGGGCCTGGTGCGCCACCAGGTGAGCGTGCTGCGCGCCTCGCTGGAGGCCGTCGCCGAGGTCAACCGCCTGTCCGGCCTGCTCGCCCAGGGAACCGCCGTCGACCGCATGCCGGAGCTGGAGCAGCTGGAGGCGGACTTCGCCGAGGGTGCCGAAGCCCTGCATGCCCACCTGGAGGCCTTGCCGAGCGGCACGCAGCGCGACTCGGTGGTGTCGGTCGCCGAGGAGCTGGTGGCGATGGGCAGCGGCGAGGAGGGCGTGTTCCACCAGCGCCGGGAGTATCTGGCGCTCGCCAACTACGACATGGCCATCGCCCTGGCGCGCCGGCGCGGGGTGGTCAGCGAGGTCACCGGCCGGCTGCTCACCGAGCTGGTGCCGATGACCGAGCTCGCCAACGAGCGTGTCGCCCAGGGGGCGCAGCGGGCGACCGAGGCCAGCGGGCAGGCGGTCGACTACCTGCTGGACAGCGTCGTCAACCGCATGCTCGAGCTGCTGCGGGTCCAGGCCGAGACCAACCTGCTGGCCGGCCTGATGAGCCAGGCCGGCGCGGCCGCCTCGGCCGACGAGATCGAGGCGCTGGAGCAGCGCTTCGCCGACACCGAAGCGCGGGCGCGCCGGGCGCTGGAGGGGGCCGACAGCCCGCAGCTCCTGGGCCAGCTCGACGTCCTCGTCGCCTTCGGCAGCGGTGCCGGCAGCGTCTTCGATCTGCAGCGCGGCGTGCTGGACAATGCCACCGCCGCGCGGGTCGCGACCGAGGACACGCGCCACGCCGCCGACCGCGTCGGCACGCAGGTGATGATCCTGGTGATGGACGCGGAGGACAACCTGCAGGCGGGCACCGAGGCCGTGACCGAGGCCATCGCGCAGAGCAAGCTGACGCTCGCCGTCATCGCCGCCGCCAGCGTCGTGGTGGCGCTGCTGATCGCCTGGCTCTACGTCGGGCGCCGCCTGGTCCGTCGCCTGCTGGCGCTGGACCGCGCCATGCGGTCGGTGGCCGAGGGCGACCTGGAGGTGGAGATCGCCACCGGCGGCAGCGACGAGATCGCCGAGATGGCGCGCTCGCTCGAGGTCTTCCGCGACAGCCTCGCCGCAGCGGAGGAGGAGCGCCGTGCCAACGAGGCGGAGCGGCAGGCGGCCTCCGAGCGCCGCCGCGCCGAGATGCTGGCCCTGGCGGACGGCTTCGAGGCGAGCGTGCGCGGCGTGGTCGACACGGTCTCCTCCTCGGCGACCGAGATGCAGGCCACGGCCAGCTCCATGAGCGGCATCGCCGAGGAGGCCAACCGCCGTGCCGCCGCCGTCGCCGGGGCCGCCGAGGTGGCCAGCGGCGACGTGCAGACCGCAGCCTCGGCGGCGCAGGAGCTCGCCGGCTCGGTCTCCGAGATCGGCCGCCAGGTGGCGCGCTCCACCGAGATCGCGCACCAGGCCAGCCAGCGGGCGGAGCAGGGCAACGATCGCGTCTCCAGCCTGGCCGAGGCGGCGCAGAAGATCGGCGACGTGGTGAAGTTGATCCAGGACATCGCCGAGCAGACCAACCTGCTGGCGCTGAACGCGACCATCGAGGCCGCCCGGGCGGGCGAAGCCGGCAAGGGCTTCGCGGTGGTCGCTTCGGAGGTGAAGAACCTCGCCAACCAGACCGCCAAGGCCACCGAGGAGATCGGCGCGCAGATCGGCCAGATGCAGTCTGCCACCGGCGAGACCGTGGAGGCCATCCGCTCCATCACCGGGACCATCGGCGAGATGAGCGAGATCGCCTCCTCCATCGCCGCGGCCGTCGAGGAGCAGGGGGCGGCGACCGAGGAGATCGCCGGCACCATGAGCCGCGTCGCCGACGGGTCCCAGGCGGTCACGGAGAACATCGCCGGCGTCACCCAGGCGGCGCAGGAGGCCGACAGCTCGGCCGGGCAGGTGCTGGCGGCGGCCGAGGAGCTGTCGCGCCAGGCCGAGGCGCTGCGCGGCGAGGTCGACGGTTTCGTCGCCCGCGTCCGCGCGGCCTGACGAGACCTTCGCCAGGCCAAGCCGTCGAAACGACGGCGATCCGACGTTCGGGGCTGGCCGCCCGCGACTTCCGCCCTATGGTAAAAGAGCGGCGCCGAGGAAGGTGCCGCGCGGGAGCGGTGGTTCGGGGGATGGGGAGTGGCGGTTGACGACCTGCCGGCGCCGGTGGCGGTGGCGATCGAGCGGATCTACGAGGCCGGTTTCGATTCCAGTCTCTGGCAGCAGGGGCTCTCCGCCTTCTGCGACGCGGTCGGGGCCCATTCGGCCGTCACCGTTCCGCGCGTGGCGGCCGAGAACACGCTGTTCCTGCCCTGCACCGAGGGCGCCGAGGACTTCCTCCAGACCTACGTCGACGAGGGCTGGTACGCGCGCGACCTGAGGGCCGATCGCGGCTGGCCGCTGACCGACCGCGGCATTCCGGTGGTGCTGGAGCAGGACATCGTCACCCCGGAAGACCATCGGTGCGAGCCGATGTACCGCGACTTCTACACCCGCTACGGCATACTCTGGTGGGCCGGCATCACCTTCCGCTCCCTGGAGCGGCAGTATGTGGTGTCGCTGTCACGGCGCGTCGCCCAGGAGCCCTTCAGCGAGCGCGACCGGCGGCTCTTCCAGATGGTCACCGGCCATCTCTCGCGCGCCCTGACCATGGCAGAGCGCCTCTCGACCGCCGCCGGCAAGGGCGGGCTGCAGCTGCTGGAGGCGATGGACTGCGGTGGCATCCTGGTGGACGCCGGCGCGCGCGTCATCGCCGTCAACGCCTCGGCCGAAGCCATGCTGGGCGAAGGCCTCTCGATCCGCGGCAACCGCGTGGTCGCCGAGGCGACGGAGAGCAACCGCGCCCTGCAGGTCCTGATCGGCCGGACGCTGTGCGACGGCCCGCAGCAGGAAGGGGGCGTCAGCGTGAAGCGGCCGCTGCGCCGGCCGATCCTGGTGGACGTCCTGCCGATCCCTGCCGAGGCGCGTGCCCCCTTCCTCTTCGGCCGGGCGCTGCTGATGCTGGTCGATCTGGACGCCCGGCCGGTCCCGGCGGAAGCGACGCTGCTGCGACTCTTCGGGCTGACGCCGCGCGAGGCGGGCTTCGCGGTGCAGCTCGCCGCCGGCCGCGACCTGGCGGAGGCCGCCGAGCGGCTCGGCATCACCCGCGAGACGGCCCGCAGCCATCTGAAGTCGATCTTCTCCAAGACCGACACCAACCGCCAGTCCGAGTTGATCGCCTTGATGCAAAGGGCCTCGGTCTTCCGATGAATGCCGGCACGCTCTCCTGCCGCATCGCGCCCGCTGCGGTGGTCCCCCGTATGGGGGATGGCAGTCTCGCGGCGCGGCGCCATTGTCTTCATTGAGTCCAGGCTCTCCGGACCGGGAAGCCGCTTCAACGTTTTTGGGGGAATTCCATGCGGATCAAGCGTCTCGGCGTCGTCGGCGCCCTTGCCTCCTCCCTGGTGCTGTCGGGCTGCGCCGGCGCCATGATGGCCATGGGACCCGGCGCCTTGCCCTTCGCCATGATGGCGGCGGGGCCGATGGAAGAACTGGGCCTGTTCGATGCCCTCGACGACATAACGGCGGCGGAAAAGAACCCGGCGTTGCGGAACCATCCGGCGCTCGCCGACGCGAGTCTGAGCGCGCGGCAGGCGGAGTTGATTCGCAGGCACGCGGTCTTCAGCGCCGACCTGGACCGCCGGTTGGCCAGCGCGGGGGCGATCGACTGTGCTCTCGATTCGGAGACGCGCTGGATCCTCGCCCAAGGCATGACCGAGAGCGAGTACGAGGCGAGCATGGCAACCCTTTCGGCGGACATTCGGCCGCGTAGCCTGACGCGGGAGGCTGCGCTGCTCGAGGGCGACTGCGTCGAGGGCAAGCCCGAAGGGGCTTTCGTCGCCGTCACGCGCCATGAGAGCGCGCAGGGATCCGGTGCAACGGCGATCTGGAGCGCCGAGCGGCGCCGGCTGCAGGGCACCATGCTGGACGGGGTTCTGGAGGGCGAGATGCAGGTCGACTCGGTGAGTGAGGCGCAGAGCACCAGCGTGGGCCTCGTCTTTCGCAACATCACCCACGCCCATCGGACCTATGAGGGGGGCGTGCCGACGGGGCAGCAACTGACCGTGGGTTTCAGCTACGACAAGGAGGGGGAAATGACCCAGGTCACCACCACGGTGCAGGAGGTTCTCTCGCCCTCGCAATCGACAGTGACGGTCTACGCGGGCGACTCCCTGTTCCAGGAGTACAGCCTGCTGGACGGGCAGACACACGGCTGGATGGTCATGCACCCGACCGAGTTCGTAAAGGGCTACCCTTCGGACGGGAGTCGGACCTGCTACCGCTACGGTCAGCAGGCGCCGGACAGCGCCTGCGGGCCGCTCTCCACCTGAGGCCCCTTCCCGAGCATCCTCGGAACAGGAGCGCTCGCCGGCCACGCTGCCGGCGGGCGTTTCCGCTTTCGGACGCCGCGCCACCCGCGATGTGCAATCCTCTCGGGCATTGACGTGAGCCGTGATGCGTGTATTTAATAAAATATTAGATAATTAAGAGCGAAAAACCCCTATCATCATTCGCTTTCGAGGAACGCACAGGCATGACGAAGGGCGAGAAGTGGGTGGCCTCCCGTTACGGACCCCACCCGGTGGATCTCAGGGTGGGTGCGCGCCTGCGGGAACGGCGGCTGATGCTGCGCATGAGCCAGCAGCAGCTGGCGGACTCGGTGGGCATCACCTTTCAGCAGGTGCAGAAGTACGAGAACGGCACCAACCGCATCTCGGCCAGCCGCCTGTTCGAGCTGTCGCGATCCCTGGAGGTGCCCATCGCCTGGTTCTTCGAGGGCCTGGAGGGGGCCGACGCCGCGCCGCCGCCGACGCTCTCCCGCCGCGACGCCGAGATCGCCGGCCTGCTGCACGGCCTGCGGGGCACGACCGTCGGCGAGGCGCTGCTGGAGATCGCCCAGAGCTACGTCCGGCGCCGCACCAACGGCAGTTCTCACCCGGATCTGAGATAGCGCGCCGCCGCGTCCCGCTCGAAGAGGTAGAGCAGGACCCGCAGCGCCTTCCCGCGCTCCTCCTGCAGATCGGGGTCGCGCTCCAGGATCAGGCGGGCGTGGTCGCGGGCCATGGCGAGCAGGTCGCCGTGCTCGGCCAGGTCGGCCAGACGGAACTGCGGCAGGCCCGACTGCTTGGTGCCCAGCACGTCGCCGGCGCCGCGCAGCCGCAGATCCTCCTCGGCGATGCGGAAGCCGTCGTCGCTCTCGCGCAGGATCTTCAGCCGCTCGTGCGCCGTCTCGCCCAGCGGCGCGCGGTAGAGCAGCAGGCAGGTGGAGCGCCCGCCGCCGCGCCCGATGCGCCCGCGCAGCTGGTGCAGCTGCGCCAGCCCGAAGCGCTCCGCCTGCTCGATCACCATGACCGTGGCCGCCGGCACGTCGACCCCCACCTCGATCACCGTGGTCGCCACCAGCAGGTCGGCCGGCCCCTCGGCGAAGGCCTGCATGGCGGCGTCGCGCTCCGGCCCCTTCAGGCGGCCGTGCAGCAGCGCGACACGGCCGGGAAAGCGCTCCGACAGCGCCGCATGGCGCGCCTCGGCGTCGGCCAGGTCGACCAGCTCCGATTCCTCCACCAGCGGGCAGACCCAGTAGACCTTGGTGCCGCGCTCCAGGGCGCGCCCGACCGCCGCCACCACCTCCTCCAGCCGCTCCAGCGGCAGGGTGCGGGTGTCGACCGGCTGGCGTCCGGCCGGCTTCTCGGTCAGGCGCGAGACCTCCATGTCGCCGTAGGCCGTCAGCACCAGGGTGCGCGGGATCGGCGTGGCGGTCATCACCAGCACGTCGACGCCCTTGCCCTTGGCGGCCAGCTGCAGGCGCTGGTGCACGCCGAAGCGGTGCTGCTCGTCGATCACCGCCAGGCCCAGGTCGCGAAAGGCCACCTCCTCCTGGAACAGCGCATGGGTGCCGATCGCGAGCTGCGCCTCGCCGCTCGCCATCCGCTCCAGCGCACGGGCGCGCGCCTTGCCCTTGTCGCGGCCGGTCAGCAGCTCGATCTCCAGGCCGGCCGCAGCGGCCAGCGGCGCGATGGTGGCGTGGTGCTGGCGCGCCAGGATCTCGGTCGGGGCCATCAGAGCCGCCTGCTGGCCCGACTCCACCGCGGTCAGCATGGCCAGCAGGGCGACCACGGTCTTGCCGCTGCCGACGTCGCCCTGCAGCAGGCGCAGCATGCGGTGCGGCTCGGCCATGTCGGCGGCGATCTCGGCGAAGGCCGTGCGCTGCGAGCCGGTCAGGGGAAAGGGCAGGGCGGCCAGCGCCGCTTCGGTCATCCGCCCGTCGCCCTTCTGGCTGCGCCCGGCGGCGCGCTTCTGCCGCAGGCGGATCAGCGCCAGGGCGAGCTGGTTCGCCAGCAGCTCGTCGTAGGCCAGGCGCTGGCGGGCCGGCGCCTCGGGCGACAGCTCGGCCTCGCGCTGCGGTGCGTGCGCGGCCAGCAGCGAAGCGTGCCAGTCGCTCCATCCCTTCGTCTTCACGATCGACTGGTCGAGCCATTCCGGCAGCTCGGGCGCCCGCTCCAGCGCCGCCGCCACGGCTTTCTGCACCACCCGCGGTGTCAGTCCGGTGGTCAGGGGATAGACGGCCTCTACCGCGGGCAGTGAATCGGCCTCCTCCGGCGAGACCACGTGCTCCGGATGAGTGATCTGGAAGCGGCCTTGGAAGACCTCCAGCCGGCCGCTGACCACGCGCCACTGCCCGTCCGGCAGCAGCTTCTGCAGCCAGTCCGGCTTGGCGTGGAAGAAGACCAGGTCGAGGTCGCGCACGCCGTCGGTGCAGAGCACCTTCCAGGGCTGGCGGTTCGACTGCGGGCGCTGGTGCGCCATGACGCGCAGCTTCAGCGTGGCGATGCGGCCCGGCTCCGCCTCGTCCAGGCGCGGGCGGTAGCGGCGGTCGATCAGCCCGCTCGGCAGGTGCCAGCAGAGGTCCACGATCTTGCCGCCGGCCAGGCGCTGGAACAGCTTTGCCAGGCGCGGCCCGACGCCCGGCAGGCCGGTGATCTCGCCGAAGAGGGGGTTGAGGATTTCGGGTCGCAAATGGGGCTTCCGCGTCGCGATGGGTCGGTGACAGGTCGGCGCGTTCGGCCTATATCCTACCCCCGTTCGAGGAAGGAAAGCATGAGCGCAGCGGAAAGCCGGGAAATCCGCCGCAAACGGCTGCGCTGGCGCAGCTGGCACCGCGGCACGCGGGAGATGGACCTGCTGGTCGGCGGCTTCGCCGACGCCCATCTCGCCGATCTCGACGAGGCCCAGCTCGACCGCTTCGAGGCGCTGCTGCAGGCGCCCGACCCGGAACTCTACGACTGGATGACCGGCCGCAGCCTACCGCCGCCGGGACTCGACCACGATGTTCTCCGGCTCATGCAAGACTTCAAGTTTTCACCCAGAGGCGGTTGAGCGATCACGTGTTTCTAGACGAAGTACTGGCGCGACCCGGGCAGCGGCGGATCGCCAATGCGCCGGAGGGGCTGGACGCGCTGCTGCTGGCCGAAGCGGCCGCGGCGACACCGCGGCTGCGGCTGCACGTCTGCCGCGACGACGCGCGCATGGCGCAGCTGGCCGAGGCGCTGGCCTTCTTCGCGCCGGAGCTGGAGCTGCTGCTCTTCCCGGCCTGGGACTGCCTGCCTTACGACCGCGTCAGTCCGCACCGCGACCTGGTGGCGCGGCGGCTGGCGACTCTGGCCCGACTGCGCGAAGGCGCGCCGACGGCCCTGGTGCTGACCACGGTCAACGCCCTGCTGCAGCGCGTGCCGCCGCGCGCCCACTTCGAGGGCCGCGCGCTGCAGGCGGCGCCGGGCGGGCGGCTGCAGCCGGAGGCGCTGACGGCCTTTCTGGCCGGCAACGGCTACCAGCGGGTCGGCAGCGTCGGCGAGCCGGGTGAATACGCCCTGCGCGGCGGCATCGTCGATCTCTTCCCACCGGGGGCCGAGCAGCCGCTGCGCCTGGACTTCTTCGGCGACGAGCTGGAGTCGATCCGCCGCTTCGATCCCCTGACCCAGCTTTCCACCGGCAGCGAGGAGGGCTTCTCGCTGCTGCCGGTCAGCGAGCTGTCGCTGGACGAGGAGACCATCGCCCGCTTCCGCACCGGCTACCGCGCCGCCTTCGGCGCGGTGCAGGGCGACGATCCGCTCTACGCCTCGGTCAGCGAGGGACGGCCCCACCCCGGCATGGAGCATTGGCTGCCGCTCTTCCACGAGCGGCTGGAGACGCTGCTCGACTATACCGGCGCCGTGCCGGTGACCCTGGACCACCAGGCCGAGGCGGTGCGCGATACCCGCCTGGAACAGATCGCCGACTTCCACCAGGCCCGCATCCAGCTCGCCCGGGTCGAGGCCGCCGATGGCGGCACCTACAACGCCCTGCCGCCCGAGCGGCTCTACCTCACGGCGGCCGAGTGGGACGCGCTGCTGGCGCGCCTGGCGCACGCCGAGCTGACGCCCTTCGACCTGCCCGAGGAGAGCGAGGGCCACGCCGACGCCGAGGGGCGTCGCGCGCCGGACTTCGCTGCCGAGCGCGCCGTCTCCGACGGCCGCGCCTTCGAGGCGGTGCGGGGCTGGATCGAGGGCGAGACGGCGGCCGGGCGCCGGGTGCTGGTGGCGGCCTACAGCGACGGTGCGCGCGACCGCCTGGGCACGCTGCTGGCCGAGCACGGGGTAAAGGGCCTCTTCGCCGTGGAGGACTGGGCCGAGGCGCAGGCGCAGCCGTCCGGCAGCGTGGCGCTGGTGACCCTGGCGGTGGAGCGCGGCTTCGGCCGCGGGCCGCTGTCGCTGCTGACCGAATCCGACGTGCTGGGCGAGCGCATCGCCCGGGCCACCCGCAAGCGGCGGCGCTCCGACAACTTCCTGACCGAGGTCTCGACGCTGGAGAGCGGCGACTTCGTGGTTCACGTCGATCACGGCATCGGCCGCTACGAGGGGCTGGAGACGCTGGACGTGGGCGGGGCGGCGCACGACTGCCTCAAGGTGCTCTACCACGGCAACGACAAGCTCTACGTGCCGGTGGAGAACATCGAGGTGCTGTCGCGCTACGGTGCGAGCGAGGGCGTGGTCGAACTCGACCGCCTGGGCCAGGGCAGCTGGCAGGCGCGCAAGGCGCGGGTCAAGGAGCGCATCCAGGAGGCCGCCGAGCAGCTGATGCGCGTCGCCGCCGAGCGGGCGCTCAAGCGCAGCGAGGAGATCGCGCCGCCCGAGGGCCTCTACGAGGAGTTCGCCGCGCGCTTCCCCTATCCCGAGACCGAGGACCAGCTGCGCGCCATCGCCGAGGTGCTGGAAGACCTGGCCGCCGGCAAGCCGATGGACCGCCTGGTCTGCGGTGACGTCGGCTTCGGCAAGACCGAGGTGGCGCTGCGCGCCGCCTTCGTCGTCGCCATGACCGGCAAGCAGGTGGCGGTGGTGGTGCCGACCACGCTGCTGGCGCGCCAGCACTACGCCAGCTTCCGCGAGCGCTTCGCCGGCCTGCCGCTGCGTCTCGGCCAGCTGTCGCGCATGGTCTCCGCCAAGGAGGCCGCGGCGACCAAGGAGGAGATGGCGCAGGGCAAGCTCGACATCGTCATCGGCACCCACGCGCTGCTGGCGGACTCGGTGAAGTTCGCCGACCTCGGCCTGCTGATCGTCGACGAGGAGCAGCACTTCGGCGTGAAGCAGAAGGAGCGGCTGAAGGCGCTGCGCGCCGACGTCCACGTGCTGACGCTCACCGCCACGCCGATCCCGCGCACCCTGCAGCTCGCCATGAGCGGCGTGAAGGAGATGAGCCTGATCGCCACGCCGCCGGTCGACCGCCTGGCGGTGCGCACCTTCGTGCTGCCCTACGACCCCGTGGTGGTGCGCGAGGCCATCCTGCGCGAGCACTTCCGCGGCGGCCAGAGCTTCTACGTCGCGCCGCGGCTGGAGGACCTGGCGGCGCTGGAGGAGCGTCTGCGCAAGCTGGTGCCGGAGGTGAAGATCGCCGTCGCTCACGGCAGGCTCTCGGCGAGCGCGCTGGAGGCCGTCATGGCCGGCTTCGTGGAACGACGCTTCGACCTGCTGCTCTCCACCAATATCGTCGAGTCCGGGCTCGACATCCCCACGGCCAACACGCTGATCATCCACCGCGCCGACATGTTCGGCCTGTCGCAGCTCTACCAGCTGCGCGGGCGCGTCGGCCGGGCCAAGCAGCGCGGCTACGCCTACCTGACCCTGCCGCCGGGGCGCATCCTCTCGGCGGCGGCGCAGAAGCGCCTCGACGTGATGCAGACCCTGGACAGCCTGGGCGCCGGCTTCACGCTCGCCAGCCACGACATGGACATCCGCGGCGCCGGCAACCTGCTGGGCGAGGAGCAGTCGGGCCACATCAAGGAGGTCGGCATCGAGCTCTACCAGCAGCTGCTGGAGGAGGCCGTGGCCGAGGCCCGCGCCCGTGCCGATACGCCAGAGGCCGGCCCCGGCCGCGCCGCGCCCGACCGCGGCTGGACGCCCACCATCAACCTGGGCACGGCGGTGCTGATCCCCGAGACCTACGTCGCCGACCTGCACCTGCGCCTCGGTCTCTACCGCCGCCTCTCGACCCTGGTGGACCGCGCCGAGATCGACGCCTTCGCCGCCGAGCTGATCGACCGCTTCGGGCCGCTGCCCGAGGAGGTGGAGAACCTGCTGCAGATCATGGCGATCAAGCGGCTGTGCCGCGACGCCGGGGTGGAGAAGGTCGACGCCGGCCCCAAGGGCGCGGTGCTGTCCTTCCGCCAGGAAGCCATCGCCGACCCCGGGCCGCTGGTGCGCTTCATCCAGCGCCAGGCCGGCAAGGTGCAGATGCGCCCCGACGGCAAGCTGGTCTACCGTCGCGAGTGGGAGACCCCCAGGGCCCGCATGAAGGGGGTCCGCCAGCTCCTCGACCAGCTCGCCCAGCTCGGCGGCAAGCGCAAGGAAGCCGCCTAGGGAGCGACGGCGAACCCTTCATCCCGAGCGCAGCGAAGGATCTCGGGCCGTTTATGCCGAGCGTCGCTGTCGTCTTCTTGCACACGGAGCGGCGGAGGACACGGAGCTATGGTGGAGCACCACCTCCGTGCCCTCCGCGGCTCCGTGTGAGACAAGACGAGAAGGGTCTTCCCGGCAGTCTGAGCGAGATCCTTCGCTGCGCTCAGGATGACCCGCTGGCACAGTCAGTAGCGGTGCCCTTCGTGCCGCAGGGCGAGCAACTCTTCGAGGGTCAACTTCCAGACCTGCGCACGCAAGGCCTCGATTTCCTCGAATACCTTTCGCCGGCGCTTCCGCTCGTGCACTTCCTTCGACATCCTTCTTCTAACCCTCGATCGTCGTGCCGAAGCCCTGGGCCAGGGCGCGGCGGTGGGCGAAGAGGGCGATGGCCGTGTCCTGGACGCCGGTGCCGGTCAGGTCGCAGAGGGTGATCTCCTCCGGGCCGCGGCGGCCCTCGGCCTTGCCGACCAGGATCTCGCCCAGCTCCACGGCCTGCGCCTCGGTGACGGCGCCGGCGGCCAGCGCATGGTGCAGTTCGCCGAGGCGGGCGCACTGGCCGACGCGGTCGACCACCAGGCGGTCGGCGCGGGCGAGCGCATCGGGCGCGACCTCGTTCTTCTCCTCGGCGTCGGAGCCCATGGCGGTGACGTGCATGCCCGGCCGCAGCCAGGCGCCCTGCAGGATCGGCTGTTTCGCCGGCGTGGTGGTGACGAGGATATCGGCCTCGGCGCAGACCGCCTCCGCCGAGGCGGAAGCGGCCACCGGGATGCCCAGCGACAGCGAGAGTTCTCGCGCGCAGGCCTCGGCCTTGGCCGGGTCGCGGCCCCAGACCAGGGCGCGGCTCAGGGGCCGCACCAGGGTCAGGGCCTGGAGCTGCAGCCGGGCCTGCAGGCCGCTGCCCAGCACCCCGGTGACGGCCGCGTCGGGCCGTGCCAGGACCTCGGCGGCGATGGCGCCGGCCAGCGCGGTGCGGACGTCGGTCAGATAGCCGTTGTCCAGCAGCACCGCCTCGACCCGCCCTGTCCTGGCGCTGATCAGCGTCATCATGCCGGAGAGCGAGGGCAGGCCGAGCCGGTGGTTGTCGAAGAAGCCGGTCGAGACCTTGAGCGCGAAGGAGTCGAGCCCCGGGACGTAGGCCGTCTTCACGTCCATCTCGCCGTTGGCCTCGTGCAGGTCGAGCCGCAGGATCGGCGGCATCACCGCCGTGCCGCGCCCCAATCCGCGGAAGCCCTCGGCTACCGCCTCCTTGGCCTCGGCGTCGAGGCCGACGCAGGCGCGCAGCTCCTTCTCGGTGAGGATGGTGATGCTCATGGCTGCTCTCCGAACCAAGGACCCTCACCCCAACCCCTCTCCCAGCGGGAGAGGGGCTCTTGGTTCTCCCTCTCCCTCTGGGAGAGGGACGGGGTGAGGGTGTTTCCCTTGTCTAACCGCTCCTCACGCCGCCTGCCACTGCCGCTCGCGCACCAGTTCGTCGGTCACCTTGTCGACCGCGCGCTTCGCCCGGGCGACCATCTCGTCCACCTCCGCCGGGGTGATCACCAGGGGCGGGGCGAAGCCGAGGATGTCGCCGTGCGGCATGGCGCGGGCGATCAGGCCCTCGGCCAGGGCCGCGCCCGAGACCTTGGCGCCGACCTTCAGCGCGGGATCGAAGCGCTGCTTGCCCGCCCGATCGGCGACGAACTCCACGGCGCCGAGCAGGCCGACGCCGCGCACCTCGCCGACCAGCGGGTGGTCGGCGAAGGCCTCCTGCAGCGTCGCCTGGAAGTGGGCGCCGGTCCTCGCCGCGTTGCCGGCCAGGTCCTCGGCCTCGACGATGTCCAGGGTCGCCATGGCCGCGGCGGCGCCCAGCGGATGGCCGGAGTAGGTGTAGCCGTGGGAGAAGGCGCCGAGGCTGTCGGCCGCGGTCTCCATCACCTCGTAGACCCGGCGCGAGATCAGCGAGGCGGAGAGCGGCACGTAGGCGCTGGTCAGCCCCTTGGCGACGGTGATCAGGTCGGGCTCGATGCCGTAGAGGTCGCAGCCGAAGGGCGCGCCGGTGCGCCCGAAGCCGCAGACCACCTCGTCGGCGATCAGCAGCACCTCGTACTTCCGCAGTACCGCCTGGATCGCGGACCAGTAGCCCTGGGGCGGCGGGATGATGCCGCCGGTGCCCAGCACCGGCTCGCCGATGAAGGCGCCCACGGTCTCCGGCCCCTCGGCCAGGATCATGGCCTCCAGCTCGCGGGCGCGGCGGGCGACGAAGTCGGCCTCGCTCTCGTCCGGCTCGGCGCCCCAGTAGTGGTGCGGCACGCCGGTATGGCGGATCGGCCCGGTCGGCAGGTCGAAGGCGTTGTGATAGAAGCTCAGCCCCGTCAACCCGCCGGACATGATGGAGCAGCCGTGGTAGCCGCGCTCGCGGCTGATGATCTTCTTCTTGGCCGGCTGACCCTTCAGGTTGTGGTAGTACCAGACCAGCTTCACGTTGGTCTCGTTGGCGTCCGAGCCGGAGAGGCCGTAGAAGACCTTGCTCATGTCGCCGGGCGCCATGGCCACCAGGCGGTCGGAGAGGCGGATCAGCGGCTCGTTCGAATGACCGGCGTAGCTGTGGTAATAGGCCAGCTTGCGCGCCTGCTCGGCGATCGCCTCGGCCACCTCCTGCCGGCCGTAGCCGATGTTGACGCAGTAGAGCCCGGCGAAGCCGTCGAGCAGCTCGACGCCCTTGCGGTCCTTGATGAAGACCCCCTTGCCGCTCTCGACGATACGCGGGTCGCCCAGCTTGCCGCCGGCGTGGTCGCGCAGCACGGTGAAGGGGTGGAGGACGGAGCGGCGGTCCATCTCCTCCAGGCTGATGTTGCGGGCGCTGTCGGTCATGGCGGCGGTCCTTTCTCTCGCTTGGCTCCTCGCTCCCCTCAGCCCTGCAGGCCGCCGAGGCAGAGGTACTTGATCTCGCTGTAGTCGTCCAAACCGTGGCGCGAGCCTTCGCGGCCAAGCCCCGACTGCTTCATGCCGCCGAAGGGGATCGGCGCGCCGGTGAACTTCGGCGTGTTGGCGCCGACCATGCCGTACTCCAGCGCGTCGGCCACACGGCAGACGCGGCCGACGTCACGGCTGTAGAGGTAGGCGGCCAGGCCGTAGATCGTATCGTTGGCCCGGGCGATCGCCTCGGCCTCGTCGCGGAAGCGCAGCACGGCGGCGACGGGTCCGAAGGTCTCCTCGCGGAAGATCGCCATCTCCTCCGTCACCTCGGCCAGCAGCGTCGGCTGGAAGAAGGTGCCGCCCAGGGCGTGGCGGCGGCCGCCCACCAGCAGCCGCGCGCCCTTCGCCAGGGCATCGGCGACCTGGGCCTCGCACTTGGCGACGGCGGCCTCGCTCATCAGCGGGCCGATCTCCACGCCTTCCTCCAGGCCCGGTCCGACCTTCAGCGAGGCCACCGCTGCGGCATAGCGCTCGACGAAGGCCTCGTAGAGGCTCTCCTGCACGAAGAGGCGGTTCACCGCCAGGCAGTCCTGGCCGCTGGTGGCGAACTTGGCCGCCAGCGCGCCCTGCACGGCGAGATCGAGGTCGGCGTCCTCGAAGACCAGGAAGGGGGCGTGGCCGCCCAGCTCCAGGGAGAGCTTCTTGACCGTGTCGGCGGCGCCGGCGATCAGCTTGCGGCCCACCTCGGTGGAGCCGGTGAAGGAGAGCGCGCGCACGGTGGGGCTGCGCAGCAGCGTCTCGGCGATCGGCCGCGCCGCGCCGGTGACGACCTGGAAGACGCCGCCGGGCACGCCGGCCTCCTCGGCCAGCACCGCCAGGGCGAGGGCGGAGAAGGGCGTCTCGCTCGCCGGCCGCACGATCATGGGGCAGCCCGCCGCCAGCGCCGCGCCGGCCTTGCGGGTGATCATGGCCGAGGGGAAGTTCCAGGGCGTGATGGCCGCGGTGACGCCGATCGGCTCGCGGCTGACGATCAGCTTGCTGCCCGGCAGGTGCGGCGGGATGGTCTCGCCGTACATCCGCTTCGCCTCCTCCCCGAACCACTCCAGGAAGGAGGCGGCATAGTCGATCTCGCCGCGGGACTCCGCCAGCGGCTTGCCCTGCTCCAGGGTCATCAGCAGCGCCAGGTCCTCGCGGTGCGCGGTCATCAGCTCGGCCCAGCGCCGCAGGACCGCCCCGCGCTCCCGGGCCAGCAGCCCGCGCCAGGCCGGCCAGGCCGTGGCCGCCGCGGCGATGGCCCGCTCGGTTTCCGCCGGGCCGAGATCGGGTACGCTGCCGAGCAGCCGCCCGTTCGCCGGATCGCGCACCTCGATGCGCCGGCCCTCCTCGCCGGCGAGCCAGCGGCCTTCGAGCCGCGCTTCCTCGCGCAGCAGCGCCGGGCGCCGCAGCCAGGTGGTGTCGGCCCTCTCGGCCTCGTGCTTGCGCAGTGCCATGGGAAGCCTCCTCGGACAGCCGGTGGATCCGGCTGCCGAGGATAGGCGAGGCCGCGCCGGGCGTGCTTTGGACCGGAGCGGCCGGGGCCGAAGAATCTGCGGTGCGAGGCTGCCGCGGCCGCAGGATCGGCGGTCGCGGCGAAAGAAGCCGCGTGCCGGAGCGAGGGGGCGGTCAGGAGGCGCTGGTGTCGGGGGTCTCTTCCGCCGGCTCGCCGTTGCCCTGCGGCATCGCCGGCGCCTCGTCGCGGCGCGTTGCCGGGGCCGGCTGCTCGCGCCAGGCTTCCTGCACGGCGGTGCCGATCGCCAGCAGCTCGTCGCGCCCGAGCTCGCTGATCAGGCCGAAGCTGCGGCCGCGCTGATGCCAGAACAGCATGGACAGCGAGCCCTCCTGCAGCAGCGAGAAGCGGTCGCTGCCCTCGCCCTCGCTCGGGCTGAAGTAGAGCAGCACCCGCGCCCGGGACTCGGTTTCGTAGACCAGCTCCATCGCGCCGGGTTCGTCGCCGGCCAGCAGGCGCACGGCGATCAGTTCCAGCCCCAGGGGGCGGAGGTCCGGAGCCCGGCCGCTCGAATCCGGCACGGCAGGGGTGCCGTCCTCGGGCTCGACCGAGGGGAGGTCCTCGAGCCGCACCTGCAGCGGNGTCCGCGGATCCTCGACCGTCCGGTCGACGGCCAGCTGCATGCCGTGCTCGAGATAGCTCTGCAGGCTGGNGNGCCGTTCCGGCTCGGCCAGCTGACGATAGCCCTCCC
>SR_TP_S13solDRAFT_1000096_pt1 | contig 47331 bp, 49 predicted proteins | sample SodReaTP_S13sol_FD_11159 | JGI IMG/M metagenome (IMG submission 11159) | reverse complement strand
GCTTCGTTTCCCGAAGCGAGGACGCGCATTCTACACGCCTCATTTTTGATGTCAACCGCTTTCGAAAAGTTTTTTGTTTTCCTAAGCTTTCTGTTGTCATCGGAGGTTGTTATCAGAAAGTTAAGCGCTTTTTATAAGAGTTTAACTTTCGATTTTAGCTAAAGGCGCTGTTTCTATAACTTTACCTTTTTGCTAACCTCGCTTCCTTTGCTGCGCAACTGGCTAAGTGCTTGTTGCTGCTGCCGTGGAAGTGGTGCGAATTATAGGGCTCAAAATAATTTCGGCAAGCACTTTTTTCATCTTTTCTCGGTTTTTTGCATCAACCGCAGAAAATTCATTCAAGTTGGCGTAAGATTAAGCTTAATGTGTTTATTTTAACGCCTTTGTTCGAAAAGGCGTTGTGATTTAAAGAGGTACTTCGTATGGCGCTAAGTAATCATGGTCGTCCATTTAAAGGGAAATATCCCGTTTTAGGGGAACGCGTCTATGTGGATCCATCCGCAGTAATCGTCGGTGACATTGAAATTGGTGCTGACTCGAGTATTTGGCCATTAGTGGCTGCTCGTGGTGACGTCAATCATATTCGGATTGGTGCGCGTACTAATGTACAAGACGGAAGTATTCTGCACGTCACGCGGACTGGCTATGACGACCCACATGGTTTTCCCTTAACCATAGGTGACGATGTCACTGTCGGCCATCAAGTGATGTTGCATGGCTGCACCATCGGCAACCGTATTTTGATTGGCATGTCCGCGGTGGTGATGGACGGCGCAGTCGTCGAAGATGATGTCATCATTGGTGGTGGGTCACTAGTGCCTCCAGGCAAACGCTTAGAAGCTGGTTATCTCTATGTTGGCAGTCCGGTGAAAAAGACCCGGGCTCTGACTGATGAGGAAAAGGCGTTCTTAACTAAGTCTGCGGCGAATTACGTTATTCTCAAAGATGACTACCTCGCTGAGGCCTAACGTCGTCCTACGAGGAAACTAGTCATGAGTGTCTCCCAGTAAAAAACGGCGGATATCGATGGTTTGTAGATAGCCGCCGCTATAATCCGCTTGCTTTCTAATGGAAATCACGTGATTTCAATCGACTCACAGGCAAAACGTCGCTGAGATCCCGCATATCTTTGGCGATCACATGAGTAACATCACCAACAATTTCGACAATGCCATGGACGCGAAGAAGTCGGGCTTTCAGCCATTGTCGCCGTTGCTTGCGGGCAAGATCTTGCCACAGCACGACATTCACGGTTCCCGTGTCATCTTCTAAAGAGAGAAAGGTAACACCGCTGGCGGTGCCGGGCCGCTGGCGGTTGGTGACTAAACCAAGCACAGTCACACGTTGTTGATGACGTACATAAGGAAGCTCGGTCGCTTTATAATGTTTCGGCAACTGCCCGTTTTCTTGGAGTAACGCAATCGGGTGCTTGCCAAGCGTTAAGCCAAGCGCTTGATAATCTTCTTGCATTGTCGCCAGAGCATCGGGTTCCGCGAGCTGGTAGTCGTTCGTTGGTGCTTGTTGAACCGTCAGTAAGGATAATTGCCCCGCTGTTTTACCTTCTACTTTTTTAGGCGGCGATAACTGCGTTAAATTCCAACGCGTTTGATAGCGGTTGCCAACCAGCGCGGAGAAAGCACCGGCACTCGCTAATGTTTCCCGAGCAGATGAGCTTAAAACATGCTCCGGGATTTGCATCTGGAACTGATCAAAATCGCTAAAGCCAGAAGGTGGTCGCTGTTGTAAAAAATTCTCCAGTTCCTTTTTTTGTATTCCTTTAATTAACCGAAAACCTAAGCGGATGGCCGGCTCACCAGAATCGCGAGGAATGAGTTGGTGATCCCAAGCGCTTTTATTAATACAAACCGCTAGTACGTCCACTTGATGGCGGCGCGCATCTTGAACTAATTGTGATGGCGAATAGAAGCCCATGGGTAAGCTATTTAGTAAGCCAACATAGAAAGCGGCAGGGCAGTGACACTTTAACCATGAAGAGGCATAAGCGAGGTTGGCGAAGCTAGCAGCATGGGACTCAGGAAAACCGTACTCACCAAAGCCACAGATTTGAGCAAACAAACGTTCGGCAAATTCTTGCTGATAACCACGTGCTAGCATACCGCTGATGAGCTTCGACTCGAACTTCATTAATGTGCCTTTGCTACGCCAAGAGGCCATTGCTCGACGTAGAGCGTCCGCTTCACCACCACTAAATCCTGCAGCTACCATAGCTAACTTGATCACTTGCTCTTGAAAAATGGGGACACCAAGTGTGCGTTTAAGCACTTCAGCCACTTCCGGACTAGGGTATTCAATCGCTTCTAAACCATCGCGGCGACGCAAATAAGGATGCACCATGTCACCTTGAATCGGCCCCGGACGAACAATTGCGATTTGTACCACCAAATCATAAAAGCAGCGCGGTTTTAGTCGCGGTAGCATATTCATTTGTGCGCGCGACTCAATCTGAAACACGCCCATGGAATCTGCCCGCTGCAACATACGATAGACCTCCGCGTCATCTTGCGGAATACTCGCTAACGTCTGTGTTTGTTGATAGAACTCGGGCAGTAGCGCCAGCGTTTTACGAATTGCAGTTAACATGCCTAAAGCCAGCACATCGACTTTCAATAAACAGAGCGCTTCAATATCATCTTTGTCCCATTGAATGACCGTCCGTTCTGGCATGCTGGCATTTTCAATTGGTACTAAGTTACTGAGCTCGTCTTTGGCGATGACAAAACCACCCACGTGCTGCGAAAGGTGCCGGGGAAAGCCTAAAATGCTCTCGGTCAATTGAATCAGATGAGCTCCCAGTGGATGATTCATCAGACCCATTTCCTGCAACTGTGCTTGCCAGCCGTCCTCGCTGTCACGTCGGTCTAAACGATGAATCCATTGTTGAATTTGGGCCTGCGCAAAACCAAGCGCTTTACCGACATCACGTAGCGCACTGCGAATTCGATAGGTGATGACCGTCGCAGCCAGCGCGGCGCGATGGCGACCGTACTTCCCATAAATATACTGAATGACTTCTTCGCGCCGCTCATGCTCAAAATCGACATCAATATCTGGCGGTTCATTGCGCTCTCGTGAAATAAAGCGCTCAAACAATAATTGCGACTGGGCGGGATTCACCGCGGTAATACCCAAACAATAGCAGAGGACTGAGTTTGCCGCAGATCCTCGACCTTGATGCAGAATGCCGCGCTGGCGAGCAAAAACAACAATGTCATAGATGGTTAAAAAGAAGTGCGCAAAGTTTAACTCAGCGACTAATTCCAGCTCACGTAGCAATTGCTCTCGAATCGCCGGCGGCGCACCATCAGGATAGCGCCAGCGTAAGCCTTGTAAACCCAACTGATGCAAGTAACTATTGGCAGTAAAGCCTTGTGGCACGACTTCAGCGGGGTATTCATAGCGCAGCTCCCCCAGCTGAAAATGACAATGTTTGGCGATTCGCTCGCTTTCGGCTAACCATGGGGCAGGGAATAAGTGTTCCAATTCAGTAAGAGAACGTAAGCGTTGTTCGGCATTCACCTGTCGCTGCCACCCTAGGGCCGTTACCGGCCGCTGCTGCTGAATCGCCTGCAACACATGCAATAAAGGTAAGCGTTCGGCATGATGCATCAACACACCACCCGCGGCAACGATGGGCCAGTCGAGCTTTTTCCCCAAACGCCTAATCTTGCGCAATGACTCGCTATCCGCACTCTATAAATAGCGATGCGCCAACAACCAGTGCCGCTCTGGAAAAGCTGTGGACAGCGATGCTGCAAGTTCTTGTGCGTTTTCATTTTGTGGTTGCCATAACAGCAGACAGTCATCGAGTTCACTTTCAACGAGTTGCTGACCATGAAAACTATAACGCCCTTTTTCCGCCGCTCGACGACAGCGGCTGATCAGCGCCGATAACTGGGAATAGCCACGGCGATGCATAACGCTCCGGGCCGTGATTTAAGTGCCATTGGCAAATATCGACTGGCAATGGCTCGACAAGCAGCCAAGGTGGTCGCTTTGCAAGTTCAGTTTTACCAATAGCCGCACCGGCGGGAGCTCGCTGCCAACTTAACTCAGTAAAGTATTCGTTCACGGTTTGCACACCGAAAACCTGCTGCTGTCCAAGCCTTAACTGTAACTCATTCAATAACTGCGCCAGTGACTTCGATGCCGTTCGCGACCCCTGCAGCAAATCGCCGGCTTCATGTTGGCGTGGTTGAAGCTGCTTGGCCTGTAAGCCAATCTCTAAAACCGGCTCGAGAAATTGCACCGCCTCCATTTTCAATTGGCAAAAACGGAGTAGGGCTTCCGCTTGGTAACCGCCATGGGCTAAACCGACTTGCAGTTTGGTCACTCGCTCATCGCGATGATAAAAGCTGATGTTCAATTGGCGCGTTTGTTGCTGCCGTCCCTCCAAGAAATATTCGAGCTCTTGTAAAAGCCGCTTCAAAGGAAAGCTGAGTGCCTGCCAACTACCGGCCTCAGCAAGCAAGGGTAAGCGCTGTGTAAACCACACCGGCGGGCTGAAGTAACGCAACGTTTCTTGCTGCTCACCTTGAATGCGAGCGAGCAAAACCACTAATTCCTGACCTAGGCGTCGACCTGCGGTGGAGCGCGGGGTTGCCTGTAAAGCACCTAACGTATGAATACCCATCCGCTGTAGCTTTTGCCGCAGCATCGGCGAGCAGGGCAGGTAATCGATCGGGACATCGGCCGCTTGCTGCATACCTGACAAGACTAATAGCTTGGCAGCTAAGGGCGTTTTCCCTACACCATAACGATAACTGATTTGCCATGGCTGTAACTGCAAGTCGAGCTGGGTAAGGCTATGGTGTAACTGCGGATAAAGCTTTTGCATCGGCTTAGTATCAAGCCATAGGCCGGCAGGTGGGTCGAGACTGATGACCGCGAACGCATGGTATAAATCGCTGGCCAAGCGATGCAGCAAGCCACGTTGCTGCGCTTCACGATAAGGATAGAGCTGTAACTGCTCGGTTAACGTCCAAGCATCTGCGAGTGTCATGTCCACGCGAACACCGGCACGCTGCGCCAGCGGGTTCATTTGCACAACCCGCTGTTGCTGCTCGTCATACAATACCGCAACTTGCCGCTGCAAATCCGGCTGGAGTACCTGCATCCGCTCAAGTTGTAAGTGCGGTAGCGTAACGTACAACCACATCGAAATACCTCACTTTCCCGGCCACTTCGGTAACGCTTGCCGGGCTAAACGTAACGGCCAACCACCGGTACGCTTCAGCAGTTGCCATTGCACCTGACCATTCCCCGTGACGCTATCTTGGCTCAAATGTACGCGTAGCCGAGTCGCATAACTACGTGCCTCTTCTGCTTGCCAAGGACTGAGAATAAAAACATAAGCACCGCTTTCTGCGGCAGCCAAATGCAAACGGCGGATAGCAATCGCTGATGGCTGTTCTGCCCAGAGCAACAGCACACCAGCTTGGCCACTGTGCAAAATAGTTTCCGCGGCCCATAGCGCATCAGCCGGCCGTGATGGCGTTAACACAATATGCTGTGCTTGCTGCCGCTCAGATTCAGCGAGCGGCAATTGCGCTAAGGCCGGAGCGTACGGTACTGCCGGTGGGGAAAGCCAAAAAATTGGACGCTTTTGCTGCGTTGCCCGCATCAAGGCTGGAGCTACCAACGCCAACTCGCCAACAAAGAATTGCGGCACTTGTATTTCATGCAAGCGCTGGGACTGCCAGCCGCCACCTAACGCTTGATCAAGCTCTAACTGACCGGTCGTCACGAAACTGGCTTGATCTGCAGCATGGTTGGGTTGATTACCCAACCAGAGTGAGCCACGATCAAATAATTGCTGTAACGGCGCCTGCATAAATCCACCATAAAATACTGTATATTTGTACAGTATAGTGTATGCAATTCTATTTTCTTTGCAAGGTATTCTGTAGTTATTACGAAGTTACGGTATGATGAATAAAAATAATAAGATCGGCGGAGATAACCACCCATGTTACGATTTTTGCCTAGCCCATTAAAACTCATCATCAGCTTTCTCTGGGCTGGCTTGTCGACTTTAGTGATCGGGCTCACCATTATTGTTTTAGGCTTATTTAAGTTCCTAATTCCCATTCCCGCCTCACAACGCTTCGTTTCTCGAATTGCCAATGCGGTTTTTCGCAGCTGGGCCTATGCCATGTCGTTTATGTTTCGGCTCAGCTACCCAGTGAAATGGCAAGTTGAGGGGGACTTACCGAATAACCCCAACGGCTGGTACTTAATTCTGAGCAACCACCTCAGCTGGGTCGATATTCTTGTGATGATGCACCTTTCGCGAGCCGATTTGCCGATGCCACGCTTTTTCCTCAAACAAGAACTGTTTTGGGTGCCGGTGGTGGGCTTGGGTTGTTGGGTGCTGGACATGCCGTTTATGAAGCGCTACAGCAAAGAGCAAATCGCCAAGCGGCCTGAGTTACAAGGCAAAGATATTGAAACGACGCGAGAGAAATGCGAGAAGTTTCGGCATATTCCGACCACTGTGATTAACTTTTGCGAAGGCACGCGCTTAACCCCTGCCAAACACGCCAAAAAGGAAAGTACGTTTCGCCACTTATTGCCACCGAAAGCGGGCGGCACGTCATTCACGTTGCAAGCCATGGGTGAGCAGTTCCAAGAGGTGCTCGATGTGACCATGATTTATCCCGGCTATAAAGCCGGCGACCCCATTGTTGGTCCTTTACTTCGAGGTGAATTAAAAGAAGTGTATGTGCACATCGATCGTATTCCGGTAACACCAGACTTACGTGGTGATTATTTTAATGACCCGGAATTTAGAGAGCACTTTCAGGCTTGGTTAAATGAGCGCTGGTCCTTGAAGGACCAGCGTATTGAAAACTATTTGAACCGGAGCAATTAAGCGTCGGTCGACTTCGGCCGCGCATCTTCTTGCTCAGCATGCTCCGGTGAAGCGAGGACGTTTTTCAGCTCTCGGACATCAACGCCACTTGGGTGCTGATATACCCGCAAGCCAAACTCAGGAATAATCGAATACAAGTGGTCAAAAATGTCGGATTGAATACCTTCGTACTCGACCCATGCTGTCGTTGCCGTAAACGCATACACTTGCAATGGTAAGCCATCCGGTGTTGGCGCCATTTGCCGAACCATTTGGATCATGTCCTGATGAATGCCGGGGTGGTTTTTCAAATAACAGGACACATAAGCGCGGAACGTACCAATATTGGTGATTCGCCGCGTATTCACAGGCGCCTTACCATCCTCGCGTAACTCTGAATTCCACGAGTCGATTTCCTCTTGTTTCTCGCGCAAGTAAGTCCGCAACAAACGAAAGCTCTGCAAGTGCTCTTTTTCTTTATCGGTTAAGAAACCAATACTCTGTTGGTCAATGAGCAATGTCCGACTGATTCGTCGTCCGCCAGACTCTTGCATTCCCCGCCAGTTCTTGAACGAGTCGGTAATGAAGCGCCGCGTTGGGATGGTCGTAATGGTTCGATCCCAGTTCTGCACTTTAACCGTATGCAAAGCGATATCAATGACATCACCATCGGCATTTAACGCCGGCATTTCAACCCAGTCACCAACGCGAACAATGTCATTGGATGAAATCTGCATACTTGCCACCAAAGACAACAGCGTGTCTTGGAAAACCAGCATGAGCACTGCGGCCATCGCACCTAAACCCGAGAGTAAAATCACCGGCGAGCGGTCAATCAATGTTGCAATAATCAAGATGGCGGTGACTGCATAAATCAGGATTTTTATGACCTGAATATAGCCTTTGATCGGCTTTAAGTGAGAGTCTGGGCGGCGCTCATAAATGGTATTAATAACGGTCAAGGCGCCATTAATAGCTAACGCCACGGTAAGAATCACAAAGGCATTGGCGACATTTTGAATGATCGCCACCAACACTTCGGGAACTTCCGGAACGAAAACAATACCAGCCGAGAGCACCAACGCGGGAATCACATTGGCTAATCGTGCAATGACCGTTGAATTCGCCAGCGTTTCATCACGGCCTGCAGGCGTGGCCCGCAGAGCCCGCATTAAGCCGCGCACCAACATGCGTTTGACCACCGCATTGCTCAACCAGGCAAGCAACAACAGCACAAACAAACCCACAGCCATAAATAACTGTGGGTGCTGCTCCAACCAAGTTGTGGACGACTGCCAATAGGCTGTCAAATCATCCATGTTGTGCTCCTTGCTATTCGTAACGTGTCAAACGCTTTGCTATTAGTCTTTCTTTTCAATCAGATATTTTGCAAGCGCCATGTACTCTTCGAAGAAGTTATTCGAGTTCTGGAAGCCTGTTTGTAACATCTGATACTTGCGATTAACGACATACGTTGGCGTCGCACTGACGCCAAACTGTTGCTGCAATGCGCGCATACGGTTACTTAAACTGGTCACCGCAAAGCTATTAAACGCTCGGTCATAGGCTGCTTCTTCGACACCTAAGTCGAGCATGATTTGTTTCGCTTCAGCAACTGTATTCACAAAGCTATTGCGCATGAAATGACGCTGGAAGACACGCTCAACAAATTGCTCTTCAACACCTAAAACAATTGAAGTCGCATGAATACGTTGGATATTGTCGCGCATGGTCACGTTTGGCACGACTAAATTGACATGGTGCTTTTTAAACGCATCACCAAATTCCGCTTTTAGCATGTCACTGAAACCAGCAAAGTGATAACAGGCATTGCAGTATAACGAGAAGAAATCGATAATTTCTGGTGAGCTACTTGGCGTATCGCCAATCACACGATAATGCACACCTTCTTGGAAATTCTGTGCAGACACCGGAGTCAAGGTCATCACTACAGCGCTCGCAAGCGCAATCAACCACTTTTTCATGTTCAACATCCTACATTAATGAAATTCTTAATTGCTTCGATTATGCCGGTTTTAAAGTCCCGACTGCAAGTTTAGTGGCGGCTCAGCGAACGCAGAAAGCTGCTCTTTGAGCGTCAAGATTTGCTGTTCCCAATAGCGCGGTTCGGCAAACCAACTAAAACTACGTGGGAATGCTGGGTCGCTCCAACGCACAGCTAACCACGCCATATACTGAATGATTCGAAAAGCGCGCAAAGGTTCAATCAAGGCGAGTTCTTTCGGGTCAAACTCACAAAACTCTTCATAACCGGCTAGCAAGGTTTCTAACTGAGCTTCTTGTTGATAACGCTCGCCCGAGAGCATCATCCATAAATCTTGAATAGCGGGTCCTTGTCGGCAGTCATCAAAGTCGACCAAGGTAAGTCCTTGATCACTCCAGAGCAAGTTGCCGATATGACAATCACCATGCAACCGAATATGCTGATAACGTGACCAATCGACTTTCAGAATTTGTGCAATCACTGGCTCTAAAATCGCCGCCATGGCCGGCTTCAAGCTCTCTGGCAAAAGGTCACACGCGAGCAATGTTTGTTGGTGTTGGCGCAGCAATTCTGTTGACACCAGTGGTGGGCGGTGGACAAAGGGTTGCGCTTTACCGACTTGATGTAAACGGCCAAGATGGCGACCGAGATCTTCTAATTGCTCCCATTGCTCAGGCTCCAACGCGCGCCCGCCGACACTCGGGAATAGTGCAAAACGATAGCCCTGGGTTTCCAATAACGTGGTTTTAGGGTTCTCGAGTGGCAATCGCAACGGGCAGACCACCGGGATTTCAAAGGCTGCTAAGTCGTAAGTGAAGGTATGTTCTTCAAGAATTGCATCCGTTGACCAACGTCCCGGACGATAAAATTTCGCCACATAACGAGCCACTTCGCCGGCGCTATTCTCCGCCAAAAATTGATACACTCGGTTTTCATAACTATTCAGCGCAAGCAGGCCTGAGGTTGGATAGAGGCCTGCTGCCTCTATCGCATCGAGAATCAAATCAGGTGTTAAGTCCTGAAAACTAAAGTCAGCCACTTCCGCTCCTTGGCGTTGGGTGAACTTACTGATAAATGAAGTTGGTATTCACCGTCCGGCGGATACGTGCGTCCTGTTCAGAGGTAATTTCGAACGTCACTTCTTTCATCGGCACGTCCATAAAGTAAGGGTCGACCGCTAACGTAATCGGCAGACTTTCCGTCGACTCCGGCGCCAACTCAATTTGTTGTGGTCCGTACCATTGAATATCTTCAATACCGCCAGCCGAAATCGTGAAGGTTTGCGGCTCTTGCGATTTATTACTAATGCGCAAGGTATAAACGTTTTCTACCCAACCTTCAGCATTCAAGCGATACAAGGTATTGCGGTCGCGAATCACATCAAACTCAAGCGGGATCCGCAAGACGATATCCAACACTAACAGTGCTGACAGTACCACTAATGCAGCACCGTAGCCCACGCTTTTTAAGCGAAAGACTTTGGTTTGTCCGCCTTCAAGACGCCGCTGCGTGGTAAAACTGATGAGCTGCTTGGGATAACCCATCTTATCCATGACATCGTTACAAGCGTCAACACAAGCGCCACAGTTAATGCACTCGTATTGCAAGCCGTTGCGGATATCGATGCCGGTCGGACAAACTTGGACACATAAATTACAGTCAATACAGTCGCCTTTGCCGATACTCGCCGGATCAACTTTACGCTTGCGCGGTCCGCGCGGCTCGCCGCGCTCTTCATTATAAGCGACGATATAGGTGTCTTTGTCGAACATGGCCGATTGGAAACGCGCATAAGGGCACATATGGGTACACATGACTTCGCGCATCCAGCCCGCGTTACCGTAGGTGGCGAAGGTGAAAAACAAGACACTGCCTGTTGCCCAAGCACTCGAATTCAGGAGCCAAAAATCAGTAAACAGAACGCGAATATCAGTGAAGTAACCCACAAACGTCATCGATGTAAGTAGCGCGATAATGATCCAAACGGCATGCTTAGCAAATTTTCGTTTGAATTTATCCGCGTCCATTGGTCGTTCGTCAAGCTTCATCCGTTGGTGACGACCCCCCTCAATTTTGCGTTCAAACCACATAAAGATAAACGTCCATGTGGTTTGCGGGCAGGTAAACCCACACCAAACGCGGCCAAATAACGTGGTTATCAGGAACAAGGCAAACGCTGAGATCATGAAAATCCAAGCGAGGATGGTAAAGTCCTGTGGCCACAACGTCATACCAAATATCCGGAAGCGTTGCTCCATAATATTGAACAAGATGGCTTGCTCGCCGTTCCAAGTTAGCCAAGGGAGTACGACAAACAGTGCCATCAGTGCAAAGCCAAGCACACGGCGGGTGGTTTCGACTTTGCCTTCCGCTTCACGCACGTAGATATGGTTTTTCCCAGGCGGCTTACTAATGTCGGGCTTCTGAATATGAACCGTTTTCTTAGGTGGGGCTTTTTGCACCGTAATCGGTTGAGCTTGATGCTCGGACGACGTTTCGTTTTGAGGGGATTGAGAGCCGTTCTTCGTATTTACCACATTGAATCCTGCCATCTAAAAAGAAAAACCCGAGAATGGCTCGATTATACGCTCATTCTCGGGAAATAGCAGGGAGGTGTGGCGATCTGGATCAATCATTATGCAGGTGGCGTTAGCGTTAAAAATGACGCTGCAATACCAAAGTAAATCAAAACCCCACTCGCATCGGCTATCGTCGTTACCAACGGAGCGCTGGCGACCGCTGGATCCCAACCAACGCGTTTTAAAATGAAAGGTAACGAGACGCCAACCAGACTACCAACAAGCACGATGCTAATCATGCTTAAGGCTACAATTGGAATAATAACGGCGTCGACACGGAAAAACGCGACTGCGGAAATAGCAGCAGCCATGGTCACACCGAGTCCAAGCGACACCGCAAGCTCTTTACCGAGCATGTATAGCCAGTCTTTTTTCTCAACATCATTGGTGGCCATACCGCGCACAATCAAGGTCGCAGCCTGAGCTCCAGTGTTACCGCCAGACGCAATCAGTAGCGGTAAGAAGAATAATAGTGCGATATGCGTGGCAATCGTGTCTTCAAAATACATCATGCCTAAGCCGGAGAAAATATTGGCAAAGACCAATAAAACCAGCCAATTAATCCGGCTACGGTAGATGATAAACGGGCTCGCATCTTTAATACCACCCTCAAGCCGACCAACTGTTGCCGACTTATGAATGGACTCAGTGTCTTCTTCTTCGACGACGTCCATCGCGTCATCGAACGTCACCATCCCAATAAGAATGTCGTCATTGGAAACAACCGGAATCGCAATCAAGTCGTAACGACTGATGATCCGTGCGGCTTCAGACTGTGGCATGTCCGGTTTCAACACCACAACGTCACGCGTCATAATGTCTTCTATCGTTTCCGTTGGTGCAGCCGTTAAGATTTCCCGTAACGACAAGACCCCTTGTAGTCGATGGTCCTTATCGACTACATAGGTCTGATAAATCGTTTCCTTTTCGGGTGCGCTTTGGCGCAGTCGTTTTAACGCGTCGCCAACCGTGCCACTCAGGGGAATTGAGGCATAGTCAGAGGTCATGACTGCACCCACTGTTCCTTCTTCATAACTAGCCAAACGTAATAGATCTTCACGTTCACGCTTGGCTAACCGGCGCATCACAGCGTCCTGAAGTTTGACGTCAAGTAATGCATACACGTCAGCTCGTTCATCCGACGACATATCGCGAAAGAGCTGCGCGAGCACACCGACTTCCATATGGCTGGCCAAGTCTTCTTGATTGCTGGGTCGCAAGTAGCCGAAAACTTCAGCCTGTTGCTCGCTGGGCATTTTATCGAGAAGTGTTAGCGCACTATAAACTTCAAAGTTCTGGTCAATATATTCGGCAATATCCGCCGCTGGAATCTCAGCGAGTGCAGCCGTCAATTCTTGGTCATCACCTTGAGCAACGAGATCAATGAGATGTTCATAACCTTCGTAAGTCATTTTTGATTCTCCCTTCTTGCTCGAGGCTATTAGCCACGCGAACTAAAACTGAATGCGAATGAGAGAGTATTAGACACTACACGGAAAGAGGCAGCAGAAGGATCGAAAAGAGGGATCTTTCAGTACTGCAACTTTGCACAGACGCTCAAGCTCGGCAAAGTCGCAGTGACACTGGATCAGAGTAACTGGGACTTTAACGGACCTGAACGGCAAATTCGTCGTCGTGAACTGTCCAAGACTTACTCTCTCCATATAACAAATGAAGTGCTAATTTTAAAAAAGGGCTGCCCAACGGTCAACCCTTTTGCTGATGTATTAACCAATATGACATGAATTAAGCGCGTGATGTACAAGAAAAATTGATCATCCAGCTATTGCACAGTCGGAACTTGCATTTTGTCCGCATGCTCATTGACAAAGCGATCACTCATTAAACTCTCAAACTGATCATTCTCGCGATAGATAAATAGCGCAGCAATATTATGTTGATTCGCAAATGCTAAGCCTCGCTCTTCACCGAGCACGAGTAAAACGGTCGCTAATGCGTCGATTTCTGTTAGGTTTTCACCGAGCACATTGACCGCTGCAAGTCGATGACTAATCGGGTAACCTGTGGTCGGGTCGATCGTATGGGAATAACGAACACCGTCTTCTTCAAAATAGTTTCGATAATCACCCGAGCCTACCATGCCGATATTGTGCAACGGTAAAATATGCCGCACCACTTGTTGATTCGCATTTGGCGCTTCAATACCAATCCGCCATGCTTGCTCAGCGTTGCGCTCACCAAGTGCAATTAGGTCTCCACCTATATTCACTAAATGGTTGTTCAGTCCAATGGATAACAAGTACTCACTCACCGCTTGAACGCCATAGCCTTTTGCAATGCCAGACAAATCAACGAAAACATCTCGATGGCGAGTAATGGTTTGATCGGCGTCATTCAATTCAATAAAACGATAGCCGACTTCTGCCAGTCGTTGTTCGAGAATGGCCGGCTCAGGTGCCGAAGTGACTCGCCCCTCCGGTCCAAAACCCCATAAATTGACCAAGCCGCCAATGGTAAAGTCGAAGGCTCCGCCGCTCTGCTCAGCAATGTCGTAGCCGACCCGCAACACGTAATAGAGCTCAGAGGGGACCTGCACGGCTTCACCAATGGGAGCGCGGTTGACTGCCGTCAACACCGAATCTTGACGATAGGTCGACATTTGTCGATCCACTTCATTGAGAACCGCCAAGACGCCTGCTTGCACTGCTTCATGATCAAAGTCGTGTTGGCTGCCGATACTGACCTCGAAGAAGGTACCGAAAATTCGACCTTCAAGAACCGTTGGCGTCGGCGGTGTGCGCGGTGAGCAACCGGCGATAAAAATCACCGTGAGTAAAACGATCCAACCAAAACGAATACCTTGAGCCATACTCAGCCTCTTTTAATCGATGCTAGATAAAAAACCATAATAGTAAACCGCCAAGAATCAGGCGGTAAATGACGAACGGCTGCATACCAATACGACGGATAAACGCAAGGAAGTAGTGGATACAGGCATAGGTGCTGACCGCCGCGACGATAAAGCCAACCAACAAGGTATCCCATGGAATGTTAGTACCTTCACGCACCAAGTCGACGGTCAGTAACAAACTGGCCGCGGCAATAATCGGGATCGACAGCAAAAAAGAAAAACGTGCCGCTGCATCACGTGATAAGCCCAAAAATAGCGCTGCTGTCATGGTGATACCCGAACGCGAGGTTCCCGGTATTAAGGCCAGCGCTTGAGCAAAACCAATAATTAATACATCACGCAGTGACAACGAGTATTCATCGCGATCGCCGCGTCCTTTCCAGTCCGCTAAACCGAGCAGCAAACCGAAGACGATCAGGGCTAAACCCATAATTACTTCAGCACGGAACAGGATTTCAGCCATATCCTTCAATAACAGACCAAGCACACCAGCAGGGATCGTACCTATGATCACCCACCAACCTAGCTTTGAGTCTTTCGTCGCCCCTTTACCACGCCAGGTACCAAACCAGTCCTTCAGCATGGTGGCAATTTCGTGCCGAAAATAAACAATGACAGCAACCAAGGAGCCCGCATGTAACACCACATCAAAAGCGAGACCCTGGTAGACGTCACCTAACCATTGCCCCGCTAAAACCAAATGTGCTTGGCTCGAAATAGGCAAAAACTCGGTAATTCCTTGCACGAGAGCAAGCCATACCGCGGTTATATAATCCATCGACTGTCCATTGATTCATCGCCATTAGAGCACGCTAGTTTAGCAGAATTCTGCAACTCGAGACCAGAAGTCGAGCTCGAATCTTAGTGCAGGCCTAGACTACGAACCCAAAAAAAAGCCCGCCATGGGGGATGGCGGGCCAAGCTCACGGTATGTTTAGGGGAACAACCGTTATGTGCACCCCAGGGAAACTAGGAGAGAGATTAGCGCCCCTGGGTGACAGTTTAATGACAGTCACGTCAATCTAAAAAATAACTAAGCGATTGAGCGAGCCGTACGCGCAGCATTCAACACTGCCGCCAACTTGATTGAGGTTTGAATCGCTTGGGCAGAAACACCGTGTTTCACCAATACACCGACGTGTGAGTCAATACACATACCACAACCATTCAACGCTGAAACCGCTAAAGAAAATAATTCAAAGTCAGCTTTCTCGACACCTGGGTTCGCCATCGCATTCATGCGCAAACCCGCTGGCATTTTCGCGAACTGCTTGTCTGAGCAAAGGTGAACGAAGCGATAGTAAATATTGTTCATGGCCATCAGGGTCGCTGCGATTTTCGCTGCGCTCACTACATTCGCTTCAACTTTGTCTTCAGCTTCAGCTTCAACAGCAGCGATGAGCTCTTTGTCATCCATTGCGTAAACTAGTGACAAAGCCGTGCCATAAAATTGGTCGGCGGTTAGACCTGAAGAGTCCACGTTACCGAACAGGTTAGACAGGTTAAGCTTGGTATCTTTACCGTGATCACCAAGAAGTTGTTTGTAATCTGCAATCGTCATGTTGCCTCCAGGACGGAAAATCTGATGCGTAATGAAAGGGCAGCGGACGCTGCCCTCTATGGTCACTCTGAGCGGAAACGCTTACAGAGTTTCGCCACCTAATGGACGGTTACAAGGGCAAAGTTCATCGGTTTGTAAGCCGTCTAAAATGCGCAGAATTTCTGCTGGGTTACGACCAACGTTCAATGCGTTTACGGAAACGTGTTGAATCACGTTGTGCGGGTCAACAATGAAGGTTGCGCGTAAAGCGACGCTTTCCGCTTTATCACGAACACCTAAACCGTCAACTAATACGCCTGAAGTGTCAGCGAAAGAGTACTGGTTCAGACCGTTCATGTCTGGATGCTCACGGCGCCATGCTAATTTAACGAATTCGTTGTCAGTGCTACCACCAAGAACGACTGCGTCACGGTCAGCAAATTCTTCGTTTAACTTCGCGAACTCAACGATTTCAGTTGGGCAAACGAACGTGAAGTCTTTCGGATAGAAGAAAATAACTTTCCATTTGCCTTCGAAGCTATCTTGCGTGATGGTTTCAAATGCACTCACGCCATTTTCTTCTGGCATGTTGAAGCCAGGCTTCGCTGCGACTACAGAAAATTCTGGTAATTTATCACCGATAGTTAACATTCACATTTCTCCATATTTTAATTTAGAACCTATTCAAAGGCTCCTGCCGTTGACTAGGACTGCTGCAAACTCGAGGCGCATGATAGGCAATAAGTTTCATTGGAGAAAACGAATAAAAGCTATTACTATAATCGAATAATTTGATTAGCCTTTGGTGAACGACAATGAGCAAGTTACCGAGTTTAAAAAACCTGACCTATTTACTCGCGCTGCACCAGCATCAAAACTTCAACCGTGCTGCGCAAGCCTGCTTTGTTAGTCAGTCGACATTAAGTAGTGGCATTCAAAATCTTGAAGAACAACTGGGCTGCCAATTGATTGAGCGAGACCATAAGTCGTTTTTGTTTACCGGCATGGGCGAAGAAGTGGTTGAGCGGGCACGCGAAATATTGACTCACACCGAAGAGTTGGTCAACTTTGCGCAAAGCCAAGGAAACGTCATGGAAGGGCCCTTGCGAATTGGCTGCATTCCGACCATTGGTCCGTTTATTCTCGGACTTTTGAGTAAAGCGCTCAAACAGCATTACCCGAAACTCAGTTTATATATTCGCGAAGACACCACGCATCAGCTTATGAACTTATTGCGCGACGGCGATCTTGATGTGCTTATTCTAGCCCTGCCAGTCGATTTGCAGGGTAACCAGCAATGGGTCGTCGGCAAAGATCCGTTCAAAATGGTGCTCGTACCCGAACTCGCCGAACTCGCTGGAGAGCCGGTGGACTATAATAAATTGCCGGATAAGAGTATTTTCCTACTCGAAAAAGAACACTGCATGACGGGTCACGCGGTAACTGCTTGTCGTCTTGGTAACAAAGATAAAATTAACCCGTTCACCGCATCGAGTTTGCATAGTTTGATTCAAATGGCCGAAGCCCTACAAGGCGCGACGTTCGTACCGCAAATGGCGATTGACGCGGGGATCCTCAACGGTAGTGACTTAGTTGTTACCGAACCCGGAGATGGAGAAGCTTACCGCGAGATTGGTTTAGTGTTTCGACCGACCACCAGTCGCCGACAAACGTTCCGAAAACTAGCCGAAGTTCTGGCGGAATTTTTGCCCATTTCGACTTTAAAATAGTCCAATTGTGCACATGGCAGTCATCGTACAGAGTAATCCGTTAATCGAGTTTTTGGCGGTCACACTGATCGCCAAACGCATTTCTGTGGTATTTAACTATACTCATAACGCTGTAACTACGCGTTTTTAAGCAAACTCAATTCCGTTTGAGCTTTGTTTTTCTGTCTGTGCAGCACAGACACCCACTAACAGAGGAGTTACTTCACGATGCAACGAACCACTATCAGTTTAGCTTTTGCAATGGCATTCGGAGGCAGTGCAGTTTTAGCAGCTCCAGCAGAAGCAAGTACGATTGAAACCCGTTGGACCAACGTTGAAGTAGAAACCGTTGCTGAGGGCCTAGTTCGCCCTTGGGGCATTGCATTTATCGGTGACGGCCGCATGCTGGTCACCGAATTACCGGGCCGCTTACGTATTGTCGAAGCCGACGGCACACTCGGCGACCCAATTGAAGGTTTGCCAGAAGTTCGCGTGCGTAACCAAGGCGGTTTGTTAGACGTTACGCTTGCCCCGGACTTCGCCGAAACCCAACGCATTTATATTTCTTGGTCAGAGCCTGACGAGCCAGGCAGTAATGTCACCAGCACCGCCGTCGCACACGCTCGTTTGGCCGACGGCGCATTACATGACTTCACCCGTATTTTTAGTGGCTACCCTAAAGTCGATGGTGGTCGTCACTACGGCGGCCGCATGGTTTTCACCCCAGACGGACAACATCTCTATGTTGGCTTAGGTGATCGCGGTCATCAAATGATCGAGTCACAGGACCTCGACAGCCATACCGGCACGCTGATTCGTATTCATCCAGACGGTTCGGTGCCAGCGGACAACCCGTACGTAAACACTGAGGGTGCGTTACCGGAGATCTGGTCATACGGTCATCGCAACATTCAAGGGATCGATATTCAACCGAGTACAGGTCTGGTGTGGGCGGTTGAACATGGTCCGCAAGGTGGTGATGAAGTAAACCAGCCGGAACCCGGTAAAAACTATGGCTGGCCGGTGATCACTCATGGTGAACAATACGGTGGCGGGCAAATGGCCGAAACCGTCAGTTTTAAGAAAGACGGCATGGAATTGCCGGTTTGGCACTGGACACCATCGATTGCCGTCAGTGGTATGAATTTCTACGACGGCGATAAATTCCCAGCATGGCAGGGGAATATTCTGGCCGGCGGGTTACGTGGCCAACAAGTGGCGCGCTTAGAAGTGGATGGTGACCGTGTGATTCACCAAGAGGTGATGAAACTGGATTACCGAATCCGCGAAGTGCGCGTGGGGCCAGACGGTTATATTTATTTGCTTACGGACAATCGTGACAACGACAAAATCCTACGTTTAAAGCCAGCGGAGTAGTTCATGGCTAAGCTGTACCCAACAAAAAGGCTCGTCGTCATGACGAGCCTTTTTCTCTCGCCATTATTGCTCGCCGCTCCGACCGTTTTAGCCGAAGAAACTTCAGCGACCGAGGACGTGATTGTGGTGACCGCAACGCGCAGCGAACGTCCGTGGTTATCCACACCGGCAAGTATTGAACGCATTTCGGTGCAAGAACAATTGCCCGGGGTGCGCACTGATGCAGCCGAGTTACTCACCGGCATTGCTGGCGTGCAAGTTGACACCCGCTATAACTTCGCACAAGACACCCGTATTACCCTACGCGGCTTTGGTGCGAGGGCTGCATTTGGTGTCCGCGGTGTACGTTTGCGCTTAGATGGTATTCCATTGTCGATGCCTGACGGACAAGCACAGACCTCAAGTATTTTGCTCGATGAGCCAAGTCAGGTCGAAGTGTTGCGAGGACCGTTTGCTGCAGTCTACGGCAACTCGGCTGGTGGTGTTATTGACTTACAGAGCGAGCGGCCACGTGAGTCACAATTTTCTGCCAATTTAAGTACGGGTAGCAGTGCCCGTGAACGTCAACATTTGCGTGGCGTGATTGCTGATCAGAGGGAAGCTGGCAGCACTCTAAGCTTCGATTATGCCCGTTTTCGCACCGACGGTGATCGCCCTAATAGTGCTGTCGAGCGCGACCAGTGGGCATTGCGCGCGTATCACACCTTTGGCGACGGTATGGAGCTGATTCTCCGTGTCGACGATAACGACGCACCGTATTTGGGCGATCCACTAGCGCTGAGCCCCGCGCAATGGCGAGAAAATCCTCGGCAAGTTGCAGCACAAGCGGAAACCTTTGGCACCCGAAAATCGATTCGTCATCGCCAACAATCACTAACCCTGCGGCAGCGTGTGAGCGCTATTGAGTATTTGGCCAGCTGGCAAGTGAACGCATGGCGCGGTAAGCGTGAAATTGAACAGTATTTAGCCTTCCCCGGCAGTGCTATTACTCAAGCCGGCGGTGTCGTCGATTTGGCCCGCAGCTTCACCGGTGTGAATGCAGAAACGACCTGGCAACCCCGCACAAATTGGCGCGTAACCACGGCCTTGGACTACGAAGAGCAAACTGACGAGCGGCTTGGCTTTGTTAATAATTTCGGCCAACGCGGCGATTTGCGACGCGATGAAACCGGCACCGTTGAAAGTCTCGACGGCTCAGTGATTAGTGACCTACAAGTCAATGAACGCGTCGCATGGGTGACTGGGGTGCGTTACAGCCATCTCGATTTTGCTGTTGCTGACCGGTTTATTGTCGAAGGCAACCCGGATGATAGCGGTGCAGTAAGTTATACCGAGTTTGCTTGGAGTACTGGGTTAAATTATGCCATTTCACCACAATTAAGCGCATTTATTGCGACTGGGGAAGGGTTTGAAACACCGACCCTCACCGAAATGGCCTATCAAAACGAAGGCACAGGTCTAAATACGGATTTACGCGCAGCGAAACTTGAGCAGCACGAAATCGGCTTGAAATGGCTCAGTGCTGCATTGCAAGGTCAGGTCACCGTCTTTCAAATTAATACGCGCGACGACTTGGTTGTCGACCAAAGTTTGGATGGCCGCACAACCTATCGCAATGCCGCCCGAACGGAACGTGAAGGGCTGGAAATTAGCGGCATTTGGCGGTTTGGCCAAGACTGGAGCTGGCGCACAAGTTACACCTATTTAAACGCTAAATATGGCGGCGATGAAGTGGCCAGCGCGGGTAACCGTCTACCCGGCCTTGCGCGACATGAGTTGTTCCAACAGCTCGAGTGGCGGCCACTTGGCAGTGAACGACTGGAATTACTCGTGAATGCCCGTTATCGTTCAAACATCGCCACCAATGATGCAAACAGCGAATTTGCACCGAGCGCTACGATATGGAATGCAGCCGTTCGCAGTAACGTTGTCGTTGATAATTGGCGCGTCCAACCTTGGTTACGCCTTGAGAACCTCACCGACAAAACCTACGTCGGGTCTGTGGTTGTGAACCAAGGCAACGGCCGCTCATTTGAGCCAGCGCCAGGTCGTATTTGGATGGCTGGCGTCACGGTTGCGCGTAGCTTTTAGTTTTTGTCACCCTCTAACCAACGATACAAGGTGCGGCGGGTGACACCGAGAATATCGGCGGCTTTGCGTTTGTTGCCGCCGGTTTCTCGTAGAACATACTGGACATAGTCTTGCTGTACTTCATTAAGCGTACGTAAGGGCTGAGCATCTTGCTCTGTACGATTGTCGTCGGTTATTTGAGGTGCAAGTTGCGTGGCGGCCAAGCGCATGCGTTCAGGCAAATGCTCCGGTTCAATCACATCCTCTTGGCAAAACGTGACGGCACGCTCTATGGCGTTACGCAGCTCACGAATATTTCCCGGAAACGGGTATTGATAGATCAAATCCAGCGTCGCGGCACTAAATTGACGCGCTGCACCAGACGCTTGGGTAAGCTCGGCAAGAATATGCTGAGCAAGCAGCTCACGATCATCACCGCGCTCTCGCAGCGCCGGAATTTGTAAGGTTAATGCTTCAAGTCGGTAAAACAAGTCTTGGCGGAAGTCGCCCTCGCTGACTCGAGTTTCCAGATCACGGTGAGTCGCTGCAATAATTCGAACATTGACCTGCACTTCATGATCGGCGCCAACCGGACGCATGGTGCCTTCTTGCAGCACGCGTAATAGTTTAGCTTGTAACTCTAAAGGCATTTCACCAATTTCGTCGAGCAACAAGGTACCACCGTCGGCTTCTTTAAGTAGGCCCGTGCGGGCTTTTTGAGCGCCGGTAAATGCCCCTGCGGCGTGGCCGAAAAACTCACTTTCCATCAGCTCAGTCGGAATGCCGGCACAGTTCACCGCCAAAAATGGCTGGTTTGCTCGTGGACTTTCTGCATGAATGGCTTTCGCCACCAACTCCTTTCCGGTACCACTTTCACCTAACACCAACACCGGTGCGTCGGTAACAGCAACCTGTTGAATGTTTTGGTAGAGCTGGCGCATCACCCGACTATGGCCAATCATGCCGTGGAAGCTTTCACCATGGGTTTGCTCGCGTAATTGACTGACTTCCTGTTCAAGCCGACGATGCTTCAACAAGCGCTGAATGGTCAGTAACAAATGCTCCATGTCCAAAGGTTTGGTCATAAAGTCATCTGCACCTTGTTTCAACGCCGCGACCGCCTGACTGACTGAACCAAATGCCGTAATCAGTAACATCAAGGGAGCAGGTGACAATGATTGCACTTGCTTGACTAAGCTCATACCGTCTGCGCCCGGAAGGCGCAAGTCGCTGAGAACTAAGTCAGGCTGCCAGCTCTCTATTTGCGGCCAAGCATCTTCGACCGAAAGAAAATGGCGCACCCGAAACCCCTCGGACTCAAGCTCTTCAACTAAGAGCTCGGCCAGTCCAGGATCATCTTCAACAACGATAATGCGTTCATTCCACTTCGCCATGCTCTCTCCAACGACAACCGTTAGGTTGCTAACTTCAACGTTAACGTCGCAATACAGCCGCGGCCTTCAGAATTGTTTTTTAACCTTAAGTGCCCGCGATATTCTTGTGCGACATTGGTTACAATCGCTAATCCCAAGCCGGTGCCTTCGCCTTGTCCTTTGGTGGTGACAAACGGCTCCATCAGCTCTTGTTCAGACAATGCCTCGCTGAGACCGGGGCCATCATCGAGTACACGAATTGTCACTTCGGGCTGCTGCCTTGAGTGCAGGCTGACCGGGCCAGATTCATAGTCGACCTGCACGACCACCCATCGGTCGGCAACTTGTGCCGCATTACGGACGAGGTTCACCAACGCGAGTTCAAGCCGCGACGCACTTGCATAAAAAGTCGGTAGCGGCTGGTCGGGCAGGATAAGCCGCAATTGCAGCGCTTCGTCATCAAGTTCATGACGAATACTGTCTAACACGCCTTGTAATAACTCCGGTAAATTTAATGCCGTGTCATCGGTAACCTCTTCTAGGTGCTCCTCGGCGGGGCGGCAATAGTTCAGGAGCTGCTGTACAATTCGAGTCAACCGTGCCACTTGGCCACGAATCGCGTTTAATTGACGCTGCCGGTCGGGATCGCTTTCTTTGCGCAATAAACGCTGAGCGCGGCCGTCAATGACCGTCAGTGGCGCACCAAGTTCATGCGCTATACCGCTAGCGACATTACCAATCGCTGCCATTTTTTCTTGATGCTGGAGCTTTTCGGCAAGTTCTTGCTCTTGGAGTCGCGCCTGTTCGAGTTCTTCGTCTTTGCGCTCAATACTGTCGAGCATTTGATTCAAACCACGGGCGATTTCTGCCACTTCACCCGGACCATCGGTCGCCGTTCGATAATCTCGCTGTCCTGCTTCTACCCGCGTCATTGCTTGCTTTAGCTGATTGACGTGACGACCAACACCGCGATAGTGACCAAAAATCACCACGGTTAACGTCAGTAACGCCATCGCTAGCCAAATCACCCAAGCTGCTCGAGTCAAACGTGCAAAGGATGCATCGAAGTCGCTGGCCTGGCGATTAATTTGAATAAATCCGTTCGGTTGTCCAAGCGGATCGAACAGTGGCAAAAACTGCGAGTACATTTCCACGCCGGAAATTTGTCGCGTGCGCTCTTGCTGCTCACCGGTCAACACCACTTCCTGTGCGACCCGACTGCGACTGAGGTCACGCGACGCAATACCCGCTGCTGCTACTCGATTGCCGTTGGCATCGTATACCGACGCACCATACACTCGACCGATTTCAAATACCGACTCGAGTGCACGTTGTACCGCCTCTTCGTCATTCTCCAAAATGGCTTCTTGCACCGGTAAGCGGATTGCCCGCCCCAGTAACTCCAAATCATCCTTTAGTCGTTCGGTTTCAAGACTATTGAGTCGCTCAATACCAACCCCCAGTCCGATACCAACAATGGCGAGCATGGGAATCACGACGTAGGTCATGAGCGCGCGCTGAACACCCGATAACTTCCACCACGAGGCAGATGACGCTGAATTTCTTTTCACATTAAGTTCTCGCATTGGCTAATTCTGACACAAAATGACACGGACATAAATGATACATGTGACATAAGTATACACTTTAGGCGCCCAAAAGCGTCTGTTAAGATTCCGCCAAGATTGCGTAAATTTGAAATAGATAGTTTTAGATCAATAGCTTAGGCGTTTTTTATAAAAGTTGGCATGGTCTTCGCTTTATTCTTCAGTGACAACTTAAGAAATTTGAAAAACGTCCATAGGAGGACTCATGTTAAAACGTACTTTTGCACTTTCAGCTCTCGTTGCCGCAATGTTCGCCACACCGGCGCTAGCACAAGATCAAGATGCAGCGGCGTATGCGCAACAGCAAATGGAACAAATGGCCAATGAGCCAGTGACCGATGAGCAACTTGAGAAGTTCGTCGAAGCCATTGAGCACATTGAGCGCATTAACAATGAGTTTGTAACAGCTTTAGAAAGCGTTGAAACTCAAGAAGCAGCGCAAGAATTACAAATGAACGCTCAGCGTGAGATGGTTGAGTCAGTTGAAGAAACCGGATTAAGCGTCGAAGAGTACAACGCACTAGCCTATCGTTTGCAGAACGATCCAGAAGTTCAGCGCCGCGTTGAAGAGATGCGTGAAGACGAAGACGAGCGCTATTAATCAAATGCTTTAATTAGCGATTAGCACTCCCCCAAGCCCCGACTTCGGTCGGGGCTTTCTTGTCTGCAAAGCACTGTGTTTGCTCATTCTGTTCTGACGTTATGCTAATAGCGAATTTTTACGGTATGATATTGACGTTCGCGTGCAGCAAGACGTCCCGAGAACGTCTCCACTGCATGTCATTGTCCGAGATAACAACAGAAGAGGAATCACCATGCGCCACCTTTGGTTAGGTGCGTCAGCGCTCGTTTTGCTTGCAGCATGTGCAGAAGCGCCGCAGCAGGTCGAGGTTGACCCGTACGCACCACAAGCAGACGCTGAAGGGCTAATCGACGCCCATTTCAGCGACACCTACCGTGAACATTTACGCACATTGTCATCTGACGAATTTGAAGGTCGTGCACCGGGCACCCGCGGTGAAGAGCTTACGATTGATTATATCGCCGGCATCATGCGCGACTTGGGTATTCAGTCGTTTACCAACGAAGATTACACCCAGCCAGTCCCCCTCGTTCGTATTGCACCGAGCCGCGTGACCAACATGCAACTCGAACACAACGGTGAAACCAGTGAGTTAGCTTACCGCAGCGAAATGATGGGTTGGACCAACCGTGTTGTCGACGGTGTAACCGTTGAAAATAGCGACATGGTGTTTGTTGGTTACGGCATCGTTGCCCCTGAATTTAGCTGGAACGACTATGAAGGTCTCGACGTTGAAGGCAAAACCGTCGTGATGTTTGTCAACGACCCAGGTTATGCCACGCAAGATCCTGAGCTGTTTAACGGCAATGCCATGACTTATTACGGTCGTTGGACGTATAAGTTTGAAGAAGCCGCCCGCCAAGGCGCAACTGGCGCGATCATTATTCATGAAGACGGTCCTGCCGGTTACGGCTGGGGCGTGATCGCCGGCGGTTCGCCAGTACGTTTCACCATGAAAACTGAAAACAACAACATGCACCGAGTTGAACTAGAAGGTTGGGTGACGGCGGATAGCGCTGAAAAGCTGTTTGCTAATGCTGGATTTTCACTCGCTGAAGCTCATGAAATGGCCTTATCGTCTGACTTTGCGCCGGTTGACCTGAACACGAGCCTATCGATGATTGTTGAGAACGAGTTTTCCTATCTCGATACCCACAATATCGTTGGCTACATTGAAGGTAGCACTTACCCAGAAGAGCACATTATTTATATGGCGCACTGGGACCACTTGGGTGTCGATCCGATTAGTGGTGAAATCTTCAACGGCGCGCAGGACAATGCAACCGGTACAGCTGCACTGCTGTCGATGGCCGAGAAGTTCGCCGCCGGTGAAACCCCAGAGCGTACGATTGTATTTGCTTTTGTTGGTGCTGAAGAGCGCGGCTTACTAGGCTCTGCTTGGTATGCCGAAAACCCGCTAATGCCGTTGGGTCAAACCGTAGCTGGCTTTAACATGGACATGTTCTATGCCCATGGACCAGTTCGTGATTTCGTTGTGGTCGGTTGGAATAACTCGAACATGCAAGACTTTGCCGAATCACACGTGATTGCGCAGAATCGTTACATGTCACCAGAAAATAACCCAGAAGCAGGTATTTTCTATCGCTCCGATCATTTCAGTTTAGCGAAACAAGGCGTGCCGGTACTGTATGCAAAAGGCGGTGTTGATCACTTCACGTTAGGTCGTGAATACGGTGAGCGCGAAGCAGCGGAGTTTATTGCCAATCGCTATCACAAAGTCGCCGACAAATACGACCCAGAGTGGGACTTACGCGGTATTCACCAAGACATGTGGGTGTTTTTCCGCACCGGCCGTGACTTGGCCAATAGTCGCGTGTGGCCACAATGGGCAGCTGGCAATGAGTTTGAAGCCAAACGCTTAGAAAGCGAAGACATGCGTCGTTAATTCAAGCGTTGAGTTACCTTTAAAAACGGGAGGGCACTATGTCTTCCCGTTTTTTATTCTGACGCGGCTCTTTGCAATAAAGGCTCTGCTTGAATATTTTGAGTTCCCAGGCGTTCCAATTGCTGTAAATCATAATCCATTTGTCGCGACAACCAATAGCGAGCAGAAACACCGGTGGCTACCTGCAGTTTCAGCGCTAGCAGTTTTGAAACCGACGTTCCACCATTAATGAATCGAGACAGTTGTGGACGCTTCATGTGTAACTTGTCAGCAGCTTCTTGCACAGTAATATTGTAACGCTGCAAAAAGCGCTCCCGAAACACTTCGCCCGGGTGTTTGACGGTCAAGTTAGAGTTTTCTGGAGTCATCATTTTAAGCCTCACAATAAAAGTCCACATTAAATACGGAGCTTTTATAAAAATTGAACGTGATTGCACCAACCGACTCGACACCATTCACTGTGACTACCGCACTTGTGCACTGTGTATGATGGGTTATTGTCCAAAGTCGCTCAAAATCACTAATCTCAAACTCTGCTGATGCTAAATCGATAAGAATGTCTGCAACTTCGACTAACGCATAGCCATAAAACGGCAAGCCACTACTATCGCCAAATTGAAAATAGCGCTCGAGCGTTGCGCTTCGGAAAGACTCAATCATACCAACCTCCATGTTGGCGTAACAGATAGTGTTACCATACTAACCCAAAGTTAGTTATTTAGCTAATCAAATGCTAAATTGACAATGTACGCCTAAGCGGAAAGTGCAATGCGTTGCGTATTTTGCCAGAGTCGCTGATGAAGACGATTGACCGGTTCATAAGCGCCATTGGCAAGCCAGTCAGCGAGTACAGGCCCGACGTCCGGCCATTCCATGCGTACGGCGCTATTCATTTCTAGCCATTCTTCAACATCGTTTGCATTGAGCGAGTCCATCACCGATGCCAACTGACGCGTCGCTAAACAATGCGCATTCGCAAGCTGCTCAAATTGCCCAGACAGTGGCTTTACTAACAGCTTTTTGCCATAAGCAAGCGCTTCGCTGCTGGTTTCAAAGCCTGCGTTAGCAATGACACCTTCAGCGCGCGCAAAGGCCAGCGCAAACCCTTGGCGCGATGGGGCAAAGCACTGAATATGACCGTGGTCTTCGCGCTGTGCCTCGGGGTGATAGACGGCAAACTGATACTCGGGGAAGTTTTGCAGCAACGCAATCACTTGCGTCAGCGGCTCAAAGGGTAAATAGACCAGAATTTCCTGGCCCAAGATCGGCAAGGCGCCAGCGGGCCGATGAATCAACGGTGGTAACACGTGTCCGCCGATGTCTTCCCAATGCATACCCACGGTGACATCACAGGGGGCAAACTGGCGCAACATGGCCCGTTGCAGCAAAGACGTCGGTAATGCAGCTGCTTGTTTAAAAAAGGCATACTGACGACCTAAACCAATACAACGAACCCCTTGACGGCGAGCCGCCCAAGCGGTCACCGGCTCAAAATCGGTAACTACGACGTCATAGCGACTTAAATCGAGTTCGCGCACGTCCTGCCAAAATTGTGTCCAAGGATTGTGACTAATGGTATCGAGCACGGAGACGCGACCGTCACGCACCTGAAAGCTTAAACCTTGGCGCCATTGGTAATCACCAAAGGCTTCCATGTCGAAAAGCTTCTCCGGCGCACGGCCCGAAACTAAATAATCTGTTTGCACACTAGGATAATGAGACAGCGCTTGTGCTAATGCATGACAACGACTGATATGGCCATTGCCGGTTCCCTGTACGCCGATTAAAATATTCATCTGTGCTTCCTTTTCCTGATTCTTACAAGATGCCGCTGAGAGAAAGTGCTAGCCAACCCAATGCTGAGCCCAAGGCAGCGCCAGCCAAAATATCGGTGGGGTAATGCACACCTAGAGCAATACGAGACAAGCCCACCAATGCGGCCCAGACAAAGAGCGGCACAGCGAGTGTAGGCAATAGCACTGCAGTGGCTGTGGCGAAGAGAAACGCCGCTGTGGTATGGCCGGATGGGAAGCTAAATTTGTCACTTGCTTGAATTAATGAAGCAAAGTGCGGAAGTCGCGAGTAAGGGCGACTGCGTCGAAGCGTATTCTTTAACAGCCAGTAAATCGGTAGCTCAATTGCGAAGGCAAGTAATAGGACTTTCAGCACGGGTAAGGCGTGGACGGAACCCACGGCAAACAAAGCAAGACAGAAGAGCAGGTAGCCATAGCCATCACCAGAGCGCGACAGCCAACGGGCCAGAGCGCCATTACCGGGGCGCCGTAATTGTTGACTGAGCCAGCAAAAACAGCGATCTTCGAGCTGTTGCGCTTGCATCCACTTGGATAACGGCGGCGATTTTTGACGACGTGCTAGGCTTGAAGTTTTCATCATCATGGCTCCCGTCTTTCAGTTGCAGCCAGTGTAGGCGGGGGCGATGACACATTTGTTACAGCGGCATGATCGTTTGGTTAATTATTCATCAAATCCATACCGGCTTTCGCTGCGGCTATCTTGTTTCTAAAACACGGCTCAGGCATGATGCAAGCCTTATTCAAAGTGTTCCCTCTGAGCTAGGAAAACGACGTTATGATGCAATTATTTGGCAGCTTTACTTCACCTTTTGTCCGTCATATTCGGATTACGTTAGCGGATACCGGCCTGGCTCACGAGTTCATTGAAACCGATTACAGTCAAAGTGCTGCCGGCTCACCAGCCCAGCGCGTGCCTTTTTTACGTGCCGACATCAAGGGTAAAGCCCTACAGTTAAATGACTCGACGTCGATTCTCAAGTTTATTCGTGAGGCCGCCGGCGAGTCTTTCTGTGCGGACGTCGAAACTCTCGACTTGTATTGCTTGATTAACACCGCCCTCGACACCACGGTCAATCTCTTCTTGCTAGAGCGGGAAGGTTTAAACAGCGATGCAAACCCTTATTTGCAACGCCAAACCGCTCGCATTCAAACCGCGTTGCAGGCATTGGAAAACTACCCGTGGCCAGCGCAATTACCGTGGGACGATGCGGGCATTCGCCTCGCGTGCTTCCTCGACTGGGCGTTGTTCCGTCAACGTTTAGACTTCAGCAACTATCCACGATTGCTGCAATTACTCGACGACGCCAAAGCGCAGCCGTCGTTTGTTGCGACTGCGCCACCCCAGGTATAGCGCACATGGCCGCTGAGCGTCGCGCATTTCTATTGGCGTTAGCGGCCGTCTTATTGTGGTCGACCGTTGCCACCGCATTTAAAATCACCCTGACTTATCTCTCGCCACTGCAAATGGTTGCGGCAGCCAGTGTGGTGTCCTTTTTATTTTTACTGACCGTTATTTTAGTTCAGCAACGCCAGCAGGAAATCATTCCGGAACTACGCAAGCACCTGCGCTATTACCTTGTGCTTGGCTTGCTCAATCCCTTGGTTTACTACCTTGTGCTTTTTCAGGCCTACACCTTATTACCCGCTTCACAGGCGCAGCCACTCAACTACACGTGGGCGATTGCGCTAACCTTGATGGCTGCCGTTTTCCTTGGTCAGAAAATTCGCAAGCGTGATTGGATCGCCTGTGTCCTCGGTTATTTAGGTGTGTTGGTGATTGCGACCCGAGGTGACATCCTTGGCTTAAACTTTACCAGTGTTGCTGGGGTAGGCTGGGCATTACTGTCGACGTTTTTGTGGGCCGGTTATTGGATTCTCAACACCCGCCATCAGTCCGAGCCGGTCTTAACGCTGTTGCTCTGTTTTGGCATTTCCCTACCGTTCTCGCTGGCTGCCAGCTGGTATTGGACCGACTGGAGCGGCATTCCATGGCAAGGCTGGGCCGCTGTAACCTATGTCGGTCTATTTGAAATGGGACTTACCTTCGTCTTGTGGCTAAAAGCAATGAAATTGACACAAAACACCGCGAAAATAAGCAACTTGATCTTTATTTCGCCGTTTATTTCGTTAGTGCTACTTGCCGTCATTATCGGTGAAACCATTTACCCGGCCACGGTTATTGGTTTGGTACTGATTATCAGTGGATTGGTGATTCAGCAATGGCGCCGGCGCACACGCGTGGCCGGCGAAGGATAGTATTGGATTAAGCGCCGTTAAACAGAACGGTTACCGCCACACCTGCGATAAACCCAGCGATGAGCGCCAAGCAAGTTGGCAACAACCAAATCGGTTGGCGTGGTTTAGTCGATTGTTGACACGTAGTCACCATCAATTCGTCGCGCTGCAATTCCAGTACCGCACAAATCGCATTACAGGTCTCAAGCGAACCTTGGCCCTGACTCTCGACTCGCTGGATGGTCCGTAAACTTAATCCGGCAACGTCGCCCAGCTGTTGTTGCGTCCAGCCTTTTTGCAGGCGTTTTTCGCGGACGACTTCAGCATTTACATTCATACTGGCGCAACCTTACCCGAAGAAGAAATACTTGGTGAGTTTGGCAAACGTATAGCCGACCGCGTATCCGACCACACCGCCAATCAATAAACTCGTCACCCAACGCCAAGTCGACTGCTTGGGCTTTTTAGCCGTTTCATCCTCAGCAAACAAGACGATTTCGTCTTGGTCAATCAGTTGCTCGCCGCGATACAGCTCCGCCACATAAATACCGCGAAAGGCATCACCCCAGCTGCGCACCCCAACTTTGAGTGAGTAGAATTCGCCCTCAATGTTGAGCGTATGAGTGCTCATTTTCCGGTAAGACCGCTTGGATGAGACGAGTTGATCATTCAAGTAAATGCGCTCAGCGCCAGTAAAACTAGAAAACCAAACGCGTAATTGTTGGCCACGGACATCAAAGTAAAAATTACCGCCGTTACTCATCGATAAGGAGCTTTTCGGTGTCCCCACCACTGAATTCTTGTCGTTCATTTTGTGTTCCTTTTGTCTGGCTGAATTGCTTGAGCGCATTTCATCACAGTCACTGGATAAAATCGGCGTCAATTCTGTGCCAGGCACGCATTTGTCATATGACAGCGAGCCGCCAGACCGTATAACTTATTGATTCGTAAATTAATCTCGGGAACGAAAAATACTCGCCACGATGAACGCGGCAATCACGCCAGTCACCACCCCAAGCGCAAATGAGTTGGTCGCCACCATACCCACCGCTCCTAACGCAATACCTGCGGCAACCCCAATAACAATCGTTTTGGCTAAGTTTGTATTCACGCTTGCGCCCTCCGCAAATTGAATCTGCTCTTGGGTTAATACTAGGCGTTTTTTGCACTATAGTTAATGACTAAGTCAAAAGTAGTTTCGAAAACAAGGACAAACGAGTTTATGGCGAAATCAAAGTCTAGCGCGGAAGCAAATCAAGAAACCCCTTATGAAAACTTAAAAACGCCGATTTATGGCTTGTTCGTTCTCGCCATCTTGTATACCTTCTACCTTGCACATCAAATTGTCTTGCCGATTGTTCTGGCGATCCTAGTGACCTTACTGTTTTCTCCTGTGGTCGAAAAGCTGTACAAGAAGTGGGGGCTGCCGAAGTCAATTTCGGCTTTATTGCTCTTAATCAGTTTGCTTGCAGCGATGGCCGGCATTGTTGCGGCGGTTAGTCAGCCGTTGCTTGAATGGGCGGCGCGCGCACCGCAAACACTCTCGCAGCTTTTCGTCGGTGAAAGTGACCTGCAACGCCACTTGAGTACACTCACCGATACCGCCGCTGAAATTGAAGAACAACTTGAAGAGCAAATGGGCGACGAAGACGCCGAAACACCGCAAACCGTGGTACTGCAAACCGATTCATGGCGCAATCAGCTCACGACCGGCCTGTATCAAACTGCTTCTGGGGTGACATTGGCGCTGGCCTTAACCTATTTCTTATTGGTCAGCGGCGACCGTATGCTGCTGAACCTCGCGGATCAAATGAAGCGCCGAAAACGACGGATCATGATGCGCATTATTCGTAGTGGCCAAGAACAAATAGCACGTTATTTGGGTGTCATCACCCTGACCAACACTAGTATTGGTGTGGCTATTGGGCTAATTGCCTGGGCCATGGGCATGCCTTCGCCAGTGGTTTGGGGATTGATTGTCGCCTTGACGCGCTTTATTTCTTACCTGGGTGTCTTCATTGCTTTTGGTTTACTCACCGTTGTCTCGGTCACCAGCTTTGATACTTTGTGGCAAATGGCAGTGGTACCTGTCAGTTTCATGATCATCAGTAGTTTAGTTGGCTTCTTTTTGGAGCCCTATATTCACGGCATGCGACTTGCGGTCAATCCGGTGGTTATTTTCATTGCTATTTTCTTTTGGGGATGGCTGTGGGGACCGATCGGCGTGTTCATAACAGTGCCGCTGATGACCGTCATCATGGTGGTCATTAGTCACATTCCGCAAATGAATGGCGTCTATCAAGTTCTGTCGAAAGACAGTGTAAAAACCTTACGCAAAAAGGAATCCTCATGAGCCGTGAGTCCGCTGCAAATACCGAATACACGAGCGATGGTAAACCCTGCCAGACCAAACGCATACAAGCGCGGATGTCCGACGTGGGTGGCATACCCGTAGCACGGACGTTGCCGACCAAAGAACAACGCACAATTGGGCCATGGTGTTTTCTTGATCATGCCGGCCCCGTCACCTTCTCTGCTGACGAGGCTGGCATGCAGGTTGGCCCACACCCACACACCTGCCTGCAAACCTTCACCTGGATGCTCGCAGGAGAAGTATTGCATCGTGATAGCTTAGGCAATCGGCAAATCATTCGGCCGGGTCAAGTCAATTTAATGACCGCCGGTCAGGGCATCAGCCATACCGAAGAGTCCGTCTTCAGCACCGAAAGCGAGCGTGAACTGCACGCAGCGCAACTTTGGATCGCGATGCCGGAGTCGGAGCAAGACAGTGCGCCAGCATTTGAGCATTATCCGGATTTGCCGGTTATTAATCGTGGTGACGTCACCCTGACTCTTCTCATCGGTGAATTTGCTGGACAAACAGCGCCGACTCGCACCTATTTACCGATTGTCGGAATTGATATGCTTTTCGACGCAGATGATGAAATTTCGGTCAACTTAGAGTCCGATTTTGAATATGGCATTACCGCATTGGTCGGAGGTTTCTCGATGGCCGGAGAAAGCTACGAGCAGGATGAGTTGGCGGTTTTAGCCACCGGCCATCAGCAAGCGTCTATCGGCGCCAAAAAGGGCAGTCGCTTATTGCTGATTGGAGGCAAACCGCTAGTCAAACCGATCACAATCTGGTGGAACTACGTAGGATATAACAAGGACTATATTCGCCAAGCGCAAGAAGATTGGCACGCTCAGCATGAGCGTTTTGGCAATGTACCAAACAGCAACGCGGCTCGCATGCAGGGGCCGGAGGTTCCCTGGCGCTAAGCAGAAGCGCCGTAATTCATGTCAGTAGTAAGGAGTCACAATGGCACAGTCTAAGAAAAAGATTCTCGCATTTGCCGGTAGTTTACGCAGCGGTAGTTTTAACAAAAAGCTAATTCAGAACGCGGTTAAAATCGCCAAACAACAAGGACACGAAGTCACTCTGATCGACCTGAACGACTTCCCGTTACCAATCTACAATGGTGATATTGAAGACGCTGGTGTTCCAGCAAAAGTACGTGAATTGCAGGCTATTTTCGATCAACACGACAGTTTTTTAATTGCGACGCCAGAGTATAACGGTGCAGTACCTGCATTGGTAAAAAATACGCTCGACTGGATGTCGCGCGCGCTGGAGAATGGTGATTCAGGTATTACCTTATTCAAGGGGAAGGTTGTCGGCATTATCTCAGCCAGTCCTGGAGCGTTGGGTGGCCTGCGCGCATTATTGGCGCTTCGGGATCAATTAGCTAAACTAAGCCTATGGGTTGCCCCAACGCAATTTGCCTTGGGACAAGCCCACGAAGCATTTGACAACAATGATCAATTGAAAAACGACGAACACGGCAAACGCATTCAAGCAGTCATCGAGGATATCGCCGCGTTCTAACAAGGAGTGAACCATGAAAAACTTAACTTTATGCCTTGCAAGCTTATTCTTCGCGGCTAGCGCGGTGACAGCAAATGACAGTATCGTCATTGATATAAAACCCGGCAAATGGAAACATGAGTACTCAATGACCAGTGAAAGTGGCAGCTTTGAACAAGCAATGGATGAAGTTCGCAAGCAGCTCAACGCATTGCCTGAGTCACAGCGGCGGATGGTTGAAGACATGATGGCGCAGCAGGGAATCAACCTTGACATGCAAGGAGCGACATTAGAAATGTGTATTACCGCAGAAGAAATCCGTCAAGGGATGTGGACACAAGAAGACGGATGCACGCAAACCATGACCGAAGGAGAGGGTGAAACCTTCCATGTTCGTTTTTCATGTGACAGCAACCCACCAACAAGCGGTGAAGGCACTTTTCGTATCCACGATCCAACCCGGTATTCTGCGCTGGTGAATGTCACCACCGAGTTCAATGGCCAGCCAGAAACGCTGGTCATGGAACAAAAAGGTACTTGGCTTCAAGCGGAATGTGATGGATAGTAAGACGCGCTCGTCGATGCGACGAGCGCCTTCTGCTTACCAATAAGGAGCACGATTGTGTTGAAAATGACACTCAGTGGGATAATTCTTGCCACGACATTACTGTTAAGCCCTTTAGCTCACGCCGATTCAGCACTTGAACAGAAATTCGAAGCGCTACAACAAGCAATGCTGGATAAAGATCATGAGCGGCTCAGTGAACTGTTCGCCTATGACGGCATGCTTCACATTGCCAACATGCCGCCCGTTGAAGGCCGCCCTGCCATTGGTGGTTTCTTTAGTCGCCTATTTTTCTTCCTTGAAAGCACGCGTTACACCCATGAATACACCGCCATTGCGACTGGAAATGACATTGCGTGGATGACCGGCAGTGTTGTGAACACCTTTGCTGGCGACCGCGAGTCGAGCTCTTATGATGGTAAATTTCTGATGATTTGGGAAAACAGCGACGACGGCTGGCAGATTGCCTTGTATAGTGTGAGTAATAACGCACCAAATTAATCATTACCGCGGACCCGGATAGGTCCGCTTTGCTGTTTTAACTTGAAAAGGAACATCATGCTGTCTTACTTACTATTTGCTCTGTCCTTATCGCTTACACCCGCTGCAGAACATCACAACGCTGAAACCTCTGATACGTCGCAAAAGCTATACCGTTTCGCCACTGAAACGCAGAGGTCACATGCGCATTTTGCCGATGTTTGGCCTGGATTCTGGTCTGAAACCACACCATTTATCACCTATAACAATGACGGTCAGGCGGTTCTCTTTACGACTGACGAGCCCATTGCAGGTTACGAAAAGCTCGCTGACAACTATTATTACTACGCGGATCGCCTACCGAACTTAAACGATTTTTCCTTCTATATTCAGTACCCGCTACCTAATGATCAATATGCCACGGCCATTCGTCTCAGCGACGACGAAAGCGCGATTGCAGATCACCGTGATACCTTATTGCATGAAGCGTTTCATGGTTATCAACGAAATTCATTTGCAGACCGAGGTCGGGCTGAGTTCCTTGACCCGAAGCATCTTGATGAAACCACCCATCGTGCCCTGCTGGCGTTACAGCTTGCACTGGCTCAACAAGCGCATACCAGTCGTGAGCTTGAGGATATTCACAATTGGCTCATCGTTCGCGTGGCGCTCGGCAAAGTCATCACCTCTGAAGCCGCCGATTATCTTGGTGATGTCGAACGCATCGAAGGAACTGCGCATTGGGTGGGTATCCGCTCCAGCTTTGTCGATGAATACCGGGCAAGCATGGACAGTTTTTTCAACAATTTCGCAGGTCACTTTGAATCCACGCATGCCTTACGAACTTCGGCCTATATTACCGGCGCTCTGTTAACCGACCTTGTGAATGACTTTTCGGCTGAAGATGCGCACTGGCGCCAAGCCATTGAGCAGGGTAAAACGCCGTTCGATCTCGCCATACAAACATTTGCTATCTCGACAGAGGACGCGCTGGCTCGCTTCAATGACATTCTCGCTCAAGTCAACTTTTCCGACTACATCGCTCACGTGCAAACGACCGAGTCAGAAGTTATCACGCTAGCTGACATTCAAGCTTCTCACCCTTATCGGTTAGATATCACGGTTCATGTCCCGATGACCGACGGCCGCCTCGAGTTACCCATGTCCTTTTCTGGTGGCGACGAGGGCTTCCATCAACTTGAGGTCAACTTGATTTTCTTGCCCAACGCAGAAACGTTCCAATTAACGTTAGGCGATATCGCGATTGATGTTCGCAACGCACCTGTACTTGCCAATGTGCGAAACATCCAGGGGCGCGAAGTGACGTATAGTATTTGGAGTCAATCGCCGCTGACGACTCGCGAAGATTTACGCATTATGCATGATTTGGAGCTAAGGTTTGGGCAATCGATCATTCGATCACCTGCAGGCTGGAAGCTCGACCCTGACTCGACCAATCAACATCTGAAAATTACCTTGTAACGCGATTTAAGTAATAATTTCCAATTCCGGCGTATGCGTTTGAAACCAAGCGCGTACGTCGTTTAGTTGCTCCAATGGAAAAACATAATTCGAGCTAATTTTCCCCGTATACGGAAACGACAACATGGCATATTTGTCGTTGTATTCACTGAGCGCTACTTTTTTCACCACCGTCAACGCAACTTGTTCCATACCGACCCGCAAACGGTCGTCTTCGCGACTGAGTAAACGCAACATGTTTTTGGTTTTATCTGCCGGTATTTTGGTGATTAAGGTTTCCGGAAACATGATAAACATCAGCAAAGTCCAGCCACCAAAATAACGGAGCATTTCCGTCCCCCAAATCAGGTGGGTCATAACGAATAAAGCGAGGAGAAAAATAAAACGGTAGCGGCGAGGAATAGACTCAATTCTTTTAAACACAAACGGCCTTTTTCATTAAAGATATCGATATACAACCATTGTACGATAGCCTTCGTATTGAAGCTATGGCAGCATCAATTCATTCATTTCTTCACCACGAGGTCGCTTATGTCCGAAAACACCTATACCCCCCCGAAAGTTTGGCAATGGGAGCAAGGCAATGGAGGCAAGTTTGCCAATATTAACCGCCCGATATCGGGTGCCACCCATGAGCGCGAATTACCGGTTGGTAAGCACCCGTTGCAACTCTACTCGCTTGCCACACCGAATGGGGTCAAGGTTACGATTCTCTTAGAAGAGCTGCTTGCTGCTGGCGTTCACGCCGCAGAATACGACGCTTGGCTGATCAATATCATGGAAGGCGAGCAGTTTAGTTCTGGCTTTGTTGCAGTTAATCCGAATTCAAAAATACCGGCGATGATGGATAACAGTACGAATCCACCGACTCGCTTGTTTGAATCGGGCTCGATGATGCTATATCTAGCGGAGAAATTCGATCAGTTCATACCAAAATCCCCAGCCGGCCGAACGGAATGTTTAAACTGGCTGTTCTGGCAAATGGCGAGTGCGCCGATTCTTGGTGGTGGCTTCGGTCATTTCTATGCCTATGCGCCAGAGAAATATGAATACCCGATTAACCGTTACACCATGGAAGTAAAGCGCCAGCTCGATGTGCTGGATAAACAGCTTGCTCAGCATGAATATGTCGCCGGTGGCGAATACACCATTGCCGACATGGCGATTTGGCCTTGGTATGGCGCCCTTGTTCGCAATGAGGTGTATGAAGCGGCTGAGTTCCTCGACGCCTCTGCCTACAAGCACGTGCAACGATGGGCGGAGAAAATCGCTGCTCGTCCTGCCGTGCAGCGCGGACGCATGATCAACAAAGCTTGGGGCGAACCCTCCAGTCAGCTGCGCGAACGTCACGACGCGAGCGACTTTGAGCTGCGCACCGAAGACAAGCTGAATCCTGAAGGTTAATTCGTTAGTTAGTCAAACAAAGCCTCAGCCTGTTCGCTGAGGCTTTATTCCAAGATAGCTACTCAATATAAATGGCGAGGCCTTGAGCAATACGTTGAATGCGCGCTTCTTCACGAACACCGCCTTGGACACCGTCAAAGGAGTTTACTTTCACGGTACTCTGTTCATCGCTAAGATGCGTCAGAACCACCGCATTGGCGCCCAGCTTAGCCGCCTCTGCCTTCAGTAATTCAATCAACTCATCTGTGACTGAATCATTGAGCGACGTCGCGGATTTTGGACTTTGCGCGGAAATCATTCCAATTTCTTGAAAGTAGTCCGGCGCCTGCTGAATCAGCAACACCTCTGCGGGTGAAACAGCCGGACGGGTCTCACCAATTAGTTCATGGACGACCGTCGGGCTTGCGGAGCAGCCGGTGAGCAAAGCACTGAGTAAAACGAATACGATAGGTTTAATCATTCCTTAATCTCCAATTCCTGTAAATGTTGACCAAAAGCGAAAAGTCATGCTGGTTTTTCGAAGATCTTCGAGAATAACTCAGTGTTCACAAATCGCCAACAAAAAGTAATCGGATTCACTCTGTACTGCTCGAGCGTTTAGTTTTAAGCTGATAGGCAGAATTAGTTAAACGGATCGTGCTGTTATGAAAAATGCATTACAAGAGCAGTTGCTCAAGGCCGGATTGGCCGATGCGAAGAAACTGAAATCACTAAACAAAGAAAAGCATCAGCAAAAGAAAAAGGCCGGCAAGAAGCACCAAGTTGTCAACGAAGCGACTGTACTGGTTGAGCAGCAACGCCGCGAGAAAATTGCGCGCGACCAAGAGCTGAACCGTCAACGCCAAGCTGAACTTGAAGAAAAAGCTATTGCCGCACAAGTACGCCAGCTGATCGAGGTGAACCGGGTGGAGCACCAAGGTGAGATCGCGTTTAACTTTGCCGACGGCAAGCTGGTGAAACGCTTACACGTTAAGCAAAAAATCCATAACGAGTTAACTCATGGGCAACTTGCGATTGTGCGCGAAGGTGAAGGCTATGCGCTGATTCCAGCGCAAGTTGCTGAGAAAATCCAGCAACGAATCCCGGCTGCGATCGTCTTACTCAATGACCCCAACGCCCAAGACGAAGCCCCTGACGAAGATGATCCGTACGCCGATTACCAAATCCCTGACGATCTGATGTGGTAGGCCAGGATTTATTTCAACCACGGGTTAGAGCCGGTGAAGGTGCTGATATATAACGCCTCAACCTTGTCTCGAGCCCACTGGGTTTTGCGCAAAAACTTAAGCGATGACTTAATTGACGGGTCTTTCGCAAAGCAGTTAATTGGAATCCGCTCAGCCAAACCTTCCCAGTGATAATACTCCACCAAGCGCGTGACGATTGTTTCGAGAGTTAGCCCATGCAGCGGGTTATTCGGTTGTTGGTCCATTCAAGAATGTCTCGTGGATTAATTAAATTGCTCACGTGACTGAATAGGATACGCCAATAAAGGCAGCAAGACGAGAGCCTGAACCTCTTGAGCTTAGTCAAACAAACAAAAACGCCCGCTTTCAAAGCGGGCGTTCTACTATAGAGTTACTTCAAATGCGCCCTTATCTTCGCTGAGGCATAATCCATTATCCAGACAATAGCGGCAATCATGATCACTAAGGTACCCACTTCATTCCAGCGGGCGAGACCTTGATACTGCATGAGCATAGTGCCGATGCCACCGCCGCCGACAAGGCCAATCACCGTTGCCATGCGCACGTTAATATCCCAGCGATAAATCGTGTACGACAAGTATGGCAGCACGATTTGAGGTACCACACCATACCAAATGACCTGAATCGGATGCGCACCCGTTGCCGTCATCGCTTCGACAGGGCCGTCAGAAATCGCCTCTATTTGCTCGGAATAGAGTTTGGTGAGTGATGCGACTGAGTGTAAAAACAGTGCTAGCATCCCTGAGAACGGTCCGATACCGACCCACACCGAGAAGATAATCGCCCATACCAGCGGCTCGATTGATCGAGTGAGGTTCATAAAAAAGCGCACTGTCGCATAAATAGCAAAACTCAATGCCGAGTGCTTCATCAGGTTTCGAGCTGCGAAAAACGCCAGTATAAAGGCCACCGGTATCGCGAACGCGGTGGCGATAAAGGCCATGTAGACGGTTTCGATGGCGGCAAATAATGCGTCTTCAAAAATCGACATATTCGGGGTGAGTAGGGCAGTGAATATGCGTTGAGCACCAGCAAGGCCACTGTCAGAGAAAAATTCGCGCATCGACACTTGCGAAACCTGCAAGCCCGCAAGAAAAGTCAGTAATAAAAACACGAGACCCAAGCGCACTGCCGCGGTGCGAAAAAGTGATTCGCCGTCTTTAAATTCAATCAAACCGGTGACGGCTTTACCGACAGACAACCGAGTATAAATGAGCCCACTGGCAACCATAACTCCGGCAACGCCGCACCATAAAGGCTCTGACCAACTAAAGTCCAAGTGGCGAAGATTTAAATACCAGCTTTGGTACATGAGCTTGTACAGCACGAAAACGCTATAACTCCACAAAACCGAGTCAATGCACCAGGCTTTGATCGTCGCTTGATAACGCGTGACTGGCATGGCTACATGCATCGTTTCTTGTACGTCTTGATTCTTGTCCATCAGTTAATACTCACTTCGACAGCGTCTTCACCATAAATGGTCTGAAACCACTGTTCGTCAATGTCTGAAGGCGAGCCTTCGTAAACTTTATAGCCGTCTTTAAGCGCAATGACCCGGGTGGCGTAGGTGCGCACAAGAGATAAGAAATGCAGGTTACAAATCACCGTCACACCGAGTTCTTGGTTAATCTTTTGCAGATATTTCATCACTGAATGGGAGGTAGCCGGGTCTAAGCTAGCCACGGGCTCATCAGCGAGTAAAATCTTCGGTTGTTGCATCAAAGCCCGAGCGATAGCAACGCGTTGCTGCTGCCCCCCTGACAAATTGTCCGCCCGCACGTAAGCTTTATGATCAAGGCCGACGATGCTGAGGTATTTCATCGCTTGCTGTTTTTGCTCTGCAGAATAGAGGCCCAACAGCGATTTCCAAACCGGGGTTGTTGCGAGCGCGCCAGCTAACACATTGGTGAGCGCGGTTTTGCGCGGGATAAGATTGAATTGCTGAAAAATCATTCCTATCCGACTACGCTGCTGGCGCAACGCCTTTCCTTGTAGTCGATTCAGCTCATTCGCTTCAAACTGTATGGTTCCGCTCGTCACTGGATGCAACTGATTGATACATCGCAACAATGTCGACTTGCCTGATCCCGACAAACCAATCACAACCAAAAACTCGCCCTCGTCGACACTAAAACTCACCTCTTTCAGTGCCTGCGTGCCGTTCGGATAGGTTTTTACTAGCTTGTCGGCGGTTAATAAATGCATGTGCAAGTCCTACAGTAAGAGTCGGTTGGTATCGAGTTCAATTGCGCGAATCATGTCGCGCAGCGGGTCGTAGTCTGCATCTGTGGCATCCACCAATCCCTCAACACTGTAGATATTGCGAAAGATAGTCCGACCTTCTTCCGTATCAAGAAATTTCTTCACAGCATCGATAAAGCGGTCGCGAATGTCTTCAGGCAGGTCTTTGCGGAACACGAAAGGGTCGTTCGGTATTCTGTCGGTCACCGCTAAAATACGCACGCGTTCCTCAACGTCTGGGAATTGAGTCATCACCCGCTGTCGAGCGTCTCGAATCGTGCCGTCAGCTGCTGGCGCCGAATAGTATGCAGAGCCAGCATCGACTTGGCCTTGGTAGACCATGGTAATGACGCTATCGTGCTTCATGGCGAACGTTTCGTTACCGAGGTTTATACCTGCTTCGCGAATCATTTTTAGCGGGAAGAAGTAGCCCGACGTCGACGCTGGGTCGGTAAAGGCAAAACGTTTGCCTTGTAAATCTTCGAGCGTGTGAATATCGCTGTCAGCGCGCACGACAATCTGTCCTTGGTAATAATCGACACCATGGCGAATCATCCGTAGATGCGCTCGCGCTCCATAACGCTCATTGGCCATCAAGTAGCCGAAGGAGTTCATTGCACCAATATCTGCACGGCCCGAACCAAAGGCTTCGACGACAGCAATGTAACTAGTGGGAATTCCCGTGACATAGTAGTCGCCCGTTTCTTCTTCTAAGAAACGAATAAATTCACGGGAGTTGCTGGCAATCGTGTCAGCATCAACAGAGGGAGTGAAATAAAGCCTTACTGGATTGTCACGGCTGCCTAAATCGCCCGCCGGCTGACAGCCGCTTACGAGCAAAAGAAATGGCGATAAAGCGAGCAAAAACAATGCTTTAATTAGCGTTTTAGAGATCATGATTGAGCACCCTGTGGTGAATTCATGACCTTTATAACGCAACTTTATGATCTTAATATGACAGTGTCGTCACGAGCTATTCACCGTGCTGTCATCGGGTTGTCATTACTTCGCCTATGCCTATTGTGAAGGGCGCAAATATAGTCGTTGGCTTTGCCGGCAGGCGTTAGTGGGTAAATATAGGCTGATTATTTTTATCTTGCACTTTCAGAGAAATCTAACTTTAATAATCAAAGGACGATAAATATACAAAAACAAGAAACAGAACATGAAATTTGCAAGTATCAACTCTCTTATCCTCGCCTCTTCGTTAACGATAGCACCATTAACTACAAGTGCGTTGACAGTCGATGAAAGCGATAATTCGCACAACGATAATGTCGTTCAACTTACTTTGGATGAAATCGGTAATTATCATATTTCATTTGATGCCGACGAGTTAGCAACCTCAACCGCCGCACAAGAAGAGTACGACATGGCTTTACATAAGTCCTCCGTGTCGATGAGAATGAATGGAATACCCTCGACCACTGAAGATCGAATCAATGGTTTCGTGAGCGCCGTTAGATATTTCACAAACGATAGTCCTCGCAGCTTTTCCCTGACTCCTAGTCCTGTTACCGAACGCATGGTTTCAGAGGAGTTCGGTGAAGTTCAGCATTATAATTTTTGTGTTTATTTGGGTCCCGCTTTAAAACGACTCTCGTGCAGTCATGTTTGGTTTTCTGTCGATGAAATGAATTTGACGACTCGATTTGATGCCGCCGAAATAGAGTACGAGGTCGGCGTCTTTACTACTGAGCAAAAAGGTGTGGCGTAGTAATAAAGTTTCATACTCGTCGAACTGTAAGTTACTGATTTTCCGTTATCGAGATTTAGCACTGAAAAAATAAAGTATCATACTCAATGACTAACGCAGTCATAATTCGGCCGAATGTCGTGCAATAAAGTATCATACTCAAAGCTGGTAGCGATTCGTACAACATCTTATAGCTTCGCAAAGTGGGCTTTTACTTTCTCTATTTCGTCAAAAATATACTTGAACCTATCGAAATTAATCGTCGACTTACTTGACCTAACAACTGCGGTTGAGAATACATGTTTGCCATAATGCTTGGCAGTATCAAAGCTACTCATGGTTGAGAAGGTTTTACCGTTTATAGTCGTCGCTAATGTCTTTGCATCGAACAAGTCCTCCATCATGGAGTCTTTACCATTTGCCCTCAGTGGAGTCGGAATTATGTACAGGTTTTCAAAAATGTGAAGAAACCCTGATTTCTTAATGTCAGGTACGCTATTGGGGCAAGATTTATACTTCGGTTTTTTTAACTCATTCAGAAGCTCTGACGGGCCACTATCATTATCCAAGACCAAGATAGTTGGTGAAGTTGCTTTCTTACCGTGGAAGTACGCTAATTCGGTCTCGTACCTTTGAACAAACCTTGCAAAGGGTGTTGCACCATCTCCTAAATCAAGTAGGTACATCGTACGTTTATTCAGCTTTGGAAATTTTAGCTTTGGACTATAGGCTTTGCCGGGGCCTTTTTTAGAAACTAAGCTAGGATAAGTCCCTTGAAGCTCTGATAACGCGCTTTTCAAGTAAACATTATCCGTCTTACCTTCAGTCAAAATAGTCGGGTACTCACTAGCATAAAAATACTTATAGAAAAGGAAACGACTATAAACAGCCTCTCGCGAATTGTGCCGCCCTTTAAACGCATTTAAGCCAACATGCTTGATGGTGCCCCAAGGCGCTTTAGGCCGTCGTCTAGCGACGATATTATTGTAACGATCAATGGCATCAATAAAAGCTAACCTTCCTTCAAGCTCATTTAAAGTGCCCACTCGTGGCTCACCATCTACGTCAAGAATTTCAAACTCACCCTTTTTAAAAAGCCTAAACGCCATCGCCCTTACTAAGCGCCAATATTCCGATTTGACGCTAACTTTTCTATTTACCACTAGGCCGGTGGCTTCCTGCCTTGAATCTTTGTATTGCAATCGTGTTTTTAGAACATTTACAGAAAAACCAGCTCTTCTGATTTCTCCAATCAACTTCCGCCCAAGCTCAAGTGGTTCTGGAGACTTAACGATGGTTAGAGGAAACTCCTTTTTACAAGTCGAAAAAGTAATATCGTCCGCATACCTCGAATAGGAACAACCACAACTTTTAGCTAATCTCAACAACCTCATGTCCAAGCTGGCAGTTATCAGGTTCGCGATAACCGGAGAGCAAGGGCTTCCCTGAGGAAGGGAGTTCTCATAGCAAGCGATCTGAGCAATAACAGTGGCGATGTGTGGGTCAAGTTCGAAATGCTTATTTGCTATAAAATAGCCCCGGACACGTCCAAAGTTAAATTGTCCGAAAAAATCATCTAAATCTAAATTTAGTATAGTCCTCTTTCCTTTATGAACAGCAGCATTAGTAATTATCGACCGCTTCCTCTCAAAGCCATGAGATACAAGACATTCTCTTGCCACACCAGTATCTAGTCGAATTACATCGAGGCAATTTTGAAGAAGAGTAGATAAACGTCGCTGAAGATCCTTTAACTCAGCAGAAGGGCAGGGCCAGATCGTGAACGTTTTTTAACCAGTTAAAGACTCAAGCAAATGATCGGTTTGACGATCTAAGTTACCTGTGATCATATACTCCCTTTTTCGGGAGATAACTCATGTACATCGAAGCCTTCACCAACCACTTTGGCGCATTAACAGACGCACGTCAATCAGCAAAAGTTACCTATCCGCTTGAGGATATCTTGTTTATTACGCTGTGTGCTGTCACGGCTGGAGCCGAGGGCTGGAGCGATATTCGGATGTATGCTGAGGGGCATCGAACATGGTTTGAGGAACACGGTTTTTTGCAACACGGTATTCCTGTCGATGACACAATCGCTCGCACTATCTCCCGCATTGACCCCGAGCAGTTTCGACTTTGTTTTGTCAGTTGGATGCAAAGCATTCATGAAGCCAGCCAAGGACAAGTAATCGCCATTGATGGTAAAACGCTTCGCAGTTCATATCAGCCAGGTAACAAGCATTCCGCGATACACATGGTGAATGCATTTGCCTGCGCGAACAAGCTGGTATTAGGTCAGGTAAAAACCGAAGCGAAATCGAACGAGATTACCGCTATTCCTAAACTCATTGAGTTACTTGATATCGCAGGAACGCTTGTTTCCATTGACGCCATGGGGTGTCAGGCGGATATCGCTCAACTGATTACCGAGCGCGGTGGCGATTACTTGTTTACACTCAAAGCGAACCATAAGAAGTTACACAGTGCGGTGGTTGCAGCCTTTGCAAAAGAGCGCTCAGAGCCACTCGGTGATATTCGTATTGAGAACAAACATGGTCGCATTGAAGCACGAACTTTTCATGTGCTTAGCGCAGAAGCCGTGCAAGATGAGTTTCCTCAGTGGCCAAAACTGCAAACACTTGGCATGAGCGTTAGTTACCGACAGGTTAAAGGAAAGCCAGCCGAGCTCACCTATCGCTATCATATCAGCTCTGCTAAGCTTTCCGAGCAGGCTATGGCCGACGCTGTGCGAGCACATTGGGCGGTTGAGAACAGCTTGCACTGGGTGTTGGATGTCTCTCTTGGTGAAGATGATTGCCAGATTCACCAAAACCACAGTGCTGAGAACTGGGCGATGTTACGCCATATGGCGCTCAATATGTTACGCGCAGAGCCCTCAAAAGGAAGCATACCCGCCAAGCAAAAACGTGCATGGATGAAATCCGACTATCTGGAGGCCGTATTAACCGCAGGATTCAGCGAGATGCTCAATTAATGAACATTCATGCGGTTGCCCTGAGCAGAAGGGGCACTTATGGTTCTTTTCCCTCCAGATTTTTTGTCAATTTCAAATTGATGATAATGGTCTTTAACACCGGGTAGGTAAAGGACGCGTGTTAGAAAGGCAGCAGGTACGCCGAGCAGTGATGCTAACTCCGGCTTTGTTCTTGCTTTTTTTAATAGTTGGTAGTCTCTTCTATGATTCAAAATCACTCTCGCTATCAGCATTGAAGAGGTGGCTCACATGCACTCCTACGCGCGGCTAGCGAGTAGTGCCAGGACGCTCTGACGAGCATTCCGAAAGGCGAGTCTATCTGACAATGTTGTCACAGGTTGCGAAGCGCAACCAACAAATCTGCATGTGAGCCATGCTCACAATACACTCGTTTCCACTCCCAAATCAAATGCTCGAGGTCGACTTAATTTTTTGCCGTGCGTATTCATGTACATCACCTCGCCACTTAACTAGAAAAGGGATTAAGTCTGACAATAAAAGCCTACCTTCTGGTGAGAGCTGCACTAAAGCGGTACTGAAAACATAAGGGTAATCAGAGATTTCTAGAACATCATCTATAGTGCGTTGCTCATTCTTACTGCGTTTAATTTCTTTATCCTCGTATACAAAATGCTGCCACTCGGCACTGTGTTTCCACCAATTTGCTAACGAGTTTATTAGTTGCACGTAAGTACGTCCTGAACTTGTCTGTTGACCCAACTCGAATCCCGCTCGCTTTTTAATACCCTGATCCGTACCACTAAAAGTGGACACTTTGCTAAGCACTATTTTTTAATTCAAAGTTCTCTGGGCTGAGATAGCCAAATAGCACTATGCCTTCTTGT
>SR_TP_S13solDRAFT_1000095_pt1 | contig 47337 bp, 45 predicted proteins | sample SodReaTP_S13sol_FD_11159 | JGI IMG/M metagenome (IMG submission 11159) | reverse complement strand
CCAGACCCCGCCTGTCTATGACGGCAATCCGGACCCTTTCCGGGACCTGATCATGGCAGGGCTGGCCCGGGACCCGTTCCCGTCCCAGCGGGATGCGGTCCAGGCGATCGTGAAGCTCCTGGCGGACGCCAACGAACCGGCAGCCATTCTCAACGCCGAGATGGGCACCGGCAAGACCATGATGGCCATCACCACGGCGGCGATCATGCATGCCGAGGGGGCGCGCCGCTTCCTGGTGTTGTCCCCGCCCCACCTGGTCTACAAGTGGCGCAGGGAGATCCAGGAGACCATCCCTGGAGTCCGGGTGTGGATCCTCAATGGCCCCGACACTCTCTCCAAGCTGATCGCCCTTCGCGAAATGGCTGGCATGCCCAGGTCCGAGGAACCGGAGTTCTTCATCCTGGGACGTGTCCGCATGCGCATGGGCTTCCACTGGAAACCGGCGGTGGCCACGAGGAAGCGTTATCTCCGCTCCGGAGATGACGCGACCGGGGACCGGCCGATGCGGGCGATCGCGGCTGCCTCCTGCCCCGACTGCGGGCATGTCCTGTCGGACGACGACGGGCAGGACATTTCCGTCTCATCGTTCCCGGATGACCGGCGCCGCGTGTGTCCCGAATGCCGGGCCCCGTTGTGGACCCTCATGAGGCCCAAGACCCCGCTGAGCAAGCGGGAGCTGGTCACCAAGGCCCTGCTGCAGATCCCAACGATCGGCCCCAAGGCCGCCGAGAGGTTGTTGAGGGTATTCGGCGAACAGGCACTGGAGGAGATGTTGTCCGACAACGTCTACGAGTTCGTCAACCTGATGGACCAGGACGGCGAGCTTTACTTCACTGATCGCCAGGCGGCTAGGATCGAGCGCAGGCTCGGGTCCCTGGAATTCCACTTTGGCCAGGGCGGGTACCAGCCCACGGAGTTCATCAAGCGGTATCTTCCCCGCGGGTTCTTCGACCTGCTCATTGTGGATGAGGGTCATGAGTACAAGAACGAAGGCTCGGCGCAAGGCCAGGCCATGGGCGTGCTCGCCAACCATGTGCGCAAGGTGCTGTTGTTGACCGGCACGCTCATGGGTGGTTATGCGGACGACCTGTTCTACCTCCTGTGGCGGATCATGCCCGCCCGTATGGTCGAGGACGGTTTCCGTCCCAACGGGCGGGGGACCCTTGGCACCGCCGCGATGGACTTCATGCGCCGGCACGGCATCCTGAAGGACGTCTACAAGGAGTCTGAAACGGACTCGCACCGCACGGCGCGGGGCAAGCGCATGACGGTACGCACCTCCAAGGCCCCCGGTTTCGGCCCGAAGGGGATCGCCCGGTATGTGCTCCCCTTCACCGTGTTCCTGAAACTGAGGGACATCGGCGGAGACGTTCTGCCGGCCTACGACGAGCATTATGTCGAGGTGGACATGGATCCGGAGCAGGCCGAGCGTTACGCGGCCCTCTCCTCGGTTCTGACGGAACGGCTCAGGGAGGCCTTGCGCACGGGTGACAACACCCTCCTTGGGGTGGTGCTCAACGCCCTGCTGGCCTGGCCGGAGACCTGCTTCCGGCCCGAGGTCGTCCGGCACCCTCACACGAGGGACACCCTGGCAACCTTGGACAGTCTCTACGGGGCGGATCAACCGACTCCCAAGGAACAGGCCGTCATCGACCTGTGCCGGAAGGAGAAGGCGCGCGGCCGCCGTACGCTGATCTACACCACCTACACCGGGACCCGCGACACCACCTCCCGGTTTAGGCTCCTGCTGGAGGGTTCGGGTCTGAAGGTGGCGGTGCTCAAGGCATCCGTGGACACCTCCCGCAGGGAGGACTGGATCCTGGAACAGGTGGACCGGGGGATCGACGTGCTGCTGACCAACCCGGAACTGGTCAAGACGGGGCTGGATCTGCTGGAGTTTCCCACCATCGCCTTCATGCAGACCGGGTACAACGTCTACACCCTCCTGCAGGCCGCCCGCCGTTCCTGGCGGATCGGCCAGAAGGAAGTGGTGGCGGTGCACTTCTTCGGCTATGCCGGGACGGCACAGACCACGTGCCTGAGCCTCATGGCACAGAAAATTGCGGTCGCCCAGTCCACCTCCGGCGACATGCCGGAGACAGGTCTCGATGCGCTGAACCAGGACGGTGACAGCATCGAGGTCGAGCTGGCGAGAAGATTGGTTGCATGAGCTTGCGGGCCGCCGGATGGCGGCCCGTTTTTTTCAAGCGCCGGCTCCGGGCGGTGGTGCACGTACGGCAGCGCACCGACACCTGTACTGGCTTCCCTGCCCGTCGGAAATGGCGAAATAATTGCATCGTTCAGACCCCAAACCTTTCATTGTTCGCCCGCTCCTTCACTACTATGGCCTTGTCCGACTTCCTGCTCGCGTTGGTGCTTGGGCTTCGTTCTTCCTTCCCCAAACCCGACCGGTATCGCTATGCGATCCGATCACGAGCAGGATCTCCCGAGTTCCGCATAGAAGACATCAATACATGCTCCAAGTCTCTGACTCCGGAGAGCCTCGGCGGCTACTTGCCATGTCGCAGCTGCCGGTATGGCCTTCCCCTTCACCCAACAAGGTCGGCGCTCTCGACGTTGATTTCGGAGCTCAATACTGGGCCTGCATCTTCCCCTGTCAACGCTTAACCCCTGCCCTTACGGACATCGGCCCAATAAACCCACCCCAAGCGTTTCACTGGTATAGTCCGAAACAAAAACAAATAAAACGACAAGATTCCAGAATGAAATTCCAGATACCACATCGCCGCGCCGCTGGTGGGCCGCGCGGCCCGTTGCATCGCTCTAAACGGCGCTCCAGGACGGGGAATGATCCAACCCGATCGTACGCGGACTAATGCCCCGCGGAAATCGGGCCCATCGGCCCGCGGAGTCGGCCGCCTTCCAGCCGCTTGCACCGGAACAGTTGGGCCGGATTGTCGTCGCGCGCTTTCTGGAGCTTCCCCTGCGGATCTTTGAGCGACGGGTACACGCCTTGGAGCAGACGCCCAGCTTTGCCGCGCTTCGCTCCGCCCTGTGCATTGGAAGCGTTTCCGGAAAGCTGCCCGCATCAAGAAACCATCGGAGAAACGATCCTTTACTGGGTATAGTCGAGCGCGACGGCGATGATGTGGTCTGGCGTTATGCGGACTCCGCCTTCGATCGCGAGTACCTGTTCGACGAGGCCGCACTTGCCGGGCTGCTGGCCCGCGGCGACCGCGAGCTGACCGGCCTGGTCAGCCGCCTGCGCCTGATCAACACGCGTAATCGCCTCACTCATGCGCTGGTGCAAACCCTGATCGAGGCTCAACGCGGCTACATCATGACCGCCGATCCGCTCAAGCTCAATCCCCTGAGCCAAGCGACGCTGTCCGATCAGATCCGCGCGCGGGGTGCCTGCCCCGTGGACGCCGACCCGAGCCGCGTATCACGCCTGCTGCGAGGCATCGCTGCACAACTTCCGAACGGGGAGATCATGCGCCTGCGCGTACTGTGCCCCACGGCGCGCGATTTGCATAGGCAATACGTTTCCTGGGTAATCAAGCAGGAACGAGTCGGAATGATCGAGGACAAGACCTTGGAACCCATGACGGATCGTGAGATCGCCGCAGCGGTACACCAAACATTCGGCATGCAACTGCTGGCCCGCACGGTGGCCTACATCCGCCGCGATCTGGGAATCCCCGGCTCGCGTGACCCTGAACGGCGCTCCGAGTACCTGAGCAATACCATTGGTTTCTCGCCCGTGTTGCCCTTGACAAGAGAAATCCTTTATGATCAAGCACCTTCAGGGTCAGGGTTGTATGAAATCCGCCGGGCTGAAGCGCTGGCGGGGACCTGCCCTATAGTTTACGTGGGCAGTGCCGCTAACTTGCGAAAGCGCCTGAATGATCACCTTCGAGGCTATAGCGACAACGCCGCATTGCGGGCGCATTTGCGGGCAGGCGCATGCTTTCGGTATCGCATGGTCCCCGCGGGGTGGCGCGACGCCGAACGAGCGCTCTACCAGGCATTTTGTGCAACGTTCGGCACGGCCCCCGTGTGCAACCGAATGAGTCCATAGTCAGGAACAAGAGCAAATACACATGGCAAAAGAACGGCGCTTGCGCAAGCAAGCAAGCAAGCAAGCAAGCCTGACGCCCCTCGACCTGTCCCGGGTCGGCTAGGTCCGGGGGCGGCGGCGTGAAGCCGTTCGGCGATGCGGTCTCCGCGATGGCCCGTGCCCTGGGCCTCGACGAGGACGAGATCGCGCGCCGCAAGGCGTTCCTCGAGCTCAAGCGGGACGACGTCGAACTGCTCAGGGCACTGCACGCGCGCCTGGGCGAAGCCGAGCGGCCATTCTTGGACGATTTCTATGCGCACCTCCTCAAGTTCGAGGAGACGCGGCGCTTCATCCCCGACGATCGCGCCCTCGAGCGCCTGAAGCAGACTCAGGCCGCCTACTTCAAGAGCCTCACCGCGGGCGAATACGGAGCCGAGTACATCCGCGAGCGCCTGCGCGTGGGCTTGGCGCACGAGCGCATCGGGCTCGCGCCCAAGTGGTACCTCGGCGCCTACGGCAAGTACCTCTGCGGCCTGTTGCCCGAGGTCTGGCGGCTGCACCGGGGCGATCCGGACCGGTTCATCGCCGCCTACCGCGCGCTGCTCAAGATCGTGCTCCTCGACATGGGGCTCGCCATCGACACGCACATCCACGCCGACCGGCGGACCATCCTGGGCCTGAAGGCCTTCGCCGAGGACATCCTCGCGAGCCTGCCCACGGGCCTCCTGGTCGTGGACGCCGAGCTGCGCGTCCTGCGCGCCAACCGCTCGTTCCGGGAGATGTTCGACCACCGCCGCCAATCCCTCCTGGAGGGAGAAACGCTCGAGGCCGTGCTGCCGGTCCCGGCGCTGCACGAACAGGCTGCGGGCGTGCTCGCGAGCGGCACCGCCGTGCACGGCATCGAGGCCGCGCTGGACGGAAAACGGCTGCGGATCGGCGTCACTGGAATCCGTGTTGCGGAAGAAGAAGAAGAAGAAGAAGACCGTCTGCTCGTGATCGTGGAGGACGTAACCGAGGAGCAGCGGCTGCGCGAGGCTGCGATCGCCCACGAGCAGCGCTTCCGCGATCTCGTCCAGGATCTCGGCGCGATCGTGTGGGAAGCGGAGGTGCGCGGCGAGGAGATCCGCTTCGCCTTCGTCAACGACCGCGCCGAGACCCTGCTCGGCTATCCCGTCCAACGCTGGTTGGGACACGAGTTCTGGCCGGCGGTCGTGCACCCCGACGACCGCGACACGGTGTTCGATTTCTACAATCAGGTTATGGAAGGCGGCCCCGCGCAGGCGCACACACGCCACACGCTCGACTACCGGGCCCGCAGGGCGAGCGGGGAGGTGGTCTGGCTGCACGACGTGGTCCACCTGACCCCGGGGGCGGCGGGCACGGGGCGGCTGCTCGGCGTCACCGTGGACATCACGGCGCGAAAAGACATGGAGGCCGAGCTCGCGCACCTGGCCCGGCACGACGGCCTCACGGGCCTGCCCAACCGGCTCACACTGCTCGATCGCCTCGACCAGGCGCTGGTGCACGGCGCGCGCCACCAGCGCGCCGCGGCGGTGCTGTTCCTCGACCTCGACCGGTTCAAGGTCATCAACGACAGCCTCGGCCACGGCGTGGGAGACCGCTTGCTCCAGGCGGTGGCCGAGCGCCTGAGCGCCGGGGTGCGCGACGGCGACACCGTGGCGCGGCTCGGGGGCGATGAGTTCATCGTGCTGCTCGAGGACATGGCGCAGCCGCGGGACGCGGGCGCGGTCGCCCGGAAAATTCTCGAGGGCTTCACCGCGCCGTTCCGGATCAATACCCAGGAAACGGCCGGGCAGGAATTTTTCTTCACCGTTTCCATCGGCATCAGCCTGTACCCGGGCGACGGCGACGACCCGCAGACGCTGATCAAGAACGCCGACGTCGCCATGTACCGCGTCAAGGAGCGCGGCGGCAACGGCTACCAGTTCTTCACCCCGGAGATGGACACCCGGGCGCGCCAGCGCCTGAGCCTGGAAAACGCCCTGCACAACGCCCTCGAGCGGCGGGAGTTCGTGCTGCACTACCAACCCCAGATAGACCTCGCCACGCAGCGCGTGATCGGGGTCGAGGCCCTGCTGCGCTGGAACCGCCCGCAACGGGGCTTGGTCGCGCCGGCCGATTTCATCCCGCTGCTGGAAGAGACCGGCCTCATCGTGCCGGTCGGCGAGTGGGTGCTGCACGAGGCCTGCGCACAAGCCGGGCGCTGGCGCGCGGCCGGTCTGCCGCCGTTGCGCGTGGCGGTCAATCTCTCCGCGCGCCAGTTGCGGCACGAGCGCTTCGCGGACACCGTCGCCGCGGCGCTCGCCGACACCGGCATGGATCAGGGCGATCTGGAGCTCGAGATCACCGAGAGCGCGGTCATGCAGCAGGTCGAGGCGAGCCTTGAGACGCTCTCCCGGGTGCGCGCGCTCGGCGTGCGGCTCGCCATGGATGATTTCGGTACGGGGTACTCCTCCCTGAGCCATCTGAAACGGCTTCCCATCGATACCGTGAAGATCGATCGGTCCTTCGTACTCGACGTGCCCGCTGACGAAAACGACACCGCCATCGTTCAGGCCATCATCGTCCTGGCGCACACCCTGCGGCTCGAGGTCATTGCCGAGGGGGTGGAAACGAAGGAGCAGCTCGCGTTCCTGCGCACACACGGCTGTGACGCCATGCAAGGGTATCTCTTCAGCCGCCCGCTGCCGGCCGAAGAGGTACCTCATATTTTCACGTACAGCAAGCAGCGGCTATGGCAGTGAAGCGATCACGCCTCCTGCGCTTCGTCGCGATGCGCCCGCGCCAGATCGACGAAGGCATGCAGATACCCGATTCCGGCGTCCGCCTCGCGGATACCTAGAAAGATCTGCTTGGCTACGCCCCGTCGCCCCAGTCTCACCGGTGTGACACTGAACTTGGCGGCGTTTTCCTCCACCAGCCAACGCGGTAACGCGGCCACACCTCGCCCGCTCGCGACCATCTGCAGCATGATGTCTGTGGTCTCGATGTGCCTGTGGCGCTTCGGGGTGATGCCCGCCGGGGTGAGGAAACGGTTGTAGATGTCCAGTCGGTCCGCTTCCACGGGATACGTGATCAACGTCTCGTTGGAAAGCTGTTTGGGCTGTACAAAGGCTGCCTCGCGAAGTGGGTGTCCCGGACCGACCACCAGTACCAGCTCGTAATCGAACACCGGCTCGAAGTGAAGCCCGGTTTTGTAGAGTGGGTCAGGCGTCACCAGCATGTCTATTTCAAACCCAAACAACGCGCCGATGCCGCCAAACTGGAACTTTTGAATCACGTCCACATCGACCGTCGGCCAGGCGGCGAGATAGGGCGCCACGATTTTCAGCAGCCACTGGTAGCAGGGGTGGCATTCCATGCCGATCCGCAGCGTGCCGCGCCCTCCCTCGGCGAACTGACGCAAATGCGCCTCGGCATGTGCGAGCTGTGGTAGCAGGCGTCTGGCCACGCTCAGCAGATATTCGCCGGCCTGGGTGGGCCGTAGGCGACGCCCCTCGCGGCGCCAGACGGCCACCCCCAGCTGCTCTTCCAGTTTGCGCACGCTATGGCTTAGGGCGGACTGAGTGAGATGCAGTTTGTCCGCCGCGGCGGTCAAGGAGCCGTACTGGTCGACGGCGTGGATGATTTCGAGATGGGTGCGTTCCAGTCGGGCCATGTCGGCCTCCCAACATGTGAATGGTATTCATGTATAAATGAAATAATACCGTTTTTGTTCATGCTTGTGGCGACGTAGCATAGCGCCCTGGTTCAACCGACGGAGGCTAAAACCATGGCACGCACCCACAATCTCGGCTATCCGCGCATCGGCGCCCGACGCGAATTGAAGTTCGCCCTCGAAGCCTACTGGATAGGGCAGTCCTCCCTCGATTCACTCAAGGCACTCGGTGCCGAGCTTCGTCAGCGCCACTGGCGCGACCAGGCGGGGCTGGATCTCCTGCCCGTGGGCGACTTCTCCTTCTACGACCAGGTGCTGGATATGAGTTTCACCCTGGGCAACCTGCCCGAGCGCGTGCGAGGCCTCCAGGGCGATGCACTGGACAACTATTTCCGCGTCGCCCGGGGGCGCTCGGCGCAGGCGGCCGAAGCACACACGCGATGCGGTTGCGGGATCGCGGCTGGTGAAATGACCAAGTGGTTCGACACCAACTACCACTACATCGTCCCTGAGTTCAGTTCCCAAACCGCGTTCAAGCTGGATGCCTCGCGCCTGCTGAACCAACTGGCCGAGGCGAAAACACAATCAGTCAAACTCAAGCCCGTCATCATCGGTCCGGTGACCTACCTCGCTCTCGGCAAGGCCAAGGACGGTTCCAACAAGCTCGCTCTGCTCGAGCGCCTGCTACCGGTCTATGGCGAGCTGCTGGAGACGCTGGCCGGACAGGGTGTCGAATGGGTGCAGATCGACGAGCCCATCCTGGTCACCGACCTCGATGCCGAATGGCAGCACGCATTCGACACTGCCTATCACGATCTCAAGGCGAGTCGGATCCAACTACTGCTGACTACCTACTTCGGCACGCTGCAGGACAACCTGCAATTGGCCTGCAATCTGCCGGTAGCCGGGCTGCATGTGGACGCGGTGCGCGGCCGCGAGGAGATCATCAATGTCGTTGACTGGCTTCCGGCCCACAAAGTGCTGTCAATCGGTCTGATCGACGGCCGTAATGTCTGGAAAACCGATCTGAACGCGACCTTGGACTGGCTGGAACCGATGGCCACGAAATTCGGTGAACGTCTGTGGATCGCGCCGTCATGCTCGCTGCTGCATGTGCCGATAGATCTGGACAGCGAAGCAAAACTCGACGCCGATATCCGCAGCTGGCTGGCATTCGCCAAACAGAAGTTAGCGGAACTGTCCGTACTGGGCAAAGCCATAAACGAAGGGCGCGATGCCGTGGCCGACGAACTGGCTGCCAACAAAGCCGCCATGGAGAGCCGTCAGCGGTCCGAGCGCGTACATGATCCGGCGGTGAAAGAGGCCGTAAAGAATATCACCGCCGAACTTGGCAACCGTCTTAGCTCCTACGCCGAGCGCGCCGCCAAACAACGCGCCCATCTGAATCTGCCACTGTACACGACCACCACCATCGGCTCCTTTCCGCAGACGCACGATATCCGTAAAACCCGTCTTGCCTTCAAAAAGCAGAAAATTTCTGCCGATGAATACACCGCAAAAATGAAGGCCGAAATCGAACGCGCCGTGCGTGAACAGGAAAGGCTCGGTCTGGATGTTCTGGTGCATGGAGAAGCCGAACGCAACGACATGGTGGAATACTTTGGTGAGCAACTGGAAGGGTATGTATTCAGCCAGTTCGGTTGGGTGCAGTCCTACGGTTCACGCTGTGTCAAACCACCCATCCTGTTCGGCGACATCAGACGCCCACGGGCAATGACCGTGGAGTGGATCAGGTACGCGCAGTCCCTGACCGACAAACCCATGAAAGGCATGCTTACGGGCCCGGTGACCATTCTCAACTGGTCATTCGTGCGTGACGATCAGCCACGCCGCGAGTCCTGTCTGCAACTGGCCCTGGCCATACGCCAGGAAGTCCTGGATCTGGAAGCCGCCGGCGTGAACCTGATTCAGATCGACGAAGCGGCGCTGCGCGAGGGCCTGCCGCTGCGTAAGGCGCAGTGGAAGGACTACCTGAACTGGGCCGTCGAATCCTTCCGCATCACCGCTAACGGCGTGGCGGATGAGACTCAGATCCACACCCACATGTGCTACTCGGAGTTCAACGACATCATCGAGTCCATTGCTGCCATGGACGCTGATGTCATCACCATCGAGACCTCGCGTTCCGACATGGAATTGCTCGACGCCTTCGACCACTTCCGGTACCCGAACGAAATCGGCCCCGGCGTCTATGACATCCACTCACCCAATATCCCTTCCGAGCAACATATGGTCGAGCTGATGCGCAAGGCAGCCGAGCGCATCCCGCCCGAACGCCTCTGGGTCAACCCCGACTGCGGCCTGAAGACCCGCCAGTGGAACGAGGTCATCCCGGCTCTGACCAACATGGTCGCGGCGGCTAGACGCCTGCGCGCCATGCAGTGACCCGGACCGTGCCGGCAACGGGCGGGCGGCCATGGCCCGCCATCCGGCCTTCCTCTGTCAACATGGTCTATGCCCGGATCGCGCCACGAGAGTCTCTTGTCTTAGACACTGTTTCATCATCAGCCGCGGGAAGATGCACCATACGAGATCTGAGGCAGCCCCAGAGCCTGTTGCCGGTCATCTTTGAAGTTGAGCCGCTTAATCAAGCAGTTGGGCACCGTATATCGATTTTGTCTAGAGCCGGGGTTAACATCTGCCGAAGAATACGAAGGGAGCGGGGCAGTGGAGAAGATCACCAAATTCGTTGCCCGTCTGGTTGAGGGTCGGGATCCCGATCTGGCGGGGCATCATGATCGTCTTGGCGATGGAGCCGACCGATTCGGCAAGCACTTGGGCCTATCGGCCGAGGAGATTCACCTCCTGTGCGTCGGGGCGCGGATCCACGATATCGGCAAGATGTCCATCAGCGATCACATCCTAAACAAGCCCTCCCGCCTGACTGCCGCTGAGTTCTCTCTAGTCCAGCGGCACACGGATATAGGCGCCGACCTGTTGGCCCCTCTGGAACTGGACCCTCGGATCAACGAGATCGTGCGCCTGCACCACGAGAACTACGACGGCAGCGGGTATCCGGACCGACTGAGCGGTGACAAGATCCCGTTCTTTGCCCGTTTGACGAGGATCCTCGATTCCTTCGATGCGATCACCACGAACCGGCCGTATCACCAGGGCGCCTCCCCGGAGGAGGCCCTGCGCCGCATGGAGAGGGATTCCCACTGGTACGACCCGGATCTGCTCCACCAGTTTTGCCTAGCCATCAGGGCCTGATCCGCCGGCCCGAATATACGGCCGCCTGAGAGGCCCTTTAGTGCGCCGTAGGCCCGTTCTCGACTATGGCGACCTGCCCGAGGGGGCGGATCGGGGCATACGGCGAGGATTAAACGGGCTTTAAATGGGGTTATCGGTCGTGTACGCTCCCTGAAAACCGCGGTTCAGGGAATTATGACCACGCAGAAGGGCTCTAAAAGGGACGGCAAGAACCGCCGAGGTCTATCGGACTCTACTAAGGTAGAGATACGAAGAATCGATGCCCGTGCCGACATGGTGACCAAGTTGGGTCACTCGGTAGCGAAATACGGATCGGCAGCCATCATTGCGTTTTTTGCGTACAGGGCTGTCGACACTCTGGCGGGCGTTGACACTTTTGCCGATATCACTGTTAGTTGGCTGGTAAGTTGCAAGATGACGGGGTTCGCAGCGCTTATCCTTGCATTGGCGGCATTGCTATATGGGCATTACCAGCGGAAGTTGCGCAAGGATGTGATTGAGCGCATGCATCGTTATCAAGCCGCGTATGAACGCGAGCGTGATCCCAACCGGACTTCGAGCAAGCTAACGCCTCGGGGTGATACCAGGAAGGAGGATCTGTGATGCAAGACGCAATTATTATCTTGGCAATAAACACTCTTTTGGTCCTTTTCCTGTGGCACCTCTATTTTTTCGAGTACCGCACCTATCGGCTTGATTTGACCCGGCAGCGGCTCTTCAGGATCCGGGATGAACTGTTTGCCGAGTTCGACAGACACGGGTGGCCGTTTGACGCAAGGGCGTATGGCATCATGCGCCGGACATTGAATGGCGTTATCCGCTTCAACCATAGGCTCTCCTTGTCCAGATATTGGGGTGCCGTCTTAGCGGATCGTGAGGTCGCCAATGGGGAATTGGGGAGAAGGTTCGAGGAGGAATTCCAAGCGGCCCTTGCGGAGTTACCACAAGATGCCCAAGAGTGCGTCTTGAAGGCAAGACGAGAAATGCACGATGTTGTGATAGAGCATATGGTTCTCTCGTCTCTCCTGGCAACCCTGGTGGCAGCGGTGGCATTTTGTTTGTTCCTCACTCACCGTTTGGTATCGGTCTTGCTGAAGAAGTCTTCATCCTTTGACGCTGAGGCGGAAATCGTGGGGAGGCAAACGATTTCCGCCTAACCAGTTTGCCGACATGCTCTCATCGTTTGGTAACGTTGTGTGTTGACAGGTAGCATGGCTGCTGAGTCGCTCCAAGGAGTGGATGCCAAGGCAGAAGTTGCCGGGTTCGGTCGTGGCTCTTTCGTGACCGATCTGGTCATCAACCCGGCGGGCCCGCACCCGACCCTTTTTGCAACAGGCACCGTTACGGACCTTCTCGGAACGGTGAACGAAACGGTGAGATTCTGGAAGCACCTCGAGGGCTTGCCACCCCGCGACGTTGATCAGGGCGATAGCCGATCCTATAGGATCACCATTCACAACAGGCAAGCGATCAACGTCTGGAGTTGACTCCATTCGTATATGTGACCAGCCGGGACCTGACACCCCTCAGGAACCTACCGTCTGTTCCTCAAGATGTTCCTTCTATTCCATTTCCGGTGGACGACGGTCAGGCGTGCGTTTACACACCTAAAACGTGAGTCCCCGGCACGGCACTGCGTCCGTGTGGAAAACGAAGAAGACAAATGGACATCGCCTCGGTTCAACGTTTGCTGCCGCCGGGATGGCTGGAATCCGCCGAGCAGCGTCGTAATCTCGCCGCATGTGGTATTGCGGTGTTGCTCCTCTGTGCCGCGGCGCTCGTCTACCTCACTGGCGGCACCCGCTACGCCTACCTCCACGCAATCTATCTCCCCATTATCCTTGCGGCTGTGGTGTTCAAGATCCCCGGCGGCGTATTGGCCGGCGTAGCGGCGGGACTTCTGGTGGGCCCCTTCATGCCCATCGATACCGCAACCGGGCAGGCGCAACAGGCGGTCAACTGGCTATCGCGCCTTGCGGCCTTCATGGTGGTGGGTGCGTTCACCGGCTGGGTCGCGGGGCGTCTCATGGAGCAGATTCGATCCCTGCGCTGGTCGATCACCCATGACGTCGACACGGGCCTGCCCAACCGTCATGCCCTGTCTGAAGCCTTGCGGCCGATGCTCGCAAGCGCCGAGGGTCATGGCAGCGCGCAGCTTCTGATGCTCCGCATCGAAAATCTCAATGAGATACTCAACACTCTGGGCTATCCGGTTTCGCAGGCATTGCTGCGGGCGGTTGCCCAGAGGCTCGAAGAGGTCACGCCCGACGGTTCACGGGTCTATCAGGTGGACGCCGATCGCCTCGCAGCGCTCGTTCCCGCAGGCCCCTGGGATGCCAGGTCACTGGCTCGTGACGTGCTGTCCGCCATGCGCCGGTCGGTGCCCGCCGGAGGAGTCAATGTCCACGCCTCGGTGGGTCTGGGCGTCGCAGAACTGCATGACGCCGAAGGGGATCCCGATGCGCTGATCCGCCGTGCGGATATCGCCTTGTACGCAGGGCTGCAGCGCGGCGCCCGCTTTGCGGTCTACGATATCGCAGCCGACCGCACCAGCCGTGAGAATCTCGCCCTGGTGGGCGAGGTGCTCGACAGCATCCGGGAAGACCAGTTCATCCTGCACTATCAGCCCAAGCTCAACCTGGCCAATGGGAAGATCGAGGGTGTGGAGGCGTTGGTACGCTGGCAGCATCCGGTGCGCGGCATGGTCCCGCCGGGTGACTTTATTCCCCAGGTAGAGAGTACGGACCTGATCTTGCCTCTGTCGCGATGGGTGATCGAGGCGGCCATTCGGCAGCAGGCCGAGTGGCATGCATCGGGACTGAAGCTCACCATGGCGGTGAATCTCTCCGTCACGAACCTCTACGATGAGTCCCTGCTCAAGGATGTAAGGGCGTTGCTGAAGGCATACGGACTGCGTGCCGAATCGCTCGAGTTTGAAGTGACGGAATCGGCCATCATGGCGGATCCCGTACGCGCACTGGAGGCCCTGCGCGCGGTCAGGGATCTGGGCATTCATCTCTCCATCGACGATTTCGGCACTGGATACTCATCGTTGTCCTACCTGCACGAGATCCCGGCGGATATCGTGAAGATCGACCGGTCCTTCGTCACCCGAATGAACGACAACGAGAAGGTAGGTCGTATCGTGGAGTCCACGATCGCCCTGTCGCATTACCTGAACATGGCGGTGGTTGCCGAAGGCGTGTCGAACCGGAGGCACCTGGACACCGTGGCCGCGTATGGCTGCGATGCTGCACAGGGGTTTCTCATCGCCCGCCCCATGGAGGCTTCGGCGATCGAGGACTGGCTCAAAAAAGCAGACTGGCCGCGCCCGGAGGACACCGCTTCCATCGGTCCGGTCTGGAGTCAATCCGCAGGATTGTGACACCACAGGGATCGTCGCAGAACCACAGACGAAACCCGATTCATATCCTCTACCACTCGATTCTTCCTCTGGTGATCGCGGACCTTCTCGATCATCAGAATCCTCTATATAGGCGATGAGTCGCGTCCGGCTACGCGGGGAGGACAAAGACCACGTGCCTGAGAGCCATGGCGCAGAAGATCGCGGTCGCCCAGTCCACCTCCGACGATATGCTGGAGTCGGGTCTTGATACGCTGAACCAAGATGGCGACAGCATCGAGGTCGAGCTGGCGAGAAGGTTGGTTGCATAAGCTCTGGGTAGGATCATGGCTGAGCAACCGATTGATTGACAGAGAAAAGATGTCTGAGAACAGCCCGGATTCGGCCTTAGAGGCGCAATTTCAGGACCGAAATGCCGACCGTAAGCACCAGTGACTGCCGCTTGGCTTCTGCAGCTTACTGGGCCAGTCTAAGGGGTGAAATTGGCCGTATTAAGGTGACTTTTTTCCCCAGATCATGTGCAACTCTTCATGTGTAACAACGACTTGCTCGGGTCCGACCCACTTGTGCCACCTGTGCGCACTGGACAGAAAGAAGCGTTCAACGCTGGTCAGCGCCTCGAACGCGGCGGCCACGGGCAGGAGGCCCTTGCTGTACATCTCGTCCTTGTAATCCTCCAGCGCCGCGCGCTCCCGGGCCTTTTCCAGATGTTCGAGGCCCACCTGGGCCAGTGCCAGGAGCACGGCCGTGGCGCCTAGGGGAAGCCCGATGCGCAACGTGCTTTCCTTCCATATGTGCTGCATGCGCGGCCAAGCCAGCAGCACCAGCGGGGTGAACAGGACCACGCCGATCGAGTTGCCGCTCCACATTACCAGCCACTGGGTCGGCAGTGAGACCGGCTGCAAGGTGTTTCCGAACGCAAACAGGGCCGCCGTCCCCAGCGTGGCGCCCAGGATGCTCGCGAGCGGACCTGCCAGCAGCAGAAACCGCAACACGTCGCGTTCCCGGGCGAGCGGGATACGCCCCTTCAGGTAACCTCTGCCCAGAAGGGGGCCCCGGCCAGGGCCTGCAATGTGGCCGCGATGGCCATTGCCGCCGCCAACAGGGCCCCTTCCACGGAAATGTCCAGCCAGAGGGTGTATACGAACGCCCCCAGAAGCACCCCCGGCCAGCAGCGCACTCCGCCCATGAGTAGGGCGACCAGCGCCACGCCCGCTGCCGGCCACATGGGGGAGGCGTAACCCGGCGGCAGCGCCAGCAGGCCACCGCCCAGTGCCGTCGCCAGATAGCCAATCGCGACGAGGAGGACGGGTGCCAGATGGCCGTACCGGGGGGCATGCGCGGGCCTGCTGTCTGGTCGTGGCGTAACAGACATGATTAGGCCCGTCGAAACCAGCCTGTAATCACCCCCTAGTGGGATCCGCAAGGCCAAGAGTTCTCGGCTCTCACTGCCCTTTTGCGCTCCATTCCGGCCGGCAGGTCAGCCGATAGCTTGCCCATGCCCTGCGGGTGACAGCATCCCGGGTTGAACGTGGTAAACGTCAGCCGAACAGCCTAGGCGGTGCCGGCCGCGGGGTTACTGGCTTAGCGAATCCTGGGCCGCCGCTTCCTTCAGGTGGACGATGATCTTGTCGATCACCCCCGGGTCTTCGATGCAGGCAATGACTTTCATTGCGCCACCGCAGGCCGGGCAACTCTGAACGTCGATGCTGATCTGGTGTTTCTGCCGGCGTCGCCCCCACAGTGGACACGAAGGACAGCACGGCTCTTCAGAACGCCACGACCGGATGCCGATCTGCAACACCCCTGCGCCGGCGTATTCGAGCCAGCGCCGAGCCACTGGGGCAGCCGGCGCATGTCGGTGCGGCTGCGCGATCTGGCCGAGGCTAGCGACGGCCGGGTGTCTGAGCGGGAGCAAGGTGGCCCGGTCCTCGATTTTCAGGAGTATCTCGTGACGAACAGCACCTGCTCCACAATCTGTGGAGGTCCGGCGGCGAAAGCTGCCCGATGACCAATTTGCTCTGGTTCAGTTGTCGGCGCGGTTGTGCAATACTCTTTCCGATGAAAGGTGGTCTGAATTCACTGCTTTTCGTGCTGCTGATCTCCGTTTCCCTGACGGCATATGGCGGCAGCAGCACGGTATGCGCGCTGGGCCTTGATGGGCCGATGGACACCGTGGATATGGACATGGGTACGGACGGCGGTGCGATGGCGCCGTGTCCGGTCTGTATAGCGTCTGGGCCGGTGTCCGAAGATCCGGCCTCATGTCCGGCTGCCGGCTGCGTGTTGTTCTCAGCCTGCCCGCACGAGATCCGTTACGGCACTTCCCCGCCCGTTCTGCAGCCTGAGCACATGACCGGCCTTTTTGTTAGCCGATCATCGGGAATCGAACCCCCTCCCCCCCGAGCACACCTGTCCCACTGACCTTCATATGGCGGCCGGCGCACCGCGTTGCGGTGGCCGCTCCGGGTCGGAAACGTGCCGACCGCGTGGAACAGGAGTGAAAACCATGATTGACCAACTTTATCGCCACTGGCGACTGACCCGTCGTGCCTTTCTCGCCGGCGCTGTGGGGGTTGCCCTGATGCCGGCATTGCCGAATGCACGAACGGCCGTGGACAGCGGCCGGAGGACGCTACTTGCAACGCCCGCCACCTTCGCGCTGTCACCCGACGGGCATCCCATCAGCGGCGCCTGGGGCTACGACGGGCGCGTACCGGGGCCCGTGCTGCGTTACCGGCAGGGTGAACGGCTGCGGATCCTGTTGCGCAATGATCTGCCGCAGCCCACCACCATCCACTGGCACGGTATCCGTCTGCCCAATGCCATGGACGGGGTGCCTCACCTGACCCAGGCGCCTGTCCGACCGGGCGATACGTTCGAGTACCAGTTCGATCTGCCCGATGCCGGCACCTACTGGTACCACTCGCATCTCAATGGCCCCGAACAGGTCGCCCGTGGTCTGGCGGGCGCGCTGATCGTGGAGGAGCCGGAGCCCTACCCGGTGGACCAGGAGCTGATCTGGGTGCTCGATGACTGGCGGCTGACCGGCGACGGTACGGTACGGGAGGATTTCGCCAATTTTCACGATGTCAGCCACGCCGGGCGTATCGGCAATACGGTGACGGTAAACGGCCGTCTCCCGCATGAGACGGTGGTCCGCCCCGGAGAACGCCTGAGACTGCGGCTGATCAATGCAGCCAATGCGCGCATCTTCTCCCTGTCATTCGCCGATCTGCCCGTCTTTGTGATCGCGCTGGACGGTCAGCCGGTCGCTCCCCACGAACCCGTGGGAGGGCGGGTGGTCCTCGGTCCTGGCATGCGTGTCGACATGGTGCTGGACTGTGTCGGTGGCCGCGGCCGTGCGGTTGACGTACGTGACGATTTTTATGCCGGGCTGGATTTCAGCCTCATGCGTCTGGCGCTACGCGGTGATCCCCTACGCAAGACGCCTTCGAGCATGCCGCCGCCGTTGCCGCGCAACCCTGTCGCGGAGCCGGTGCTTGAGGAAGCGATACGTCACGACGTGGCATTTGGTGGCGGTATGGGCGGCATGATGGGGGGTGACATGGGCGGCATGATGGGAGGTGGTATGGGCGGCATGATGGGAGGCGGCATGGGCGGAATGATGGGAGGCGGTATGGGCGGAATGATGGGAGGTGGCATGGGCGGCATGATGGAAGACGCCATGGCCTGGACGGTGAATGGCGAGCGTGTGCGCACAGATCGACACGACCATCCGCCCTTGTTCACGCTCGACCGCGGTCAGACCTGCAGGCTCGTCTATCACAACGACACCGCTTGGCATCACCCCATCCACGTGCATGGCCATCATTTCCGCGTGCTCAGCCGCAACGGCAAACCGGAGCCATACCAGCCCTTGCACGATACGGTGCTCATGTCTCCCGGCGATATCGTGGAGACGGCCTTCGTTGCCGACAATCCGGGTGACTGGATGTTCCACTGCCATATCCAGGAGCATCAGGCCGGCGGCATGATGGGGCTTATTCGCGTGCGGGGCTGAAATCCCACCCAAGCGAAGACCCATATGTTTGGAGCATTGACATGAGAAACATGACCTTTGTACTGCTTCTGGGCGCTTTGTTCGCCGCTGGTGTGGTCAAGGCGGATCATGACCCGTTGCACGCCATGCTTTACAAGAATCCGCACTGCGGATGCTGTGCAGCGCACGCAAAGTACCTGCGGGCCAACGGCTTCATCGTCGATGAGGTGCCCACCCATGAGTTGCCGGTGTTGAAACAGGACCTTGGTGTCCCCAGAGAAATGTCCGGATGTCACACCACGGTCGTCGGCGGCTACGTGGTGGAAGGGCACGTGCATGTGGATCTGATCCTTCGGCTGCTCGATGAGCGTCCGGATGTCACCGGAATTTCTCTGCCCGGCATGCCCACGGGCTCGCCCGGTATGCCCGGACCGAAGCCCGAGCCGCTCAAGGTCTACAGTTTTGACGGTGACCGTATCGCGGAATTCGGGGAGCAATGATCTGTGCACGGGCACCTCGTGACGCAGGTCGACGGTGCCCGACAGGGATATCATGAGATGGCTGCGCAGCGGTTGGATCATCGGTGGCGTTGTGGTGCTAGGCGCAGGTCCTGCGTTCACCGCCAGGCGATTGGATAATCCACTTTACCGATTCGGCCAGATCAGCGCTGTCGTTGAACGGGTGTGCTGATCGGCTTATGCAATGAATGCATAACGGACCAGTGAAAGGAGCGACTTCCATGCGTAAACACATGAGTGTTGTGCTCGCCGCTGGCGTCGTCGTCATCGGCCTCGCCGCTTCCCCTTACTTTAAGCCTTTGGGGCTCGCGCTCTTGTTGGCCGTGCCGTCGGACATGGCGTGGGCGCATTCGCTCGAAGATCTGGAGCGCCTCATGGGCGACCGGGAGCGGTACTTCCAGGCGATGGACAAAGTAGCCCCCGATTTCGCGCTCCAGGATGCCGACGGTCGCCCCGTCAGCCTCGCTGATCTGGGCGGCAAGGTCGTGGTGCTGCATTTCATCTATGCGGCGTGTTCGGACGTGTGTCCGCTGCACGCCGTTCTCATCGCAGAGACTCAGGGAATGGTGAACCAGACGCCCATGAAGGAGCAGGTGCAGTTCATTACCATCACCACCGATCCGGAGAACGACACACCGGACGTGTTGCGCGCCTATGGTGAGCTGCGCGGCCTCGATTCCGAGAACTGGACTTTCTTGACGACGCGCGAAGGTCTGCCGGAGGACGCGACGCGCAGACTTGCCGGGCGCTTCGGGCACAAGTTCGTGAAGATGGACGACGGCCATCAGGTACACGGCATCGTGACGCACGTGATCGATCAGGATGGCCATTGGCGCGCCAATTTCCATGGCTTGAGGTTTGAGTCGGTCAATCTCGTCCTGTTCGTCAATGCACTGATAAATGAGGTGCATTGGCCGCACGCGCATGAGCTGCCGCGCGTCGAACAGCCGTCGAGCATCTGGGAGCAGATCAAGCGTTGGCTCGGATTCTGAAGGCGGCCCAACCCACACTGCTCGGGAGTGCCGAGCGCCGAATAGAGGAGATCGATACCATGCCGGGGATTGCAAGCATCGGACGAAGAAGCGCACTGCTGACCATCGGGGGGTTCGCTACCCTTGCCGTCTTAGCACTCGGCTTTGGCGCATTGCGCTGGGCCTCCGGTGGAGGGGACCTGCTGCAGCCGGTCCCCTCGCTTACCTATGCCTTTGCCGGTAACCATTTGCACGGTATCGCCTATGTGCCGGAGGCCGGTCTCTATCTCGCCAGCCATTACGGACTGTTCTTGTTGCGTGACGGCGAGCTGTTCCAGGTAGGCGAGAGCCGCGACGACTTCATGGGCTTCTCGCGTCATCCACACAAACCCGATGTGTTCTTCGCCAGCGGCCATCCCCAGACAGGAGGCAACACAGGTGTGATTGTTTCGCGGGACGGCGGCGCAAGCTGGAAGCAGGTGTTTCGCGGGCTGGCCGCCGAAGTGGTCGATTTTCATTCCATGGTGGTGAGCCCTGCCGTGCCCGACCGCCTCTATGGCGTGCATGATCGCCGGCTCTATGTGGGTGATCTTGCCTCAGGCAACTGGCGCTTTGCCGCTGCCCGGGGAATCGAACTCGACGGCTTGTGCTGGGGCGTGCCTTGCCTGGCCGCCGCCGCCGAGCAACCCGATCACCTGTTCGCCGCGACTCCCAGCGGCCTGTATGTGAGCGAAGACGCCGGGGAGAGTTGGCACCGCGTGAGCGCCGGCACCGGCGCCATTGCGGGCCTCGGCGCGCATCCGGAGCACGCCGATCTCCTGTTCGCCTATACCGAGGCCCACGGGGTGGCGCGATCTGGGGATGGCGGCCGGACCTGGGTCGCACGCAACACGGGCGTGGAGTTGCCCCGCAACGACTTCATTTTCGGTTTCGCCTTCGTGCCGGGAACGACGCAGCAGGTCTTCGCGGCCTCGGCAGGCGGCTTGGTGTTCGAAACCAATGACGCGGGTGCGAGCTGGCGCCGAGTTCTCACCGCCGAGGGAGGACCGAACTGATGCGAGGGCAAAGCCAGCAACGGATGGGCGACGAACCTGCGCCGCTGTCAGGGGCCGAGAGTAGACCACGCTACAGGATCAAGAGGCCCATTGTTACACGATGCGCTCGAGGAGTCCTTCGTCCCGCATCGCGTACAGCGTCCGGGGGTGGATGCCGAGGCGCAGGGCCTCGCTCGTGCGTAGGATGCCGCTGTGGCGGCAGACCTCTCACCGGTGACGGAACGCTGGGCCTTTAGGGACAATTAAGCCAGCGATTATTCTCCATTAATGGTAATTTAATCCGGCCAGTCAAATCGTTTCTAGTGTGGATTCACGCCCACCCACCCAGGCTTGCAGTGGACGACTTCGCATGCCGATTCCTGCTATCATTTTCGCAAGTTGATGCATTCCCCCTGGCCGCTTGGGTCAAAGCGGCACCCGCCGGCGCCAGCCGGCACCTCACAGAGCAACCCTCCTACGGGCCGGGAGGAGGAGGGGAGGCAGGGACGCTTCGGTCCATATTTCGTCCGACCCTAGTCCCTGGCGGGCCGGACGGCACTTCGTGCAGAGGGCGATACTGCACAATCTCTCTTTCTACCCTCGGTGGCCGCGCAACACGCCTTGCGTCAGGCCACCGTACTTCCAATTCCGGACGCAAACGCACAACCCGCGGGTAGCGGCTAGAGACCTTCCCCAGGTGATTCCCATGTCCGGACGATTGCCTGGGGAAGGTCTCTGGCCTTCTCAACGCTACCGGCCGCCCGTCGCCGGCAAGGGACGGGCCCCTTTGTGCGGAGTGACGCGCCCGATCTGTTTGCGATCCTGCTTCCCTCATTTCGGGATCGACTGAGTACGCGGAAAGGCTGGTTAACGGGAGAGCCGAATCCGGCAGTGCAGGCGAGGGAATCAGAGGCCGTCAGGCGGCCCAGAACCCAGGGCCGGTCCCATTTGACAGAACATGGGACGGCTCGCGCATGAACACCTGTTCCACCCTGCCCCGGTTTAGGGGCATTTCCTGAGCCGATGCGGCTGAGGAAATGCCCCTGAACCGCCTCTTTGAAAAAACTGTTTCGATTTCAGTAACGGTTTTCGATTGCCGTCGCGCACGATCACGGCAAGGATGCGCCTGACCTCGGAACCGCCAATCCGGAGTCATCACTCCCCTCACAGGGACGCCCACGCCCACAAGGGCGTGGGCATTTCTCAACGGAGGAACGGAGCGCGCGATGAAGCAGATCAGAAGTGCCGCCTTGGCGGCCATCATGGTCCTCTCCGGTACCGCCCAGGCCGAAGACGTCCGGATTGGGCGGTATCAGACCCTGGAGCCCGTACCCACGAACGAGCAGATGAAGCCGCTGGAAGTCATCGTGCTCGTGCACTTCCCCGCACGGGTGACCACCGTAGGGGGCGCCATCACGCACCTGCTGGCCCGCAGTGGCTACAGCCTCGCCGACACCCATGACGCCGAACCCGCGCTCCTTGTGCTACTGAGCAGGCCTCTGCCTGAGGTGCACCGCGAGCTTGGTCCTGTGACACTCGAACGCGCCCTCGGCGTGCTGGCCGGTCCGGTCTGGCGCCTCGTGGTCGATCCCGTGCATCGACTGGTGTCCTACGAACTGCGGAGCCGTTATCGCGATGAGTATCGGGTGACCCTGCCCGTCCCTCCTGCCAGCCCCTCACCTGTCAATATGTCCGCCAAACCGAGCGGGACATCGGTTGAAGATCTTCCGGCGCGGGCGCCCACCCCTGCCCATAGGGCCGGCCCTCCTCATACAGCCATACCGGGAGAAAGCTACGGCCCCGTCTTCCGGGGCGAAACACTGAGTGCAATCGCCTCTGCCATACACCTGCCCGGGGTGACTCCGGACCAAGCCCTGGTCGCGCTGCTCGAGGCGAATCCCCATGCATTCGGGCATATCAATGGGTCGCCCAACATGAACCTCCTGCTTTCCGGCGTGACGCTGCGCATACCCACCGCGGAGGATGCTGGCGCCCGCAGCCATGCGCAGGCCGTGGAAATCGTCGGTCAGCACTGGCGCGACCGCCTCGCCCACACATCGGAGCACTGAGATGAGTGAGCAGCAGCAGGATTCCGGGCGGCAACCCCCGTTCAAGTGGATGGGCGCCGGTGCCGCCCTTTTCATCGTCGTCCTGTTCGCCGTGGCCATGCTGTCCACGGGGGGCGGCCAGACAGAGGACAGTGACGCCGCCGCGACAGCCACGGAACCGGCCGGCGAGCCGCAGCCAAGTGTGATCGACCTCGGTGAAGACCGAATTCGCGAAATCAACGAGCGCCTCGAAACACTCGCTGGTGAGCTGCTTCGCACCGATCTGGCTCTATCTGAGCTGGGCCGCGAGGTCGCGGACATCAGAGAACGCAGCGGTCAGGACAAGGATCTCCTTTCAGATCTGCAACGGGACATGGAACGCATCTCCAAGAGCGTCGAGGAGCTGCGCGTATCGGGTGCCGAGGCCTCGGACGCGATCAGCGCGGCGGCCGGGCGCATCGGGTCTCTGGAACGCCATCAGCGCCGAGCGGCGCAGACCGTCGCCCCGCCTCCCCGCCCCAGTGGCAGGTTGCTGACCGTCGACACGTGGGACGGTAAGCCCTATGTGCTGATCGAAACCACCGGTGGCCAGACCATCTGGCTGCGTCCCGGCGACGCGTATGACGGCTGGCGCCTGGTATCCGCCGGCAAGGACGGGGCCGTCTTCGAGCAAGGTGGCCGCACGGCCACCCTGTATGTTTCTGGAGGATAAGCCGTGGGTATCGGTGAGTTTCTGGTCTTCATCTTCATCACGATGATGGTGTCGGCGGACAGAGCCAATCTGGAACGCGAGATCGAGCAAAGCCGCGCCGAGATCGCGGCGCTTGAAGCGCAGCGGAATGAGGCTCGGACCGCCGTCGAAACACGGGCAACCGCTGACGCGCGATGCCGGGATCTGTGCGCATCCGCACCGGTCGCCTACCGCAACCTCGCCATGCCGGATGCCTCGGCCGTCTACCTCTTCCCGACCGGAGAGAGCTGCCGCTGCGAGCCGGCGAGGAGGTCGCCGTGAGCCGGGGGAGACTCATGACCTGCGCCATCCTGGCCACGGCGCTGATCGCGCCTTCGTTGTCGGCACAACCGGTCAGAGACACCGAGAAGAGGAACGTACAGGACACCGCGGCGCAAATACGCGAAAGCCAGTCTTCCGATCGCGCGACGCTGTGGGGCCTGTCCGTCGAGGAGTGGGAGCGCTATGAGTCCATCATGTCCGGCCCCCGCGGCATCTGGAGCCCGGGGATGGATCCGGTCATGGTGCTCGGCATTCACGCGAGAACCGAGGAGGAGCGCCGACGCTACGCCGAGATTTACGCCCGCCAGGAACATGCGCGGGTGGAGGAAGAGCTGGCCTTCCAGAGGGCATACAGCGAAGCCTTCCGCACACTCTACCCCGTCGCCCCGTTTCTGGACTCCAGCCGGATCCCCGCACCAGAAGAACGCACGGGACCAAGCGGACTGACTTTGGGTCTTGGGGATCGTGTCGTGATGTACACGATGATGGAGGGTTGCGCGGCCTGCGACGGAGCACTGGAGAGCGTGTTGCGACACGTCGGCGCCGTGCGCGGCGCCGGTCTCGATATCTTCCTGGTGGGCAGCGCAGGCGACGATGACGCCATCCGACGCTGGGCGGCCAGGCACTCCATTCCGCCGGAGAAGGTCCGGTCCCGCCAGATTACTCTCAATCATGACGGTGGCAGTCTGGCGTCTCTGGGCTACCAGGATCGGCCCATGCCCGTGCTACTGCGCCGGAGTATGGAAGGGAGCCGACCGATTGGACTGGCGGACCTGCGTTAGGGCCGTGCAGCACGGCATTGTTATCGCGGCGCTGAGCGGCGCGGTCGAGATGATGCTCGACGCCGGTACAGCGGCCGCAGCGAGCTATGTGGTCCCCCAAGGCTATGTGGATGTGGCCAACGAACACGGCATCCCTCCCCGCATCCTGTACGCGGTCGCCATGCAGGAATCCGCCTTGCTCCTGCCGTCCGGGATCGTTCGGCCCTGGCCGTGGACCCTCAATGTCGAGGGGCGCGCAGAGCGGTTTCGCGGCCGGGAGGAGGCCCACCAGGCCCTGACCTGGTATCTGCGCAGCGGAGTGCGCTCCATCGACATCGGCCTGATGCAGGTCAATTGGCGCTGGCACGGGGACCGTCTGCGGGATCCGTGGATCGCCTTGGATCCCTACTTCAACCTGCGCGTGGGCGCGACGATCCTGGCCGAGCACTACCGAAGCACGGGCGACTGGCAGAAGGCCATAGGCCTCTATCACGCCTCCGCGAACACCCCGGCGGCGAAGCATCGTGCAGAGAACTACAGGGCCGACGTCAACAGACACCTGGGAAGGATGCAATGACGCGGACGCGTATCCACATGACCCTGGCCGCGACCGCCGTGGCCTTCGCTTCCGCCCTGTCACCCGGCACCTGGGCTCAGACCACCGTGATCCACGAGGGGACGAGAACGGAGTCGATCGCACCCTACATGGCGCCGCTGCTTGGGGATGGCTGGCGTCCGCAGGACGAGGCCCCCGCAGGCCGTCCTGGCGGCCCGGCCGGCGACATGGACATCTTTCCGATCCGCACACCCCAGATGCGGCCCGGCCACCTCGGCGCGTCGCAGCCGGCAGCGGAGGTAGCCGCCCGGTTGCGGGGGCTCAGCCGGCCATTCTGCCTCATCGGATCGGATGAACTTTCCTTGCGATGGCTCGCCGGGAACCGGTCCGATCTGCTCGAGATGGGTGCGATTTGCATGCTGGTCGAGGCCGAGACCGTGAACGACCTCAGCACGGTGCTCCAGCATGCCCGCGGCATCCCGATGACGCCCGCCTCCGCGTCCGACCTGGCCGAGCACCTGGGCCTTTCCGTGTACCCGGTGCTGATCACCCGGGACGGGTTTCGCCAATAGGCCCCGCCCATGGCGAAGCATCATCCCATCGAGGCCCTGCTGCGCCCTCCGGTGGAGTTGTATCCGGCCGCCGTCGCGGCCATCGCGGCACTCATCGCCCTCCTCGCTCCCTGGGCCCTGATGATGACGCCGACCGTTGCGTGGGTCGCGGCCTCCCTTCTTGCGCTGTTTGCGTTGCATCGGGCACGACAGGGCCTGCGGGTGCTGCGCTATCAGCGCAACCTCAGACGCCTGCCGACCTACAGCGTGACGGCCGACCGCATCCCCGTGAGCAGGCACAAACTCTTTCTCGGCCTGGGCTTTCAGTGGACCCAGAAGCATACCCAGCGGCTGCGGGACACGATTCGCCCCGAAGTGCAGAAGTACATCCAGCCGGGCGTGCTCTACCGCTGGGCACGCGAAAGGGAGACCAGCTGGGAGGCCAAGCCGGGATTACGGCATCTGGCCCGTCTGCTGGCGACACGGTCCCGGTGGAACCCGCTTGCCCCTCTGCCTCCCGTGGGCGGGCGGCCCGCCCTGCATGGGGTCGAGCCAGAGGAACGCCAGGTCTGGATGGATCTCGGTGAGCGCGTGGGCCATACCTTGGTGCTGGGGACCACCCGCGTCGGCAAGACGCGGCTCGCGGAGGTGCTTATCACCCAGGACGTTCACCGTGGGGACGTGGTCATCGTCTTCGATCCCAAGGGTGACGCCGACCTGCTGCGGCGCATGTACGCCGAGTGCAAGCGGGCAGGCCGGGAGAGGAACTTCTACATGTTCCACCTGGGTCACCCGGACATCTCGGCACGCTACAACGCGGTGGGGTCCTTCTCGCGCATCACCGAGGTCGCCACGAGAATCTCCAACCAGCTGCCCAGCCAGGGCAACTCGGCCGCCTTCCGCGAGTTTGCCTGGCGTTTCACCAACATCGTGGCGCGCGCCCTGGTGGCCCTGGGCCGGCGCCCGGACTACCACCAGATCGTAAGGCATATCACGAACATCGAGCCCCTGCTGTCGGACTACTTCAACCACTGGCTTCCCACCGTGGCGCCGGATGGATGGCGGGAGGAGATCGCGCGTCGCGAGGAGAGCGTCAACGAAAACAAACTGCCCCTCGCGCTGCGCGGACGGTCCCGAAGGACCGTGGCCCTGGTGCAGTACATCAAGGAACACAATCTCTATGACCCGGTCGCCGATGGATTGAGGTCCGCCTTCGAGTACGACAAGTCGTACTTCGACAAGATCGTCGCGTCGTTGCTGCCGCTGCTGGAAAAACTCACCACCGGAAAAACCGCCGAACTGATCTCTCCGGATTACTTCGACGCCGACGACCCCCGGCCGATCTTCGACTGGATGTCCGTGATCCGCAGAAAGTGTGTTGTGTATGTCGGTCTGGATGCCATGTCAGACACGACGGTGGCCGCGGCCGTGGGGAATTCCATGTTCGCCGACCTGGTGTCCGTCGCGGGCCGCATCTACAAGTCGGGCACGGCCGACGGATTGCCGGATACGGGATCGGCGCCGGAGACGCCGGTCATCTCCCTGCATGCCGATGAGTTCAACGAACTGATCGGTGACGAGTTCGTGCCGATGCTGAACAAAGCCGGCGGCGCGGGGTTCCAGGTCAGCGCCTACACCCAGACCTGGAGCGACGTGGAGGCCAGGATCGGAAACCGCGCCAAGGCAGGCCAGGTGGCGGGCAACTTCAACACCCTGGTCATGCTGCGGGTCAAGGAATTCGAGACGGCCAAGATGATGACCGATCAGCTCCCTACGGTGGAGATATTCTCGCTGATGCAGGTGTCGGGCACCAATGACTCGGCCGACCCGGGTTCCGCGGAGCACTTCTCCTCGCGCAACGAGGACCGTGTCAGCGTCACCGAAACCCCCCTGCTCTCCCCGGCAGACATCGTGACGCTGCCCAAGGGACAGGCGTTCGCACTCATAGAGGGCGGCCAGCTCTACAAGATCCGCATGCCGTTGCCTGATCCGGGCCGTGATGCCGCCATGCCGGACAATCTGCAGCAGATTGCGGAGGAAATGCGCCGGGATTACGTGACAGGTGACCGCTGGTGGGTGACCGAGCCGGTGCCCAGACCTGCCAGCGGTCCGGCACCGGGAGGCGGTACCACGATCCAAACTGTAGACGTCATCCCGGGCGCCCCTGCAGGCGCGTCGGTGGAGGATGACGCCTGATGTCGTCCGCCGCCAAACGCCAGTCACAGGCCAGTCACCCTGCGAACCAGGGTGCGGTCAGCAGAGCCCTTTCAACATCGGCCAACGTGCTGGCCTGGTTGTTCGTCGCCCTCGTCTTTTCGATCATCTCGGAGTGGGTGGGGATGTGGCTGTGGTGGCCCGACGAGGGCGTCGACCACAGCCGGCGGATGCTGGACAACGAGATCGGGTACATCAATCAGGACTTTAGCCGCTCGATCCTGGTGTCCGAGCCTGCCCTCTACGCCGCCCGGTTCGCGGAGCAGTCCTACAGGGTGCTGTTCGAATGGACACGTATTCATGACCTGGTGATATGGCTGAATCAGCCCGTTGACCTCCAAGGGGGGCGCATGCAGGCGGGACTCCGGTCGGGTTTTGCCGTCATCTCCGACCACGTCATTGCCGCCATGACGATCACCCAGCTGTTCTTCCTGCGTCTCGCCGTACTCACGCTCGCCCTGCCCGTGTTCGTCCTGTTCGGCCTCGCGGCGCTCGTGGACGGCCTGGCCCAGCGGGATCTGCGGCGCTGGGGCGGCGCACGCGAAAGCTCGTTTCTCTACCACCACGCCAAGCGCACGGTGCTGCCAAGCATGGTGCTTCCCTGGGTGGTCTATCTCGGGTTGCCGGTCAGCATTCACCCGAACTTTGTGATCCTGCCTTTCGCGGTGATCACTGCTGTCTCGATCGCGGTGACGGCGCGCACATTCAAGAAGTACCTGTAACGCCCTCCGGACGTCGAAAAAACTGTCACGAATTCAATAACGGTTTTCGCTTGCCGGAGTTTCCAGGCATGGAGACGATGCACGGCACCCGCAATTGTGGAGCCATGACCATGAGTGTTTGTGCCAGATCCTGTATCGCGGTATTGGCGGCCCTGGCGCTGGTTTGCCTCGGTTCCGCCGCCCTGGCTCAAGGCAACGTGGACGCGGAGCGCGAAGCGCTCGTCCGCCTCATCCATGAGATGGATGCGTTGGCCCCCCTCATCGACGCCGCCGAGAACCATGCCAATCCCGATGCGCGTATCCGGTTTCAGTACGGATGGCTGCGCCAGGACATCGAGAGAATCAAGTTCGGCATCCGGGAACACCTGGAGGCGCCTCGCTCCGAGCCCCGCCCCGTGCCGCCCCTGCGGGGCGACTACCGACGCTAGGACAGGGCGTGGACGGCAACCAGATCAACGCGTTCAGCTCCGCCTCCGGAGTCTCCCACGCCGATGTGCTGCTGGTGATCGCCCTCGTCGCCTCGGCGCTCTACCTCACCTGGCTGGGATGGGTGGCGTACGGGCAATTCCGATCCTGGCATGACGACCGGGCGACCCTGCTTGATTTCATGTGGGTGGTGATCCGCGCGGCGATCGTCGTCCTCTTGATCGGCTTTTTCGTTCGTCCATGACCACCTGCCCATGGAGGGCTTGCAAATGAAGAAGTACCTTTCGTCGCCATTCCGCCACCGTCCCATGTGGGGGGCCAGTTACCTGGGCATGTTCGCCGTCCTTGGATGGCTGATGCTTATGGCGGGCCCGGCCTTGGCACAGGGTCTCCCCACACCCGTGGCGCCCGATGGCGTACCCGCCGACAGCGGGAACTGGCTCGCGTTCATCCGGGGCTACATCCGTGACGGCGCCATCGTGCTTGGCCTGGCGCTGTCCGTGGTGGCGCTGATCTGGGTCGCCTACACGGGACTGTCCAAGTTCAACGAGGCCCGCAACGGCAAGGCCGAGTGGATGGAGGTAGGCGTGACCGTGGTCGTGGGCGCGGTCCTCCTGCTGTTCATCATGTTCCTGCTCAACCAGGCCGCCACCATCTTCGCGTGACGATGGATCCCTCGCAGACCAGGTTGTTGCGCACAGACCGGCTCAACGGCGAGCCCGTCATCTTCCGCGGCTGCTCTTCCAGCGAGCTGATGGCGATCGCCGGCGTCTCCGCCACAGCCTGGCTGCCCCTGGGAATCATTGTCGCAAGCGCCCTCGGGGCTCCCCTCATGGGCGTTGGAGCCGCCGCAATCGCCGTGCTCGCGACGGTCTACGTCGCGGCCACGCTGCTCCAGCGCCTCAAGCGGGGACGCCCCGAAGGCCACTACCAGCACCGGCTTGCCATTGTTCTGGACAACATCGGCGTCCGGAAGTCCGGCTTCATCCGTCGCAGCGGCACATGGGACGTGGGGAGATCCCTGTGATGGCGTACCGCAAGGAGATCGAGAACGTGCGCGCCCACATCTGGACCCTGCGTCTCGCGGTGATTGTGATGGCGGCCGTCACCGCGCTCATGGGGTACGGGTGGCACTCGGCCCCCTCCCGGATAACCGTGCACGTACCCCCCGATCTCAGTGCCGGCAGCGCCCAGAAGGTCGGCGAGATCCCCCGACCCAACGTCTACACGTTCGCCCTGTATGTGTTCCAACAGCTGCATCGCTGGCCTGAGGACGGGACCAAGGACTACGGCAACCAGATCTTCCGGTTGCATCCGTTCCTGACCCCGAGGTTCATCGAGGAACTCAAGGCGGATATGGAGCAGCGGGGCCGGCGCGGCGAACTGACTCGGCGAACACGCGCCGTGCACGAGGTCGATGGCGCCGTCTACGAATGGAGCCGGGTCGAGGTTCTGAGCCGGGACTCATGGATCGTGTGGCTGGACCTGGAGATCGCGGAGACCATGCGCGGCATGCCGGTCAAGGATACCCGGGTCCGTTATCCCCTTCGGGTCGTGCGCTACACGGTGGACCCGGAGCTGAACCCATGGGGCCTGGCCTTGGACGGATTCGGGCCGAGCGGACCCGTCCGTATTTCTTCTGGAGGGGAGACCCAATGAGACCCGGCTTTCTCACTTCCCTGTTGCTGTTCGCGCTCGCGACCCTCGGGGTGGCTCAGGCGGGTGAACCCGCCTCTCCTGACCGGGTCCTCTGGGACCGGACCCCGATCCGGATCGCGCTGCCCGTGGGGCACGAGCGGATCGTCCACTTCCCGGTCGAGGTGAGGGTCGGTGTGCCCGCGAGACTCGAGGGGCTTCTGAGGACATTCAACGTGGACGGCTCCGTGTACTGGCTTGCGCATGCGCCGTTCGAGAGCGTGCGCGTGATCATCGATGGCTTGGACGACGGGCGCGTCTACCTGGTGGATCTCGAGGCCCGGGAGGGCGATGCGCTCGCGCCTCTGGCGGTGATGGAACGGGAGACGTCCAGCGACCCGCGCCGCGGCGCCAGGGATGATGCCGAGCGCCACCAGAACCTGGATTACGTAACCCTGACCCGGTTCGCCGCGCAGCAGATGTATGCGCCCGAGCGATTGCGCCCGTCGCACCCGGGCGTCGTGCGCACCCCCGTGGCCCGGTCCGAGGTGCCCTTGGTGCGCGGCGCAGCCGTGCGGGCCGAGCCGTTGATTGGCTGGCGCCACGGGGCCATGTACGTGACCGTCGTCAAGCTGGTCAACGAGAGCGCCGACCCGCTCGTGCTCGACCCGAGGGATCTGCGCTATGACTGGCTCGCCGCGACGTTCCAGCACGCCCGGCTCCTGCCCGCCGGAGACGAGGCGGATACCACCGCCGTGTACCTGATTTCCCGGCGCCCGTTTGACGAAACCGTCTGGGGGGCGCGGTGATGGCTGGCATACAGAGCAATCGCCTTTTGCCCCTGATTGGCGGTCTGGTCCTGCTGATGGCTTTGTTCGTCGCCTTGCGGGCATGCAGCCAGGACCCGCTCGATCCCGTGACGATGACCGAGGTGCCGCGGGCTCCCGCGCCGGACGCGGATTCCCCGGCCGAGACGATCAGAACGCTGACCGCCGAGGTCGCCTCCATGCGCGAGCGATTCTCCGACCTGACTGCGGAAAACGAGCGGTTGCGCCGCGAGGCCGCCGCTCGCGAGCAGCACCTGGGCCAGGAGGTGCAGTCGCGGGTCGAGCGCGCCATTCGCGAGCAGCAGTCCGCCCGGGAGGGCGAGCGGCGTCACCTCGATGCGGTGATGGCGCGCATCGATCAGCTCTCCGGGCGCGTGGCCGAACTGGCCGAAGGGACAACCCCCGACGCCTTCGGCAACGGCGGGGATATCCCGGTCGGTCTTGGTCTGCGTCCCGACGACGCGGCCCGTTTCGGCCCGCAGGACAGGGACCGAATCGTCTGGATCGATCCTGTCGGCTACGAGGCAGGCCCGCGGGACACTGCACGCGTCTCGACCGGTCAGCAGCGGCGCCAGGATGAGACGCGTGTCGGAAGGGTAGCGGATCGCGTGAAGCTCCCGGACCCGATCGCGTCCCATGTCCGGCTCGATGAGCAGAAACCCACCCCGGTATACACGGTTCCCCGTAACGCCACCCTGATCGGCTCGACCGCCATGACCGCCCTGGTCGGACGCATCCCAGTGCGGGGCGCCGTACAGGACCCCATGCCTTTCAAGGTCATCACCGGCCCCGAGAACCTCGCCGCCAATGGCATCACGATCCCGGGCGTGGAAGGCATGATCTGGAGCGGGACGGCCGTGGGTGACTGGACCCTGTCGTGCGTACGGGGGCGTCTGACCTCCGTGACCTTCGTGTTCGAGGACGGCACGATCCGCACCCTGCCGGATCCCGCGCCCGCGGACGAGGGCGGCGCCGGCACCGATGAGCCCATTGGATGGATCTCCGATGCCAGGGGCTATCCGTGCATCTCAGGCGAGCGCATCACCAACGCGCCGGCCTTCCTCGCCCAGCGCATTGGCCTGGTGTCGGTTCAGGCAGCGGCGGAGGCCGCGGCGACCGCGCAGACAACGACAACCGTCGAGTCGGGCGCAGCGACCTCGGCCGTGACCGGCGATCAGACCGATTTCATCCTCGGCAGGACCGTCTCGGGCGGAGCCGCCGAGGTGGCCGAATGGCTGCGCGAGCGCCAGGAGCAGAGCTTTGACGCGGTGTTCGCGACGCCGGGCGTGGAGCTGGCGATCCACGTGGATCGCGAGCTTCGCATCGACTATGACCCCCTCGGGAGAAAGGTCCGCCATGATCACTTCACGAACGAGACTCAAAGCTATCAGCGCCTGTCTCTTGACTAGCTTTGTCATGGCCGGGTGCGCGAGCACCAAGGAGGCCGTGCTGCCACAGGATGGGCCGACCATGTCGGAGATCTACCACGAGCATCAGGAGCGCTCTCGCAGGGGGGGCAGTGACGGCGCCAGAGAGGCGCTCGCCTCTGATCACCCGCATGCGGTGTCCGATGGCGACAGGGATCTGTATGGGTACACCAGAGATGCGGCCAGGGAGGTCGATTCGATCTTTCAGCGCCTGCCGAACCCGACGCTGGTGATGTACGTCTACCCCCACCTGGCCGGCCGGCATGCGGTCCCCATCCCCGGCTACTCCACCACGTTCACCATGTACGAGCGTACCGAGTTCGCGCTCCCGGGGGAGGCCCCGTGTTCGGGCTGCTGAAGCGGACATTCGGCGACGCCGGATCCCGCCGGAACGACGGTGTCGGCCGGCAGGAACACTGGATCTCGGGCGCCAGGAAGCCCGTAACCACCGCACAGACGGCATCCCTCTACAACCGTCCGCCGTCGTTCGCCGACCTGCTGCCATGGGTCGATTTTGACGACGAATCCAAGGTCTTCCTGCTGGAGGACTGGCGCGGCGTTGCGGCCCTCTTCGAACTGACGCCGGTGCCGAGCGAGGGCCGAACGGAGGGTTACATGGAGCGGCTCAGCGAGAGCCTGCAGACGGTCATCGCCGATTCGATCCCTGAAGAGGACACCGCCCCCTGGGTGCTGCAGTTCTTTGTCCAGGACGACCACGACCTGTCCGGATATCTGGCAGACCTGGAGGCCTACATCCGCGAGAGGAATCCGGATCCGGACAACGCACTGAGCGCGGAATTCCTCGACCTCATGAAGGAGCACGTGGCCCGGCTATCCAACCCCAACGGCATCTTCGTGGACGGGGCAGTCACCGGATGTCGCTGGCATGCGAGGAACCGCCGGGTACGGGCGGCCCTGTACCGGCGTCCGCCCAGGGGATCGGTATCCCGCTCCGGGGCGCCGACCCCGGAGGCTGAACTCGGTGAGGTGGCCCAACGTTTCGTGGCGGCTCTCTCATCCTCCGGAGTCTCGGCCCGTCGCTGCGATGAGAGGGATCTCTACGAATGGCTTTTCCCCTGGTTCAATCCGGCACCGAAGGTTGCGCGCGGCGGGCGGGGGCTCGACTACGCGCCCTACCCCGGGTCCGGCGATCGCAGTCTCGGCATGGACCTGGCCTCCTTGCTGCTGCTCTCGCCGCCGTCCTCCGATGCCAGGGAGGGCGCCTGGTTCTTTGACGGGTTGCCCCACAAGTGCCTCACCGTCGATGGCCTGAGGTCCGCGCCCAGACCCGGGCACCTCACCGGAGAGCGGCGCGCCGGCGAACACATCAACGCGTTGTTCGACCTCATGCCCGAACACACGATCATGGGCATGACCGTCGTCATTCAGGCGCAGGATCAGATCAGGAACAAGATCGCGTCCATCAAGAACGCCTCCCGGGTGGACACGGCGACCGCCAACGCCGCCCGTGAACAATGCGAGACGGCCGAGGTCGAGCTGGCCCGCGGGAACAAACTCTATCCCGTCACCCTGTGCTTCTTCCTGCGGGGTTCCGACATCGTGAACCTTCGCCAGAAAACCACGCAGGTCACGGCCGCCCTGCTCAGCCAGGGCCTGCAGCCGATCGAGCGGGAGGCCGACCTACTCGCGCTGGACTCCTACATCCGCATGCTGCCGATGAACTACGACCCCGCGCACGACAGGAAGACCAAGCGTTCCAGGTTGCTCTACGCCAGCCAGATCGCCAGCCTCGCGCCCTTCTACGGGAGATCGACCGGCACGGGCCATCCCGGATGGTCCTTCTGGAATCGCGGCGGAGAGCCCCTGACATTCGATCCCCTCAACAAGATGGACCGTTCCAAGAATGCCTTCGCTCTCATCGTTGGCCCGATGGGGTCCGGCAAGTCGGCCTTCCTCTGCTACAGCGTCAGCCAGATGGCGGCCATCTACCGGCCGCGGATATTCATCATCGAGAAAGGGGACTCCTTCGGCCTTCTCGGCAGGTACCTCGCCTCACGTGGCCTGAGCGTGAACCAGGTCACCTTGAAGCCGGGGGTGGAGATTTCCCTCAATCCCTTTGCCGATGCCGTGAAGCTGCTGGATGACGCGCTGCGCTCCGAGGCGATGGTGGAGAACTTCGATGACGCCGTTGTCCCGGAGGAGGATGACACCGAGGAGGAGAAGGAACGCGACATCCTCGGTGAGATGGAGATCGCGGCCCGGATCATGATCACGGGAGGCGAGAAAAAGGAAGACGACCGGATGACCCGCGCCGACCGTATGCTGATCCGTCGCGCCATTCTGGAGGCCGCCCGCACGGTCGCGTCGGCCGGCCGGGATCAGGCCATACCGGAGGACCTGGTGGCCGCCATGCGGGCGCTGGCCAAGGACCCGGAACTGTTTGACACCCGCCGCAACCGGGTCCAGGAGATGGCCGACGGCATGGAACTGTTCTGTGACGGCCTCGCGGGGCGGTTCTTCAACCGGCCGGGCAAGCCCTGGCCCGACTCCGACGTGACCATCGTGGACATGGGCATCTTCGCCAACGAGGGCTACGAGGACCTGCTGGCGGTGGCCTATATCGGCCTGATGAACCGAATCAACGCGGTGGTCGAGGCCCGTCAGTACGAACACAGACACACACTCGTGGTCACCGACGAGGGGCACCTCATCACGACCAACCCCCTCCTCGCGCCCTACGTCATCAAGATCGTGAAGATGTGGCGCAAGCTGGGGGCCTGGTTCTGGATCGCCACCCAGAACCTGGAGGACTTTCCGGCCGAAAGCCGCAAGATGCTCACCACCATGGAGTGGTGGATCTGCCTCACCATGACCAAGGACGAGGTCGAGCAGGTGGCGCGCTTCAAGGAACTCACCGACGAGCAGAAGAAGCTGCTGGTCTCCGCCACCAAGTCGCCCGGGCGCTACACCGAAGGCGCCGTGCTCGCGGACAACGTCAACGCGCTGTTCCGCAACATACCTCCTCCCTTCGCGCTGGCCCTGGCCATGACCGAGAAGCACGAGAAGGCGGAGAGGGCACAGATCATGGCCGAGACAGGATGCAGCGAGGTCGAGGCCGCGCTGATCGTCGCCGACAGAATCGCGGCCAGGTCAACGGGGGCGCGTCCATGAGAGGCGCGATTGCGGGACTCGTTCTGCTGATGATCCTGTCCTCTCTTTCCGCGCCCGTCCTGGGCCGGGACCGCGTGTCGGTGGAGGTGTTCACGACACCCCATTACCGGGTGACCGGCATCGAGCGCGCCCAGCGGGCGCTCGCGGTCGGCGAAGTGCAGGTCTACGACCTCTCGGCAGCCATGCGCTTGGAGAACAGCTTGAGCGACGGTCTGCCCTCGGACCAGGCGGAAGCCGCCGCGATCGCCGCGCATCGCATCCGGAATCTGGACGCGAAGCAGCTCCAGCAAGCCTTCGGCGGCCTGGTCAGGGCGTCGGCCCTGAAACTGGATCGGGTCCCGGCCGTGGTCTTTGACGGGCACGCCGTCATCTATGGGGTCACTGATGTGGTCGAGGCCTACGGCCACTACCGCCGTTGGAGGGGAGACTAGACCATGGGCGCACCCAGAAGCGCATGGAGCTTGGCCGCCGCGTTCTTCGCCACCGCGTGGATGTTTCCGGCTCCAGGCCATGCGCGGGACATCACGACTGACGGCATCATCGCGGACACCTTGTCCGCCGCGACCAGCTGTATGCACTGGCGCCCCGTGGGCACCTGTTTCTGGCTGAGGTGTTCGCTCTTCGGTGGATGCAGCATCCGGACCTCCCTGAAGGTGGGCCACTTCAATCCGGACCTCGTGGTCAGCGCGTACGGTGACGCAGGCAACCCCTGGGCGGAGATCAGGGAATCCTTGTCCCTCGCAGCGGATCTCGGCATGAACGCGGTTTTCCGGGCCGCGACGAGTTCCTCTGTCGATCTTGGGTCAGGCACTGCGAGCGCGGAAGGCACCAAGGGCTTCGATCACCGGAATCTGCTGTTTAAGGAGGTGGACGCCGTTGGCCATCCGTGGCAGCTGTTCTCTGAGCTGTCGGACTCCTTCGATCTTCTCTGCCCGTCCGTCGCCACGCCTTTTCTGCCCTACAAGCAATCCAAACTCAATGCCGTGGCCTGGCGCCTGGGCGCCACGGAGGCGGGTTATCCGGCGACCTGGATACCCGGCATGCGCGAGATCGGCAGCTGGCCCGTCAACACCTGGGGACCGGTACACCCGCGACACGGATTTGTTACCCAGGCTGAGGACCCCAAGGCGGCCGCGGTCATCGCTCAGCGGGCGGGGGACATCGTAACCCGCGCCGGGCAGCCGCATGTCTACCAGAACCTCGCGTCCGGCGGGACCAGAAACCTCCTTGGAACCCGGGTATGGCTTCCGCCCCCGCTGTTGGAGAACAACTGGCGGACGGGACAGTGGCAGATGCATGCGCCGGCGTCCCGGCAATCCTGCGAGGTCTTTGGAAGCAATGACCTGGGCAGCGCGGGCGGCTGGTCTGCCGGCAAAGTCTCCGAGAGCGGTTCCTATGCCTGGACCTTATGGCGTCCGTATCAATGCTGCGCCCGCGCCGGCCAGGTCTTCCTGGGCAATGTTGACTGGATGAACTACCCGTAGGGCTCACTTCCCCGGGGCGCATCACGACAAGAGGAAGTCTCCATGTACCACCGCACATTCAAAGCGCTCGGCGTGGCGGCCGCCGTGAGTCTCCTTGCGGTCGCCCCCGGTGCCGGGGCGCAAACACCCGGCACGTTGGCCGACTCCCTGTTCTACTACGAGATCGGCGGCGGCCGCCCGGTGAGCCGGGCCCCCAACCCCCAAGCGTCCAGCACAACGTTCGGCGTCACCGGCGTCCTGGGCCTCGGATACAGCTGCGGGCGATTTGATCCGATCACCAGCGTCACCAACCAGATGCAGAACCTGGGGGACGAGTATCTCAACCAGATCGAGGCGGCCGCCACGGCGGCTATCGCCGCCCTTCCCCTGCTCATTCTGCAACGGGCCAACCCGGGCCTGTATGACCTCTTCCAGAACGCCCTGCTCCGCGCCGAGGAAACGGTGCAGCTCGCCACGAAGAGCTGTGAGCAGATGGAGGCCGAGATCCTGGCAGGCCGCAACCCTTTTCACGAGTGGATGGTCCTGAGCAGGGGGAACGACTGGCGCCTGGTGATGGGCACTGGCGAGCGCGATGTTGTCAGGGCGAGGGACTCGGTGGAATCCAACGCCGGTACCAACGGAATCCCTTGGGTGTTTGGGGACCATCGCGGGGGTCAGAACATGCCACCACTTGAACCAGTCAGTGATCTCGTTCACGCGGCATATAACGTGATCGCGGACAGGCCCCCTGCCGCCACGGGAACGGCGTTTACGGGGACCCCCTCTGACCCGCCCATCGCCGTTCACTGGACGTCTCCGGAGCAAGCCTCCGAATGGGCGAGAGAGGTTCTTGGTGACTTCGCCCTGGCGACATGCATGGCCGCCGGGTGCCCAGGACAAAACACCAGGTGGGGCACGGGCCTGCCGCCAAAGGTCGAGGAAACCAGTGAGGACATTCGTCCCACCCTCGAACAGCTCGTTTCCGGCGCCATCCGCTCAACGCCCGAAAATCTCGCGAGCGTTTCCTCAGCGAATATCGTGATCACGGCGGATACGGTCCGCGCCATCGCCGAGCTTGGCCCCGCGGAGCGCCACATCGTCATCGCGAGGGTCGCCGACGAGGTGGCGTTGGCCATCAACATCGAGAAGGCGCTGTACGTGCGACGCCTGCTCCTGGTGGGGCGGCAACTCCCGGAAGCGGCGGCGGCAGGAGATCTCTCGGATGAGATCGTGATGCAGAAGATCGCCGAGCTCGAACGGGAGATCGACAACACGCTGTTCGAGGTCAGGGTAAGCAGGGAGATCAGCGCCCCCACCCTCCTCAAGTCGCTCGAGCACAGCACCCGGATACAGGACAGGAGCCGGCGCATCCACAGCGCGCCCCCGTCTGACGCCAGGCCGACCACGGACGGCACGGTGGCGCGGTGAGAATGACTCGTCCGAGCGGAAGGTGGCTTGCCGTCGCGGTCATGCCTGTCCTCGCCGGGCTGAGCGCGGCGGTGGCCTGGCATCTCTTCGAGGATCCCTCAACGATCCGGGACAGGCTCGCCTCCGCGCAGACAGGGTTCTTCATCTGGAGGATGGCCTGCATTTCTCTCATCGTGGGCTTGTGGCCGTGGTGGGTCGCACTATTTGCGCGCCGCGCGACACCCGAACTGCGCCGGAAACTGGTGAGTTATCGCTGGCGGCTGTTGGCGTGGCTGGTGATCTTAGAGATGGTGCTTGCCCAGAACATCGCGGGCCTGTTTATTGAGGCGCTGTTTGCATGAACGTCCATTCCGTACCCGAGCTGTATCTGACGATCTTCGGCTGGATGCAGTATGAGAATATCTGGGGCGTACTCTCGGCCACCGGAATCGTCTTCATCCCCTTCGTGGTCATACTCGTGCGCAACTTCGCGGAGACCAACACGAGCATGGAGGCGAACGCGGGGACGGCGGCATCGGTGCGGCGCATGGAGGTCGAGATCGCCTTGGCCCTCAGTGTGGTGGTGCTGGCGGCCCAGCCCATCATGACCCTGCATGCCTCTGCCGTGCAGTACGAGCGCGGCTGCGCTGCCGCGAGTGCCGGGCCGACCGGCCTGCTCGATCGTTTAGCGCCGTCCGATACGACCTATTCGGACGTCTGGGACAGCACCATTACCTCCGCCATGATACCCGTGTGGTGGTATGGGGTGCTCTCACTGTCCGGGGGGATCACGAACGCCGCCATCTCAGGCATGCCATGCGCCGAAAGCGTCACCGCGGCAACATTCAGTCTCGCGAACGCACGCATCTCGGACCCCATGTTGTCCGCCGAGACGAGCCGTTTCGCGGCGGAATGCTTTATCCCCGCCAGGTCAAGGTTCTACCGCGATTCCAACGAGTCCGCCCTCCCCGGTTTCATCGCGACCATCCTGGACGAGTACGGGCGCGACGATACCGAATGGCTGGGGTCCCGCGTCTACTTGGCCACCTACTACGACGAATACCGCGCTGCAAGCCCTGTAGCCGGGTTCCCATACGACTTTATCCGCGACGTGGAGTACGACGACCACCCGGTGCCTCCCCTATGGGGAAGGCCGACGTGCCGGGACTGGTGGACCGGCGATACCGGAACAGGCCTGCGTCAGCGCCTCCTGGAACAGGTCGAACCGACGCTATGGGAACGGTCCAAGGGGGTCCTGGCCAGGGCGTGGGGATATGTCACCAATGACCCGGTGGCCACGGAGCGCATCGAGGACTTCACGCTCAAGAGCATGCTCGCCCGCTCCGCTGTCAACGCACCTGTAAGCAACGTGATCGCCACCAATAGCCACGGAGGCGGATCCGAATCAGGGATCGGAGCGACATACAGCGAATGGGCGGTGGCGGGCGGCCTGGGAATGTTCAAGCTCTTTACCGAGGGGCCGATGGGGTACGCGGTCCGAACGACGATGCCCATCGTGCAGATCTTTCTGCTCGCCGGGATCTACATGCTGTTGCCGTTTGCGCTGGTGGCGTCCCTGTATTCCTGGAAGACGGTCTTCTACGCAACCATTGCCATCCTGGTTCTGCGCTTCTGGTCCTATCTGTTCGAGGTGGCCACTTGGCTCGAGTCGTCCTTCTTCACGATCCTGTGGCCCGACCTGTTCAACCGGTTGGCAGCTCACGCATGGGCCACTGTCCATCCGGATCCGAGCTTCGCGATCAAGACACAGATCATGGGGGTCGTGATGATCGCCCTCTACATGGTGCTGCCGATGGTGCTTTCAGTCGTTGTTGGGTGGGCCAGTATGCCCGTGGTGGCCGGGATCAGCGATGCCATGCGGGGGGCAAGCCAAACCAGCCGCGGCATAGGCGAGAGCAGCGGAAGGGCCGCTCAGGGCCTCGCGACCCGAGGCATCGGACGTGCCGCGGGTAAAAAGTAGCTCAGGGCGTCACGCTCCCCTACGGACCATGTCACGACGTCCGCGGCCCGTCATCGTGTTTGTGCAAATGTTGATAGTATGCGTCGATCCAATCCGCACGACCAATCTCATCATCACGGTCCGATGAAAACGCTGAGAACGGATAGGCTGACGGATCTTCCAGAGTGGGTTCTTCATGCTTGAAGAACTTGCTCCGACACGCATCAGTATCTTCGGGCCACGCATCGTTCTCATGCGCGATGCCCTCATAATTCCTGCGCAGGAGATAGACCAGGATGCCGACGATTCCAACCACTACAATGATGTGTCCCATGGCAGTCGCTCCACTAATCCAGGGCCTTGGCAAGGCGGTTCTTGATCTCCGTCCTCACAAGCTGTTCATCCTTGTCAAACCCGGCTGCGTCGCCTATCTGGTAGCTCACGAAGATCCGGCTTCCGTCCCCTTCCTTCTCGACATCCACTTTGATGAGCCCCCGGGAATCACTGAGGTAAAGCATCTCCGCCATCTGATAGCGGACGCCGGGCTCGGTCCGGTGCATCCTCGTCTGCCAATAGACTGGATCAATCAGCCTTGATTCCCTGGTGGCCGGCAGATACTCGTACCTTGGTCGCGGACGTTCATTGTCGTCCCGGAAACCAAACTCCCTCTTTATTCGCAGGTATGCAGTGTCCACGTCACGCGCGGACGTGATCTGAAATCCATTGGTGAGGCTGGAGGGTGCGAGTGCGACGCTCCCGTCATTACCCGCTACGTCAGAAGCAGCGGCCTCTTCCTTCGGGACCTCCTGAATCCCTTCCAGCCCGATACGATACTGCTTGCCGCTCGCCCCCGTGGCGACACAGCCCGAAAGCAGGGCTACCATCCCGGTCACGGCGATGGCGGCAACAATGGGGTTCCTTCTCATCGCAGTCGTCTCCTGAATCGTCCATTGACAAGGAGGGTGCTGCAGGAGGGGTGTTGGACACTGCGTCAGGCTACCCATCCTTGGCTCCGGCTCCTTAATTCCTTGGTTAATCTAGCGCCATAGCCTATCCCTCTCAAGCTGAATCTTCGCTGAATGAGCGGATCCGGCTTGACCACCATCACAGGTCCGCTAGAATCTCCGTACGCTGGATCGATCAGCGCAATGACAAGGAGGTTTCCCATGCTGATTCTCACCCGCCGCCCTGGCGAAGTACTCCGCATCGGAGATGACGTAAAGGTCCATGTATTGGGCGTCAACGGCAACCAGATCCGCGTTGGGATTGCCGCTCCCCAGGATACACGCATTCTCCGCGAGGAACTCCTTCGCGGCACTGAGCAAAAGGCTGCTGCCAGGTGAGAACGACGGCCGTTGCTAGGGCTTTTTGACTAATTGTCGGGTTCCCGGATGTCCAAGGCCTCGGCGTGTCTCCCTTCTTGAAGGTGCTCGATACTGTTGTGACATGCCTGCTGGAGGATCCTCTCGCCCAACCTGTGCGTCTGCAGCGCGCCCTCGCTACCCAGCCGCCCCCTGTCTTGCCCTGACGGGTCATCCGCCGAGCAGATTGAGGCGCCCAAGCACGACGTAGGACAGTATCACTCATCGGTTCGGTCGCGCTGTGTCGCGTCACCTGCAGTGCCATGCTGGGAGGTGGCCGATTCAGCCGGCGTAACATTTACAAGTCTTGGGTGAGTTGACTCCACCTTTTTAAGAAGTGCGTCCAATCGCTCCAGGCCTCCCTGAGTATACAATTCAAACGCTCTTCGCACGTTCTCTTCCCGCGCCCAGGCATGGACGATTGATGCGAATAACTCCTTTGTCGATAGATGAAGCACTTCTGAATCTTCGAGGAACCCTGCCTTCCATTCTGCGAGGGCGTCGGATTTCACTCCGCAACTGCACTCAGCGGCCTTGATCTGGTTGTAGACGCCAGAAAGATATGTCCATTGAGAAGCGAAGCGCGTGTAGAATGCGGCATAGACGCCCGCGAAGATCGCTCCGAACCACGGGAGAGTGTTGACGACGTGAATACGGAACTCGATCCAACTGGGCACCCAGCTTCGATCCGGATCGATGAGATGTTCAGCGACGATAACGCCCAAGTAGATGTATGCAGAAGTGAGCAACGAACGGAGGGCGATGATACCCCCACCATTGGGGAAGTCCGTTCGAGTGAGCAGCCACTCAGATGACAGAACCTCGACTACAGAACTCCAGAATTTAAACAGTTTCTTCACTTGCGATGAGATCTAGGTTGGTATGAACTGCGTGCCCTGCTCACCCCCTCCGCGGCAGGAACGCTGGTAACCCAGCGCCCCTCGCAGAGACCCAGACGTGCGGTATTCCCGCCAGCATCCGGTTCCTCGGTGCTACTCGTCCACGCACAAGGCGGGACCCTCACGAAAGACCCTCCGGCGTGCGACCCACGAGATCGAGGGATTGGTTATTACCACCCGCTTACGCGCCTAGTGGAAGATCGACCAGGTGACGCCCCCCGCCGCTTACCGGCCGCCGGTTGAGCCACTTGAAGGTACCGGTGATCACTCAGCCGTAGGAACGGTAGAGCGCCGGGTACTAGCAGGCCATACGCACTCCCAGCGCCTCGACTGCCACTCCGCATGTACACTTGGCCATGACCGCAGCGAGACTTTTCTATCTTGGCCGCCACGTCTACTGCGGCGTAATCCGCGAGCAGGAGATCTCCGCCTACAGCGACGGGCAGGTTACCTTCCACTACTCCGCAAGCTTCTTGCCATGACACACCTCCGCGCTCAGTTATGAGCCTTAATGATGTTTCCGGGAAACCGGGGTAGAACCCTATACATTGCTGACATCATCGAAATCACGTATGACTTCAACGTGTCGTCCTTCTTCGGTTAGACTCCAAATCGTTCCGTGTTTTCCTTGTGACCGACGCGCATACCCATGGTCAACTAGCCAAGCGAGGGCTCTTGACACCTCCGGAGCACTTAGTTTGCTGTCTTTCTTGATTCCGCCGAAATAACGCCATGTGTATTCCGCACGGTTGAGCGCGCTCATCACGGCCATCGTGTTGGCATCGACCTCAGCTGCAAGCGGCGACAATCCCTGTTCTTCCGCTCCAGACGGAACTTCGGTTTCTTTTTCAATAACCGCCTGGATCTGGTCTTTTAACTCCGCCTCAAAGCCAGCTCCCTTTATGCGGCTGAAACGTTCGATATCTGAAAACGCTAGAGCAAGTGCAGACGCCACTATGACAAGGGCCATTTCCGCCGGTTTTCCTAGGAAACCGAAAATAGGCGTCCCAATTAGGAGGACTGCATACGCACCTATCTGGACTGCCTCCTTCATCATATTCCTCGACGGCGAAACTTTGCATTAACTGGCACCGGCTCTGCCGGCGTCCGAGTTGAATGCATTGCTAGTTTACATTGCGCTGAATTCCCTTTTCCATGTTTCCGCTTCAGCTTCAGTGGGTGCGACAATCAACAGATGTTCTATTCTGTTCACTTTTCGAATCTTTGGAATTAGATCTGACCACGCTCTTACTGCAACAATTATTTGACTCGCGGGCTCAGTACTTAGTGTTTGGTTTGACTCCAGAACGCCAAGGACATCATCGGCAATTCTAACGAACCCTCTCTTAACTAAGAGACCAACCTGATCTTCATTCAGAATGTATGTCAACGGCTTGCCATTGGCGTGTCGCTTGGCCGGCACAACTATTGTAATGATCTTCGGCGAGCTTTTCGCAAGCTTGATTGCTGTGCGAAGCGCTTCCCTTTCACTCTCGCCTTCAGTGTCTGAACGAACAAAGAGATGAATTCTCACGCTATCGGATTCCTGAACAGAACATAATTATGTTTGAACTAATCTGCCCGTTAGACTGGCGCGAAACTATCTACAGGGAGATATTTTGCGCGCAGTGGCCGCGGCGTAGCGCCCTGGGCACCGGCACGAGCAGTAGTGGTGTCCGGCGGGGTCTCATCAGCCATACCTTCGCTCTCTGTGGCGCGTGAGGCATGGCCATTCTGGCGCCATTTTGGCGCAAGATCCAGCGTCGAAGAGCACGACACCGCAGCTCCTCGCGGGGCTGTCGATTACCGGTGCCACCTTGATCCGTGTGCTGCAGAACTAGCTCATGACGGGGCCTCAGGCGATCTCCAGCGCCAACGCCGCGACAGCCAGTTGCACGACAATGTGAAGACACCCCACCGGGGTGCTGCACCAACTGGACAACAACAGACTGCACGTCCCACCCTGGTAGTCGAGCATCATGGCTTCGCTGATCGCAGAGCAGATACGGGGGCGTCAGTCCAGCGTTGGCATGATCCGTCTCATGAATCCGTCGAACAACGGTACGGTGAACGCTGTATCACCATGGGACGGGCTATAGATCATCCCCTTGGTGATGAGACGGTTGCGGATGGGCGCCACCGCGGACATCGCACGACCCAGCACGTTGGCGATGTCCTTCGAGCGGTGAGGCCCCGGCCCCAATTCCGCCATCGCCCGCATGTACCGCTTTTCCGCCGGGGTTAGACGATCGAAACGCACCTGAAAGAAGCTGGCATCGAGTTCGGCTATGGCGAGCTCCGTCGCCCGCTCAGCATCTTGCCGAGAGATCGGACTCGTTTTGGCCTCGTTCCAGGCGTGCTTTCCCCACTCCTGTAGGAAGTAGGGATAGCCCTCGGTCTTGTCGAGGATCTCCGCAATTGCTGAGTCCTCGAACTCGACTCCCTGGACAGCCGCAGGCACGCGCAAAGCCTCGTCGGCAGAAGCCGGATCCAATGGTCCGACAGGAACGAACTCGAACAGCCGCTCTGCGTAGGACTTGGCGCGCCCCATCTGACCGAGGATCTGCGGCAAGCCCGCACCGACCAGCGTGATGGGCAGCTGGCGTTGATTGGCCTTGTGTAACGCCGTGATCAGAGCGGCCAACTCGTTCTCCGCAACGTACTGCAGCTCGTCGATCACCAAGACCACGGCCGTGTTACGCTCGCTGGCCGCTCGGCCGATACTCTGCAATAGGTCAATCAGATCGAGTTCCAGGTCCCCGCTATCGGCCGTGCCGGGGAGCGGGTCGAACTCCAGTCCGACCTCCACGTCGCTGAAGCGCAACTTCGCGGCTCGTACGAAACTGGCCAAGGCGCCCATCGCGACCTTCAGTGCTTCCTTGGCCGCAACCTTGCGGTTCAGGCGCAGCAGTGCAAATCGCAACGCGGGAGCCAGGATCCCGGGCAGGGACCGGCCCTCTGGGGCCTCGATCTCGACGGGGGTCAGGCCCTCATTTTCCCCATCCAGGCTGATGCGTCCCAACAGCACGGTCTTGCCGACACCGCGCAGCCCGTAGAGGATGAGACTCTGGGTGGGCATTTGCCGGGCAATCCGGTAAAGCGCCACCGACGCGCGTTCCAACAGATCATCTCGGCCAGCGAGGGCGGGTGGCGGGGTTCCGGCGCCGGGAGAATAGGGGTTCAGCCTAGGATCCATGCTTTATACCAAAATATACAATAGTTAACGAAAATCGGTAACATGCGCATAGTACTGTATATCTCATAGGAAGACCAAGCAGGCTTTTCTGGCATGGAGCGGATCGCTTCGGCTGGTGCCAACTCGGCTCGGGTGGCGGCCTCCTGTCTTCGCTCGACACCGCAATCCGTGTTACCGCTGACACCGGCGGCAACCTGGCAAAGGACATTGGACGAGTGATGGCTAAGGCATCCCACATTGGCTGATGCCCCGAAGCCATGTATCTCACAAACCACCGTTTTAGGGATAGCGCAGGTACGAGTCCTGGACTGGTACTACGCGGAGGCTCGAAGTATCTCAAAACTGTCTCTTGAAACATTCTCACTCAAAACGTACGATCTTTACGAGTTTTGAGAGAACAGCGAGATGCTCATCGGATACGCAAGGGTGTCAACCCAGGACCAGGACCCTTCCCTCCAACTCGATGCCTTACAGGCAGCGGGGTGTGACCGAGTATTCACCGAGAAAGCATCCGGTGCTCAGCGCGACAGACCCGAACTGCTCGCCGCCGTCGACTTCATGCGGCCCGGTGACACCCTGATCGTCTGGCGCCTTGATCGCCTGGCCCGCTCCATCAAGCAGCTGATCGAGACGGTGGAATCCCTCGGGGAGCGAAATATCGGATTCCGCTCCCTCACCGAGGCCATCGACACAACCACCTCCGGCGGCAAATTGGTGTTCCACATCTTCGCCGCCCTGGCCGAGTTCGAGAGTGCCATCATCAGAGAGCGCACTGTCGCAGGCCTCCAAGCCGCCCGGGCACGCGGACGCCGAGGCGGCCGCCCTCCCGCCCTCACAGACAAGGACCTCGCGGCCGCCACAGCCATGTTGGCCAACGAGACGATAACGGTAGAGGACGTCGCCAAGCGGCTCCGGG